>MTKY01005568.1_pt1 | contig 15101 bp, 15 predicted proteins | sample 1042731 | NCBI WGS metagenome assembly MTKY01 (sample SAMN06212206, study PRJNA360538) | anaerobic digester metagenome | biome: Wastewater treatment plant; material: sludge; isolation source: anaerobic digester fed with sludge from wastewater treatment plant | place: Denmark: WWTP Soeholt ... | reverse complement strand
TCATGTCGCAGACACCGCGCCCGTACCAGCGACCGGCGTCCTCGCGAATGTGCCACGGGTCGCCGCTGGTCCACGACTCGGCATCCCCGGGGGGTACGACGTCGACGTGACCGTTGAGGATCAGGGCAGGTGTGCCGGGGCTGGAGACACCGACGCATCCCCAAGCCTCCTCACGCTCGACCTCTTCGCCGGGGTAGTCAGTGTCAGCGCGGAGCTTGTCGAGGTCAAGACGCCATTGATCAACCTCGAGCCCGAGCCCGGTCAGAGTCGCGGCGCACCATCGCTGAGCGGCAATCTCCGCATCCGATCCGCCAACACTGGGGATGTTGACGAGTTGCGCCAGATCCCGCCGGATCAGGTCGACGTCGATGTCCATGTCAGCGTCTCAACGCAGCAGAAATGTCCGCAATCTCGCGGAGCTCACCTGTGGCAACGGCAATCACGAGGTCGTAAGCCTCGGTACGGTCATCAAGACTGAGGGGAGCGCCGTTCAAGGTCAAGAACACCGACGTGCACGCTAACCCCATTCGCTTGTTGCCATCGACGAGACCGTGATTGCATACCAACGACTGGAGCAATGCGGCCGCCTTGGTGTCGATCGTCGTGTAGGCGTCTTCGCCGAACGCGGAAGCTTGCGGTCGCGCCATTGCCGAGTCGATCATGCCAAGATCACGTATCTCGGGGGGTCTGCCGGTGACGGCTTCTGCGATCTTCAGTGCATCTTCAATCGTCAGGTAGATGGTCATTCGCCGAGGCGCTCGAGCGTACTGCTGTATCGGGAAAGCGTGTCGGCGAGCGCAGCCTCGAGGAGGTTCTCGCGGTTGACGCTTGCGGCGCTTTCGCGGATGGCTCGCAGTGCGGCTTCGTTCTTGCTGATCCCCTGCAATGCGGCAAGGGCCGTCAAGGCGGCGTCATCCTCGCCGTCGATCCGTAGTGTCATGCTCATTCTTTGATGGTATCGCGGTGATACCACTCGGGCAAGAAGGGCTCCGCAGGGCCCGCCGATAGGATCGAGGTCTCATGACCGGGCTTGACGATCTCCTCACGCAGCCGGCGTTCGCGCTCATCCGAGTACGCGACGCCGACACGGTCACGCTGGTCGGCGGACCGCGTACGGATCTCGACTCGCTCGGCGACATCCCAGCCGTTGCGGGTTCCGGTGAGGCATGGGACCACTTGGTGCTCGTGCCGTATGCGCAGGTACGCGAGCGCGGGTTCGAGGCGCACCTGGACGGCACGCCGCTCACGTCGATTGCCGTGGAATTCAGCGCTGAGGTACCAATCGCCGAACTTCTCCCTCAGTTGCCCGGCCTGCCGATCGACTTTGCAGATCGCGGCGGCTTCGAGACCAGCGACGACGACTACGCCGCTGTCGTCCGACAGATCATCGATCAGGAGATCGGTCAGGGCGAGGGCGCAAACCTGGTGATCGGGCGCCACTTCCGTGCCCAGGTCGCCGACTGGAGCCATGAACGCGCGCTGACGGTGTTTCGCCGGTTGCTCGAGCGCGAGCGAGGTGCGTTCTGGACGTTCCTGATCTTCACCGGCGACCGTTATCTGATCGGCGCGAGCCCCGAGCGTCATGTCAGCGTCGAGGCTGGCCAGGTGCGCATGAACCCCATCAGCGGAACGTTCCGCATGCGCGGCCTCGAGACACACGCCGACAAAAAGCGTGAGCTGCTGGCATTTCTCAAGGACGAGAAGGAGATCTATGAGCTCTTCATGGTCGTCGACGAAGAGCTCAAGATGATGTGCGACATCTGCCATGAGGGTGGACTGGTTCTCGGGCCCTACCTCAAGCCGATGACGCACCTCGTCCACACCGAATACCTCCTCGCCGGTCGCACCCATCGCACGGTCAACGAGGTGCTGCGCGACTCGATGTTTGCCGCCACCGTCACGGGCAGCCCGGTCGAGAACGCCTGTCGCCTGATCAAGCAGTACGAGGCGGAGGGTCGCGGCTACTACGCCGCCGTTGCCGCGCTGATCGGCCGTGACGCCGACGGCATGCCGCGCGCCGATGCACCGATCCTGATCCGCACCGCGGATGTCGACCTCGACGGCAATCTCAAGGTCACCGCCGGAGCAACTCTCGTACGCGACTCTGACCCGATGCATGAGACGAAGGAAACATGGGCCAAGGCCTCCGGTATCCTCAGCGCGTTCGGGCTCGTCGAGTCCGCGCCCGAGCCCGTTGATGGCTTCGACGCATTCACCCGCGAGGACGAGGTCATCATCGCGCTGGGCTCGCGCAATCAGCGACTCAGCCAGTTCTGGCTGACCGACCAGTCAGGCGCAGCGCCTGTGCCCTCCCTGGTCGGCAAGCGCGTCGTGGTTGTCGACGGTGAAGACGACTTCGTCAACATGCTGTCGCACGTCTTCGGCGTCCTCGGCATGACCACCGACATCATCAGGCACGACGCGTATGCAGACGGCGACCTCGACGGTTTTGACCTCGTTGTCGTCGGACCCGGACCCGGCGATCCGCGTGAGCTCGACGATCCGAAGATGGCCGTGCTTCACGGTGTCGTAGCCGGGCTGCTTGAGACGGAGCGTCCGTTCTTGGCAGTCTGTCTCGGACACCAGGCACTCAGCCACCAGCTTGGCCTCGACCTCGCATTCAAGGACATCGTCTTCCAGGGCACCCAGAGCAAGCTCTCGGTGCTCGATCGGCCCGAGGTCGTCGGTTTCTACAACACGTTCGTCGCCCGGGTGCCTGACGGTGGTCTGCCTGACGGTGTGACGGTCGAGACCGATCCCGAGACCGGCGATGTCCACCTTTTGGCCGGATCACATTTTCGCGGTGTCCAGTTCCACGCGGAGTCGATCCTGACTCAGAACGGCTTTGGCATCTTGCGCGACCTGGTCACCGACCTCATCGGATGAGGACGATCGGACTGCTCGGCGGCATGAGCTGGGAGAGCACGGCCGAGTACTACCGGCTCGCCAATGAGCTCGTACGCGACCGACTCGGCGGACTCCACTCGGCCAAGATCCTGATGCACTCGGTCGACTTCGCCGAGATCGAGGCCATGCAGGTCGAGGGACGGTGGGACGATGCAGGAGCGCTGCTCGCGGCGGCAGCCGAACGGCTCCAGGGCGCAGGGGCTGACCTGATCGTGCTGTGCACCAACACGATGCACAAGGTCGCAGCCTCCATTGAGGCAGCGGTGTCCGTACCGTTCATCCACCTCGGAGACACGACGGCTGACGCGGTGCGGGCAACTGGGATCACGCGCGTTGGCCTGCTGGGCACGATCTTCACGATGGAGCAGGACTTCTACGTCGACCGGCTGAGTGGCCACGGGCTGGATGTCGTGCTCCCGGCCCCCGAGGACAGAACGCGGGTCAGCGAGATCATCTACGACGAGTTGTGCCTCGGTGTCGTACGCGACGAGTCGCGGGTGTTCTACCTCGACGTGATTCGGCGGCTCGAGGCCGATGGAGCCGAAGGGGTCATCCTCGGCTGTACGGAGATCGAGCTGCTCGTCGATCAGTCACATGTCGCCCTGCCGGTGTTCCCGACCATGGCGCTTCACGCACAGGCCGCGGTCAACCTCGCTCTGGAATGACTGCTGGTTCGGTGACAACCGGTTCACGGCGCTTGAGGCGGGTGATGGTGACGCCCAATAGACACAGGCCGCCACCGATGAAGGCCAACACTGTTGGCACCTCGCCGAGATAGGCCCACGAGATCAGGGTGGCGACCGCGGGCACGAGATAGGTCGTCGACGCGACCTGACCGGCTGTGAGTCGTTTGAGCGCGTAGGCCCACGTGCTGAAGCCGATCGCAGTGGGGAAGACACCCAGGAACGCGAGCCATGCCACGTCGCCGGCTGTCGCATCACCGAGCTCATCAATCAGCTGGGGTGCGAACGGCAGGCAGACGACAGTGCCGACGAGGCAGGCCAACCACACCGACATGACCGGCGACACATGGACGAGTGCCACCTTCTGGCTCAATGCTCCTACGGCGTAGCAGATGGCTGCGACGAGGCACAGGACCACACCGACCGTGCTTGCCGTCTCGACCGAGGAGTTGCGTGTGCTGATCGCGATGAGCGCGACGCCCGCAAAGGCGACCGCCATGCCAATGATCAACGGTCTGGCGAAACCCTCCTTGAAGATGAAGCCGGCGATGAGGGCGATCAGGATGGGACCGATGTTGACGATCAGCGCGGTGGTCCCTGCATCCAGATCCTGCTCGGCGGCGTTGAGCGCGACGTTGTAGGCGCCGAACCAGATGACGCCATAGAGGACGATCATTCCGAGCGGCCTGCCGGTGGGAATTGGCTCGCGACGAGGCCAGGCGATGGCTGTCAGCGCGACGGAGCCTGCGACAAGTCGTCCGAGGGACAGCGAGCCTGCCGAGAACGTGTCGCTGACGGCGCGGATCCCGACGAACGCCGAAGCCCAGAGCAGAACGGTGACCAGCAGAGCTGGCACAGACAGATCACGATTCTTCACATGCCCACGGTAGTGATCCGCACTGACGCCAACGAGCGAAAATCGGCCATCATGGCGCGCAAAACGGCCGACCTCGAAAGCCCGGCCGTCCTACAAGTTGACGCTACTCGGCGAGCTTGCCGCCGTCGGAGTCGAGCGTGACGTTGACTGAGGTGGTCTTGTCCCCACGCTGGTAGGTGACCTTGATCGTCTCACCGGGTTGATAGCCGCGAACCGACGCCACCAGGGCCTCGTTGCTCGCCACCGGGTGCCCGTTGACCCCGGTGATGATGTCGCCCTTCTTGAGCCCAGCCTTGTCGCCCGCGCCATCTTTGGTGACCTCGGCGACGAGCGCGCCGATGCCGGTGATGTCGTCGGTTGAAACCGCCTGACCGACGGTGACGCCGATTCGGGCGTGCTCGACCTTCTTGCCGGCGAGGAGCTGCTTCGAGACACTCTTGGCCAGGTCGATCGGGATTGCGAAGCCGAGGCCAATGGATCCTGCCTCGCCTGCCGATGCGCCCGAGCGAATTGCCGAGTTGATTGCCACGACGTTGCCGTTCAGGTCTACGAGGGGACCGCCTGAGTTGCCGGGGTTGATCGCGGCGTCGGTCTGGACGGCCGGGAATGTCGTCGACTGGCTGTCGCTGCTGGCCGACGAAGACGTCACCGGTCGGTTGAGGGCGGAGATGATGCCGCTGGTGACGGTGCTCTCGAGCCCGAAGGGTGAGCCGATTGCGACTACCTCCTGGCCGACCTTGAGGTTGGCCGAGCTGCCGAGCGTCGCCGGCGACAGGCCGGACTTGCCCTTGGCCTTGATGACCGCGAGGTCAGTCAGCGGGTCAGCGCCGATGACGGTTGCCTGCGCATTGGTGCCGTCGTTGAACGCGACCGTGAGTGTGCCGCTGTTGCCGGCAACCTCGACCACGTGGTTGTTGGTGAGGATCTCGCCGTCACTGCTGATGATGATGCCAGTGCCGGAGCCAGACTCGCTGGAGCCCTTGACATTGATCTGCACCACAGACGGAAGCACCTTCTGGGCGACCTTCTCGACCGCGCCAGCAGGCCCGCTGGTGCTGGTGGTCTTGCCGGTGTCGAGCGAGCTCACGGTGGTGTTGCCGGAGTCGTCGCCGTGGAGGGCGTCATAGCCGGCGGCACCGCCGAATCCGGCTGCACCCGCTAGCGCGGCGAGCGCGACGAGGCTGACGACCTGTCGGCCGCGACGCTTCGGCGGCTCGTCGCCAGTCTTGGTGACCGGCGGGAACGGGTCGCCGCCGTCAAAGTTGGGCGCGGGGAACGTGGTGGTCGGCGTCGGATTGTCCTCGTGTGCGGCAGTCGCGACTGGCGCGGGTTCGCTCGGGTACCGGTGGGAGTAGGCAGCTGGCTCTTCCACATTCGGCGCCGGATCGGCGGGACTCACCACGTCGGGGGACGCCGGAACGGCCGGTATCTCGTCTGTCGTGGCTGTTTCCGTCGTGACTGCGTCTGACGGGACCGCGTCTGCGTTGGCCGTGTCACTGAGGGCGGAATCGTCTGCGGCTACCGGCTCGTCGGCGTCGCGCTCAGTCGGCGGGACATACGGACGTTCGGCGAATGGATCTGGCTTGTCATTCATAGGTTTACATTCTCGCCTATTTCTAAACGGGCGCTGAAGGTGGAGTGTGAGTGACGAAAGAATCCAGGCCGGAGGGAGTCTGTTCAGCTCTTCGCGATGTCCGCGACAGCTGGGCCCTCCTCGAGTCCGAGGTTGTCCTCGACGCGACTCATGATGCGTCGCAGTGTCGCCAGTTCTTGTTTGAGGGCCTTGCGGCCAGCCCCCGTCAGCGAGACCCAGGTGCGGCTGCGGCCACCCTCGGGCTCGCGTACGAGACTGACCAGACCCGACTTCTCGAGAACCTCAAGGTGGCGACCCAGATTGCCGTCGGTCAGGGAGAGCTCTCGCTTCAGGTGGCTGAAGTCCGCTCGCACCAGTCCGCTGAGAGAGGCGAGAATCCCAAGACGTACGCGTTGGTGGACGTCGTCGTCGAGTTCATGAATCGGATGCTCTTTCATCGCTCTCCTTCTGCCGCGTGCCACAGCAGAACACCATAGGCGGCGGCCTGAACAGAGACCGCGACGTCGCCCTCAAGCAAAACGATGACCCCTGCGCTGACGATCGCCATGGCGGCTGCTGCGACCGCCAGCCTTCGCGACCGCAACCAGGCTGCCGTGACCCCTATCGCGACCACGTTCGCGACGAACGGACCCGTGTCGGTGAGCCAGGGCTCATCGAGCTTGAATCCCAGCCGGGAGGTCGTGCTGCTGGCGACCAGCATCGGAATGATGATGGCGATCCAAGGCCAGATCGGCAGCCACATCCCGGCGTTGCGCGCATATCCACGATAGGAGAGGTAGGAGAGGACCAGGACCAAGAGGTACGCCGGCGCGAAGAAGAGCAGCATGTGATCTCGGCCAATCAGCAGCACGGTGACGGCTGCCGATAGATCCGCGGCCGCGCACAACCGTAGCGGTGCGACCAAGGCGCGGCGGACAGACCGGATGCGCTGCTGTGTCGCTCGCGCCTCGAAATACGCCAGCTCGGCAGAAAGTGGGTCGGTCATGGTTGCCTACTCTGCAATGCAGAGTTATCGTGGTCAGATCTACTCTGGCTTGCAGAGTAACAGCAAATGGAGGTTCTGATGACTCTCATGTTCGGCACGATCTTGGCTCTCGGCCTTGGCGTTCTTCTCGGACACCGGCTCTCGGCTTATGCGTTGACGGCCCTCGCCTGGTATGTGTTCCTCTCCGTGCAGACGGCATATCTTGCAGAGCCGGGGAAGACCGGATTCGGCGGAACCCTCGGCACGGACGCACTTCAAGGCGTCCTGTACTGGATCGCCCAACCGGTGCTTCTCGCCATGTCGCTCGGCCTGACCTGGGTCGGAGGTCGGTTACGGGGACGGTTCACCTTTGGCAGGGCCGTGGGTGAGGCCTGAGTCGCTTTCCGAGCCTGGAAGGGTGAACGTGAACAGCGTTCCACCTTCGGCACCGATGGTTGCCTCGACGATCCCGCCATGACGATCAGCGGCCCGCCGCACGATCGACAGCCCAAGACCCGAGCCGGGCAGCGTACGCGCCTCGCTCGATCGGTAGAACCGGTCGAACACATGCGGCAGGTCGGCGGCGTCGATTCCAGGACCTTGATCAGCAACCGTCAGCGTCCCGTCGTCCAGACGCACCTGCACGACGCTGCCATTGGGGCTCCACTTGGCGGCATTGTCGAGCAGGTTGGTCACGGCACGTTCGAGCAGCTGCGCCTCGCCAAACACCATCCACGGCTTCAGCACGACGTCAAAGGTCACGTTGGGCGCTCGCAGTCGCACGCGGTGGACCGATTGGGCGACGACGTCAGCGAAGTCGAGCGGCTCCGGATCGCGGCGCATGGGCTCGTCACGCGCCAGCTCGACGAGGTCGCCGACCAGCGTGGTCATCTCCTCGAGCTGTGACCGGACATCGCCCATGATCTCGTGGCGCTCGTCGGTGGACAGGGAGCGATCGACATTGTCGGCGGCCTGGCCGATCAGCTCGATGTTGGTACGCAGGCTCGTCAGCGGTGTACGCAGCTCGTGTCCGGCGTCTGCCACCAGCTGTCGTTGGCGGTGCTGTGACGCGTCGAGTGCCTGAAGCATCGAGTTGAACGAGGTGGTGAGGCGAGCGAGCTCATCGCTGCCGCTGCCGCTGACGGCGATCGGGGTGAGCTCTTGGGTGCGTGCGACGTGCTCGGTCGCCGCGGTGAGGCGGCGTACGGGGCGCAGGCCGTTGGCGGCCACGGCCCACCCGGCGATGCCGGCGAGGGCGACACCCGCGGCACTGCTCAGCAGCAAGATGACTTTCAGCCGATCCAGGGCTCGTTCGATCGACTCCATGGGCTGGGCGAGCACGAGAGCGACGCCGGGACTCGCGCTGACGCCGACAACTCGATAGGAGATGCCCTTGTACTTCACGGTGCGCATGGAACGTTCCTCGGTGCCGATCGACACGGCGACCTCGTGGTGGTCGAACGGGAAGTCGCGATCGGCAGCCGGTGCGAACAGCTCACCGCCCCGTACGACGAATGCCTTGACTCCCGTCAACGCATCCTCTGCGTCATTCTTCTCCGACGGCACGTAGTCGGCCGCCACGGCGTCGTTCGCGCGCCGCAACATCGAGTCGTCGAGCGAGCTCTTGAACTCCGCCGCGACGGTCACGTACACGATGGCGCTCACGGCCGCGAGAGTCATGGCCACCGAGAGCGTGGTGAGGATGGCCACGCGCAGCGCGAGCGAAAGTCGCGCGGTGAATGGGCGGACCAGCTGTCGGAGCGGTTCGATCACGGTGGGGTCTCGCGCAGGACGTATCCGACGCCACGCACGGTATGGAGCAGACGCGACTCGCCCTCGGCCTCGAGCTTGCGGCGGACGTAGCCGACGTAGACCTCAAGTGAGTTCGCTGTCGTGGGGAAGTCGAACCCCCACACCTCTTCGAGGATGAACGAACGCTCGAGCACGCGCTTGGGTCGCTGGAGGAAGAGCTCGAGCAGGGCGAACTCAGTGCGGGTCAACGACAGCGCTCGCTCGCCGCGGGTAACATCACGGGTAACTGGATCGAGGGACAGGTCGGCGAAGACCAGTGGTGCCTCGTCGGGTTCGACCGCCGCAGCACGGCTGGATCGACGAAGCAGCGAACGCACGCGCGCCAGCAGCTCTTCGAGAGCGAACGGCTTGGTGAGGTAGTCGTCCGCGCCGGCGTCGAGCCCATCGACGCGATCAGACACCGCATCGCGGGCGGTGAGCACGAGTATCGGCACGTCGTTGCCGGCGCTCCGGAGTGCTCGCGTCGCCTCGAGTCCGTCAAGGCGCGGCATCATCACGTCCATGATGATCGCGTCGGGATTGATCTGGGGCACCCGGGCAAGTGCCTCGGCGCCGTCTGCGGCCAGGTCAACCGAGTAGCCGTTGAACTCAAGCGACCGACGCAACGAGTCGCGCACAGCGCGGTCATCGTCGACGACAAGGATTCGCATGGATATCAGTGTGCCCCGTGTGCCTGAAGTTTGGCTGAGTCAGTCGCCGGATGTGCCATCCAACAACGATTGCGCAGCGGACGCAGCACGGGCGCCGTACGTGCCGCCGAACATCACCGCGTGCACGAGCAACGGGTGTAGCTGGTGGAGCGCCAGCCGCTCGCGCCAGCCGTCGGCCAGTGGCGCGGCTTCGTCGTACGCATCCAGCATGCGTTGCAGGTGCGGAGCTCCGAAGAGCGAAAGCATTGCGAGATCGGTCTCCCGGTGACCGCCGTGGGCGGCGGCGTCGATCAGCCAGATGTTGCCGTCAACCCCCCACACGATGTTGCCTGACCACAGGTCGCCGTGGATGCGTGCCGGGGGTTCTTCCTCACCCGCGAGGTCATGGATGCGACGCATTGCGGCCTCAATCGTTTCCGCCTCCTCGCGGGTCAATGCATCCCGGTCCACAGCAGCACGTACGTACGGCATGACACGCCGCGAGGCGAAGAACTCTGGCCAGGTCGGCAGCGGCCGGTTGGGCAGCGGCGCCAAACCGATGAAACCGTCGGACTCTGCACCGAACGTCGGCGCGCCGGCGCGGTGGGTCTCGGCGAGGTCGCGGCCGAAGCGTTCGGCGGCGTCGGCGGTGGGCTTGCCCTGTTCGACCCAGGCCAGGATGAGGCAGTCCTCGGCGACTGCCAGCACCTCGGGCACGCGGGCGCCACCGGCCTCTGCGAGCCAGCGCAGACCCTCGGCCTCGCGGGTGAACATGTCGACCGGTGCGTGGGGGCGGGTCTTGATGATGGCGTTGTGGCCGTCGGTGAGCCGCAGCCGCGTCGACGTGCAGATGTCACCGCCGGCAACTGACGTGGTGGAGACGACGCCTTGGCCAAGGAGAGCCTCCGCCCGAGCGGCGGTCCCTGCCATGCGTGCCATGGCGACGAGGCTACCGCGTGTGTCGGTGGGACGTTTGTGAGATGGGAAGTCAGGACTCCATCAGGTCGGGCAGCTGCTCCACGAGGTGATCGGTGGTCCGCTCGATCATCGCGAGCACTCTGCGGAATCCGTCGCCGCCGCCGTACCACGGATCAGGCACCTCGTCATCGCCCTCATTTGCCTGCGGATCGAACTCGCGAAACATGCGTACGCGGGCCTGATCGGCGACAGTCGGTGCCTGATCGCTCATGTCGCTCTGGTTGCTCGCATCCATGGCGAGCAGCAGGTCGTTCTCGGCGAACCAGTCGGTGGTGAACGTACGCGCGACGTGTCGGCTGGGGTCATATCCCGCGTCACGCAGTACGGCCGCGGCACGTGAGTCCATCGCCTCACCCTCATGCCAGCCGCCCGTGCCTGATGAAGCGACCTCCACCCGGTCATCGAGCCCAGCCTTGGCGAGCCGGTCCTCGAGCACGACATGAGCCATCGGCGATCGGCAGATGTTGCCGAGGCAGACCAGCGCTACGCGATAGGGCACCCGTCAATCTTCCATGACGCGCAGTGACGCCACGAGGTCGCGTCGGGACGCCGCGACCACGCTCGCCAGTGATCCGACGATCGCGAGTACCAGGACAGCCACCAGCAAGGCTGCCGTCCATCGGGGTTGGAACACCAGAGCTGGTTGTTCGATCCCACCTGTGAACGGGGTGAGGTCGGTTGCACCCAAGGTGAGTATCGGCGTTGCAATGCCGACCACCACGCCGACGAAGGCGGACGCCAGCGCCAGTGGTCCCACCTCCCAGACTGGCAACCATCGCGAACCTCGGGGGCGCATTCCAAGAGCGCGGGCAACCGCGACATCGCGTGCACGCCCGTCGGCGCCTGCGAGCAGAGCCATCGCAACGGCGAGCGCAACCAGCAGAGCAGCGGTCCCCGTCGCGGCGATGGAGATCGTGCGCACCCCGGGTATCCGCGGATCTTCTTCGAGCCTGCTTCGCTCAGTTGTCGCGGTGGCGATCTTGGCGCCCTTCAGTTGTGCGGTGATCTGCTTGCGTACGTTCGCGATCTGGCCACTCTTGGCGTCGACGAGGAGGACGCTGGTGATTGAACCGTCGATGTCTTGTGAAGCGAGCACGTCGCGGTCGACGAGGACCCATCTGTCGATTCCGGGGGCGAACGGAAGGGGTGCGTCGGCCGTTGCGACGACGTCGAGCGGCCGATCCGCGAGCTTTGCCTTGGTGATGTCGCCTTGGGAGAGCTCGCGCGAAAGCACCGCGGGCATTGGTTCTCCCGGACCTGGCTTGATACGAAGTTTTGGGGGGTTGACCGTTGCCGGAGATATCCCTGACTGCACGCGGTGCAAGGTTGCGGCATCGACAGCAATGATTGTCACAGTCGACTTGTCAGGCCCGAGCACGAGCTTTGTCGCCGGCCGGAATGACACGGCTGCGACATCAACGACGCCTGGCAGCTTGTTGATCTCAGCGGCCGACCCGTCTGTCAGATTTGGTGACGTCACTCGCAGGTCGGCAGCCGCCGCGGCACGGGCGCTCTCGGATATCCCGCCGCCGAGTGTTGCAAGCGTGGTGGCCGAGAAGACGGCAACAGCAAGGCCGCTGACCAGGGTCAGCGCCACTGCGAGTCCCGTCGTGGGCTGGCCTGCCGCGCGTGCGGATCCCACAAGACTGACCAGTCCACGTTGCCGAGCGCGCCAAGCGCGTACCACCGATGCCACGGGCTTGACCAGTCGCTGCGCAATGAGGCAACCCACCAGCGACAGGAGCAGTGGTGCCGCAGTGAGGAGCCAGTCGACGCGCGTGCGATCAGAACTGAGCCCTCGTTGACGGAGTCCCACAACTGCTGCCGCCGCCAAGCCCAGAACACACAGCTCTGCGACGTGACGCATCTGGCGGGCGTTGGCGCCCCCCACGGTTGGCCGTAGCGGGCTCGCAGCGAGCGCAACTGCGGGAGCGAATGCCACGAGAAGGGGAAGGATGAGGCCGAGGGGTCCCGGTTCGGCCGGAAACACCAGGACTGCCGCGATGCCGCCGGCCAGCGCAAACGGCAGGCCGGCTATCAACCCTTGTGCGGCCAGAGCCGCGCGAAGCTGCCAATCTGACGCACCGCGTGCCTCAGCGAGCTTGACCGCAGCGCGTTGCCTACTTTTGAGCAGCCCGCAGGCAAGAAATATGGCGCACCCTCCAGCGAGAAGCGGCCCGAGCGCGAGCATCAATGCCAGTGCGTAGGTTGAGATGTAGTTGCGCTCGGACTCATGCAGTGTCTCCGTCATCTCGGTGCTGAAGGAAATCGTCTCGAGCGGGGAGACACCGTATCGAAGGCTCAGGTCCTGAGAACGAGCGTCAGGGGTGATGTTCAGACGCTTGTTGGTGAACTTTGTGAGGTCTTCTGCTGCCTGCCTGGTGTCGCCGGATCGCAGCTTCTCGGGCGCGAGGGGAATCCAGGCGACGAGTCGAGACCCTCCGCTGATCGGCTGCGTGTACACCCAGGAGGTTGGGTCGATCCATCCGGTCGCGGTGATCTTCGAGACGAACCCGTCGCTGGAGATGTCAGGCTTGATTGCGGCTGCGGTGTGGATCCAGAAGTCACCTTTTGGGTCCACCGGTTCGTAGATTCCGCTAAGGCGGACAAGCTGAAGGGTGAATGGCGATCCACCGATGTTGCGGACGTCTCCGACCTGCCAGGACGTTGCTTTGGAAGCGGCACGGGAGAGGATGATGTCGATCGGCACCTGGTTTGGATCGGGCGGTTCCTCGCCGTCGAACGGTGGGATGAGCGGTGCGGGGATCTTGGCCGGCGCCTTGCCCTCGACGATTCGTACGTGCTTGTTGACCAGCGGATCGATGCCGAGCACGAGATCCGTCTGAGGCACCTGGCGTTTGGGCGAGTAGGCATCGGCCAACTTTTCAGGGAAGAGGACCGTCAAAGCCGGTTTGCCTGCAATCTTTCGCGCCGTCTCGGGGAGTCTGTCGCGCTCTCCGGTGAGGAGGAGGTCCATCGATCCCCAGTTGCCGGCGCCGAGGCTGGTCGACGGTGACCCGAATCCGCGGGAGGTCAGGTCAAGGGATGTCTTGTCGTAGCCGGCAAGGTCATGGTGCAAGGCATTGGTGAGCATGATGTCGAGTGCTCGCGGGGCGGCGGCAGCCAAGAATGACATCGCGGAAATCAGTGCAGCGACGAGCGCCATCTGCAGGCGTTGGGCACGTATATGGCGAAGCATCAGCCCGACGATGGAGTGGCGTGAGTGGGTCATTCCTTATGCCGGCCTGCCGTCGCGCAAGGTCAGGATGCGGTCAGCGCGATCGAGCAACGCCACATCGTGAGTGGCAACGACCGCTGCGACGTTGTTGTGGTGAACGAGGTCGACGATCAGATCCATGATCGTGCTGCCCGTACGGCTGTCGAGCTGTCCAGTCGGCTCGTCGGCGATCAACAACCGAGGCTCGGCAACAAGCGCGCGAGCAACGGCGACGCGTTGTTGCTGGCCGCCCGAGAGCTCGTCGGGTCGCTGGTTGCCATGGTCCGCCAGACCGACCGATGCCAAGGCAACGTCGACTCGTTCGTTGCGTTCGGTGACTCCGGTGTTGCGGATCCGCAGTGGCACCTCGATGTTCTCCGAGGCAGTGAGCACGGGAATCATCCCGAACGACTGGAACACGAAACCCACCGTGTCGCGCCGCAGATCCACCATGGCGTTCTCGTCGAGTCCGGCCAGATCGACGCCGTCCAAAAAGACACTTCCCTCTGTGGCGCGGTCGAGGCCGCCGAGCAGGTTGAGCAGAGTGGTCTTGCCGGACCCGGACGGGCCGCGCACGACCAGCAGCTCTCCCGGCGCCACCGCCAACGTGACGCCCGAGATGGCGTGGACCTCACCGCTCGGTGTCCGGAAGGTGCGCCCCACTGAATCGGCGCGCACGACCGGACTCATGACTCCGCCTTGCGGCGGGTCGGGTGGTGGTCTTCGGGCTCGGGCTCGGGCCGTTTGTGATCGCCCGGCCACACGCCGACGTGGTCGGGCTCAAGAGCGAGTTGTACACGGTCCCTCAGATTGAGCGCCGTGGTGAACTCGTCTGGCAGCTGAAGGCGACCGACTCGGTCGAGCACGGCGTACTCCACCGCCGTCACCCGCTCGTCGCCGGAGCCATCCACGTGTGTCTGTCGCAGCACCTCTGTCGAGGTTCGACCGTCTCGGATTTGCACGGTCCGCTCGACGTGATCGGCGATGGTTGCGTCATGTGTGACGATCAGCACCGTCGTGCCGCGTTCCTCGTGAACCCGACGCATCGCAGTGAGCACTTCGACGCTGGCTGCCTCGTCGAGCTCTCCGGTCGGCTCGTCTGCGAGTAGCACCCGAGGAGAGTTGGCCATGGCGACGGCCACGGCGATGCGTTGTTGCTGACCACCCGAGAGCTCGACCGGAACTCGGTCACGACAGTCGGCGACGTCCAACATCTCCAAGAGCTCGTTGGCGGCTCCCGCCCGACCTGAATGAGGGGTACCACCGATGCTCATCGCGAGCGCAACGTTCTCACCGGCTGTGAGGTACGGCAGCAGGTTGCGCGCGGTCTGTTGCCAGAGGAACCCCACACTGTGCCGACGGAAGTCGACGCGTTCTTGTCGAGACATCGAGAGAAGGTCGTGACCTGCGACCTCGGCTTTGCCAGCCGATGGGATGTCG
>MTKY01072296.1_pt1 | contig 15102 bp, 13 predicted proteins | sample 1042731 | NCBI WGS metagenome assembly MTKY01 (sample SAMN06212206, study PRJNA360538) | anaerobic digester metagenome | biome: Wastewater treatment plant; material: sludge; isolation source: anaerobic digester fed with sludge from wastewater treatment plant | place: Denmark: WWTP Soeholt ... | reverse complement strand
CGGGCCTGGTATTCGGCCCCATCGGGTTCTTCGTTGGCCCGTTCGTCGGAGCCGTGATCGGCGAATTGTCGGCGCGGCGCTCCTTGCACCAGGCGAGCCTGGCCGGTGTCGGCGCCACCCTTGGCCTGGTGCTGGGTGTTGCCGCCAAGCTGGCGCTGGCGCTTACCATGATCGGCGTGTTCCTGATCGCGCGCTGGTGAGGAGGAGCAGCTTGTTGCCGCGCGTCTCGAAGATCGTCACCACGGTGCTGCTGGTGGTCACGCTGGGCGGCTGCGGCTGGATGCCCTGGCACGACAGCGAGCCCGAAACCCACCCCGGGGTGCCGGGTTACGTGGCACTGGGCGATGCCGCCGCGGTGCGTGCGGCTTTGCTCGAGCAGCATCGACAATGGCGCGGCGTGCCATATCGCATGGGCGGCACGGATCGCAACGGGCTCGATTGTTCGGGCTTCACCCAGCTCACCTTCAGGCAGCGCTTTGGTGTTGCGCTGCCACGCGACACATCGGCGCAGCGCGCGGCGGGCAGGGAGGTCGGGGAGCGACGCATCGTGCCCGGTGACCTGCTGTTTTTCGATACCGGCATCTTCGAGCGTCATGTCGGCATTTACCTGGGCGAGCGGCAGTTCCTGCACGTCTCCACCCGCGCCGGGGTGATGATTTCCAGCCTTGGCGACAAATACTGGTCGCGCCGCTTCAGCCGTGCGGTGCGTGTTCACTGAGATACATTGCGTCGTCGCGGCAACAGGCGAATAATGGCTGTGACCTTACCGCATGAGCGCGCTGATGGGCGCCGCAGGAGGAGCGATGGCGGAACGCAGGGTTTCCAATCGCCAGCCGAGTCTGGTGTTCTATGACCTGGCCTATGCCGAGACGGGGCAGCGCTTCGGTGATCTGGTGGACCTGTCGCATGAGGGCCTGATGGCCTGGTGCGATGCGCCAATGCTGCCGGGGTCGCGGGTCGCGCTGCAACTCGATATTGCGGCGCGCATGCTGGGCACCCGGTCGGTCCATTTCGAGGCACAATGCTGCTGGTGTCGCGAGACCAGCGGCCCGGATGGTTATGCCTGCGGGCTGCAGGTTGTGAGCAAGCACTCTCCTGCTGCCGCCCAGATCCCGTATCTCGCGGCGACCATGTTGTTCGATACCCTCCGCGCATTCTGATCCGGCGGTTTATTTCGCGATCGGTGCCAGGTGAGCGCTCGGTGCGGGTATGCGCTTGCGCAATGCCAGGGTAGGAATCAGGGTCAGAAGGAATGCGATCGCGACGATCACGAAGCTGTCGCGAAAGCCTGCCGCCAACGCTTCGCGTTGCAACATCTGCTGCAGCAGTAGTCGCGCCGCGTTCCATTGATCGGTGCCGCTGAAACCCATGGCCTGGGAAAAGCCGCTCAGCTGACCGAGGATCGACAGGGTATCGCTGTTGCCGAAAGTCTGTGTGGAGAGCATGTAGTCAGCGTGAACGCTGGTGCGCCGATCGAGCGCGATGGACATCAGGTTGACGCCGAAAGCGCCACCGAGCTGGCGAATGAAGTTGAACGAGCCGGAGGCTTGGGTCAGCCGGCTCACTTCGATGTTGCTCAGCGCACCCATCTGCAAGGCAGGCATCACCAGCCCGAGCCCGATACGGCTGATCACGATCCACCAGGCTATCGACCAGAACCCGGTGTGGGCGTCGGCGTCTGACAGCAACCAGAACGAGAGGGCGAAAAATCCGATTCCGCAGCTGATCAGGACACGGTGATCGACCCGGTCCGCAAGCCGGCCGGCTATCGGGAAGATAAGAAGCATGGCGAAGCCGCCGGGAATCATCAGTACGCCGGAGGTCGTCGCGCTCAGCCCCTGCACGAGTTGCAGGAACAGCGGCAGCAGGTAGGTCGAGGCATAGAGCCCCGCACCGAACACAAAACCGTTGATCGACATGATCAGGAAATTGCGCTCCGCGAACAGCGCAAGGTCGAGCAGCGGATGCGAGTAGCGCAGCTCCCAGCGTACAAATGCGGTACCGAAGAAAGCGGTGAGCGCGAAGCAGCCGAGGATATAGTCCGAGTTCCATCCTTCGCGCTCTCCGTGGCTCAAACCCACCAGCAACGAAGTGAGCGCAATGCCGAGCAGTACCATGCCGCTCCAGTCGAACGGCGTGCGCCCCGGGGCCTGGTGCGAGGGAAGGAACACGCTGGCGCCGGCCACCGTCAGCAACGAGAACGGTATGCCGAGATAGAACACGTAGCGCCAGTTGAACGAATCGATCAGGATCCCGCCTACCGCAGGGCCTACGGCCGGCGCGAGAATGATTCCGACCGCGCTGACACCCATTGCCAGGCCCTGCTTGCCCGGCGGGAATACCTGGAAAATGATCGTCATCGACAGCGGCGTGAGCAGTCCGGCGGTGACTCCTTGCATGATGCGCGAGGCGATCATCACATCGGTGCTGGCGGCGAGCCCGCCGAGCAGCGATCCGACCAGGAACAGCATCATCGACACGATGACGGTGCCGCGCAGCCCGATGCGCCTGACCAGCCATGCGCTGGCGAGCATCGCGACCGTGGATGCGGCGAGGTTGGCGGTCGACAGCCATTGGGCATCGCTCTGGCTGATGCCGAAGGCGCCCATGATGTCGGGAATGGCGACATTGATGATGGTGCCCGACAGCACCGCGGCAATATTCCCGGTGACGATGGTGAATACCGCGAACCAGCGGAAATTCATCCCGTAACGGCGGAACAGCGCCGCCAGCGCCGGATTGTCCGGCAACCTGGCGATATAACGTTCGAGTTCAGCGCGTATCAATCGCCACCTCGACCATCATGCCGGGGCGCAACAGGTTGCCCGATTGATCGATCGAGATACGCACCGGCAGGCGTTGCGTCACCTTGGTGAAATTCCCGCTCGGATTGGTATTGGGCAGCAACGAGAACTGGCTCGTCGCCGACTGGCCGACGCGAACCACCTGGCCGCTGAATTCCAGGTCCGGATAGGCATCCACGGTGATTGCAACCGGGTTGCCCGGCTGGATGCGGCGGATCTCGGTTTCCTTGATGTTCGCATCGACCCAGATGTCGGCGGGGTTGTGCATCAACAGCAGGCGCTGTCCGGGTACCACGTATTCGCCGGCATGCACGAAAGTCTCGTCGACGCTGCCGCTTGCCGTGCTCTCGACGCGCAAATCGTCGATCAGTATCTTTTGCTTTTCGATCGACGCGTCGATGCGCTCGCGCTCATGCTGCATTCCTTGCAGTTCGCTGCTGAGCACCTGGATCTGGCTCTGGCCCGCGGCGGCCTCGACCACGTTGCCGCGGGCGCTCTCGGCCTCTGCCTGCGCCCGCTGGAACAGCTGCAAGGACTGCTGACGCGCATTGCGGGAGTTTTCCCACTGTTGTTGTGAAATGATCTGCCGCTCGCGCAGCGACTGGGCCCGTTCCCACTCGCTTTCCTTGAACTGGAGGTCGGATTGCGCCGATGCCATGGAGGCGAGTGCGGCGTCGAGTTGCGAGCGGGCAGCGCTCAACTTGCCACCGGAGCTGCGATCCACCATATCGATCTGCGCTTCGATGCGCTCGCAGGAGGATTGCATCGATTGCCGCTGTGCCTCGAGTTCACGCAGGCCGAGCCGTGCGCTGCGGTCGTCGATCCGGGCGATCACCGTACCGGGTTCGAGCAGGTCGCCCTGGGAAATCGGGAAATCCATCACTTGTCCGGCGGTGCGGGTGCTCACCTCGATCATGCGGGTGGCGATGCGCGCGTCTTCGCTGAACACATGGGTGTGGCGCTGATAGAGCCAGTACCCGGTGGCGAGCGCCAGGATTGCAATGGCCAGCGCAGCCAGCGGTTTTTGCCCTGGCTTGCGTCTGCGGGATGCGGTGTCTCGAGTATCGTCGCTGTCAGACATCATTGGACTCCGATGCGCCGGGTGTCGGCGCTGTATGCGGTTTCCTCGATCAGGCGCTGGCGGATCCAGCCGAGACTGTTCACGAGGTGTTGTTTGCGGATCGTGCCCAGGGGGCGCTCCAGTTCCGCGTGCAGCGTCTCGAAGCGCTGGCGGGTACTCTTCAGTGTGTTGTGCGCGCGGCGCGTCAGGTAGAGCCGGTTGGTCCGCCGGTCATCCGGGTCGGCACGGCGCTCGATCCAGTGCGCTTTCTGCAGCGCATCGAGCAACTTGCCGAGTGGCGCGACCCCGAGCGCGGTGACTTCGGCGATCTCGGTCTGGCTCAATCCCTCACGCCGGTACACGGTGTTCAGTGCCAGCCACTGGTTACGGGTGAATCCGAGTTCGGCAAGTCGTGCGTCGAAGCGTCGATTGAGCAACCGCGCGCACTCGAACAGCACGCTCAGGTAATTGTCGGGCAGCAGGTCGCGGGCGTCGGGCGCGGAGCCGGATGCGCGCAGCTCCTGCCTGACGATCTGCAGGCTCTCGAGCATCTGTTGGACTTCGCTGCTGTCGAAGCCGCGCAGGAAGCCGGATTCCACGCTGCGAAATCGCTGTTCCAGCATCTCGATGGTCGGTTCGGCGTGCTCGAGCAGAAATACGCGCCGCGCCCGTCGATCGTCCGGGTCAGGCTCGCGCTTGATCCAGTTGGCCTGCTCCAGCCACTGCAGGGCCAGGCCCAGCGGCGCCTTGGCGATGCCGAGTCGCTCGGCAATATCGGACTGTGTTATGCCGGGGCAGTGCCTGAGGGTGGCGAGCACGCGCCATTTGGCCTGCGTGAGTTCGAGGTCACGTATGGCATTGTCGAACGCACGACGGATCAGCCGCGAGGTGTCGTGGATCAGGAATGCGAAGCTTTGTTCCAACTCGGGGACGGACACGGGATCATGCCATATAGTAATCTTTGTCTAATATATTTCATAACTACTATATAGTCGAGTTACTTTTCTGGAATTCGCCTTTTAGCCTTGCCAGGCCTTGCCGCACTCGCCCCGGGAGTTTCCGGCGTCCGCGGGCAGGCAATTCTTTGATCATTGCCCCGAGCGCACCGAATTCCTCGCCGCGGACACTTGCACGGCTCATGTCAGTAATGAGCCAACTGGTTGCGTCCCGCTGCTCGCGCTTGGTGCAGTGCCTGGTCGGCTGCCTCGATGATCTGGCCCATCGAGCGTCCGGCAATTTCCTGCATCGAGTAGATGCCAATGCTCAGGCTGCACTCGACATCCCCGCCCCGGGTCTCCACGGGTCGTGTATGAACCGTACTGACCATGCGCTGGCCGATCTCGATCGCATTCCTGCGCGGACATTTTCCGAGGAACACCAGGAATTCGCGTGCGGTGAACAAGCCAAACACATCGTGCGGACGCACGCAGCGCCGCAAGCGCCGCGATACTTCGCGCAGCACATCATCGCCGATGCCCGCATCGGCCGTGGCGCTGCCTGCGGTCACATACTCGAGGTCGACGAGAAGAATGGCGATGGCGTCATTGCCGCGCGCGGCGCGTCCGAGTTCGCGCGGCAGGATTTCATCGATGCCGTGACGGTTCCAGGTGCCTGTTACCGGGTCCATCAGTACCTGGCGCATGCTCTCGTCGAGTTCCTTGAGCAGGCGGTTTTGTTCGGTGTCGAGTTCCTGCAGGCGGAATTCGTTCTCGACGATATCCGCGAGGTTACGCAGACGGCGTGCCTGCTCGGCATCGAAGGAGCGTGCCTTGTGGTCCATCAGGCACAGCGTTCCGATTGCCTGCCCGCGGTGCCGCAGGGGACATCCGGCATAGAAGCGGATGCCGGGCTCGGCAACCACCAGCGGGTTGGCGGCGAAGGCCGGATCCTGCAGGGCATCGGGCACGAACAATGCGTCCTTGCGCAGGATCGCGTGGGCGCAGAACGAAAGTTCGCGCGGCGTCTCGCGCGCCAGCGAACCCTGCAGCGATTTCGACCATTGGGTGTCCGCCGTCACCAGGGAAACCAGGGCAATGGGCACATCGAACAGCCGCTGGGCAAGCTCGGTGACACGGTCGAAGCGCTCCTCTGCCGGCGAATTGATGATGCCGAGGCTGGCGAGTGCCGCGAGGCGCTTGTCTTCGTGCGGGGGTATCTCGGGACGCTGCATGGTGAGGGGTCCATTGCCGAGGCGAGTTCTTCCGGATTATACGCACCCTGAGGTGCAGGGCTACCGGATCGACGGGTGCCGGCTGGGGCCTGCGGATGGCACAATGCAGGCGACCATGAGCGAGCAGCAGGGCACGGCAATGGAGATATCGGGATTTGCGGAGCCGCGCTTTGCAGCGGTGAGTGAGGCATTCGAGCAAAACTTCGCTTCCCACGACGAAGTGGGCGCCGCGTGCACGGTCTATCTCGGGGGACGCCCGGTAGTTGATATCTGGGGCGGGATCGCGGATCCGCGGAGCGGCGGACGCTGGGAAGAAAACACTTTGCAGTTGGTGTTCTCGGCGGCCAAAGGGCCCACGGCAACCTGCATACACCGGCTGGTGGAACAGGGCAGGCTGGATATCGATGCGCCGATCGCACGCTATTGGCCCGAGTTTGCCGCGGGCGGCAAGCAGGCAATCACCACGCGCATGGTGTTGAGTCACCGTGCGGGGTTGGCGGCGATTGACGGGGAGCTCTCGCTCGACGATGTGCTGGCATGGCATCCGGTCATTGCGGCGATCGCGGCGCAGGCACCCAACTGGGAACCTGGCAGCACGCATGGCTACCACGCGCGAAGTTTTGGCTGGATTCTGGGCGAAATCATCCGGCGTATCACCGGCGAGAGCCCGGGCGCCCATCTGCAGCGCACCATCGCGGGCCCGCTCGGCCTCGATTACTGGGTCGGACTGCCCGGGCGCGAGATGGCGCGCTGCGCGCGGCTCGTGCCACCCGATACCGCGCATTCAGCAGCAGCATTGCTCGGCGCGAATAGCCTTACCGCGCGGGTGATGAGCGGGCCGTCCGCGCTGTTCGCCTATGACGATATGTGGAACCGCCCCGAGGTGCTGGCGGCCGAAATGCCATCATCGAACGGGGTTGGCACGGCCAGGGCGTTGGCGCGCTTCTATGCCGCATTGATCGGTGAGGTGGACGGCATACGCCTGTTGCGTCCCGATACCCTGGAGGCGGCCACGCGGGTTGCCTCGCAAGGCCCGGACTGCGTGATCCTGATGGAGACCTGTTTCGGTCTCGGCTACAGCCTGCCGCCGATGCTGACGCGGGAGGCATCGCCAGCCGCGTTTGGGCATCCCGGCGCCGGCGGATCGCTGGCATTCGCGGATCCCGCCAAGGGGATCTCGTTCGCTTATGTGATGAATCGCATGCGTTTCGACCCCACCGGCGATCCGCGCGCAGCGTCACTGGTAAGCGCGCTTTACCAGTGCCTTGCATAGGCGGCGTTCAGCGCCGCGTGGCCCAGTAGCTGCCTTCCATCATGGCCTCGATTGCGGCGCGGTGCGGGATCATGTCATCGGGATCCGGCGGCAGCACGCTCTCCCCGAAGTGTGCGCCACGCCTGCCGATGCGTGCCATCACGATACCGTGACGCAGGGCCGCGTAAAGAGCATAGAACTCGAGATCACGCGGTTGATGAGCGCTCAGTTTCTCATAGCTGGCGGCAACTGCATCGAGACGCATCATGCCGGGAATGCCCGGCAGTCCGACCAGCGGGGTGAAGTCCTGGAAAAAGTGGTGCAGGTAGATCATCCAGCCGAGGTCGAGCTCGCGCGGGCCGGTGGCGGCCATCTCCCAGTCGAGCACCGCGCTCGGCTTGAAGTCGCTGAACAGGATGTTGCCGATGCGGGCATCGCCCCAGCTAAGCACCTCGGCGCCTTCCTCGCGCGGCCAGTTGGCGTCCAGCCATTCGAACGCATTCTCGATAAGTGGATGACGAATGCCATCGGCACAGACCCAGGCGTAATACTCTCGCTGCGCCGCGACATGCCGCCGCATCGCCGAGGCGCCGTTCCGTGCGGGGTTGAGCAATTCGCGGTCCGCGTCGGAGAGCTCGATCGCGTGCAGTCGCACGAGTGCCGCGACCGAGGAATCCTGCAACTGCATCTGTTGTTCAGGGCTTGCACGCAGCAACCAGGAGTCGAACACATAGGGCGGCACGTCGGGCGGGGCCTCGCCATCGGCCCGCTCCATGACCAGGAACGGTGCGCCGAGCCACGAGGAATCCGGCTCGTGCCACAGCATGCGTGGTACCGGTACAGCGGAGCGTTCGCGCGCAATCCGCATCGCGTGGAACTGCTTGTGGAGGTCATAGACCGGAAATACCGGTATGGAGGAAGCATCGGGAGGCAGCCGCGCGACGCAGCGCAACAGTTGCTCCGCGCCATCCTGTTCAAACACGACCTCGAACAACAGGGTCTCGCTCGACATGCCATTGCTCTCGGGGCTCGCGAGCGCCGAGATGCGCGCTCCCGGAAGATGCTGCTGCAACCAGGCTTCGAGATCCCGCTGCAATTGCGCTTGGTCGCGGGTAGATGTACGCGGGCGGGACGCGGCGGTGTTCATTTCCACAGATAGGTTCTCCGCAGGGATTGACGGTAGCTCTGGCGCGGCCAGACGGATCGCGAGCATAGCGTATAAGCCGGCATGCGATACAGCGCGACGGATGGGTGAAGTGCCGCCGCCAGCGGCGTTTCGCGGCAACCAGACCGGCGATCATGCCGCGGTCAACGGGTTCCTCCAGGGTGCAAGACCTGAGCGGGGGCGGTGCTCGTACCGCGCGGTATCCAGGATGTAGAATCCCGCGCATGAAACACGATACCGGCAAACGACCAGCCGTGGTGCGCGAGAGCGGCAAGCAGCGTCGTCTCGAGATCATCGAAGCGGCACTGCGGGTGATCGCGCGCGACGGCCTGCGCGCGGTGAGCCATCGTGCGGTTGCTGCCGAGGCGGCGGTACCGCTGGCCGCAACCACTTATTATTTTCATGACCTCGCCGATCTCATCGCCGAATCGTTTCTGTACTGGTCCTCGGCGCAGCAGGCCAATGTCGAGGCGTTTCATGCGCGGATACAGGACTTGCTGGAGCAGGCACGTGCCGGCAAGCTCGAGCGGGCCCGATTGCCGGGCCGGATTGCCGAGGCTGCGAGTGCCTACGTGGTCGAGCAGGTTCGCGAGTATCGCAGCGATCGCGTGCTCGAATTCGCGTTCCTGCACGAGGCGGCGCGCCTGCCGCGCTTGCGGGCCGCGGTGCTGCGCCAGCAACAGGGATTTCTGGACTTCCTGCAGGTGTTTCATGAGGCGGTCGGATCGCGGCAACCTGGAGTGGATGCGCAGATTTCCCATAGTGTATTGCTCGGGCTCGAGAAGAGCGCGCTATTGGCCGATGACAGCGGAAAGATTGATACCGACGCGCTCAGGGTGGTGTTGCTCGGCTACCTCCAGGGCGTGCTCGCGACGTCGGCCGCAGGCGGATCATGAAAAATTACCTTGGACGGATATCCGGTGAAGTGGTACAAATGTGCCACTTTCTCGATATTGCATCACCGGATGGCACCCGATGAAGACGCATGGCGGTTGCCGTCAGCGGGTTTCGCGACTCCCGATAGAACATGCGAGCCTTTCCGGCTTGCCGAGGTCCGTTCCATGACACGTATTGTCTGCATGCTGATATTCACGGTTCTTTGCGGGACCCCGGTTTGGGCCGCGGGTGACGCGGCGACGGGCAAAGCCCTCTACGCCAGTTGTGCCGCGTGTCATGGCGTTCAGGCCGAAGGCATCGCGGCGATGAATGCGCCGGCCCTGGCGGGGCAGGAAGCGGCCTATATCGAACGTCAACTGGCACATTTCCAGGCCGGCGTTCGTGGTGCCGATCCTGCCGATACCCTCGGCGCGCAGATGCGCGGCATGGCGGCGGTGCTGGCCGATACGCAGGCAATTGCCGATGTATCTGCCTACTTGGCTGCGCTCGCGCCGATGAGCTCTGCCAGCGATGCCGGCGGCGATCTGCGCAACGGCAACAACTACTACCAGTCGAAGTGCGGCGCCTGTCATGGCGGCAAGGCGGAGGGGAATGCCGCGCTGTTCGCACCGCGCCTGGCGGGACAGGACGTGGCCTATCTCAAGCGCCAGTACCTCAATTTCCAGCAGGGCTTGCGCGGCAGCCACGCGGAAGATCGCTTTGGCAAGCAGATGAAGATGATGTCCACCACCCTGCCGGGCGAGAAAGACCTCGACGATGTGCTGGCGTTCATCAATGCGCAAGGCGCGGCGCGCTGACCGCCGTGATGTGGTCGCTGCCGGCTGTCTGCGGGGTTTTGCTTCTGCTGTCCTCCGGGACGGCAGTGTCGGCGCCCGCCGTGGCGGATTCGTTCCGGCTGAGCGAGCAGTGTCCGCCAAGTTTTGAAAAGACCGCGGCTGGCGTGTGCGAATTGCGCAATATGTACCAGTTTTACGATTCGTTGCTGGACCAGGGTGTCGGGGGAACAAAAACCGGGTTGCCTGCGCACCGCGACGGGTTCAGTCCGCAGCAGATCGACCTCGGGCGGCTGCTGTTTTTCGATCCGGTGCTTTCCGTGAACGGCAGCATGTCGTGCGCCAGCTGTCACGACCCTGACCGGGGGTTCAGCGACGGGCGTGCCCGCTCCATCGGAGTTCATGGCGAGGATGTGGGGCGTGCGGCGCCGACCTTGTGGAATGTCGCGTTCCTCAAGCATTTATTCTGGGATGCACGCGCGCAAACGCTCGAGGAGCAAATGCAGGGCCCCCTGTATTCTCCTCACGAGATGGGTAACAACCCGGAGCAGATGCTCGCCAGCCTGAACGCCAGTCCGGACTACGTGGAGCTGTTCCGGACGGCATATGCCGGCGCTGCGGATGCGCCCATCACGCTGGATCAGGTCTATCGCGCGCTCGCTGCCTTCGAGTCCTCGCTGATCTCGCTGAACAGTCGCTATGATCGCTACGCGCTCGGTTATCACCAGGCGCTGAGCCAGCGCGAAATTGAAGGCATGAACGTATTCCGCTCCTTTGTCGCGCGCTGTGCGGAATGTCATACGCCACCCTTGTTCACCAACCAGCAGATCGCCGTGCTCGGTACGCCCGAGCCGGAAGGCCGGGCACTGGACGTGGGTGCGGAAAAGACCTTCAATACACCGCGGCTGAAAGGCGGATTCAAGGTCCCGACGTTGCGCAATATCGATGCGACAGCACCCTACATGCACTCCGGACGTTTCGCGACGTTGCGCGATACGGTGGCGTTTTACAACGGTGGCCGGGGGCATGCGGTGCCGGCTGGCGTCGAGATGCACCTGCACTGGCATATCTGGGAGCCGAATCTGGGCGAACATGAACTCGATCTGCTCGTGGATTTCCTGAAAACGCTCAGTGACGAATCTTTCAAACCCGCAATTCCGGCGCGCGTTCCCTCGGGGCTCGAACCGGTGATCCATACGACCAGCCAACCCCCGGCAGTGGCAGGGGAAACAAAATCCAATAAGGGAGAATCCTCATGAACAAGGGAGTCATCGCCGGTGTGCTGCTTGGTGTTGCCGGATTCGCGGCGGGCATGTATTACGGCGGCGCGGCGGGACCGGCGCCGGTGTACACCTCGAGCAGCAGCGGCAAGAGCTACGAGGGAGGCTTCAGCGCCGGGGGTGAACAGGCCGAGCAGGCCGCGGCGGCGATCAGCAGTGGCAACATAAAAGCGGTAGCGGGGCCGGCTACCGATGTCGTGATCGTGGTCAAGGACGGCGAGTCGATCCAGGAAGCGGTGAAGCGCGCCGAACCGGGCACCACGATCCGGATCATGCCGGGTACCTATCACGAGACCGTTTATATCGACAAGGACGATATCCGCCTGATCGGGGTGATCGAGAAGGGCAAGCGTGCGGTGCTCGATGGCGAGGGCAAGCTGAACGATGCGGTGCTGTACTCGGGAAACAACTTCGTGGTCGAGAATCTCACGATCACCGGGTACAAGGGCAATGGCATCATGGGCCAGGCGGGCAACAATTTCGAAATCCGCAACAACCTGATCATCGATACCGGTGTTTACGGGATTTTCCCGCAGCTGGGGCAGAATGGCGTCGTCGAGCACAATGTGGTCTCGGGTATCGAGGACGCGGCGATCTACGTGGGGATGAGCGATAACGTCCACGTTGCGTATAACGATGTGTTCGACAGTGTGGCGGGTATCGAATTCGAGAACAGCCGCCACGGCATCGTCGAAGACAATTACGTGCACAACAATACCGGCGGGATACTCACGTTCATCACTCCGGGCCTGCCGATCAAGACCACGTTCGACGTGATCATCCGTCACAACTTCATCGTCGGCAACAACCATCCGAACTTCGGTGCGCCGGGCTCGACGGTGTCGGGCATACCGGCCGGTACCGGCATCCTGGTCATGGCTGCCGACGATGTGGTGATCGAGGGCAATATCATTTCCGACAACAAGACTGCCGGGATCCTGATCACGGACCACGGGCATGCGGCCAATGTGACCGTCGATCCGGAGTCGGACCCGAATCCGGATCGGGTAGCGATACTCGACAACGTGATGCTGAACAATGGCTATGACACCATCACCGATGTGAAGGCGCTGATGCTGACCGAGTTGAAACAGGGCAACCCCGATATCGTGCGCGTGGGACCGAGCGAGGGCAGTTGCATCGTCAACCGCCATCGTTACACCACGGTCGGCGTGGACGATTTCGCCGAGTGCGGTTTCACCAATACGGCAAGCAAGATCACTTACCTGCTGCCACCGGTGCCGGCGCGCGAGATTGCCCTCGAGGATCGCGGCAAGATTGCCTACCTGGGAATCTGTTCCGGCTGCCATATCTATACCGGGCGCATGGTCGGGCCGGCAGTGCAGGTCATACAGGCCATGTACATGGATAACCCGCAGGGGATTGCGGATTACATCGCCAAGCCGGTCAGGAAGCGCGACGATTATCCCGAGATGCCGCCGCAGGACTACCTCGACGAGCAGACCCGCCTGGCGGTTGCCGAGTACATGCTGTCGGTCAAGAAGTAGGGCGGCGACGCTCGCTCAGGTGTTTTCGCGTGCGGGTGGCCGCGGCTGCCCGTAGTTTTTGAACCGTGCGAGCACCTCGCTCATTTCTTCCTGCCCGAGCACGACCGGCCCGCCAATGAGCAGGGTGGCCAGGTACTGGGCTGCGAGTTCCTCGATTTCCCTGGCGAGTGCCAGGGCATTCTCCAGTGTCGAGCCGATTGCGATCTGGCCGTGGTTTGCCAGCAGGCAGGCGCGGCGCTGGTGCAGGGCATCGACGGCGTGCGCGGCAAGCCCCGCCGAGCCGAACAGCGCATAAGGCGCGCAGCGAATCGAATCCCCTCCGGCGATTGCAACCATGTAGTGGAAGGCGGGAATATCCCGCGCGCAGCAGGCCAGCGCGGTCGCGTGGCGGGAGTGGCAATGCACGATCGCGCCCGCCTCGGGTCGCGCGACATAGATTGCCGCGTGCATGCGCCATTCGCTGGACGGCGCAACGTCGCCCGTGATTACCTCGCCCTCGAGCGTCATGCCCACGATCTGCCGCTCGTTCATGGCGGCGGGCGATATGCCGCTCGGCGTGATCAGCATGCCGAGCGGCGCTCTTGCCGAGGCATTGCCGGAGTTGCCCGGCGACAGCCCGGAACCTGCCAGGCTGCGCATGCAGGCAACCAGTTCCAGGGCGCAATTGCGGCATTCCTGCGTGTTCATAATGTTGCCTGCTGACCGTTGCCAAGGGCGATGCTACCATCCTCAAGGCGGGGGAGAGGATCCTTCCTGTGCAGCGCAGGGAAGATCCGGGAAGCAGCAACAAATAGCAGCAAGAACGAAAGGGGATAACATGAAGGCCGAACAGCGTCGGATGGTCCGGGCAGTGCGTGTTGTTTGTGCCATTGTGGTGGCGGGTATCCATGCCCCCGCATTGCTGGCACAGGAAAAATCCTCCCGGCTGGAACTCGAAGAGATCGTCGTGACCGCGCAGAAACGCGAGCAGGCGTCGCTCGATGTGCCGGTCGCGATCGGCACCTTCAGCGCCAAGGACATGGCCAATACCGGGGCCATGACGCTGCAGGAAATCGGCGATTACATCCCGGGTTTCGATGCCGGCGGCGAGACGTTCACCCAGCAAAGCTATTCGCTGCGCGGTATATCCAGCCCCAATATCAGTACCGGCGGCGACCCCTCGGCGGCGACGTTCTATGACGAGGTGTATCTGCCGCGGGCGGCGACCACGGTGGCGTTTGCCGATATGGAGCGCGTCGAGGTGCTGATGGGGCCGCAGGGAACGCTGTTCGGACGCAATGCCGCGGTGGGCGTGATCAGCCTGGTGCCGCGTGCGCCGGCCGATGAGTTCGAGGCCTTCGTGAATACCCGTTTCGGCAACTACAACCTGGTTCGTGTCGAGGGCATGGTGAATGTCCCGGTAACGGATACGTTTTTCGTGCGCGCCAACGCGATCAGCAACGAGCGCGACGGAATATCCAACAATATCGGCCCCTCATCGGTGCAGGCTGCCGATCGGGACAACCAGTCCGCGCGCATTGCCGCCGCCTGGGATGTCACTGAAGACACCCGCCTGCAGCTGGCATACGACTGGGACAAGTTCGATCAGTCGCCCTCCATGGCGATCGGCGTCAGCCCCTATGCCTACAGCAGCGACCCGTTCGCCGGGCGTTACGAGAACGATGTGCGGCACGGCGAAGAAACGCGCGATATGTATGGCGTGACCGGCAAGGTTTTCCATGACTTCAACGATCAATGGTCAGGAAAACTGATCGCCAGCTACCGGGATTACGACACTACCAACCGCGAGGATGAAGACGGCACCGCGGATGCGACCCGCTATCTGGATACCAATAACGTCGAGGATTCAGACATTTTCTATTCGGAACTCCAGATCAATTTTGCCAACGAGCGTTTCGATGCGGTGTTCGGCGCCAACTACAGCTCGGAGAATACCTACCAGAGTACTTACGCGGATGCGCTCGGCGACTCCATCACGCGGCTGGTGACAAATCAGCTGAACAGCGATTTCGGGCTGAGCTACGACCATTTGTGGAACCCGGATGATTTTTCCTCGGCCCTCGCGTTGCTGGGGCAGAATGTGAGTCCCGCGCAGATCACGGCAACCGGTGATCAATGGTACGAATGGCTGTCGGGTGTGCTCAACGAGCCGATGATCTTCGGCCCGTCCTTTGCTGGCGTGGAGTGGACCGA
>MTKY01049175.1_pt1 | contig 15111 bp, 12 predicted proteins | sample 1042731 | NCBI WGS metagenome assembly MTKY01 (sample SAMN06212206, study PRJNA360538) | anaerobic digester metagenome | biome: Wastewater treatment plant; material: sludge; isolation source: anaerobic digester fed with sludge from wastewater treatment plant | place: Denmark: WWTP Soeholt ... | reverse complement strand
CGGGTGGACCGGGAGCATGAGCACTATCTGGCCGGGCTGGCCGCCGCGGTCCGCTGCCGCGCGCAGTCGCTCAAAAACGCGGCCGGTCGCGGAGAGTCGCTGGTCGGCGCCGTCTGGCCGATCAAGGCGATGGTCGAGGCCTCGAACCGGCTGAACGCGGCGGTGCAGGCCCGACAGGCCGAAGTCGCGGATGAGGAACAACGCCGCGTGATGCAGCGTCTGATTGCCGCCGCGCTGGTGGATGCGGGCGAGGTCTACGTTCTGCCCGGCGTGAACCAGGCCATGACGGCCCTGGATCTGCTCGATCGCTTCGAAGAGCGGTTCCCGAAAGAGAACGACCTGATTGGCCGGATGTTTCGCGTGCGGATCATTGCGCACGAGGCGCTGGGCCAACTGGAGGAGGCTCAGCGGACGATTCCGCAGTACGTGCAGGCGGACCCGGTTAATGCCGGACCGACCATGCAGGCCCTGTTCGAGACCATTCGCAAAGAGATCGAGCGGCTGGAGGCCGCCGGGCAGATGGAGGAGGCCGCGGCCAGAACCCGATCGGCTCTGCTGCTGGCCCGGCAGATTCAGGAGTGGACCGACCGGGCCGACCCTCCCCTGCCGCCGGAGACGCGTTACGCGGTAGAGCGGCAACTGGCCGAAGCTCACCTGCAGGCCCGCGAGTGGCAGACCGCCCGCCGTCTGTTTCAGCACTGCCTGGATGTGGACGCGGACCGCTACAAAGATAAACGGCCTCGCGAGGTGCGCGCCATTCTGGGTCTGGCGGAAGCGTTGTACGGACTGCAGGAATACGAAGAAGCGCTGCCGCTGTTCAACCGGGTCGTGCGCGGCACGAAAACCCGGGATGCCGCCTGGTGGAAGGCGCTGTTGCGCGATCTGCAGTGTCGAACGGCCCTGAAACACGAGCCCGACGGCATCATCCGGGTCATCCGGCAACACCGCGTGTTGAGCGCGGATATGGGGGGCGACACGCTGCGAACGGCGTTCGACGCTCTGGAAAAAGAGAATCAGGCCCGGCAGAAAGAGGCGAAGGGTCCGCCGGCTGAGCGCTCGGGTGCCGGCGCCGACACGCCATAGCAGCAAAGGACAGACCATGCTGAGCAATCGGAAAGTCGACGTCGATCGCGCCATGCTGATGGTTGTGGATTTCCAGACCAGGCTTATCCCGCATATCGAGGACGCCGAAGAGATGCTGGCCGCAGCGGCGCGGCTTGTCCGCGGAGCGCACCTCTTCGGCCTGCCCATGCTGGCCACGGTTCAGTACACCAAGGGTCTGGGTCCCTTGCACAGCCTGGTGGCCGGACCGCTGGAAGCGGCCGGCGTCACGCCGATGGAGAAGGCCGCCTTCAGCGCCTGCGTTGACGATGCGATTCGGGCCCGGCTGACGGAGCTGGACCGGCCGCAGGTCCTTCTGTGCGGAATCGAGGCCCATGTCTGCGTGCTTCAGACGGCGCTGGACCTGCTGGCGATGGGCTGCGGCGTGTTCCTGTGCGCGGACGCCGTCGGCTCGCGCCGCGACCTGGACCTGGACCTGGGGCTGGCCCGGGCCCAGCACGCCGGGGCGGTCGTGACCACGACGGAATCCGTCCTCTTTGAACTCTGTCATGTGTCCGGCACGGAGCGGTTCAAAAAGCTGCTGGAGATCGTGAAGTAGGGCGGAACCAAGCGACGTCGGGCCCCAACGCCGGCCGGCGTCGTTGGTTTTCCGGGTTCGGGCCGGTACACTGCCTCTCTTGGGTGCCAAGCCGGCGCTGGGGCAGCGGGCGGGTCGCTATTCCATGACGGACTACCGCGACGACGATCCAGATTTGTCCGACTGGGAGGATTCGGATGACCCCGAAGCCGACCAGGTGCAGTGTCCCGAGTGCGGCGGCTGGGTGTACGACGATGCGCAGAAGTGTCCGTGGTGCGGCCAGTGGATCGTGCCGGGTCAGGCTCTGCGCGGCGGCCGGAGCCGGCTGGTTTCGGCGGTCGTGGTGCTGATGATTCTGCTGATTCTGGTGCTTGTGCTGCGCGGGTGGTAGCGCCGGGAGGAGGCCATGGGGTTCCCACACGTTCGAATGAGGCGGATGCGACGCACAGAGTCGCTGCGGCGAATGATCCGCGAGACCCGCCTGGCCACGGGCGACCTGATCGCACCCCTTTTCGTGCGGGGCCGGACAGGGGTGCATAACCCCATTCCATCCATGCCGGGCGTGGCCCAGATGTCCGTCGACCGGATCGTCGAAACGTGCGTGGAGCTGGAGGCCCTGGGTATTCCGGCCGTCCTTCTGTTCGGCATCCCGGAGCGCAAGGACGCGACGGGCAGTGAGACATGGTCGGACCAGGGCATCGTCCAGCAGGCGTTGCGGGCCGTCCGCCAGCGCTGCCAGAACCTCATGCTGATCACAGACGTGTGTTTCTGTGAGTACACCGATCACGGCCACTGCGGGGTCGTCGGCAGCGACCGGTACGGGCGGCTCACGCTGGATAATGACGCCAGCCTCCAGAACCTTCGCAAACAGGTGGTCAGCCATGCCAAGGCCGGGGCCGATATCGTGGCTCCGTCGTGCATGCTGGACGGCCAGGTGCGTACGATCCGCGAGGCGCTGGACAGCGAGGGCTGGACGGACGTGGCCATTCTGTCGTACGCGGCCAAGTTCGCCAGCGCCTACTACGGTCCGTTCCGCGACGTAGCCGAGTCCGCGCCGCGGTTCGGCGACCGCACGGGCTATCAGATTGATCCGGCCAACGCCGGCGAAGCGCTGCGGGAGGTGGCCCTGGACGTGGAAGAGGGAGCGGACATGGTGATGGTCAAGCCGGCGGTCAACTACCTGGACGTCATTCAGCGGGTCAGCAGCCGGTTCGACCTGCCGGTGGCGGCCTATCACGTCAGCGGCGAATACGCCATGATCAAGGCCGCCGCCGCGAACGGATGGCTGGATGAGAAGCGGTGCGTGATGGAGACCATGACCGCCATCAAACGGGCCGGCGCGGACATCGTGCTGACCTACTTCGCCAGGGACATTGCCCTATGGCTGCACGATTCGTGACCGGCGATCGGAGCTGGAGCGGACGACGTGAGAACCCGTGCGGAGAATCAGGGGGTCGGCCTGCGGAACCGGGACCGACAGGCAGGACGGCCCGGCAATGACCGCCCGTCTCCGCGCCCGGCCATCGAGCCGTTTCGGCCAGCAACCCGGCTGGAGCGATGGGGTCCGGGCATTCTCATCTGTCTGATCACGGTGGCGGCGTACTGGCCCTCGTACGACAATGAGTTCGTCAGCTGGGACGACGACCATTACATTTACCAGAACCAGCAGATCATCCAGCCGGACGGCATCCGGAGCGGGCTGTTCGATGTGTTGAAATACTCCGACCCGCGGTACCGGGGCACTCGCGAAGAGGACCGGGTCAGCCACCAGTACTATCCGCTGGTCTTCGGCATCTATTGGGCGGAATTCCAGATCTACAAGCGGATCTTCGACGATCCACTGATTCCCGATCAATCCGTCCGGGGCGTCACGTTTGAGAAAATGCGTCCGCGTGTGGCGGCGGGGTTCCACGTGGTCAGCGTGTTCTTTCATTGCATCTGCGTGTTCCTGCTGATCACGCTGCTGCGACGTCTGGGGCTCAACACGTGGGTGGCTTCGGTGGCGGCGGGGTTGTTCGCGTTGACGCCGGTGAACGTGGCCTCGGTCGCCTGGGCGGCGGAGCGGAAGAATACCCTGTCCATGATGTTCTACATGCTGGCCCTGCTGAGCTACTTGCGCTTCCGCCGGCGGGGAGGTTGGTACTGGTACGTCGGCTGCCTGCTGTTGCACCAGTCTGCCCTGTTCAGCAAGACGGTCAGCGTCACGTTCCCCGTGATGGTCGTGCTGACCGACCGCCTGATCGATCGGCGGTGGTCCGGCGCGAGCCTGCTGCGGGCGGTTCCTCTGGCGATCCAGTCCCTGATTGCCGCGGGCATCACCATGAAGGTGGAGGATCGGGCCCGCATCATTCCGCTGGAGGACGCGCAGCGCCCGCTGGTGGCCGCGGCGGCCATCTGGTTCTATATCGTCAAGGCCGTGGCCCCCGTCGGGCTGCTGCCGATCTATCCCCTGTGGCACCCGTCCTGGGATGGGATTCGCTGGCTGCTGCCGGTGCTGGGCCTGCTGGCCGCAGGCTGGCTGGTCTGGCTGTTCCGCCGCCGGATTTCCCCGTACATGTTCTGGGCCGCGGCGCTGTACCTGGTGACGACGGCGCCCATGCTGGGATTCAAGAACATCAATTACTTCCAGTTTGCGTTCGTGGCGGACCACTACTTCTATCATGGGGGCATCGGGCTGTTCGTCCTGATCGCGCTGGTGCTCGAAGCGCTGCGCCGGCGGTTTGACGTCGTCGCGGCCCGGCATGCGATCACGGGTGTCGCTGCTGCGGCCTGTCTGGCGTTCGCCGGACTCACGTGGGCCCGCTGCGATGACTGGCAGGATGTGGAGAGCTTCTGGTACAAAACGATTACCGGCGATCGAAGCCTCCGCTTTGACGACTGGGCGGGCGACGACGCGTTCTGGGCGGACAAGCACGCCAACCGGAACTGCTGGCCGGCCCATTACAACCTGGGCAACCAGGCCATCCGTGACGCAACGGCCGCAAGGGGCAGGTGGCTGGCCAGCGACGATCCGGAGGTCCGCGACGCTGCCGAGAAAACCTTCCGGCAGAAAATGAACGAGGCTTGCGTGCTGTTCGCCGAATCCGCGCGGGCCTACCATCAGGCGGATCCGCAGGGCCGAGAGCTCTGGCAGGCGTACGAGAAGTGGATCGAGGCGGAGTATCTGCTTGAGCGGATGGATCAGGTCATACAGATCGGACAGAAGATGGTCGATCGTCGAACGCACAGCGTGGCGGCCTATTACTACCTGGGGCTGGCGCGCAAGGCACGCCAGGAGTACGACGAGGCCGAATGGTGCTTCCAGAACGCGATGACCGTGCCCCCTCGCCGGGGGGGAGATGTCGAAATGCTCAGCCAGGCTCTGTGCCACCTGGCCGATCTCTACACCAACATCCCCCGAAAGCAGGATTTCTCCAAAGCCCTCCGCTGCCTCGACAAGGCCGTGCTGCTCAACCCCCGCAATCAGCGGGCCGAGGCGGCACGCCGGCAGCTCCGGGGGTATCTTGAACAGAAGCCGGATTGAGAGCGGCCGCGCCTGACCGCTTGCGCCATCGATCACCGTTTTTTCCGCTGGGGAAATGATGCGAAGCGGGGGCCGGGGAACATGGTTCCGCAAGCCCCTCTGGGAAGAGCGATTGCGAGGGGAGCAAAGGAGATCGGCGGCGACAGGAATGACACACTTCTGTCACTGAGGGCGTTGGGACTCGAACCCAAGACCTACGGCTTAAAAGGCCGTTGCTCTACCTGCTGAGCTACGCCCCCCCGGCTTCTTCTCGGGGGTTCCGGCGGACCGCGGGGTGCATCGTCCGCCGGACGGTCCGATATCATTCGATGCCCGCGAGTCGTGCCGGCGGCCCGCGTACCGAACCGCGACGGGGCACAGTACCGCAGCGCGGGCGCTTTTGCAAATCGGCGCCCGTCCCCATAAGATGGTTCTGCGGGGGAGGCAAATGGCGGATGCACGAGACTCCGGGCGTGAGCGATTCGCAGAAGAGCAGGGAACAGCTCGTGGCGGAGCTGGAGGAGCTTCGTGCCCGCGTCGCGGAAATGGAGCAGGAGGCGGCCCGGGGGCGTGAGGCCGAAGAGGCGCTTGCCCGCGAGCGTGACCTGCTTCACACCCTGATGGACCACATTCCGGATACGATCTACTTCAAAGACGAACAGAGTCGTTTCACCCGGATCAACCGGGCCCAGGCGGAAATCCTTGGCGTCGCGCCGGGGGCGGCCATCGGAAAGACCGACTTCGACTTCTTCGAGCTCGAGCACGCCCGCAGCGCTTTTGCGGACGAACAGGCCATGCTGCAGACCGGGCGTGGCGTGATCGGCAAGGGGGAGCGCATGCGCCGCGCCGACGGCGAGCATCGCTGGATTTCCACCACCAAGGTGCCGATCCGCGGGAACGACGGACGATACCACGGCATCGTGGGCATCTCGCGTGATGTGACGCCGCAGAAGCGAGCGGAGGAACAACTCCGCAAGAGCGAGGAACGGTACCGCGGCCTGGTGGAGTCACAACTGGATCTGATCACGCGGATCGACCGGGACGGATTCATCACGTTTGTCAACGAGGCGTTTGTCCGCATGTTCGGCCGGCCGCGGCAGGAACTGGTCGGCATGGCGTTTCTGGAGCTGGCGGGGGATGCGGACCGTTCCGTCATGCGGAGTGTGATCGACCACCTGAAACGTCCGCCGCATCGCACGTCGTGCGAGCTGCGGGTGCCCACGGCGTTCGGTCAGCGCTGGATCGAGTGGGAGATCAACACCATCCACGACGAGCACGGCGAGACTGTGGAGATCCAGGCCGTCGGGCGCGATATCACGGACCGCAAACGCGCGGAGGCCGCCCTGCGGGAGAGCGAGCAGCGCCTGGCCACCATCGCCGCCAACGTGCCGGGCGCGGTCTATCGGGCCGTGTTCACGCCGGGCGGCAAGGTCACGTTCGCCTACGTCAGCCCCGGGCTTCGTGAGATGATCGGCGTGAGTCCCGAACAGATCATGCGCGCTCCGCGAAACAGTCTGCGATTCGTGCATCCGGAGGATCGGCGGCCGTTGCTGCGGGCCATCGCGGCCTCTGTTCGCACGCTCCACAGCGTGGACATGGAATACCGGTTGCTCACCACGGGCGGCGAAGTGCACTGGGTGCGCGACCTGGCCCGTCTGCACCTGCGCGAGGATGGCAACGTCATTCGCGACGGCGTGATCCTGGACGTCTCCCGCCGCAAAAAGACGGAAGAGGAGAAGGCCCAGCTTGAGGAGCAGTTGCATCAGGCCCAGAAGATGGAGGCGCTGGGCCAGTTGGCCGCCGGCGTCGCGCACGATTTCAGCAATCTGCTGACCATCATGCTGGGAGGCACCGAGCAACTCCGCAAGCGGATCGTGACCGACAACGCGGCTCTCGAGGCCCTCAGCCTCATTGAGCACGCCGCCGGAGAGGCCAAGGGCGTCACCCGCTCGCTCCTGTCGTTCAGTCGCCGGGTTCCCACGGAGAAGCGGCCGGTGAACCTGACGCGCTTCGTGGATGACACCGTGCGGTTCACGCGGCGCATTCTCCCGGCATCCATCGAACTGAAGGTGGAGATCGACGCGCGGGAGCCGCTGTGGGTCTCGGCCGACAGCTCCCAACTGCACCTGGTGATCCTGAATCTGGCGATCAACGCGCGTGACGCCATGCCGAACGGAGGGAGCCTTCACGTCAGGGTCAGTTCCGCTCCGCCTCTGCCCACCGAAGAGAAGGCGGAGGCCGCCCGGGCCGCCGCCCGCGTCGTCGTGCGCGACACCGGGATCGGCATGTCACCGGATGTCCAGCGTCGGATTTTTGAGCCGTTCTTCACCACCAAGCCTCGTGGAATCGGGACAGGTCTGGGACTGGCGATCGCTCTGAGCATCGTCAACGAACACAACGGCACGATCGAGGTGTCGTCTCAGCCCGGGCTGGGCTCGACCTTCGTCATCACGTTGCCCTGTGTGCCTCCGGACACCCGCCGCGAGCCCGATCAGGCGATTGTGGAGCCCCGGGGCAACGGGCAGACCATTCTTCTGGCCGAGGACAATCACTACATCCGTAAGATCATCACATCGACCCTGCAGTCGTTCAACTATCGCGTGGTACCGGCGGGAGACGGGGCGGCGGCCATGGATCGTTTCCGCGAGCACCAGGCGGACATCCGGCTCCTGATTTTCGATATTGATCTTCCCAAGCGGGGCGGGCTCGACTGTCTGCGTGAGATACGGGAGGCCGGCATACGACTGCCCGCCGTCCTCATCACGGCCCATGCCCACGTTGACTTGGAGGAGCAAATCGACGAGAATTCGTATCTGTTGCCCAAACCTTTCCAGATGGCGGAGATCGGGCAACTGGTGGCTCAGCTTGTAACAGACCCCAAGAGCGAAGCGACATGTCCGTGACCAAACCCTTGCGAATCCTGATTGCCGACGACCACGCCATGATGAGGGGAACCCTGGCCAAGTGGCTCGAAGGTGTGGACAACGTTCAGATCGTAGGCGCCGTCAGCAACGCGGACGACGCCCTGGGTGTGGCGATTCGCGAGCATCCTGATATTGTGCTGATGGACATCGACATGCCGGGCCTGGGGTGTTTCAGCGCCGCCCGGTCGATTACTACGCAGTGTCCCGAAACGAGTATTATTTTTGTAAGTGCGTTCTACCACGACCGTTACATAGAGCAGGCCTTGGCCGTGGAGGCCGCCGGCTACGTGACCAAGAGCGAACCGCCCGACCGGCTGGTCGACGCCATCCAGACCGTGGCGGCCGGCGGGGTCTATTTCTCGCCCGAAGTGCAGTCGCGGATTACGGTCGACTCCGAGGGAGCCAAGCTTACCAACCGCGTTCAGACGCGCACCTCGTCACTGACCCGTCGCGAGCTGGAGGTCGTTCGCTACATTGCCCGCGGCATGCTCAACAAGGAAATCGCCCAGCTTATGGGGATCAGCGCGAAGACCGTAGAACAGCACACGTTCCACTTGATGACCAAACTGAACATCCACAACCGCGTCGAACTCGCCCGCTTCGCCATCCGCGAGGGCCTGACCGAGGCCTGATCCCCACCGCTCGGACCCGAGCCCCGCGCGATCTCCCGCCGCCCGACTGAGGGATTCCCCTTAGAGTGCCGAATCCTGGCAATCACATTTGTCTCAAAGTGTGGGGTTATCCGGGCCAACCTCCTCCGCGCATCCAAGCCGCACGCAGCCCCTTCCCATGGCTGGAATTGCGGGTTCTGGAGCCGGGTCGGGTGGTGCCGGACGCGCTGGTCTATGAGGTGCGATGCGTTTTGACACCGCCCTTGCCGGTTGGAACGGTAACCGGTGCCATCACCCTGGAGTACGACGCCTATAGCGGTGGCACGTTGTCCATTCCCGTCGCCGCCGATGTCAGCGACGTGGGGAGCACGGCCTCCCGCGCCGCTGCAATCCCGTAGCCGCGTCAGGCCTGTCGGCGGGACCACGAAAGACATCGAAGATCCGGTCAGCGACGCGGCGGAGAGCCTGGCGATCCTGCGGGCGCCGTCAGGCAAGCCGCAGGCCCACGTCCGGCGGATCAAAGCGGCAGGGACGCCTTGCCCGGTGTTCAGAGCGGGCATCGGGCCTGGAACCTGCCAGGGGTGGCATTCCGGACACGATCCCAATACTACGGGTTTGAAGCCGGACTTCATCGCTGTCGCGGTGGAGTCTGCCTCGGCTTGCCGGGATCGCCTGGGTTGTGGGCGCAGCCGGTGCCATGCACGCCGCTTATCAGACGCAAGAGAGGCCGGAGGATATCGGACGGAGTCGGTCCGCTCGGCAGGATTCAAAGCCGGAGCCGACCGCGTAAGGCGTCGATACCCTCATCAGATGGATCCGGTTGCTGAAAGCCGGACCACGGGAAGCCGCCGCACCGGCAGCCTGCTTGCGCGTCTGGAGAAGGCGTGGCAGCGGGTTGGCGGCTCGCTGCGTATCGTCGAGGGATCGTTGTGCGATCGAGCATGTTGCCGGTTCGAAAAGAAGTCGCAGGTTTGCGATCGGCGGCAACGACTGTCTCGCGAATGAACGGGTGTCCGCGGAAGTGAGCCGTGTCGCGGGCGGGGCCTCCAGGGAAAGGCATTGATGAGGAGCATAGTTGCGCGATTTCTGCTGCCCGTGGGCGTCATTGTCGTGTTCGTCCTGGGCCTGGTGCTCCTGTCCGCCTACGCCTCCGCTCGAAGGCAAGCCGAAGACCTGCACTATCAGATGACGTCGCTGGCCCTGCATTTCGATCTGGCCATCCGGGAATACGTGCAGGAGAGCATCCGACCCCTCATGGAGGACTACGTGGGACCGGATGAGTTCATTCCGGAATCCATGTCCACGACCTTCGTGGCCCGCAGTGTTTTCGAGAAAGTCCGCACCCGGTTTCCGGACTACATTATCAAGTTTTCTTCTGACAACCCCCGGAATCCCGCCAACCAGGCCACTTCGTCCGAGCTGGACATGATCCGTTACTTCAACGAGCATCCCGACATCAGCCGATGGTCGGGTCCTATCCGGCTGGACGGGCGGGAGTATTACGCGCAGTTCGCCGCGCGGCGCATGGAGGAATCCTGCCTGCACTGCCACGGGCGTCCGGAAGACGCGCCGGCGGCGCTGCGGGCGCGTTATGGCGATGTCGCCGCTTTCCATCTGCCCCTCGGCCAGACCATCGCCATGGACACCGTGGCCATTCCCACTGACCGAATCCATGCCGTGATGATGGCCAACGTTATCCGCCAGTCGTCTGTCATGCTGGCGGGGCTGGCGCTGCTGTTTTTCACCGTCGTCGTCGTGTTCCGGCGGATGGTGGCGGATCGTCTGACCCTCATCACGAACCACTTTCGGCAGATTGCGGATCAGGCCGACGGTTCTTTTCCGGAGCCGCTGGTCCTATCCGGAGATGACGAAATCACCGAGTTGGCCCGAAGTTTCAACGCGCTGGCCGACAACCTGGAGGCCACTCGCGCCCTGCTCGAACAGCGCGTGGCCATCCGGACGATGGAGCTGGCCCAGGCCAACACGGAGTTGCGCGAGGCCGTTCACGAGCGCGAACAGGCCGCCCAGGTCGCCTTCGACATGATGGAGGACGCCGAACTGGCTCGTGGCGAGGCGGAGCGCGCGCGGGAATCCCTTCTGGAGAGCGAGCAGCGGCTCAAGACCATTCTGGACTGCGTGCAGGCCGGCGTGATTGCGGTGGACGCCAGCACGCGGACCATCGTGGAGGCGAACCCCGCGGCCTGCCGCATGATCGGGCGGGAGCGCGAGGCGATCGTCGGGGAGGTCTGCACCGCCTTCCTGTGTCCGTTGCATGGCGGGACGTGTCCGATTCTCGATCAGGGATTGAGCAGCCAGACCGAAGAGTGCATTCTGCGCACGCGAGACGGACGGACCATCCCGATTCTCAAAACGGTGGTGCCGTTTCTGGCGAACGATCACGCCTATCTACTCGAGACCTTCCACGACATCTCGGATCGCAAGCGTGCCGAGACCGTGCTTCGCGAGAACGACGCTCTCGTGACAGAGGCGCTGGAACGCGAGCGGCAGATATCTCGACAGTTGGAGGCCACCCTGGCTGAACTGAACTCGGCTCGGAGCGCGGCGGAAGCCCCTACGCACTCGAAAGAGTAGTTGCCGGCCGGCAAGGGGAATCCGGCATCCCGGAGACGGCTGGCCGCGCATCGCCCGCCGCGATCACAAGCCTGGATCGGATATCTCGCTGGGGCGATAGGGCAAATTCAGGATGAACCCGACCCAGCGTTGCTCGAAACGGGCGTCGATCGGTCCGAAGGCCGCTTCGAAGGCCTCGATCTCCTCCTCGGGGGTGAATCGTGCGTCGCGATCGCGGAGGGCGATTGTCTGAATGTATTGGGCAAAGGCTTTCTGGCGCGTGCGATGGAGGTAACACACCAGGGACCACGCCTGGGCGTAATGATTTGCGATGTGCGGACTGTTGTCCCGGGCCAGAAACGCCGCGTCGCCGATGAGTTGTTTCAAAGGGACGAGTTTTCCAGTGCGACAGGCGTGTGCCAGGTTGCCAGCCTGCGGCCGCTGGTTGAGCTCCCCGACCGTCAGGGAGGTTCGGATATCGCGAAGCCGGCCCTGATTGATGGTTCCCAGACCCGCTCCGCTCGAACCCGGGGGCGTTTCAAACAGGCACGCCAGCCCCTCCACAAGCCACGTCGGGTTCTGCGCGCCGGCCGTATGTACGCCGATGTTGTACAGGATTTGGTGCGCCACCTCGTGCTGGATCACGAGCTGGTTGATCTGAGTCACGTACCGCTTTCGCTGGTTGCGGGCCCGTTGAAGCTGGGTGGCAAGGGAACGTCGTTCGCGGGGACTCAATCCGCCGCCGGCCAACTGCGCTTCCATATCCGATATGGCCGTCGAGAGCTTGTTCACCGTGGGGGTGTTCAGCGTGTTGAAGAACGCCGCCCGGTTCAGATGGACAGAAAAAATGCCGCTGGCGGCCGAATTGTCGAAGCCGATCCGCTTCCCGTACTGTGTGAACTCCTCCTGCCGATCGAAAAAGAGGATCGCCAGCCGATGCGACGGGGCCTGGACGGGAATCTCTCCCGCCCGACAGAACCGGAACACCGCGGCATACGTCAGTTCCACCCGAAACAGGAAACTCCGCAGCACCTCCGGAGACGTGTTGTGGGCGATCACGAAGTGGTCGGTCCGCTCAATCCGGAATCCATCGCCCGCAATCCGGAGGAGTTCCGCCTCCGCCGCCTCATCGATCGGGATCGGCGGCTCCTGGGCACGAACCCCGCCCCACGCCCAGAACAGAAGAACACACGCGGGCACCACGGAGATCGCACCGCCCAGGGTGCGCCTCGCCGACAGCCATCGTGAAAACGTCCGTCTCATGCTCGCGCATCGCCCCCGAAAACCGAACGCCGGTTACCCATTCGTAACCCGTTCGATGATTTTCGGCGGTGCTCCGATGTCCGCCACGAACACATCGCCGGTATACTGGCGGGAACCGTCCCGGTCGAAACCCGTTTTCTTCGCCACGAACGTGACGGTCCAATCGGCCCGAATCGTCGCGTTGGCCGGTCGCCCCGTGTCGCAATCCAACCCGGACGGCAGGTCCACCGCCACCACGCCCGCCTTGTCCGCGGCGTTGATGGCGTGAATGACCGCAGCCAGAGGTTCGCGCACGTCGCCACGGAACCCCGTCCCCAGCAGGGCGTCCACCACGATGTCCGTCGATCGCACCTGCCCGACGGCCGCCCGGGCACCTTCCTCGTCCACCACGGTGTGGATATCCACGCCCATCGCACGAAGCACGCGGTAATTCGTTCCGGCGTCTTCGGTCAGCCGAGCGGCATCGCCGAGCAGAAACACCTGTGCATCAATGCGCCGGTTCAACAGGTGCCGGGCAATGACAAAACCGTCCCCGCCGTTGTTTCCCGAACCGGCGAAAACCACCACACCATCGGCGCCTCGGCGTCGCAACAGCTCCGCCACACGGTCCGCCGCGTTGCGGCCCGCGTTTTCCATCAGCACCACCCCGGGAATCCCCAGTTCATGGATCGCGATCGCGTCCACCCGGCGGACCTCGTCTCGCGTCAGGCTGCGGCTCATCACCCCATTGTACGCGCAAAACCGCTTTGCGGGTACCCGGCCCCGCGTTGACACCCCGTCCACCCCTTCTAGAATCGCCCCGATGCACATTCTGCTGACCAACGACGACGGAATCCTCGCGCCCGGACTGGGAGCCATGTATCGCGAACTGGTCAAGCTCGGCCAGGTCAGCGTGGCCGCTCCGGATTCCGCCCAATCCGCCTCTGCCCACGCCATTACGATCAACGCCCCTCTGACCGCCAGTTGGGTCCACGTTCAGAACGAGTTTCACGGCTGGGCCGTCGGCGGCCGCCCGGCCGATTGTGTCAAGCTGGCCGTCAGCCGCCTTCTTCCCACCCGGCCGGACCTGGTCGTCTCCGGCATCAACGACGGGGCGAATGTGAGTATCAACGTGTTGTACTCGGGCACCGTGGCGGCCGCCGCGGAAGCCGCTCTGCTGGGCCTGCCCGCGGTGGCCGTCTCGCTGGAGCATGGTGATGTGCTCAATTTCGGCAAAGCCGCGCGGATCGCCCGGGAGATCATCGAACTCCTGTTTCCGCAGCATCTGCCGGCGGGCAAGCTTATCAACATGAACATTCCCTCGCTCACGCCGGGGCGGCCGAAGGGGATTCGCGTTGTGCCGCAGGCCGTCCAGATCATGGACGACGATTACGTTACGCAGGACGGGCCGTTCGGCGCGAAGCAGTTCTGGCTGCGCGGCAGCTTCAAAAGCTGCGGCCCGGATGCCAATACGGACCTTTGCGCCCTGCACGAGGGCTTCATTACGTTGACCCCCCTTCACGTGGACCTGACGGAGCGCTCCCGTCTGGCCGAACTGGCCGCCCTGGATTGGCCGGACGTGACGCTGATCCACTGATTCGCCCGGCCAGCCCTCCACCACGTCCTTCACCGCGGCGACCCACAGTGTGTATGGACCCGTAGTGAGCGGATTCCCGTTCAAAGAACCAGGCTGGTGGTGTAGAGGTGGCGGCGGCGCCCCGATCCCATGGAAGCAGACGGCCCAGGGAGGCGTTCACCAGGCCAGGGCCTATCGTACGGGCTTGCCCATGATCCTTACGGGGAGGCGGCGGCCCGGAGAATGGGAGCGGTGGAAGGGTTGCGACCCATCAGGTGGGCGATGTGATAATTGAGGATGTCGAAAGCGGTGGCCTGGGACGCGGGGGGGCCGGCCAGGCCCCGAAGCACATCGACGCAGCCGTGCAGCAGCTCGCGTTTTTCGACGTGGGCCGGTTCGCAGTCGCGGCAGAGCAACCCGCCTTCGAACGACGAGAAGTGGACGGGCTCATCGGGTTCCGGAACTCGGCCGCAGCCTAAACAGGCGGCAAACTCCGGGAGCGAGCCGATCTCGTCCAGAAGCTCGCGTTGGAAGAGCACCAGTTGGTCGAAGACCTGGTTCGCCTGGCATAGGCCGTCCAGCAGGGCGATCAGGGCGGCGAAGACTCTGGGGTGTGGATCCCAGTCTTCGGTCAAGGCGGCTGTCACTTCGGCGGCGTACTGGGCGGCATGAAACCGTGCCAGCCGCTGGCGCAGGCCGGCCATGGCTCGCATCTGCGTCCACTCGGTAACGATGGCCAGCTCAGCCCCGCCGCCCGCGTGGGCCGAGACGACGAGGTGTCCCAGCTCCAGCAGGTCGATCCCCACGGCGAAACGTGACTTCGTGCCCCGCTTGACGCCTTTGGCGATGGCCCGCACCTTGCCGTGTCGGCGGGTCAGGAACACGAGCACTTGCGAGGTTTCCGAGTAATCCAGTCGCCGCAGGGCGATTGCCTCGTCCTTGGTCAGGGCCATGCCGTCATGGTACGCGGGCGGGCGGCGCCGTCCAACGAGAGGCCGAGTCTGGCTAGGCGGTTGCGTTGTTCGCAAGTGGCGATTGGTAGGTAC
>MTKY01055909.1_pt1 | contig 15121 bp, 12 predicted proteins | sample 1042731 | NCBI WGS metagenome assembly MTKY01 (sample SAMN06212206, study PRJNA360538) | anaerobic digester metagenome | biome: Wastewater treatment plant; material: sludge; isolation source: anaerobic digester fed with sludge from wastewater treatment plant | place: Denmark: WWTP Soeholt ... | reverse complement strand
CATCGCCGGTCTGGGACTTGTCGTCACGTTGATCACCAACCCTGAGGGCATCGTCGGACCAGTTCACCAGCGGCTGCAAAGGCGGCGTCGCGACAGGACACCGAGCACGGGAGCCACGGAGCCCCTCGAGGGCGAGCTCACCGCCCTCGAGCCGGCGGTCGGTGGCGACACCGCTCTCGAGGTGCGCGACCTAGGCGTGCGTTATGGCGGCGTCGTCGCGGTCGACGGCGTCGACCTCGACGTACGCGAAGGGACCATCGTGGGACTCATCGGGCCCAACGGGGCAGGCAAGACGACCTTGCTCGATGCCGTGTCAGGATTTGCCCCGAGCACCGGATCAGTGATGCTTGGCGGCGCTGATCTCAAGGGACAGGCTCCGCATCGTCGCGTACGCAACGCACTGGGCCGCACATTCCAGCATGCCGAGCTGTACGAGGACCTCACAGTGCACGAGAACGTCATCGTCGGCTCATCCGCGGCGCACGGCAGAACGGCACGTACCGTCGATGAGACGCTTGAGCTTCTCGGCATTGCCGATGTCGCGGCAATGCCCGTGGCCGAGCTGTCACAAGGACGACGTCAACTTGTATCGATCGCCCGCGCATTGATCGGCAACCCGAAGGTCCTCCTGCTAGACGAGCCCGCCGGCGGTCTCGACAGCAGGGAGAGCCAGTGGCTGGGAATTCGACTACGGAGGATTCGAGACAGCGGGGTGACGATCCTTCTGATCGACCACGACATGCATCTCGTCCTCAACCTCTGCGACGACATCTACGTTCTCAACTTCGGAGAAGTCATCGCCCATGGCAATCCGTCTCAGATTCGGGCTGATGCGCGGGTCACCGAGGCGTACCTTGGGTCGGCCCACACCGAACAGGCGGTCGTGTCATGACGACGGTCGCACAAGAGCAGGCCTCCCGTCCTTCCGCGGCTGATCAACACCTGCTGGCCTGCACCGGAATCAGGGCCGGATACGGGAGCGTGGAGGTCGTACGAAAGTTCGATCTCGTGGCCCCCGGCGGTTCGGTCATCGCGGTGCTCGGTCCCAACGGTGCCGGCAAGACGACTCTGCTCAACACCCTTTCAGGATTGTTGCCAGCTCAGGCAGGAACCGTCAGCGTCGGGGGTCGCACCATCAGGAACGGGCGTCCCGCCGATGCATCCGATGCAGGGATCGTTCTGGTACCGGATGATCGGGCGCTGTTCACATCGCTCACGGTCGAGGAGAACTTGCTTGCCGCGCGCGGAGGCCACGCGACCACCGTGGATGGCGCTTTCGACCGATTTCCCGCGCTGGCGGCCCGAAGGAAGCTGTCAGCCGGTCACCTCTCAGGTGGCGAGCAACAGATGCTGGCTGTGGCACGGGCGCTGATGCAAGAGCCGCGAGTCATGCTTCTCGACGAGATGTCGATGGGCCTCGCTCCGATCATCGTCGAAGAGCTCATGCCGATGGTTCGCCGTGTGGCAGAGGACACCGGGGCTGTCGTCGTGCTCGTCGAGCAGCACGTTCACCTCGCCCTTGAAGTGGCAGATCGCGCCATGGTGATCGTCCATGGCGACATCGTGCTTGACCAGACCGCCGCTGAGCTCGCTGCGGATCCGACGTTGCTTGAGTCCGCCTACCTCGGCGGCACCCTCGACACGACGGAGACCGGCTCTCGTTCTGTGGAGAACCAGTGAGCGGCGCGCACCTGCCGACCCCCAGCAATCAGACGCGTCGAGGCTCGTACGGTGCCTGAGGTCTCCAGTCGTCCGGGCCCTCGTACTGACCTCGACGCGCGTGCGGTGCTCATCGAGACGGCAGAACGCCTGTTCGGGACCGAGGGCGTCGGGGCCGTGTCCTTACGAGCGATCGGCCGGGCGGCCGATGTCTCATCCGCTGGCGTGCTCTACCACTTCCCCACCAAGGAGAAGCTCGTCGAGGCTGTGTTCCGCAGCCGCGGCGAGTTGCTCGGCGAACAGGTCAGGACCAATCTTGCGGGCCTCCTGGTTGGCGACCGCGCCGTCACGACGCGTCAGGTCGTCGACGCCGTGCTTCACCCCATGGTTGCGATTGTGAACGACGCCCCGTTGGCTGGTCTGACGTGGTTCAAGCTCTACATGCACCTGGCCCAGACCGACGACGACATCTGGGTTGAAGCGGTCAGCAGGACGCCGGACCTCAACGCCTTGTTCCACGACGCGACCAGTCGGGCGCTTCCTGACGTCGGCAGTCGGGACGTGCGACTTCGTGTGAGCATCGCCATGTTCTCCATGCTGAGCTCATTGGCCAGCGCGGACCTCGGTGGCACCGAACGGCGATTCGAGGCGTCAGGCTTCGATCCTGCGTTCGTCGAACAGCTGGCCCGATTCACCGCCGCCGGCATGGCCGCCGGATAGCAGTGCCGGCTCAGTGACCGGCTTCGTGCCACGTCTTGCCGATGCCTACGGAAACGTCGAGCGGAACGGACATGTCGGCTGCTGATGCCATCTGCTCGCGCACGAGCTGTTCGAGCTGTTCGAGCTCACCGGTGGCAACCTCAAACACCAGCTCGTCGTGTACCTGCAGGAGCATCCTCGAGCTGAGACCGGCAGCGTCGATGGCGCGTTCGACATTGAGCATCGCCACCTTGATGATGTCGGCCGCAGAGCCCTGGATCGGGGCGTTGAGTGCCATCCGCTCGGCCATCTCGCGGCGCTGGCGGTTGTCGCTGACCAGATCTGGGAGATAGCGACGACGGCCGAGGATCGTCTCGGTGAATCCGGTCTGCCTCGCCTCGTCGACGAGTCCGCGCAGGTAGTCACGTACGCCGCCGAACCGCGAGAAGTAGTCATCCATCAGACCCTGCGCCTCGCCGGTCGAGATGCCGAGTTGCTGGCTGAGCCCGTAGGACGACAAGCCGTAGGCGAGGCCGTAGTTCATGGCCTTGATGCGCGCCCGGAGCTCGACGTTGATCTCCTCAGCGGGCAGCGCGAAGACCTTGGATGCAGTCACGGTGTGGAAGTCCTCACCGGACTTGAACGCTGCGATCAGGTCAGCATCCTCCGACAGGTGCGCCATGATTCGCATTTCGATCTGGCTGTAGTCGGCCGTCAGCAGCGTTTCGTAGCCGGCGCCGACACAGAAGGCCTCCCGGATGCGGCGGCCGGAAGCGGTACGAATCGGGATGTTTTGCAGGTTGGGGTCGTTGGAGCTCAGTCGTCCGGTTGCCGCGATGGTCTGCGCGTACGTCGTGTGGATGCGACCGTCGTCGGAGATCGACTTGCGGAGACCGTCGACCGTCTGCCGCAGCCGCGTGACGTCACGATGCTCAAGCAGATGCTGCAGGAATGGATGCTCGGTCTTGTCGTACAGCGACTGCAAGGCTTCGGCGTCGGTCGTGTAGCCAGTCTTGGTGCGTTTGGTCTTGGGCATGCCGAGCTCGTCGAACAGCACAACCTGGAGCTGCTTGGGCGATCCGAGGTTGATCTCCTGGCCACCAATCGCGGCGTAGGCCTCTGATGCGGCGTCAGCTGCTCTCTTGGCGAACTCCGACTCCAACGAGATCAGATGTTCATCGTCGATCGCGATCCCTGCACGCTCCATGCGGGCGAGCGTCGCCACCAATGGGAGCTCGACATCGTGGACCAACGGAGTGCCGCCGATCGACTCGACTTCCTCATCGAGCACGGCTGCGAGATCGAGCGTCGCGCGGGCCCTCAGCATGCCTGATTCGGCGCCGGCATTGTCGGTGTCGAGCGTCAGCTGTCCTGAAACATCCGAATCGTCGCGCAACTCCCGTTTGAGGTAGCGCACAGACAGGTCGGCGAGGTCATATGAGCGTTGGTCAGGTCGTACGACATACGCCGACAGCGCGGTGTCTGCCGCAACACCCTCAAGCGACCAGCCGTGGGCCGCCAGCGCGAGAGCTGGGCCCTTGACGTCGTGCAGGACCTTGGGCCGACCAGCATCGGCGAGCCATGCCGCGATCGCGGCGTCATCCTCGGTCGTGATCTCGTCCACGTTGATCCACGCCGCCGCATCGTTTGACGCGATTGCCAGAGCCACCACATCTCCTGAGCCACGACCCCAAGATCCCTGCACGTGCAAGCCGAGTCGCACGCCCGGGGTCGAGTGCTCATTGAGCCAGGCTCCGGCCGCACCGGGCTCGATGTTGGTGCCGTCGAGGTCGAAGCCGTCCTCGGCCTGTGCTTCCACCTCGCCGAACGCCTCGAACAGCCTGGCCCGCAGCGCGTTGAACTCGAGAGCGTCGAACACGGTGTGAATTGCCTCACGGTCCCAGACCGTGTCGAAGGCGAGATCGGCTGGCCCGGCAGGAAGGTCGAGATCACGGATCAACGCGTTGATGCGACGGTTGCGGAGAACATCGTCGAGGTGTTTGCGCAGCGATTCCCCCGCCTTGCCGGGGATGTTGTCGACATCAGCGACGAGCGCATCGAGGGTGCCGTACTGATTGATCCACTTCGCAGCGGTCTTGGGTCCGACGCCCGGCACACCGGGGAGGTTGTCACTCGTCTCGCCCACCAGTGCGGCGATGTCGGGATAGTGCTCAGGCGTGACGGCATACTTCTCTTCGACGGCGATGGGCGTCATGCGGGCGAGATCAGACACGCCCTTGCGGGGATAGAGGACTGTCGTCTGCTCCGTCACCAGCTGGAGGGCGTCGCGGTCACCCGTGCAGATCAGCACTTCCATGCCCGCAGACTCGGCGCGAGTCGCGAGTGTGCCGATGATGTCGTCTGCCTCGAAACCGACCTTTTCGAAGGTTTGGATGTGCAACGCGTCGAGAATCTCCTTGATCAGCGGAATCTGGCCGGTGAACTCCGGTGGCGACTTCGAGCGGTTGCCCTTGTACTCGGCGTACTGCTCGAGCCGGAAGGTTTGGCGCGAGACATCGAAAGCGACGGCAACGTGCGTGGGCTTCTCGTCGCGCAGCACATTGATCAGCATCGAGGTGAACCCAAACACCGCATTGGTGCTTTGTCCCGTGGTGGTCGAGAAGTTTTCGACGGGGAGGGCGAAGAAGGCGCGGTAGGCGACGGAATGGCCGTCGATCAGCAATAGGCGGTCCACACCGCGACTCTATCCGTGTCCCACGACAGTCAGCGACGAGTGCCGACACCTTGTACGTCGGACTGGCGACGGCGCAGTGTGCGACGGACGGCGATGAGCTTGCCGGTGTCGCGAGAGTTGGTGGCCTTGCCCGACAGTCGCGAGCGTAGCTTGCTGGCCTGGATTGCCCGCACGATAGCGATCTGGTTGAACCCGATCTTGGCGAGGTAGCGGTGCGGTTCACGTGAGTGAGCAGGGATCGAGGCCACGACCATCTCACAGTTGTGGTCCTCGCCGTGATGCGCCGCTGCGGAGAGAAGCATCGAGGCGACCGAGCGGCGGCGGAACCGTGGCGACACCTGGATCTCGGTGACGATCAGCACGTGGGTGAGGCTGATCGGCGTGAGGGTGTTGACGGTGAAGACAGTCGCTCCAACGACCTCGCCGTCAGCGACCGCAAGAACGATCCGCTTGTTGGCCTGACCGAGGTTGGCTTCGAGAGCAGCAGAAGCCTCGGCGAGGCCGGGCTCGCGCCAAAGGGCCTGCTGGGTGAATGCCTCAGAACCCTCATCATGGCTGGCCGCGGCGCACTCCGACCACAGTGCAATCAGCGCAGCAGCGTCATCACGGTCTGCATCTCGCAGGATGATGGAGGTTCTGGCCGACATAGGTTCCTGATTCTGTCCATGACACCGGGCGAAGGCAGCGTGGGTGCCACACTACGCTGGGCGCTTGCTGCCCAACTGCTGTGCTGCCCATACCGATTTGTCGTCGATCGAGCGTCGAGGGAGACCATACATGTTCATTGGGGTCGGCACCTTGACCAACGTGGCGACCGTGACCGTCGGGTCCGGTCTTGGCCTCATTGTCGGCCACAGGCTGAGTGAACGGGTACGGTCCACCGTCACCTCAGCGCTCGGCCTGGTGACGCTGCTGATCGCTGCACAGTCCACCATGGCGGTCTCTGACCCCGATCTCCTTCGAGCGGTCGGCACGAGTGCCCCTGTGTTGATTGTTCTCGGCGCCCTGGTCATCGGCGGCATCATCGGATCGTGGTTCCGCCTCGAGGACCGTTTGGAGGAGACGGGAGCGTGGCTCCAGCGCCGCCTCACGAAAGGTGACACAGGAGAAAGCCGTGACCGGTTCGTCCAAGGGTTCGTCCTCAGCTCCTTGGTCTTCTGCGTCGGTCCTCTGACAATCCTGGGCTCTATCAACGAGGGCCTCGGCAACGGCGCCGATCAGCTGTTGCTGAAGTCGGTGCTCGACGGCTTCGCCTCGTTGGCCTTCGCAGCGTCATTCGGCATCGGTGTGATGGCGTCAGCGTTGTCGATCGCGTTGATCCAAGGGAGCCTCACGGCGCTTGGCGCCCTGCTTGGTTCATTCTTGCCGGATGCACACCTGTTGGCCCTCACGGCGACTGGCGGCCTGATCCTCATCGGAGTCGCGTTCCGGCTGCTCAATCTCAAGGCCATCCCGGTCGCTGACCTGTTGCCAGCACTGGTGATGGCGCCCATCCTTTGCCAGATCGCGATTGCTGTGAACTGACCCGAAATCAACTAATCCCTCGTAAGTTTGCAACTGACCCTGCACTGCGCCACCACAGGGCTATAGTCCGTTGAATCACTTCAGGACCATCCAGGAAACCCGACAGGAGTACATGCGTGCGATTGCGACTCGCGGCCCTACTCGCAGCAATGGCGGGAGTGCTCTTCATCCTCGCTCCCTCGACGGCCACGGCCGAAGCCACTCCCACCCCGACTCCGGACCCGGCGACCACCGGTTTGGTCCCTGACCAGAATCCCATCGTCGACGGTCAGAACATCACCGTCACACTCAGAAATCTGAATGGCGGCGTCGGCGAACCAGAACCGATCCCGGGAGTGACACTCACGGTCTTTGCCGGAAGCAAGACAGGCGCGGTCCTGGGTACCCAGGTCACCGACACCACCGGTCGCGTGAGCATCGCGATTCCGTCAAATGGCAAGTATGTCGTGGCTCTTGATCCGGATACCCTGCCTCCTGACGTCACGCTGAGCGGCAAGGGCGAGACCGCCAAGACCATCCAGGCTCGATTGGGTGGCAGCAACTTCGCTCAGTTTCAGATCGGTGCAGTTGTCGTCAAGGCCGCGTCATTCAGCAGCATTTTGATCGACGCGACGACTTCCGGGCTCAAGTACGGCCTGATCATCGCGCTGGCAGCACTCGGCCTGTCCCTGATCTTCGGCACCACCGGATTGACCAACTTCGGCCACGGCGAACTAATTACCTTCGGCGGCATCGCCACCTACTTCCTCAACCGCAACCTGGGGCTCTCAGTCATCGCGGCCGGCACTCTTGCTGTGGTGCTGTCTGCCTTCTTCGGCTATGCCCAGGACCGCGTGCTGTGGCGCCCGCTGCGCAATCGGGGCACCGGTCTCATCGCCATGATGATCGTCTCGATCGGCTTCGCGCTGCTGCTTCGCAGCATCTTTCAGTACACGTTCGGCGGATCGACGAAGACGCTCTCGCAGTATGTCGCCCAAGCCCGCACCGACTATGGTCCGATCGCCCTGTCTGACAAAGAGGTCGCGATCTTCGCAATCTCGATCGTCACCTTGGTCATCACCTGCATCGCCCTCATGCGTACCCGCCTCGGCAAGGCCATGCGCGCCGTCTCTGACAACCCTGCACTCTCGGCATCATCGGGCATGCGAGTCGATGGCGTGATCTCGGCCGTGTGGATCCTGGGCACAGCGCTCACCGGTCTGTCTGGTGTGTTGCTGGCCATCAATCAGCAGGTCAACTTCCAGATGGGTCTCAAGCTGCTGCTGCTGGTTTTCGCCGCAGTCACGCTCGGCGGCTTGGGCACGATCTGGGGCGCGCTGATCGGTTCTCTCGTCATCGGCCTGATGGTCGAGGTCGCACCCATCCTGTCGCTGTGGGGGTGGCATCCGGTTCCGGCGTCCATCAAGGACGTCGGTGCGCTACTCGTGATGATCCTCATCCTGCTTGTCAGACCGCAGGGCATTCTCGGCCGAGCTCAACGGATCGGATAGGGGCGAACCATGGACTTCGGAACCATCATCGATGCTGCCTTCTCGGCGGCCTTCGGCCCTCAGGCCATCGTCTTCGCACTCGCGGCCATCGGTCTCAACATCCACTTCGGCTACACCGGTCTGCTCAACTTCGGCCAAGCCGGGTTCATGGCGATCGCCGCGTTTGGACTCGCGGTCAGCGTGGTCACCTGGGATCTGCCCTTCGCTTTGGGAATCGTCATCGCGCTCGCCGGCACAGTGCTGCTGGCCCTGGTACTCGGCGTACCAACTCTTCGTCTGCGAGCCGACTACCTCGCAATCGTCACGATCGCGGCCGCAGAGATCCTGCGCCTCATCTTCGGTGCCGTCGAGTTCAAAGGGACGTTCGGCGGATCGAATGGACTCACCGGCTACTCCAGCACCTACCGGGACTTCAACCCCTACAACAAGGGCATTGACCTGGGCGTCGTCTCGTTCAGCCGGGGTGACTTGTGGAACATCACCGTGGGCTGGACGCTGGTCGCACTGAGCTGCGTGCTCGTGTGGGCACTGATGCGCAGCCCGTGGGGCCGAGTGCTGAGGTCGATCCGAGAGGACGAGGACGCTGTCCGCTCGCTAGGCAAGAATGTCTTCGCGTACAAGATGCAGTCCCTCGTGCTCGGCGGTCTCTTCGGCGGCCTTGCCGGCATCTACCACATCCTGAAGCAAGGTTCTGCCGTACCAACCGACTTCAACACGACGTTCACCTTCTACGCCTACGCGGCCCTGCTGATCGGTGGTGCCGCCCGAGTCCTCGGTCCGGTCGTCGGATCGATCATCTTCTGGTTCCTCATCGCAGGCCTCGGCTCGTTCTTCGGCCAGGCAACCGCAGGATCCGATCCGCTGATCCCCGATTTCATCATGACCAACACCCAGTCCAGTCTGATCCGTTTCGTCATGCTCGGATTGGGCCTCATGCTTCTGATGATTTTCCGACCACAGGGAATCTTCGGAGATCGAAGGGAGATCGCAATCGATGCCCGTTGAACTCAGCGAGGCGCGCAGAGCGCTTGAAGACGTACCCAGCGAACCAGGGGCCTCAAAGCCCGATGCGATCGTCAAGGGCAGCAACATAGTCCGTACGTTCGGTGGTCTCAAGGCCGTGGACGTCGAGCACATCGAGATCCAACGCGGAGTCATCACGGCCCTCATCGGTCCGAACGGCGCTGGCAAGACGACCCTGTTCAACCTCCTGACAGGTTTCGACGAGCCCGACGACGGAGACTGGTCATTCAATGGCAAGTCCCTCGGACGAGTTCCCGCCTACAAGGTGGCGCGTCTCGGGATGGTTCGCACGTTCCAGCTCACCAAGGTGCTGTCGAAGCTCAAGGTCATCGAGAACATGCGACTGGGCGCGACAGGTCAGCGCGGTGAGAAGTTCTGGTCCGCCCCGTTCAAGAGCCTGTGGAGCTCGCAGGAGGACGAGATCACGGCACGAGCCGACGCCTTGCTTGAGCGATTCAAGCTCGACGCCAAGCGTGAGGACTTTGCCGGATCGCTTTCGGGCGGACAGCGAAAGCTATTGGAGATGGCACGTTCGCTGATGGTCGATCCCGAGCTGATCATGCTCGATGAGCCAATGGCCGGGGTCAATCCGGCGCTCAAACAGTCACTTCTCGGTCACGTCAAGTCCTTGCGCGACGAGGGTCGTACAGTCCTGTTCGTGGAGCACGACATGGACATGGTCCGCGACATCTCCGACTGGGTCATCGTGATGGCTCAAGGCCAGATCGTGGCCGAGGGCACGCCGCAATCTGTGATGTCGAACCAATCGGTGATCGACGCCTACCTCGGCGCCCACCATGACACCGACATCACCGAAGTCGACGTCGACGAGCTCGACCACGAGGCAGAGGCCGAGTTGGAGGGGAAGTCATGACCGAGACCACACAGACGGCCGAACGCGAGGGACACCTCGCAAAGGCCGACGGTGCCGTTCTGCGAGCCGACGATCTCATCGCCGGCTACCTGCCCGGCGTGAACATCCTCAACGGCGCCGACCTCTACTGTCAGCCCGGAGAGCTGGTCGGCATCATCGGCCCCAACGGCGCCGGCAAGTCGACACTTCTCAAGGCACTGTTCGGTCTTGTCAAGGTTCACTCCGGCACAGTTCTGCTCAATGGTGACGACATCACCAACCAGCGAGCCGACCAGCTCGTCTCCAAGGGCATCGGGTTCGTACCCCAGAACGACAATGTGTTCCCGAGCCTGACCATCGAGGAGAACCTCGAGATGGGTTGCTACCAGGAGCCCAAGAAGTTCCACGAGCGGTTCGACTTTGTCACCGACCTCTTTCCCCGGCTCGGCGAGCGACGCAAGCAGCGCGCTGGCCAGTTGTCGGGTGGCGAGAGGCAGATGGTTGCCATGGGTCGTGCATTGATGATGGACCCGGCCGTGCTGCTGCTCGACGAGCCTTCAGCTGGCCTCTCCCCTGTTCTGCAGGACGAGGTTTTCGTGCAGACCCGCAACATCAACAAGGCTGGTGTCTCGGTCATCATGGTCGAGCAGAACGCCCGACGCTGTCTGCAGATCTGTGATCGCGGCTACGTGCTCGACCAGGGACGCAACGCCTACTCCGGCACCGGCAAGTCCTTGGCAAACGATCCCAAGGTCATCGAGCTCTACCTGGGGACTCTAGGTCAGAAGGCAGACTAGGCCGAGCCTGTTCCCCAGCTCGCTGGGGACTCTCGGCCAAAAGAAGGACTGAACCCGAACGCAGCGACTTGCGTTGCGAGTTCGGGTCGCGTTCCGAGTCCGGTCACCAACGCTCAGGAGCTCGGCACCCTCCCGCACCGAGCCTGAGAGCCTCACGGGAAAGAAGAACCCCCGGCGCTTGCGCGCCGGGGGTTCTCTTGGATCTTTCGATCAGATGTTGCCCTTGATGTACTTGATGGGCTTGATCTTGTTCGTCGCGTCGTACTCGTAGATACCGATCGATGCCGCCGTCGGGCTACCAGTCTTGCCGAGCTCGATTTCGCCGGAGACTCCGTCGTAATCGATGTCAGCATTCTTGTCGTCCTTGAGCAGCTTGGCGCAGGCGTCGAAGGAGGTGCACTTCTCGCCGCCCTTGCTTGTCTCAACCATCTTCTTGGCAATCGACTCGCCCGCGTCGTCACCGGCAGCGATTGCTGCAAGAGCCGACAGGACAGTGGCGTCGTAGGACTCGCCCGCGTACGAGTAGTCCTTCAGATCCGGGTTGACCGTCGCAAGACGCGTCTTGAAATCGTCTCCTGCTTCAGCGCCGGGGATCGTGCCCTTGGTGCCCTTCAGCGTTCCCGGGGGAAGCTGCTTGGTACCGGTCGTGCTGTAGTCGGACGTGTTGCCGTCGACGAAGTACGTCGCGACATCCTGCGGTCCGACACCAGCCTGGATGAGCTTCGGGACGATGGTGGTCGTCTCGTCGAACGCGATCAGCACGACTGCGTCGGCCTTGGCGTCAGCGATCTCGGTGATCTGGCTGTCGCCAGGACCATTCTTCTCGTCGTAGAGCACCGACGTGGCGACCTTGGAACCTGCGTCTTCGAGGTTCTTCTTGACTTCCTTGGCCAGCGTCTCGCCGTAGGCGTCCTGGCGAGCCAGGATGGCGACGTTCTGACGTCCGTCCTCGATGAGGAGGTTGGCGAGCACGGCACCCTGAAGGATGTCCGACGGCGCCGTACGGAAGTACAGGTCGGGCTTGGAGTAGTCACCCTCGTCGAACGCGGTCGACGTGTTGGCGGGCGAGAACATGATCGCACCAGCTGACATGATCTTGTCGATGACAGTCAGCGACACACCCGAAGATGCAGCACCGATGATGACATCGGACTTGGCCTTGAGCAGCTTGTCTGTCTCGGCGGGGGCAAGGGCATTGTCGGTGTCGCCTGAGTCGCCTCTGACGCCAACGACGTCCTTGCCGAGCACACCGCCGGCTGCGTTGATGTCCTTGATGGCGAGGTCAACACCAGCGAACTCGGGCGGGCCGAGGAACGCGAGGGAGCCAGTCTGCGGGAGGAGCTGACCGATAGTCAGTACGCCGTCTCCCTTGGCGTCGGATGAGCCTGAGCCTTCACTCTTGTCGCTGCTTCCACCACATGCAGCGAGCACGAGTGCTCCCGCTGCCGCAACGGCAGCAAGACGATATGTCTTGTTACTGCGCTTCATCAATCCTCCGGATAAATAGAGAGCCCACGGCACATGCGTGCCAAGGAGCGTTCTTGTACTCCCGAACGTAGTCGCAGGCGGGTTCATTTGTGCCGGAGTTCTTGGGTTGAGAGCCAACGTCATCGAGTTGTAACCAAGAAACTCCTGAGTTTTCAGCTGCCTTGGTCGGTCGCTTCGTGCAATCTGGGCCCGTTGTCGATGACGCCCTGCGCGACCTGATGCATGGGTAACCGAAGATCCATCGCCGTGCGCTGGATCCAGCTGAATGCCTGGGGTTCGGTCAAACCGAGCGCCTGCTGCAGAAGCGACTTGGCGCGTTCGACGGCCTTGCGGGTGGCCAGCTGGCCGGTGAGGTCCCCGACCTCCGCCTCCAGGGCTGTGATCTCTGCGAATCGGCTCATGGCCATTTCGATGGCCGGCACAAGATCTGACTTCGAGAACGGCTTGACCAAATAGGCCATGGCTCCGGCGTCACGGGCGCGCTCGACGAGCTCGCGCTGGCTGAACGCCGTGAGCATCACAACTGGCGCTATGCGTGCCGCGGCGATCTGCGATGCGGCAGCGATTCCGTCGAGCTTGGGCATCTTGACGTCCATCACGACCAGATCTGGACGGTGCTCCATCACCAGCGCGATGGCGGCCTCGCCGTCACCTGCCTGACCGACGACGTCGTACCCCTCCTCGCCGAGCATCTCGGCGAGGTCGAGCCGGATGAGCGCCTCGTCCTCGGCGATGACGACACGAGGAGCCGAGGGCGCGGAACTGGACACATCCGCAGGCTATCGGTTCACGCCTTGAGGCCAATGATGGCGTCGAGCCGCGACACCGCATCGCGGCGGGACACCGACAGCATGCCCGTGCGCGACTGCCGCCAAGACACCCCGAGCAGGTCAAGCGCTTCCTGGCACCAACTCATGATCTCGGCGGACTCATTGGTGAAATGCCAACGGGGATACTCGTACCTCTTGACCTCACCCGCGACGACGCCGCGCGTCCAGTTCATGGCCCGACAACCGTCGGAGTGGAACAGTCCACGCAGGAAGTCGGCTGGATTCTGGGTCACGGTCTCCCATTGCCAAGCCTGCATGCCCATTTTGCGCTCGTGCTTGCGTCCAACCCCATGCTGAGGAAATAGGCGCGGCCAATGGTTCCAACTCGACTGAACCACGATCACACCTGGGGCACGCACATGGAACACCGGGCGGGCAGGGTGTACCGCGCCCAGTAGCGCCGTCACGTCGTCGATGATCGCGCCGTACTTTGCGTCGCAGGAGATGCGCACCGTGTAGGTGCGAGACACTCTGGAAATTGACCCGTCGCCGAGATAGTAGCCGAACAGGCCTGCGTAGGCAGCTGTGTCTAGTTGTCGTTCGCCGCACCGGGGGCACTCGCGATCCCGATCAATCGTCGGCGTTGTGACCCAGTCCCTCAACGAGGACCGCGAGACGCCGGTATCTCTGCTCACTTGTGATAGCGTCGCGCCGTCTTTCAGGAGCTGAAGAGCTACGCGTCGCGCGCGGGCGGGCGGGGTACATACTTCCATCGTCGCTGTCGTCACTGACAACGTTTGAACATTGGTGTCCTGGGTGGGATTCGAACCCACACTGGATCGGGTTTGAGCCGATTTCCTCTGCCGTTGGGATACCAGGACGGGCGGCCGTACCACCCTACCGAAGGGAAAGTCAGCCCTGCGGGTCGCCGTAGGCCGGTGCAACGCGGTTGATGGCGTCACCCATGTTGTGGATGCGCAGTGCATTGGTGGAGCCGGGGATGCCGGGAGGGCTACCGGCGACGATGACAACTTGCTGACCTTCGCCGCACCGACCGATCTCGAGGAGTGCCTTGTCGACCTGCAACACCATGTCATCGGTGTGCTTCACCTCCGGCACGAGGAAGGTCTCGATGCCCCAGCTCATCGCAAGCTGGTTGCGTACCTTGGGCTCCGGCGTGAACGCGATCACAGGCACGCGAGAGCGGTACCGCGTCATACGGCGTGCAGAATCACCCGTGGTCGTGAACGCCACCAGGAATCGGGCGTCGACTGCCTCGGCCACCTCTGACGCGGCACGGCAGATCACTCCGCTCTTGGTACGCGGCTTCCAGACGAACGCGGCCATGCGCGGCAGACCGTGTATCTCGGTCGACTCGACGATGCGAGCCATCGTGTTCACGGTGTGGATGGGATATTCCCCCACGCTGGTCTCACCTGAGAGCATCACCGCGTCGGCGCCGTCGAGGACGGCGTTGGCGACATCGGACGCCTCTGCACGCGTGGGCCGCGGGGCCGAGATCATCGACTCCAGCATCTGCGTCGCCACGATGACGGGCTTGGCGTTGCGGCGAGCCTTCTCGACGATGAGCTTTTGGACGATCGGCACATCTTCGAGCGGCAGCTCCACACCGAGGTCGCCTCGGGCGACCATGACGCCATCGAACGTATCCATGATGGCGTCAAGGTTGTCGACCGCCTGCGGCTTCTCGATCTTGGCGATGACGGGGACGACGATGCCTTCCTCGTCCATGATCTTTCGGACATCGTCGTAGTCGTCGGCGGAACGTACGAACGACAGCGCGATGAAGTCGACACCGAGGTGGAGCGCGAACCGGAGATCGTCGTTGTCCTTCTCGCTCATCGCGGGAACGCTGACCTTCACGCCAGGAAGGTTGATGCCCTTGTTGTTGCTGACGGGGCCGGTGGTCTCAACGGCGCAGGTCACATCGGTCGCGGTGACCGCGATGGCCCGCAGGCGCATCCGTCCGTCATCGATCAGGATGTCGTCGCCGACACTGACGTCACCCGGGAGCCCCTTGTACGTGGTCGAGCAGCGAGCGGCATCGCCGAGGATGTCGTCTGTGGTGATGGTGAATGTCGAGCCCGCCGTGAGAATCACCG
>MTKY01058509.1_pt1 | contig 15126 bp, 12 predicted proteins | sample 1042731 | NCBI WGS metagenome assembly MTKY01 (sample SAMN06212206, study PRJNA360538) | anaerobic digester metagenome | biome: Wastewater treatment plant; material: sludge; isolation source: anaerobic digester fed with sludge from wastewater treatment plant | place: Denmark: WWTP Soeholt ... | reverse complement strand
CTTAGATCGCGAAGCCCTGAATCTGAAACGCACCCGTTAAGCTAATCTGATTGACATGAACTGGTGTCATAGGGTAGATTAAGGGTACCCTCTACGCGGAATTATCGTTCGCGCGCAAGATAGTACCATCCCAGCCGCGTTTTCCCACAGTCATCCGTCCGCCGCAGCACGTAAACAGCCCGAAACTACAAACAGTCCTTTAAGAATAAGGAGGGAAATGAAACGTCACTGATCGATCCAGCCATTTTCCACCACATCGTATAGTTATTTTGGGGAGGCACCCAAGATGAAACGCATTACAGTAGTGATCGTCTTGCTCGCTATGGTTCTTGGGCCGCTCGGCTTGATCGCCAACGCCCAGGAAGGTGAACCCATCAAGATTGGCCTGCAAGGCCCCATGACCGGCGACTATGCGTACGAGGGACAGGGCTTTGTCAAGGCTGTCCAACTGCTGGTGGATCAGGTCAACGAAGAGGGCGGCCTGCTTGGGCGTCCGGTGGAGCTGGTGATTGAGGACGACGCTGGCGACCCGACGCAATCGGCGTTGGTGGCCGACCGGCTGATTGACGCTGGCGTGGTGGCCGTGATCGGCGCCTACAACTCCACCGCCACCGAACCCGCTTCTGAGATCTACAACGAAAACCGCATTCTGCAAATCACGCCGTCCTCAACGGCCACCCGTCTGACCGAGAAGGGATTCGACCAGTTCTTCCGCGTTTGTTTCCTGGATGATCGCCAGGCGTTGTTTGCGGTGATGGCGATGAAGGATGTCCTGGGCGCGCAGAAGATCGGCATCCTGCACGACAACTCGACCTACGCCAAGGGTCTGGCCGACTGGACCAAGGTCTATGCGGAGGAAGCCGGGCTGGAAGTGGCCTTCTTCGACGCGATCAACCCCGATGACCAGGACTTCACCCCCATTCTGACCAATATCGGCAACGCTGGCCTGGATGCGGTTTACTTCACTGGCTACCATGCCCAGGGCGGCCTGCTGCTGCGCCAGACAGCCGAGCTAGGTCTGGATATTCAGTGGATGATGGGCAACGCCAGCAACAACCCCGAAATGATCGAGATCGCCGGTGTTGATGCGGCGGCGGGCACCTTCATCACCACTGAGCCGCTGCCCCAAGACCTGGAATATCCAGAAGCGGTCGAATTCGTGGAGGCGTTCACCGAGGCTTACGGCGAACCCCCGGCCAGCGTGTGGTGGCTGCTGGCCGCCGAAGCCTTCAACGTGATCGCCTACACGATTCAGGAAACGGGCAGCACCGATACTGAGGTTCTGGCCGCTTACCTGCACGAAGATTTCAAGGACTACCCCGGCCTCAGCGGCCCGGTCATCGGCTTCGACGAAAAGGGCGACCGCCTGGGCACCATCCACGCGCTCTACCAGATCAGCGAAGAGGGCGTGATCACCTACTACCCCGAACAACCTCAGCCACAAGCCGAGGAATAGATACTCCCATAGTAGCAAGCGAGAAGGGGGGCGGTTGAATGCCGCCCCCTGCTGCCGTGACTCGCACTTATAGAGAGACGCGCGCTTATGGAAACTTTTTTGCAGCAACTCATTAATGGTCTGACCATTGGCGGCTTCTACGCGGTGGTTGCGCTGGGCTACACGATGGTCTACGGTGTGCTCAAGCTGATCAACTTCGCGCATGGCGACATGTTCATGTGGGGGACGCTGGCCGGCTGGGGGCTGCTGACAACGGTACTGGCCGGTCTCACCGATATGGACCTGGTCGCCATCCTGGTCACCGCCGTGCTGGTGATGGGGTTCATCGGCATGATGGGCATGACCATCGAGCGGGTAGCCTACCGCCCGCTGCGTTCTGCCGGTCGCCTGTCCCCGATCATCTCAGCTTTGGGCGCGGCGTTTGCCCTGGAATCGGTGGCGCGCAATGTCTCCCACGCGCGCTGGCGCACCTACCCGGAAGGGCTGCTCAAAGGACTCCCCACGCTCCGCCTGACCGATAAGGTGGCCATTTCGGGCTTGCAGATTCTCATGCTTGTCATCTGCGCCGGGATCATGATCGGGCTGTACCTGTTCGTGCAGCGCACGCGCGTCGGAACCGCCATGCGCGCCGTGTCGTTGGATCACAACGTCTCGCGGCTGATGGGCATCAACGTCAACCGCATCATCTCGATAGTGTTCTGCATCGGCCCGGCGCTGGGCGGGCTGGCGGGCCTGCTCATCGGCATCTACTATGGATCGTTCAACTTCACCCTGGGCTGGGTGTTCGGACTCAAGGCTTTCATCGCCGCCATTCTGGGAGGCATCGGCAACATCCCCGGCGCGGTGCTGGGCGGGTTCATCCTGGGCATCAGCGAGACTATGGTCGTGGCCTACGGCCCGGACATCGGGCTGGCCAATGCGTCGGCCTGGAAAGACGCCATCGCCTACGTGCTGCTCATCGCCATCCTGATCGCACGTCCAACCGGCATTCTGGGCGAGACGGTGGCGGAAAAGGTGTAGCGAGATGAGCCAAATACTGACGCGCCTTGTCCGCCCCTGGATGTGGCAGCTTTTGCTCGTGCTGCTGGCCCTTGCGCTACCGCTCATGCCGTTCATGGACCGGTCGCGCACTTCGCTGGCCGTGCTGGCTGGCATCTACGTCATGCTCGGCCTGAGTCTCAACCTGGTCGTCGGCTACGCGGGCCTGTTCCAACTGGGTCACGCGGCGTTCTTTGGCCTGGGCGCTTACACCGCCGCCATTCTGAGCATTGAGCGCCACATCACCATCCTGGCCACCATTCCCATCGCGGCGCTGGTGGCAGGCGGGGCGGCGATCCTGATCAGCAAGCCGATTCTCCACCTGCGCGGCGACTACCTGTGCATCGTCACCATCGCCTTTGGCGAAATCTTCCGCATTGGCGTGACCAACAACGCCTTTGGCATCACCGGTGGCGCGAACGGGCTGTTTGGGGCGGGTCGCCCTGAGCTGCCGCTGCCCTGGGTTGAGCCGGTGCCAGCCGTGACCTTGGCGCTCGTCCTGGCGCTGCACGTCTTCCTGACGCGCAAGAGCGGGTACCTGCTGCGCTGGGGAGGGGCGGCGGTGATCGCGGCGGGGTACTACCTGCCGCCGCTGATCCTGGATCACAAGCCGCTGTTCCTCGTCTCGATCGTGATGGCGGCAGGCGTTGTCGTCCTGGTGTCTGTCCTGCGCGATCACAAGGTCAGCGCGCGCGGGCAAATGCTCGCGCTGGTGGCGGTGGTCATCCTGTGCGGGGTGATCATGGCCGCTGGCTCCGATTCCCTGGTGACAGAGATCGAGGGCAATCTCGACAAGTATTTTCGGGTCGAGGAGCCGGTCAAGGTCCTGGGCGTCGAGCTGACGCCGGTCGTCTTCAAGCGTGACGCGCGCCCGTACTACTACCTGGTGCTGGGCTTCATCCTGGTCACTGTGATCGGGATGCGCCGGCTGCAATACTCGCGGCTGGGGCGCGCCTGGCTCTACGTGCGCGAGGATCAGCTTGCCGCCGAAGCGATGGGCATTGACACGACGCAGGTTAAGCTGGCCGCGTTTGCCATCGGTTCGGGTGCGGCGGGCGTGGCCGGGGTACTCTATGCCAGCCGCTTCACCGTCGTCGCGCCGGAGAGCTTCAACTTCCTGCAATCGGTCATCATGTTCTGCATCGTGGTGCTGGGCGGGAGCGGATCGATTCCGGGCATCCTGGTCGGCACGCTGGGCATGGTCGTGCTGCCCGAACTGCTGCGCGACGTGGGGCCGACCTTCCTGTACAAGGGCATCAATCCGGTGCTGATCCTGGCCGTGCTCCTGGGGGGGTACCTCTACGGCGCGCGGCACCGTCTCTCTGGGGCGGCGGTGGAAAGCGGCGCGGTTGCTGTCGCCTTCTTCGCGCCGTCGCTGCTGTTGGGCGAGCCAGCGCTGAGCGTGATCGGCATGTTCATGGTCCTGGTGGCGATCATCGCCATCCCGTTGGTGCGGCGGCGGTCGAGCAACGCGCTGCCCTGGGTGGCCGGAGCCATTGCGCTCTACGCGGTGGTCATGCTGCTGATCGGCAAGGGACTGGGGCCGGACGTGGAGCGCGAAATCTCCGCGTTTCGCATCATGGACTGGCGCGACGGCCTGATGGGTGTGGCAATGGTGGTGATGATGGTGCTGCGCCCGGCGGGCATTATCCCCGAACGGCGGCGCGGGATCGTCGTTTCGGCGGTGGCCGAGGCTAATGCCTCACCGCAGGCCACGTGAGGGACTGGCGATGAACCTGCTCGAAGTGAAATCTCTCAGCAAGAATTTCGGCGGCCTGCGCGCGATTGACTATCTGAGCTTCAGCCTGGCTCCCGGCGAGATTCTGAGCCTCATCGGCCCCAACGGGGCGGGCAAGACGACCGTCTTCAACGTGATCACGGGCATCTACCCGGCGACGGAAGGCACGGTCATCTTCGACGGCAAAGTGATCGTGGAGACGCACGCCCGCCGGCGCGAGCGCTTCGCGCGCACTTTCCTCACTGGCCTGGGAAGCTGGATTCCCTGGCTGCCACACAAGGCGTTGCAGTGGATGGGCATGTCGCCCATTCTGCGCCCGCACGATGTCGTTGATCGCGGCATTGCCCGCACCTTTCAGACGATCCGCCTCTTCCCCCGGCTGACCGTGCTGGAGAACGTCATGGCCGGGCTGCATCACCGGGGGCGGGCCGGCGCAGCCGGTGCCCTGCTGAAGCTGCCATCCGTGCTGGAGGAAGAGAAGCATATCGTTGACCGGGCCATGCACCAACTGGCCTTCATCGGCCTGGCCGACCGGGCGGACGAGCTGGCGCGCAACCTGGCCTACGGCGACCAACGCCGCCTGGAAATTGCCCGCGCGCTGGCCACCGAGCCTAAGCTGCTGGTGCTGGACGAGCCAGCCGCCGGTCTGAACGAGGCCGAGGGGCTGGCCCTGATGGACACTATCCACCAGATTCGCCAGAGCGGGATCACCATCCTGCTGATCGAGCACGATATGAAGGTCGTGATGAAAATCTCCGACCGCATCGTGGTGCTGGATGATGGGCGCAAGATCGCCGAAGGTGCGCCTGCCGACATCCAGCAAGACCCGAACGTGATCGCCGCCTACCTGGGCAAAGAACAAGACGAGGTAGAGTGATCGTGGCCCTACTTGAGCTGCGCAACGTCAGTACCTACTACGGCAATATCCGCACCCTGAAGGATATTTCGCTGCAAGTTGAGGCCGGCCAGATCGTCACCTTGATCGGGGCGAACGGCGCGGGCAAAACAACTACCCTGCGCACGATCTCCGGCCTGCTGCGGCCCCGGACGGGCGAGATCATCTTCGACGGGACGCCGATTCACCTGCTTCCCGCTCACCAGATCGTCTTCCTGGGTCTCACCCAGGCACCGGAAGGACGGCAAATCTTTCCGACGCTGACCGTGCAGGAGAATCTCAACATGGGGGCCTACTCGCTGGGCAGCAATCGCGCGTCCATCGAGGCTAACCGTGCCCGCGTGTACGATCTTTTCCCCCGCCTGGCCGGGCGCAAGAGTCAGTTGGGCGGCACGCTCTCCGGCGGCGAGCAGCAGATGCTCTCCATTGGGCGCGCGCTGATGGCGAGTCCGAAGCTGCTGATGCTCGACGAGCCGTCGCTGGGGCTGGCCCCGCTGCTGGTCAAGGCGATCTTCGAGACGATCCAGACGATCAACGAGCAGGGCGTCACCGTGCTGCTGGTCGAGCAGAATGCGCGCGCCGCGCTCCGGCTGGCCGACTACGGCTATGTGCTGGAGACGGGCACCATCGCCCTCGAAGGCCCGGCACTGGAGTTGTTGCACGCGCCGCGCGTCCGGCAGGCGTATCTGGGCGAGAGGGTATGAGTGACGCGCCAATGGGTATGGTATCTCGCGGCCATCACGGGGACGGGCCTGATGGCGACGCTGGGCGTATTCGTCCGGCAGGTGTCTCCCGGCAACGAGCTTGCCATTGCCCTGGGGCGCTTCAGCATTGGCTTTGTGTGTCTGGCGGCCCTGCGCCGTCTGGCGGGCCGCCAGACCAGCGAGCAACCGCTGCGCATCACCTGGGCGCTGCTGGCCTCTGGCCTGGCGCTGGCGATGTTCGTGGTCTGCTACTTCAGGGCCATCGTGAGCGGGACGCTGGCGAATGCGGCCTTCCTGCTCTACCTGGGGCCGTTGATCGCCAGCACGCTCGCAGCGATCTGGCTGGGGGAGGGGTTCAACCGGGCGAGCGGGCTGCTGCTCGGCTGCGCCCTGCTGGGGACGCTGTTCATCACCGAGTTCCGGCTGCCCAGCGGGTCGGATGAGATCGAGAGCCTGGTCTTCGGCTTTCTGGCCGGGCTTTTCTACGGCCTGTTTCTGGTGCTGAACAACAAGAGGGTGCAGGCCGGCGGTTCGAGCCAGGCGCGCACGTCCGCCCAATTCCTGGTGGCGTCGCTGGTGATGCTGCCGGTCGTGGCTGTCAGCAGCGTCAGCCTGGAGCCGTCGGACATCCCCTGGATCGTGGCAGTGGGCGTGCTGCACGGCTTCGTGGCGCTGACGCTGGTGATCGCGGCGCTTGGCCATCTGAAGACGGTCGAGTATGGCACCATCGCCTACGGGGAGCCGGTCGCCGCCGCCCTGATCGGCGTGTTCGCCTACCACGAGAGCATTGCGCCGCTACAGATCGTGGGCTGCCTGCTGGTGCTTGGGGCGGGTATCGCGCGGGTGCTCATCAAAGAAGACGCATCGCGCTAGCATAAAATGTTTGACGGGCGCATTTCATTTCCGGGGCAAAGCAACACCGCAGAGGCGCAGAGGACGCAGAGAAGAACTAAAGCAATCTTCACCTATCTTTTCTCAGTAAGCTCAGGAGAGTCTTGCGTAATCCGGTGGTTTACCTCACCTCCAGCCTCGCTGCGCTCGGCTTGCCTCCTCTCCATGCATGGAGAGGAGGCGGCGAGGCGCACTAGCGCCGAGCGGGGGTGAGGTAAGCCGGGGCACGGCAACTCGCCTCTTCAATTCCTTGCCTGGGCTTACTTCTGCGCTCTCTGCGCCTCTGCGGCTCAATAATCTCACCCCCTATCGTGAAATGCACTCTGTTTGGTTTTCTTTCCATACTGAACAGGATGTGAGGATTATGGCTCAACAAACGGCTGATGTGATCGTCATCGGCGGCGGCATCACGGGAACGAGCGCCGCCTACCAGTTGGCGCTGCGCGGGCACCGCGTCACCCTGCTGGAAAAAAGCTACCTGGCAGCGGGCGGCACCGGGCGCACGGTCGGGCTGGTGCGCCAGCACTACTCGAACGAGATCACGGCGCGCATGGCGCTGCGCTCGCTGCACGTCTGGCGGGATTTCGAGGAGGCAGTGGGCGGCGACGTGGGCTGGGTGCCAACCGGCGCGCTGTTCATCGTCGGCCTGCATGACCAGGAAGGACTCAAAGCCAACATCGCGCTGCAACGGCAGGTGGGGATCAACACCCAATTCCTGGACGCCCAGGCGGTGCGGGCGCTCGCGCCCTACCTGAACATCGAGGACATCGGCGGGGGAGCGTATGAGCCGGACTCTGGCTGCGCCGATGGCGTGATGGCCACCAATGCCTACGCCAGCCGCGCCAAAGACCTCGGCGCGACCATCGCCCAGGGCGTCGAAGTGACGGCGATTAACTCGGCAGGCGGGCGCGTCACCGGCGTGAAGACGACCCAGGGCGATTACAGCGCGCCGGTGGTGATCAACGCCGCCGGACCCTGGGGCGCGCGCCTGGCGCTCAGCGCGGGCTTTGAGACGCCGGTCGAAGCCAGCCGGCACCAGGTCGCCGTCTTCCAGCGGCCAGAGAGCCTGGCTGCTCAGCACCCCTTCATCGGCGACTTCGTGCAGGGCTTCTACCTGCGCCCGGAGACCGGACGCCTCACCCTGTCCGGCTCGCTCGAAGCCTCGGAAGCGGCCAACAAAGTTGACCCCGATCACTACGCGGAGACGGTGGATATGGAGTTCACCATCGAGATGGCGGAGCACACCGAGCACCGCGTACCGGCGATGGGCGAGGCGGAGATTCGCAAAGGCTGGGCGGGCCTGTACGATGTGACGCCCGACTGGCACCCGATCCTGGGGCGGATGCCGGGGCTGGAGGGGTTCATCTGCGCCTACGGATGGAGCGGGAGCGGCTTCAAGATGGCCCCGGTCGTCGGCGAGATGATCGCCGACCTGGTGACCGGCGAGAAGCGCTGCCCGATTGACCCGCACCCCTTCCGCTTTGAGCGCTTCGCAGAGGGCGATCTGGTCAGGGGGCGCTACTCGTACAGCATCATAGGCTGAGCGCGACCTCAGTCCCCAGGCCGCGCTCCTGCGCGGCGGAGAGCACGCGCGCGGCCAGGGCTGCGTCCTGTACGGCGTTGCCGACCGACTTGAAGAAGGTGATCTCGTCCGGATTCTGACGCCCCGGCTTCAGCCCGGCGGCGATCTCCCCGATCTCGGCGTAGACCTTATCCTCCGTGATCAAGCCCTGGTCGCGGGGGATGATCAGGTCTCCGGCCTCGGCCCAGGCGCTCGCCCGGTGATCCACCACCACGCGGGCGGCCATCACCACATCGGCGGCGATCTCCTGCATCTGCGGCGTGAACGAGCCGATGCCGTTGACGTGCGCGCCGGGCGCAAGGTCGGCCAGGCGCACGACCGGCGTCGCGCTGTTGGTGGCGGCAACGACGACTTGCGCCCCTTCCAGCGCGGCAGGGGCGGACGGGGCGACGACAATCCGCGCGTCGTACAGCCCGCGTAGCTCCCCGGCCATCTGCTCCGCGCCCGCCAGACTGTGAATGCGGATTTCGGTAATCGGGCGCACCGCGCACACGGCGGCTACTTGCGTGCGCGCCTGCGCCCCCGCGCCGATCACGGCCAGAACGGACGCCCCCGGCAGAGCCAGTAGCTTGGTCGCCAGGCCGGAGGCCGCACCCGTGCGCAGCGCCGTCAGGATGCGCCCGTCCATGAGCGCCAGCGGCGCGCCCGTGTGCGCGTCCGTCACCAGCACGGCGGCGTAAATGGTCGGCAGGCCGCGCGACGGGTTGGCCAGGCACACCGACACCACCTTCACCGCGCTGACCGGCGCATCGTCAAGCTGGGCGGGCATGGTCAGCAGGACGCCGCCGGGCGTGTCCAGCGCGCTGCGCAGCGGCACGTGCGCCCGGCCTGTGGACAGGGCGATGAAGCCCTCGCGCACCGCGTCAATGGCCTCGCGCATGGTCACCGTCCCGCGTACTTCTTCCGCCGTGATGATCTTCATGTCCGCCTCTCCTGGCGCGCGTAGGGTGATCGCTGCGCGTCCCTTGCTCCCTCGGCGATGTTGCGCTCAGGCTCATTAAAACACGGAACGCGCCGGGAGGAAAGCAAGCTCCAGGCGGGGGGCATATCCCACATTTGGGGCAGAGCCGGCCTTGTAGGGGAGGGTTTCAAACCCTCCCCTACGGGTGGATGACCGTCAATTCGCATCAGACCAGCCCTGTGGTGCGGGCGGATTTCCTGACGCGCGCTAAGCTATGCGCATAGCCATCTGCGGGCTGAGCAGGTACGGCACCAGATAGGCCGGGATGTTGCTGAAAGGCAGCACTTCCGGCTTCAGGTTGATGCCCAGGGCGCTGCTCATGAACTCGCGCCGCTTCTGAATGCGCTGCCACGCTTCGGGGTACTTCTGCGCGAACTCGGCGCGCAGGGCGTCGTCGGCCAGCGCGATCCCGTCCTCGATATTCGTGGTGAAGTAGGGCGTGCCCGTCGCCGGAATCACGTCCACCTGGATAGCCATGCCGGAGCGCAGCGCAATGTCGGAGCCAGCGTCAACGGGCGAATTCACCCATTCGTCGAGGTGGATCAGGTGGCCGGGGTTGAGTCCGATGCCGAAGAAGGGGTCGCCCACCCGCTGGTGGATGATGTCATATAGCTCGCCGCCCTTCACGCCGATCCCGACCCGCTCGTACCAGGCCGCGATAGCGCCGAAGTAGGGGGCGACCAGTTTCTCCACATAATCCTGGATTCCGGCGGGCAGCTCGCTCGCATCGCGCACCACGAACCCAGCGCGGGAGCTAAGGGCACCCCACAGGCCAAGCGCCGTCGTGAGCGGATCACCGTGCCCGATGACGCGCATGGAGGGGCTGGGCAGGCCGTATTTAGCACGCGGGCCGCTGGACAGCATGAGGTGCGCCGACCAGGGAATCCCGTTCAGCTTCATCAACTGCACCGCTTCATACTCGGTCATGCCCGGCTTGAGGCCGAAGATGACGTTGCGCAGAGCTTGCGAGGCAAACGTGGCGCGGAACTCGAAGACGGCCAGCTGATCCACATCGTTGATGGCGCGCAGGCCATCCGCCGCGCTCATGAAAATGGGCGTGGCGTTGGTGACCAGCGCCGGATCGCCCGTAACGTCGCGCAGGATGTCGGCGATGTAGGACGGAATCTCCAGGCAAGTCTGGGGCGAGTCCGACTCGCGCTCGTCGAAGTACTTCCAGCCCACCGTGCCAACGCGGCTCCCGTGCTGGATGCCTTCGTCGCGCAGAACCTGCTCCAGGCGAGGGTTGCGGTCGCGCGGCTGGGCCAGCAGGCTGAAGCTCTGGTACAGCACGCGCTTGACCGGCACCGGACACAGCTCCGCGTAGCCCCAGCCCTCGTTGCCGATCAGCAGGGCGGGCTGCTGATCGCCGGTGACGATCAGCATGGCTTCCTCGAAGCGAGGATCGTAGCCGGTGAGATAGGCTATGTTGGCGAAGTGCTCGCGGTCGCCGTAGACGACCAGAGCATCCAGGCCAGCGGCCTGGGCGCGGTGCCAGGCCGCTTTGAGGCGTGCGGCGTAGGTGGAAGCCGGAACGGACGGCTCGATGGTGGGCAGCCCGAAGTCAGGCAGCGCAAGGGGGGCAAGCTCAACTGTGCTCATCATGTATCCTTTACTGTTTATTGAAAGGCCAGCCAGAGCAGAAACTCTGTGGCTGGCGAGCGCGCTCACTCAAGACGGCGAAAGACAGCTCAGGGCAGCGCCCGGACGCTTTTTCGCTCGACAAGGGTCGGATACAGCACCCGCTGGTGGCGGGGAGCCTGGGGATTCTGGATGATCTCCAGCAGGTACTCGACGCTCTGCTTCCCCAGCTCGTCATAGTCCTCTCTGATCGTAGTCAGGGGAGGGTGGAAGAAAGCCCCTTCGGGAATGTCATCAAAGCCCACGACAGAAACGTCGTCGGGGACACGCAGCCCGCGCTCTTGCAGCGCGGCCATAGCGCCCAGGGCCATCTGGTCGTTGCCACAGAAGACCGCGCTGAACGGCGCACCGCTGTCGAGCAACTGCTGCATGGCCTTGTAGCCGCTGACTGGCGTCCAGTCGCCTTCCAGGCTCATGCCGGGTGTCAGACCGTTGGCAGCCAGCGTATCGAGCCAGGCCTTGTGCCGTGCCTGCGAGGCGTGCCACAGGAATGGCCCACTGATCTCGGCGATGGCCGTGTGCCCCCGATCGATCAGGTATTGGGTGACTAGCTTGCCGCCATGATACTGGTCGGTGAGCACGGAGGGCGTCTGAGCGCCCAATTCAGAAATAACCTCAATGTAGGGAAAGCCCGCGCAAGCCTGGATCAACTGCTTGTAGAACTCATTCTGCACAAAGCCAAAGAAGATGATCCCGTCCACAACCCGGCCCTGCAGGTTGCCCAGGATGTAGGGAATCCGATCCCGGTCTGTGCCTTCCAGGTTGGAGAGCATGAGCTTATAGCCACGCGCCTGGGCTGACCGTTCGACGCTATCAATCAGCTTGGGCGGGCCATAGTAGCCGATGCAGGAGACGATCACCTCGATGACGCAGGCTTGCTTGCCGCGCAGCGAGCGGGCGATCAGGTTGGGACTGTAGTCAAGCTGGTCAATGGCCTGCAGCACCCGGCGGCGGGTCCTGGCCGAGACATGCGGGCTGTCGTTGATCACCCGCGAAACAGTCTGGCGCGAGACTCCGGCCAGGGCGGCTACGTCGAGGAGGGTGGCGCGCTTGGGTGGCGAAGTAGGCATCTTGCCTCTCCAGTTAGTGAACGATAACAATGGGACAATGGATTAACTCGCCGCCAGCCACTCGTTCCGAATCCGTATGGAGCAAGACAACCACATTCTTCGCACGAACCGCTTGACACAGCATTTGGGAACGTGCTACACTGTCATTGTGAACGATCTCATTGTATCTGAGTTTCCTGTCAGAGTCAATGTGACCCCGCTCAGATTTTGATGTGTGTTCACGTCCGCGACTAAAGGCGCTGTGCCATGCTCTATGCTGGGTTTTTCCTCAAGAATTCAGATTGGCGTGCGACCGCTACTGTCTGTGCACAAGCTGACTCACTGGCTGACGCTATTGTAGGCGCTCGTCGCTTCTCTGCAATAGCGGTCGGAATGGCGCCGTCTGCGCTCAGCCAGCTCTGTGACGAGGCTGTGCCGGCAGTGGTGAGCTCTGGTCACAGGCGTGGCGCGCTGGCGGGCTAGCCCTGCCACCCCTCAGAAAGGAGAGACGACACCCTTCAGTTTCTAGCCTTTTCCCGTCCTGCTAAGTGGTCTTGCTCTATTGTCAGAATGACAGATTCTCAACCAGATTGTGAAGGAGTCTCCGAATGTTCAAGAAGCTGTGTACGATGTTGTTGGTGGTCGTGCTCGTCGCTGTAGCCGGGCAGTCTGTTTTGCACGCCCAGGAGCCGGTTACCATCAAGTGGTTGGAGTGGTGGGGGCCAGAATACGGCGAAGACGTCATGAACGAGCTGACCAGCCGCTTTGAGGCCGAGACGGGTATCCGCGTGGAGCGGACGACCGTCAACTGGGACAGCATGTACGACCTGCTGCTGACCAACGCCCAGGCGGGGACGGCTACTTACGACGTGCTGGGCATGGAAGCGTGCTGCTTCCTGTCGGGCATTGACAAGCTCGGCGGGCTGGAAGACCTGACACCCTACCTGGAGCGCGATCCTGAGTTCGTGGAGCGCCTGACGGCGCTTACGCCAGTCAAGTGGCGCGGCGGCGTCATGGAGCTTAACTGGTACATCTTCCCCTACGCCTATGTCTACAACATGGACATCTTCGAGCAGGCCGGGATCGAGCCGCCCAAGAACTGGGATGAGATGGTCGAAGTGACTCGCCAGCTCAACGAATCTGGCGTCGTCCAGTACGGTTTTGGCGATTCCTTTGGCGGCTTCATCCACCATGTCTCGTATGCGGTCTACGCCGGGCGGCTGGCCCAGCTTGGTGGCCGGATGCTCGATGAGAATGGGCGCGCGGCCTTCAATTCCCCTGAAGGTGTGGCGGCGTTGGAGTCCTGGAAGGCGTTCATTGACAGCGATCTGCTGCTGCCTGGCACCATTGGCCTGATGGAGACCGAGGCGCGCGAGGCTTTGGCGGCAGGGACTACTGCTGCCATGTTCGATGGCCCCTTCGCCCAGGTGATCGCCGAACAGATCAACCCCGATATTCACCTGGCATTTGCGCCGGCCTGGCAGGACGTGTCCGGTTCCGGTGGCTATGTCTGGGCGGGTAGTGGGCTGTCCATCTCGTCGAACTCCAAGCATAAGGATGAGGCTTGGGAGTTCATCAAGTTCTTGCTCAGCGACGAGATCACTGTGTGGCTGACCGAGAAGAACAACATCCCCTATGCAACCACAGCGGCATTTGGCTCACTGGAAGAGTCCGATAGCCCGATCCTGAGTCAGATCCCCGCGATGCTGACCCAGGACCCGGAGCACAACCTGCAACTGGAAGCCCTGCCGGAGCAGGAAACGCTGCACCGTGAGTTTGTGGCCATGCTCCAGGAAGTGCTGGCGGGCAACATCAGCGCACAAGAAGGTCTGGATCGCGTTGCGGCGATATGGAACGAAGTGATTGACGCCCAGTAGTCTCAGTGGGCAAAGCAAGCTGGGGCCTCTGGTACTCACCAGAGGCCCCAGCCTCTTGTTCGAGCAAGTATGGATTGATGCGCGCGCAGATGGCTTCCTGCCAGGATTGGCTCATCTGGTGGTAGTGTTTGGTTAGCGACGGCCCTGCCCGCACTTGGAGACACGTATCTGATGGACCCCAGGCAACCTCTTATGCCGCGCCCCGCGTCGGAGGGGGTGCTGGCTCAGCGAGCGGCGACGCCAGCCAGGTGGCGCTGGCGGCTTCCGCGCCAAAGCATCGGCTACTTGTTCATTGCTCCGGCCATCATCTTTCTGCTGCTGGTAGTCGCCTACCCGATCTTCACCACCGTCCGCATGAGTGTGTTTGAGCGCAACTACCGCGAGAAAACGACGACCTTCGTGGGCTTCGACCACTACGAGAAGGCCCTCGAAGACAAGGTCTTCTGGGACAGCTTGCAGAATACGGTCACGTACACCGCTGGCTCGGTGGTGTTTCATGTCCTCATCGGCGGTTTCTTCGCCCTGCTGTTGAACGAAAGCTGGGGAAGCGGCACGTTCCGCAACCTGATGCGCGGGCTGCTCATCTTGCCCTGGTTGTTCTCGATGGCCGCCTCGGCCCTGATCTGGTCGCTGCTCTACCAGGCTATCAGTCCGCTCAACTACCTGATCACCCAGAGCGGGCTTAGCTCGGAGCCGATCGCCTTCGTGGGCGATCCGAACATCGCGCTGTGGTCGCTGGTGGCAGTCAACGTCTGGAAGTACTTCCCCTTCTACATGATCATGATCCTGGGCGGGTTGCAGTCCATCCCCCCGGAGCTATACGACGCGGCGCACGTGGACGGCGCAGGGCGGCTGCAACGCTTCCGCTTCATCACGATGCCTTTGCTGCGCCCCGTGCTCATTTCGCTGATTACGATTGACTTCATTACCACGTTCGGCGTGTTCGACATTGTCAAGCTGATGACCAACGGAGGCCCCTTCCGCGCCACCCAGACGGCGGCTTTCTACGTCTGGCAGAAGGGCCTGCGCGACGTGAACTTCGGCTATGGATCGGCCATGAGCGTGATCATGCTGATCATCGTGGGAGCCTTCACGCTGGTCTACTTGCGCATCACCCAGAAGCAGGCGGTCTATGGTGACAAGTCTACAGCTATTTAGCAGGCGGATCAGACCCTGGAACGTGCTGCTGGCGGGGCTGACCATCGCCGGCGCGATCGTGATCCTCTTCCCGATCGTCTGGATGGTCTTCGCCTCAATCCGGCCCACCAGCGAGACGCTGAGCAGCCCGCCGGTGTGG
>MTKY01099038.1_pt1 | contig 15134 bp, 11 predicted proteins | sample 1042731 | NCBI WGS metagenome assembly MTKY01 (sample SAMN06212206, study PRJNA360538) | anaerobic digester metagenome | biome: Wastewater treatment plant; material: sludge; isolation source: anaerobic digester fed with sludge from wastewater treatment plant | place: Denmark: WWTP Soeholt ... | reverse complement strand
CGCGTCCCGCACGGTGATACGAATCATGATGCGGCCAGTGAGATCCTCGGGCATCCGCCACTCGAACCGCCCGGTGTTGGCGAGTGCCAGCCCCATCGTCTCCCACGATCCGTCATCCAGGGTCCGGTAGCTCAGCGTGACGGGTCGCGGCGCCAGGTGCGCATCGATAGCCGTCCACTTGATCAGCAGCGTCCGCACCGGACCAGACGAGCCCGGTCGGACCGGATGAAGCTGAACGACAGGCGGAGTGTAGTCCACAAACGCCCACTGTTGGGGCGTTGTGCCGGACTGCGGTGCCGGGCTGGAGGCTCCCGCGCTGTTGGCCGCAACTACGAAGAAGCCGTAAAGGCCTTCTTCGGTAGCCGTAAACGCGATTGGCGATTCGGTGTCGCGGTCGTATCCTGCGTTGTGCCAGGTTTGTCCGGCATCGCGGGTGTACCAGAGCTCCACCTGGGTCAGGGGGCGGGCGTCGTCATTGATGGCGTAGTTCACGTCGAAAGTGCGGGAACGCACTCGGGCCACGTTTGCCGCGTCGGGAGGCCCCGCCGTCCCCAGAGCGGCCAACACCAAAGCCCAGACTGCGCCAGCGTGCGACGTAAGTGGTGACATCATGGTCCATACAGCGGCCTGCCGGCTCCCCGTGCCGGCAAAGGGGCATCTCTTGCACCCGGGGATATCGGACGGCCGGGAAATCGCCCTTGATGGAAACCTCGGAGGCCGGCTTGCCAGCCCGCAGACACGCCGTCTGGAGCCTCATAGAGGCTGGATGCATGGTACTTCCAGGCGGGGCAGTCAGGCGTCGACAAGCGGAGAACCTGATTTAACCTAATATGTAGACGGCAATTAACCGCGCGCATCCGGCCTTTCAACCCCCTTTAGAACCAGATCAGCGGGTACTGGCGTGAAGGGGCCGACCCCGTGTATCGATCCAGAAGCGGGGCTCGCGTCGTGAATTTGCTTTGCCCATTGTCTCGAACGCGGTTAGACTACCGCCCGCGTTGGCGCGAGGGTAGAGACGGCGCGGTCCCCTGGATTGTAATTCTCAACCAGACACTCCCAATCATCTGGAGTCCTGCTCATGGAAGAGTACGAAAGGCTGAAACAACTGGTGGAAGCGGCGGCGGAAGACGTGGCGAAGGCAACGGGCGGGAACAAAGCCGCCGGAACCCGCGTTCGCAAAGCCATGCAGGACATCAAAGCCGCGGCCCAGGAGGTGCGGAAACGCATCCTTGAGGTGCGGTCCGAGTCAGGAAGCTAGTTCGCCTCACGAATAAGGCTGCCCACATGGGTGCGGCGGTGGGTTCCGATTCAGGGCCCGCCGTGCCCGGATTGACGGCTGCACAGTGGGCAGGATGGTGATTTGCGCATGCCGCCGCCATTGCTGTACGATCTGGACAGAGTCGATCTGAGCCGCGTCGTCTACGACCGCAAGTTCATCTACGATCGGCTGCCGCAGGCCTATGAGTTCTCCCAGCTCGACGGCCTGTGTCACGTGGATGAAGAGGCGAAAATCGGTATCGCTTTCCGCGATGTCCGGGCGGACGAATGGTGGTGCCGGGGGCACATCCCGGGAAACCCCATTTTTCCAGGGGTGCTGCAATTGGAGTCCGCAGCGCAACTGGCCGCCTTCTTCTCACGCGCGATGAGGGGGGAGAAGGGTTTCGTCGCGTTTGGCGGCGTGGAGAACTGCAAGTTTCGCGAAGCCGTCATCCCTCCCGCCCGGATCTACTACATCTGCAAGCTGGTTAAAGACCAGCCCCGGCGTGTCATCTGCGACACTCAGGGCGTGGTGAACGGCACGCTGGTTTTCGAAGCCACCATCTGCGGTCTGGCCATGCCGCGCATTCAGGAAGGCGGCGGCTGACCGTCGGGCGTCGACCCGACCGTCAAGCGTTGCCGCGCCGAATCAAACGCCATGCCCGGTCGATGGCGTCCATCGCGGATGAGGATTCGACCGGCTCCTGATCCGGCGTGATAACCTCTTTCAGCGGCACCACTTGAGCAAAAGGCTGGCACGTGTTCGCGGGTGCCGTGGCCGCCCGCAAGCGGCGCGCCAGGTCGTTAAGCTGCTCTTGACGTCTGTTCAGCGCCTTCTCCATCTCGTTCAAATACAGGAGCTTGCGCTCGCACGCCGCCTCACGTTCGGCCAGGCTCGCCTCTTGTGCTCGCAAGGTGGCTTCGAGCTGCGCCATGGTGTCGGGACGCTCCGGAGCCGTGTTTGAATTGGACTCTCCAGTTTGGATCGTCGCCTCGTACGAGCCGACCCGCACGAGGTCGCCCGCTTCCAGGAACGCCAGCGCCTGCCGTTGCCCGTTGATCCACGTGCCCGTGCGACTGCCCAGATCCGCTACAACGGCGCGACCGTCGAACCAGAAGAGGATCGCGTGGGCCAGAGAAACCTGGGGATCCGCGACGGCCAGATCGCATTCTTCGCGGCGGCCGATCAGGCAGACGGGCGATTGCAGATGCGCCGGGGGCTCATTGCCGGCCGGATGCAGCCAGATCCCCACGGACGGGAGAGAACCGGCCTCATCGAACCGAATCCCGGAGGCCGTCTGATCGGCGTGCGAGTTGATGCACTGAATGGCCACCTGGATGCGGAAATCGCCGATTTCCACTACGTCTCCGTCGCGGAGGTCGTGCAGATCGACAGGACGGCCGCCGCAGCAGGTGCCGCTGGGAGTGCAAAGGTCTTTCAGCAGCACGTGGACGCCGTTGTTGATAATGGCGCAGTGCGCTTTGGCCACGGCGGCACCGGGCAGCACAATCTGGCAGTTCGGACCCGACCCGATCAGAGTGACGGGTCGACGGATGTTCCACGTTTTCTGGTTGACCGTTCCGACCCCGGCGGTGATGCGCACGCGCGGGGCGCTACCGGAAAGCGTCGGGCCAGACGTCGTTTTGGCACCGGGTATGGAGGGCATGGGCTGCTCCCTGGGATGAGGCAAGCGGCGGCCCGGCTTCTCGACCTTCCGTTGACGAAAACCGGACTGACGCGACCTGGCTGCAGATCACAGGCGCGCGGCCGGAAAACCACGCGGCACACGAGTCGGTCCTTCTAGGCTGCGTGTCTCAATGCAGATAGACTGTTGGAACAATACGATACGCCCGGACGGCAAGGCAAACGTCCGGTCACGCTCAGGGGGACCGGTAATGCACATTCTCCTCTGCAATGACGATGGTTTGGATGCACCAGGGCTGACGGCGCTCCATCGAGCCTGTTGCCGTCTCGGCGACGTATCGGTCGTGGCACCCGCGACGGAACAATCCACCACCAGCCATGCGGTGAGTCTGCGCCGCCCGATTCGGGTCCGGGAATGCCGGCATCCGGCCTTCGGACGTGCGTTCGCGGTGGAAGGCACGCCGGCGGACTGCGTGCGGCTGGCCGTCGCCGTACTGCTGGACCGGCCGATTGACCTGGTGCTCAGTGGGATCAACCGCGGGGCGAACCTGGGGGTGGACGTGCACTACTCCGGCACGGTCGCCGGCGCACGGGAAGCCGTGATCCTGGGATTGCCCGCCGTGGCCGTGTCCCAGTATGTCGTCCGTGGGCAGGACGTGGACTGGGACCGGGCCTCGCGGCTGACTGAACAACTCCTGCGGGAATGGCCGTTGCGCCTGGGTGACCGGAATGGCGACTGGCCGGGCGGCACCGCGCGGCTGTGGAATGTGAATCTGCCCGTGGCGCGTCCGGGAAAAACAGAACTGGCGGTCTGTCTGGTGCCGCAATCGACGGACCCGATGCCGAATCAGTATTGCCGATCGGAAGGTGAGCAATCGCCCTCGTACACGTACTGCGGACCCTATGCGCAGCGATGGGCCCGCTCGGGCACGGACGTGGCGACGGTGTTCGCGGGCGATATTGCCGTGACTCCGTTATCGATCGAATCCACGGACCAGGCCGCTCTGGAAGAACGGTCGTCGTTGGCGCTGCGGGAGCCGGGGACGGCCGGTTCCGTCCAGTGGCCCGGGCATTCGTCGGACGGAGAAATTTGATGAAACCGAGGTTGAACCCAGTGGGCGAGAAACCCGATGATTGACAGGATCGCCGATCCGATTGGATCCAACCATGCACACCAAATCCGCCTGGATCCTCCGCGTCGTCGTGTTCGTTCTGCTGGCTGTCCTGGCTGCCTGGAGTGGCCTGTCAGGCGTCTGAGCGCCTTGCCCGCGTGGCCCGCCACGTCCGGCGTGCCGACGCCGCGGCGATGATTCGGATTGCCGCCGCCTCCCGCAACTCTTGAAACGCCCGGAGCCGTGCGTGACCGCCATTCGAGACCGGCTGCGCGCCGTGGCGACGGCTGGTCCGAAAGCCGGGTGTTGCCGCCGTGCCGGCGGCGTGGTAAGAGTCCGCCTTGGTGAGTATCCCCCTGGATGTCCGGTTGAAGCGTGCCGAATCGCGTCCGTTTTGGAAGAAGAGCCATGCTTGCCATTCGATGGAAATCCCGTTGTCCGTTCATGACGCTGCCGGTCCTGCTGCTGGCAATCCTGCCGGGGTGCGCAAAAGACCAGGGCAAAGACGCGAGTGCGCCGACGGCGGTCACGCTGCCCGACGTACCCCCGCCGGATTTCTCCCAGCTTGAACCCGTCATACAACAGCAGATTGAAGAGGCCCTGGCCGCCGTGAAGGCGTCTCCCCGGGACGTGGCGGCCAACGGCCGTCTGGCGATGCTGTACCACGTCTACGACTTCACGGACGCGGCCGCCGCGGCGTATCAGCGAACCGCTCTGCTCGATCCGCAGTCGTACAAGTGGCATTACCTGCGGGCCGGCTGCCTGGGCGGAACGGATCGCCAGCAGGAGATTATCGAGTCGTTCCAGGCCGCGGTGAAAGCAAAGCCGGACTTCGTGCTGGGCTGGCTGGGGTTGGGGTCTCGGCTTCTGAACGCCCAGGACTTCGACGCGGCGCGTCAGGCGTTCCAGAAGGCGGGCGAGTTGGACCCGGATTCCGTGCAGGCGGCGTTCGGGCTTGGACAGGTGGAGTTGCAAGCCGGTCGATACAAAGAGGCGGTCGACGCACTTCGTCGAGCAGCGATGCGGGCGCCGCAGGCGGGCGTGGTCCACCGCGCACTGGCGGAGGCCTATGAGAAAGCGGGCGATTCCGTTGCGGCGGCGGCGGCCCGCCTGGCCGGGTATCGTCCGGAGGGTCTTCCGAACGTCCTCACGCCGGAGCTGAACGAAGTGGAGGCGCTGGCCACGGGCTCGGCGCACGAGGTGAAGCTGGCCCGTCAGGCGGCGATGCGCGGCGCGTTCGAAGAAGCGATATCCCACGTGAACCAGGCGTTGGAGTACGCCCCCCGGTCGGCAGAGGCTCATCTCGTCAAAGCCACGCTTCTGGCGAACCAGCAGAAGAACGAGGAGGCCCGGCAGTTGCTGGAAAAGGCTGTCGAGGACTCCCCCGGGGAACCGCTGTTGCTCAGCGCATTGGGTGATCTGCTGTTGGCTTCGGGACGCATCGATGAGGCGCGGCAGCGGTACGAGCAGGCTCTTGCGGCCGCGCCGGATCGGGTGGAGACCCGGCTGGCCATGGCGTGGTTTCAGGAAAGCCAGGGGAATCCGGCCGCGGCCACGGAGCAATTGCAGGCCGTTCTGGCCGACCGGCCGGAGCACATCGAAGCGCGGTTTCATCTCGGCCGGCTTCTGGTCGCGCAGAAGAAGCTGGACGAGGCGCAGGCCGAGTTGGAACGTGTTCTGGAACAGCGCCCGGACATCGCCGCGGCGCATCATCTGCTTGCCCGAGTGCTCTTTCAGAAAGGTCGGAGGGAGGCGGCACTGCCGCACGCCCAAGCCGCCATCCAGGCCCAGTCGCGGGATCCCGACGTTTATCTGCTGCTCTCGCAGTTGTACTGGGCCGACGGGCAGTACGGCATGGTGGACCGGACGCTGAACGAAGGGCTGCAGCGTCACGTACGTTCTCCCGTCTTGATAAACTCCCTGGCCTGGCTGCGGGCCACTTGTCCCGAACAGCTCTATCGCAACGGCGCGGAAGCCGTGCGGCTGGCGTCAAGCGTCGTCGAGATGCAGCCCGAGGATCCGCAGCTTCTGGACACGTTGGCCGCCGCTCAGGCGGAATCGGGTGATTTTCCGGCCGCGGTCCAAACCCAGCAGAAGGTGGTGCAGCTCATCAAAGCGGCGGGAGGGAATCCGGCGGAAGGCGGATACGAGGCGCGGCTGTCGCTCTATCAATCCGGCCAGAAATACCGCGACACGATGAGCGGCGCGCCAGGCCCTTGAGACAAGGCGAAAGACGCCCGCCAGACCCGATCCGATCAGAATGTCGCCGCGTAAATGTGTGCGGAGGCAGCCGGGTCCGTCGTCTTCTCCCGGCGGATTCGCTCGAATTCCGACGTGCATCGGCGGAAGGCGGCAATGACGTCCGGATCGAAGTGGTAGCCGCTGTCGGCACACAGGGACTCGACGGCCTGCTGGTGCGGAATGGCGGCCTTGTAGCGCCGAGCGCTGGTGGCCGCGTCATAGGCGTCGGCCAGGGCCACGATACGGGCGGCCAGCGGGATGTCTTCCCCCTTGAGCCCGCGCGGGTAGCCGCTGCCGTCGTATTTCTCGTGATGGCAGTACGCGATGTCGATGCTCATCTGAAGCAGCGGAATGTGCCCCGTCTGTTCGAGGGCGACGGCCAGCGTCTGGCGTCCGATGGTCGTATGGGTCTTCATGACCTGGAATTCCCGTTCCGACAGCGGTCCGTCCTTCGTGAGAATGCCGTCCGGGATGCCCACTTTTCCGATGTCGTGCAGCGGGGCGGCGAGCGCCAGGTTCTCAATGACCTCCGGGGTCAGGACGGAACGGTACTTGGGCGACCGGGCCATCTGCTCCGCCAGCAGGCGAACGTAATGCTGCACCCGCTCGAGGTGCTGGGCGGTCTCCTCGTCGCGGTATTCGGCCAGCCGGCCCACGGTCATCAGCAACACGTGGACCGAACGTTCCAGCCTGGCCCGGGTGATGTGTGTGTGAATGGCGATGGCCGCCGAATCGGCAATGGACTGGATGCAATCCACCTCGTCGGATGTGAACCGGGTGCCGCCCTGCTTGTCGGTGATGTTCAGGACGCCGAGCACCTCGCGGCCGCGCCGCGGTGAGTTCAGGATCAACGGAGCGCATACGAACGCGTCGCTCTCATATCCGCGGTCGTCCGCGACAAGGCCTTCGCCCATGGCTTCCGCGGTGACGATCTTGCCCGTCGAGTACACTTTGCCCGCGATGCCTTCCACGGAAGCAATGCGTATCCGCGACACGAGTTCGGCGGAGATGCCGATCGCACGCCGACAGACCAGATGCGTGTCGTCCTCATCCCGCAACATGAGCGAGATGCGGTTGCTGCTGGTGGCCTGCTGCGCGCAGTGGATGATCAGATCCAGCACGTCGTCCAGCGAGGAGGCCTCGTTCAGTTTCTTGGCGAACGTGTACAGAAGCTGGAGGCGCGAGGTCTTCTGATTGTTTTCGTCCGCAAGCTGGGAGGTCAGCGTGTCCAGTTCGCGCCCGGTTACGGAGAGCCGGTGCATCGAGCGGACCCGGGCGATCAACTCCTCCATCGCGAAGGGTTTGATCACGTATTCCTGGGCCCCGGACTCCAGGCCGAGAACGAGGCTCTCGGTGTCCGGGTTCCCCGTCAGAATGATGATCGGAATGCGCGCCGTCAGCGGGTCCGCCTTGAGCTGCTGCATCGCCTCCATTCCGTCCATGACCGGCATGGACCAGTCCAGGACGATCACATCGGGCAGGTAATCGCGCGCGACGACCAGCCCGTCCTGGCCGTTGGCGGCGACACGCACATCAAACCCCGCTCGGCGCAAGTGAGCACTTACGACGAAGGTGAGTCGTGTGTCATCGTCCACAACCAGGACTCGTCCGGGCGGAAGTGCACTCATCTTCCGTACCTGCCGTAAGAAGCGTGAAGCGATTCAGTCGTTACTGAAATCGGCAATTCGGCTGCCTCAAACCATCTTCCTTTTCGGATTCCACCGCGTTCGCGCGGGCCGAAGGTCCGATTACTCGAAACGGCACGCGCCCCGCCCCCGATCGGGCCAGGAAAGCGGGGGCCGGCGGGGTTCTCGGTCCATCGGGTCGCGGTTCGAATCCCCGTTCGACACGCAAACCCGTGTCCGCGGGAGCGGCGGCTACCGCGGCACGGCGGCGGAGTACTGATGCGCGGACCCCGTCCGCAGGGGACCACCGCGGGCGGTGGCCCACAGCACGCAGTTCGCGGCAGAACCGGGGACGGTGAAGATGTCCAGGCCGTGGTCAAAGGTCTGAACCAGGATTTCGAGCTGACCGTCGCCCGTCAGGTCGGCGATGGTGGGGGCGGCCGGCGCGCCGTTACCGTTTCCATTGTGGCCCGGCGAAGGCAGGAACACGTCATGAAGGCACGTGCCGTCCGCAGAAAGAATCACAAGGCGACCGGAATCGGTCGTGGCGGGATCGCCCCAGGTGGAAAAAAGCAGTTCCGGCCGGCCATCCTGATTGAGGTCGGCCACCGTCACTTCGGATGCGTACAGGATCGACTTGCCCCGGGTGTAGTCATACCGCCAAAGGCGGTTCCCATCGGCATCGAAGAGGTATACGTAGCCGTCGTTCAGGGAAACGGCGATCTCGGGTCGGTCGTCGTCCCGGATATTCGCGACCGTCGGGCTCGGTATGCCGGAAGGCGGATACCAGCCGTTCACGTGGATCGGCGCATCGCCGCGGGGCAGCGTTTCCCAGCCGGCCTTGCGCCGGCCGGACCGGCTGCCGTCTCCGTAGGCGCCTTCGAGCACCATCACCCCGTACGCCTGGGTGACGTACGGAACGTGCTTCTCGATGTTGGGCACGCCGAGCACTTCGTTCCTCCCGTCCAGGTCCAGATCCACGACACAAGGCGGCGAGGCCGTCCATTGCAGCCACTCGGCCCAGTCCGGGTGCGGCCACTGCCCCGTGTGTTCGTGGTAGTGATGCGCCTCGACATCGGGATCCGCCCAGCGGATGAACTGGCCCCATGTCAGCCGCTCGCCGAAGTGTTCCGACGCGCGGTTCGTGAACCACGGAGCCGCGTTGATCGCCACGCCGTCGTGGTCGAACGCCTGGATGTGGTGGTTGTCGTACGTGACAATGATCTCCAGCTCCGGGTCGTCGTCGATGTTGCCGATCCCCACGTTCAATCCGTAGCATCCGTACCCGTTGTGCCCCTGCCCGTTGCGGTCCGCGTCGTTGCCGGGGCCGGACAGCGCATTGTATCGCGGCCAGGCTGGCCGGTGCCCACCGGCGGGCTGGTAGGCGGACCCATCCGGATTGAAAACGAACACCTGAGCACCGCCCTTGGCGCTGGGTTGCGTTTGTGTGGTGGTGGCGATCACTTCGATAGAGCCGTCGTGGTTGAGGTCGGCGGCGGCCAGGCCGCGTACCTCCGGCGATTCCCCCGCGGTGCTGGTGTCCGCCGGCCAGCCGCGTTTGACCACGAGGCCGGAGGAGGTCCATTCCCAGGCGTACACGCGACTCCCTTTGCCGGCGACCACTTCGATGATTCCGTCGCCGTCCAGGTCCGCGACGACGTGTGGCGCATACACCCGGCCGTCTCCATCGTCGGAGACGTCCAGAAGATTGCCGTGGCGATCGAACACATATATGGAGTAATAGGCGGCGATCAGCTCCTGGTTGCCGTCCGCATCCAGGTCACAAACCAGCGGCGACGCGAACCAGCCCGTCTGGCCGGCGAGCGCCATCAGATGGACCGGCGCCTGCACCTCGCCGGCCCAGGTTCCCGGCTCGCACACCGGATCGAGAATCGTGACGGAATGGGTGTTATCGTTCGTGTTGTCGGCGGCGTCGTTTCCGTCGACGGGTCTTCCCGGCTGCGGCTCCATGGCACAACCGGCCAGCGCGCCGAGCGTGATCGCCAACGCGCGAATCCCGAATCGCTTGCACATTCTGGCATCCTCCAACCACGCGAACCCGCAACCCGCACCTGTATTTTCGGATGGATTCGGGTGATGCCTTATCTATGCTGGTTTGCCGCTGGTCGTTCACCGGCAGGGCCGCCAGGCGAATCGGAAAGGCGCCGCGCCGGAAGCACATTCTCCGACCCGTTCCCAAAAAACACCCCGGTCGGCGGCCGTTTGAAGAGGCAACGGACGGTCGCGCCTCTGTGTGTGGCTGACAGAGTCTGCAGAATGTCCCACCGGCGCCTTCGGCCAGGCCCGGAGCGATCATGCCCGATCCTTCCGGCGGCGCCCAAACGGCCCGTGGGGCCCGAGGGCCCCGCTGCCTACTCGATGTTCAGATTGAGCAGGTACTGGTCGAGAGCTTCCTTCTGCTGCTGCTCCTGCTGGGTGTACTGCGCGATCAGGCGATTCGCCTCGTCCAGCTCGTTTTCCTGTTCCGTCAGCTTCTTAAGGTAGCGCTCGTGCAGCTCCGTGCCCTCACGAACCGTCTTGAGGTTCTCGCGAACGCGGCCCTGGTCTTGCGTGATTTCCGCCACGCGCTGTATCTGCTGATTCTTGCGGGCCAGGGTGGTTCCCATTTCGTTGCGCATCTGGGCGACTTTTTCCAATGCCTCCCGAACCTTCGGGCTGACCACTTTCGCCCGGATGAAGAACTCAATCGCATCCAGGCCGCTGCTGCTCAGCCCGATGTACTGGTCGCCCTGCCGCTCCTCGCGAACGATCAGACTTGTCGTGCTGTTCGGCTTGGCGTCCACCTTGAAGCGGTACACCTGCGGCGTTCGCTCGAACGGGTCCTTCGGCGTCACGAGCGTCCAGTCCGCCCGGAACGGATGCTCCACCAGTACGACCCGGGCCGCTTCGCCCTTGTTCTTGACATTGAACGTGTATTCCTCGACGTATTTCCGGGTGGCGATCAGTGTGCCCTTGGCAATGCGGACGGACGTCAACACCTCCGGTTCCGCCCTGATGATCGGCTCCACTTCCCGCTTGAGGTCCAGCGAATACGAGATCAACCGCTTCTCCCCCGGCGTCACGTCCGGCAACTGGGCGTCGCCCGCGTAGATTCCTTCCTCGAACACGGTGATCGGCCCCTGCATCAGGTTCAGGCCGGTCGTATTCTCCAGCCGCAGGCCGTTCAGAGGGTGTTTTGCATGCACGCTCTGCGAGTAGATCGAGTACTTCTCGGCCGCGATGGTCTGGTTCACGATTGGCATCATGGCAGACTTTTGGCGCGGCAGCGTCACCGGCGTCTGGATCGCGTAGGTGAACATCTCGCCGGCCTCCGCCGCCGCAGCGACCGATTCCACCGCGGATTCCATCGTGGCGTAGCCGAGCTTGGCTGGCGCAGGTGGCGCGGCGTCCTCGCGACCACCGCCGAAACCGCCGCCTCGACCCGCCGGCGCAAGCATTCGCTTCGCCTTCGCGGCACTGGACACCTCGTTACACTCCATAGCGATTTCGGAGGATTTGAGCCCATCCGCATCCATCGCGCCTTCGTAGTGCCGGGGACGCAGCGACGCATAGATTTCCGGCTGCACCACCGGTCGCGGAATGTACAACGGCTGGTAGAGGTCCTGAACGAAGGAGATCGGCCGACCGGACACGAGCGTCAGATCCACGCCTACCCAATCCTCGTCGGTGGTGTTGTCCACCGTGGCCCAGCCCTGCAGGAACGGCTTCTCGCCGTCCAGCACCAGCCGGTAGCTCGTCTTCCAGATCGGGGCTTCCAGAATGTACGACACGCGGACTTCCCGCTTGCCTTCGCCGGCAAACTCCAGGGTCACCGGTTTCTTGTCCGCGTCGTGCGAACCAGCCAGCACCCCCAGGGCCTTGAACAACTCCCCGTTGAGCTTCGGGTCGGCCAGGCGGATGCCGGAGAGTTCCGTCAGTCGAAACGCGCGAATCCCCTCCGCGCACACCACGTTCAGCACGTCGTACGGGATTTCCTTATGCTCCACGATCACGGTCTGCTGTTCGACGCTCAGAATGCTTCCTTCGATGGGCTTGGAATCGCCGCGGACGGTAACCTCCACCGGCGTACCCCGCAGATCGCCGAGAAACTCTCCCAGCGTACGGTCCTCGGTGAGGTCGATCCCGAAGGAGCGCAGGGTTTTCTCGATCGGGTCTTTCGGGGCGTACACCACCGGACGGATCTTCCCGCCTCCCATGTCCTGGAGTACCATTGACTTGAGAATGTCGTTAATCTGGGCGGTTTTGAACGGCAGTTCCAGCGTTGCCGTTCCATCCACGTGGCCCGCCCGTTCGTAGAAGGCGACGCCGCTGGAAAAGATCGTGACACGCTTCAGTGGCACCTCTTGCGCTTGAATACGTCCGGCGCTCATCAGAACCACAGACACTATCAGGCAGATTGTCCGTCGCATGGGATTGGCCTCCTCGACCGGTTTGAACCAGAGCCTCGATTCTGAGGCCCGGTTGATTGCGTGCTTTCCCTTACAGAATCCACCACCTCTTTGACACATCAGCATCGATTTGGTTTCCGATGTCAATGGGACCGGCCGTACGGGGGTCCGGGCACGGGCGCGTTGCTCTTTTGCCCCGTTGCAACCGCGGTTTGCCTCGATTAGACTGGCTTTTCTCTCGAAACACAGGGAGAACGCGGAACATGTCTGGTCAACCCGAAGTGATTACGTTTGACGAGTTCCTCAAGATCAAGCTGCGCGTAGCCCGCATTCTGGAAGCCCGCGAGCATCCGGATGCGAACAAACTGCTGATTCTCAAGGTGGACATGGGCACCGAGGAGCGGCAGATCGTGGCGGGGATCAAGAAGCATTATCGCCCGGAGGAACTGGTCGGCAAAAACATCGTCGTAGTAGCCAACCTGGCGCCCCGGAAGATGCGCGGCTACGAGAGCCAAGGCATGTTGCTGGCCGCATGCACGCCCGGTGACACGGAAATCGTCGTACTGACGACCGACCGGGACATCCCTCCCGGCAGCGGCGTAGCCTGATTCGCCCCGTCAGTTGGTGGGTTCGGACGATCTGGGATTCTGGTCGATCAGGTCCAGCAGCAGCCGGGCCGCGTTGGCCGATGCGTCGGGCTTGAGCAGCGGTCCCACCATGTCGGCCAGGTCCACTTCCATCCGCGTGGACAGCTCGGGTGTTGCCAGGATGCGAAGGGCCTGCTCCGCGATCGGAGCGGCGGACGTGTAGTATGGCATGAACTCGGGCACGATTTCCCGCCCCGCCAGGATATTCACCAGCGACAGATGCCGGGTCCGGATGAGCCATCGCCCCACCAGGTGGTAGCCCCACCGCGATCCTTTGTACATGATAATCATGGGTTTATGATAGAACGCCACCTCCAGTGTAGCCGTTCCTGAGGCGGCCAGAACCAGGTCGGCGGCCGAGAGAATCTCCCCATTTTCTCCTTCGTGCAGCTCGACAGGCAGGCCCGCCCGGGCCAGAAGGGGCTCGATGACCCGCCGAGCGGTGGGGTTGGCGGCGGAGACGCAGAAGGCAGCGTTGGGATATCGCCGAGCAATGGAGGCCGCTACGAGGATCTGGCCGGGCAGGACTTCCTCGACGACGTGCTGACGCGATCCCGGCAGCAGGGTGATCACGGGGGAACCCCGGCCGCGGATCTGGCCGACCCGCTCCTGATCCACCTGGCGGTCCAGCAGAACTTCAAAGAGGGGGTGACCGACGAAAGTGGCGTCGATCCCCCGCTGGCGGAAGTATTCCTGTTCAAACGGCAGAATGACGCCCATGCGGTCAACGCGTCGTCGGATGCGCGGAATGCGGTACGCTCCCCAGGCCCACACCTGAGGGGCAATGTAGTAGAAGACGGGGACTCCCAGCTTCTTCGCCCGCTTGGCCAGGGGCAGGTGGAGGGCCGGCGAGTCAATCAGAATGGCCGCCTGGAATGGGTATCTGGCCAGGTGAGCCCGTGCGGTGGCCCACATGCGCCGGGCGGCCCCAATGGCGCCGAACGCGGCTGTCAGCATGGCGGACCGATGGCACATATCATAAAGGGTCCAACAGCCCTCTCCCCTCATGGCGGGTCCGGCCACGCCGGCGAATCGCACTTCGGGCTGGATGCGGCGGACCGCCCGAATGAGCGACGCCCCGTGGAGGTCCGCGCTGGGCTCGGCCGCGCTGATGAATACGAGCGACTCGGGTGAGTGAATTGGGGCAGGCCGTGTCATCCGGAACTCCGCCTGGAACACGTAATTGACGGTAGCGCAGGGACTTTAGCGTACGCGGCCGGGCAATTCAACGCGGTCGCCCCTCGGCACGCCGGCGTGTGGGGAAGGGGGCGGCCCCTTGATTTGACTGCCGATTCTGATACCAATATGGGGTTCACAGGTTCCTTCCGGGATCCGGAACGTGTCCCTCCGTGTGGTACGGGAATGAGGCTTTTCTAGAGGAGGTGTTGTTTGGCGTCGGAGTTGGTACGGGAACTGATTGACTCTGGAATCCATTTCGGCCATCGCGTGAGCCGTTGGAATCCGAAGATGGCGCCGTACATTTTCGGGAAGCGGAATATGATCCATGTGATCGACATCCGCGAGACGGTCAAAGGCCTGATCCGGGCGAAGAAGTTTATCGCGCGTACCGTGGCCGAAAATGGAGACGTGCTGTTTGTGGGAACGAAGCGGCAGGCTCGCCACGCGGTGGAGTCGTTCGCGCGGCAGGCGGGTATGCCGTTCGTGGCGGAGCGATGGCTGGGCGGAACGCTGACGAATTTCGAGACGATCCGGTCGCGTCTGGCCCGCCTGGAGCTTCTGGAACGGGAAGAGGCGGACGGCACGCTTCTTCAGTACAGCAAAAAGCGGATCGCCCGGGACAACCGGGAACGTCACAAAATCAAGCGTAACCTCGACGGCATCCGGACCATGACGCGCCTGCCCAAAGCCCTTGTGGTCATTGACGTGCATCGGGAGCACATCGCGGTCAGGGAAGCCAAGAAGCTGGGAATTCCGACGATCTGTCTGATCGACACGGATTCGGATCCGGATTTCGCGGACATCCCGATTCCCGGAAATGACGATTCCATGCGGTCGATCGAAGTCGTGCTGAGGCACATGGCCGCGGCTGTCGAAAGCGGCAAGCGCGGGCGAGCCGAAGAAGCCCCCTCGGAAGAGGGATCGGAGGTCTCGCGACGCCGGCGCGTACGACGGGTCGTAACGGCGCGGGCGGACGCGGACGCGGAGCCGACCGGCGTGGGCGCCAGATCGGAAGAGCG
>MTKY01053745.1_pt1 | contig 15146 bp, 15 predicted proteins | sample 1042731 | NCBI WGS metagenome assembly MTKY01 (sample SAMN06212206, study PRJNA360538) | anaerobic digester metagenome | biome: Wastewater treatment plant; material: sludge; isolation source: anaerobic digester fed with sludge from wastewater treatment plant | place: Denmark: WWTP Soeholt ... | reverse complement strand
TGCCTACCAAGTGGGCGATTGGGGAGAGACGCCGTTCCACGCCGTTCTGGCGGACGGGCGCTTAGTCCGCGTTTTCGTGGGCAAGGATCGGGTGATCGCCACTGTACCCGGCGATATCTCCTTGGTAGTGGTTGGCGAACCGGGAACCAGGACGGCGGTGCTGCGCATAGCGGCGGCGCTGGAGACGGTTAAGTAGCGCGATCGGGAAGCTTCGCCAAGACCGGCGGGCGGAGGCCGGTAGGCGGCGTGTGTCTAGGCACCTTTGGCCGGATGGCGGCGTCAAACCTGCGTCACTGTGCTACCCACTCGTGTGTGGTCAGGTATCTCGGCAATGGGAGGGAGTTGCTCATGAGAGCCCGCACAGGTACCGCCCGAGTGATAGTTGCGGTTGGCGTTATGGTTCTGACTTGCGTCTTGATAGCGGGTGTGGGGCTGGTGCTCCTCTCCGGATGCGCTGCCTCCCCACCGGTCGGCGACAACACCTCGGCCACCAGGATCGAGGTGACCACCACAACCATGGCCAACCCTCCGACAGGTCGCATCGGCCACCGCGCATACGGCATCCCCGACCCAATCATCAACGGCGGCTACTCCTACCTGGGATACGGTCGCTTCCAACTGCTGCAGACGACTGCCGGTTCGGATACCGCGGCCGGCGGCGGGCACGGCTCCCAGTTCTTCTGGCGTGACGGCCGCTACGTCTGGGAGGACGGCCGGCTGATGGAGGTGGACGAGGGACTGATCCGGCTCATGCGGGAGAAGGGCGTGGACTTCCCGGATCACCAGCCCTCGCTGGCCGATCTTCCCGACCACCACAGCGGCGTCGACTTCTCCGGTCTCTCCACCGACCAGGCGCTCTCCGCGCTCGTGCGTGAGCTTGGCGGCTTGGGCTGGTGGGTGCGCCACACGTATATCGATGCGTTTGAGCCCTTGGCGGTCACGTTCGCCCTGGAGGAGGACGACAACGGTCCCTTCGTAGAGGAAGTTCTGCTGCGGGCCGCGATTCACGCCAGAACGCGGGGTTTGGCCATCGCTTCCTTACGCGTGGAGTACTTGGGCCACTCGAGTGGGAGGCCCCAGGAATTGAACCCCGCGGATAACCTGGAGGAGGCGGCCGCCAAGCTGTGGCTGGTACCGCCGACGACGCCGGACAACGATGCCGTCCGAGCCATGGTGGCGGCTGCGCTCCCCGGCGAAGGAGCCTACCCCGGATGGATCCTGCGCCTGCTGGAGGTGGCGAGCACCCGCCTGGAGAGTCGCCGCGTCACCGTGTGGGTGGAGGCGCCCCATGCGGACCGAGCGCAGGCCGAAGCCTACATGAACGAGGTACTCGAGACCGTTCGCTCTCTGAATGCGGAGCACGGAGCAGGTGTAGCCGTGGTGTACGTGAGTGTGGTTGACGCCGGGGGTAATGCCGTATCCGGAGCCCGCTGCGATCTCGATATCGGCCGCGACTCCTTCTTCGTCAACCTGCCCTAACGCCTGCCGGTGCCGGTGGAGGGGCCGGTGCCGCAGACGACCTCGACCCGGAATGGCGCACGACGCCGTCGGTGCGCGCCGCAGACTCTCCGGTGGCTCTGACTTCCAGCAACGCCCGGCGCTCGCCGCCACCAATGTGGGGACGCCATCTTCTCCTTGCGGGAGGGTAGGGGCAGCCTTAGAATCATAATCACGGCTCTTGCCTTTTGCCCCACGTGTTTGAGGGAGGTTGTGATGAGAAGGCACTCCACCAAGTGGCGTCGCCTGTTGTTTCTCGCAGTGGGGATGGTGGGTGTCGTGTTGCTCACCTCACTGGGAGGTGGTGCTTCTGCCGGGCCCGAGACAGGCTCGGGGGTGCCCTTGCCGTCCGGCCCTCCCCCTGCTCAATTTCTCTCCACCGCCCGCTTCACGACCGATGAGCCGATGACCAACGGATCTGCGGCCGCCGGTCTCATCCTGTCCCTCAAGAGCCCCGCCGGCCTCGACTCCGTCCTGTACCAAATGGAGCGTGTTTGTGAGGCCCAAGGGGTGGACGCCGCCCAGGCTTTCGCCTTCAGCCGCGGCCTCACGCTACTGGGCGGGGATGTGCGTGTAATCGTCGAGGCGGAGCCGGGAAGAGCGCGTGATGCACGTGTCGCTGTGTCCGCCTGCGGAGGGGGGCTCATCGACGGCTACGAGGAGTACCTCTCCGCCTGGCTACCTCTGGGGACACTCGAGTCGCTGCTGGAGGAGCCCGGCGTGTTGCGGATCACCCCAGATGTGAGCCTGGTGCCCGCCGACCCCCTCTGGTCAGAGGCGGCACGCTGGGCGCGACCGACCTCCTCTCCGGCCACCGACAGGGCGCCGGGCGGGTCGATCATCAGCGAGGGAGTGGCCGAGACCCATGCCGATGTCTGGCACGCCGCCGGGTATCGCGGCCGGGGCCTCAAGATCGGGATCGTGGACGTGGGTTTCGCCGGCTACTCCGAGCTGCTGGGTACCGAGCTGCCTTCTTCGGTCGAGGTGTGGCGTCCGCAGGCCACGGCTTCTACGGAGAATCACGGCACGATGGTGGCTCAGGTAGTGCATGACATGGCCCCGGAGGCCGGCCTCTTCTTGGCTGAGACCCGCACACGTGTCGAGACCGGCCGGGCTGTGGATTGGTTACTCCAGCAGGGAGTGCGGGTGATCAACTATTCCTGTAGCGGCGCCGGCGGGGGGTTGCGTGATGGGCGGGGACCGTTCAACGACATCGTGACTCGGGCCGTAGACCACGGCGTCTTCTGGGCTCAATCGGCCGGCAACTACCGCAAGAGCCACTGGATGGGCGACTTCACCGACCCCGACCATGACAACTGGCTCAATTGGGACGGTTTGCAGGGGAGTCCGCCCCAGACCATCTGGGTGCCGGAGGGAAGAAGGATCAGTGCTGCTCTTGTTTGGGACGATGCCTGGAGTGGGGCTACCCAAGACTACGATCTCTATCTCTATCGATGGGATGGTGAATACCGGTTGGTGGCCGAATCGACCAACAGGCAGAACGGGACGGCCGCGGCGTGTCCGGCTGAGGAGATAGACTACATGGCGCCCTCAAGTGGTGTCTACGTGTGGAGCATCTGGCGTTACTCCGCCACGCGTACGGATGTGGACTTCGACTTCCTCACCACGACTGATTACCTTGACGACGGCTACGGCGGCTCCTACTTCGACTATGCGCGCAGCATCGCCATTCCGGCCGACAACCGCTCAGCCGGGTTCATGGCTGTGGCGGCCGTGGGCCGGGGACCGGACTTCGCCCAGGAATTTTACTCCTCAGAAGGCCCCACGCGTGACGGCCGCATCGCGCCTGAGATAGCGGGACCTTGCGGGGTACAGACGTCGATCGGGAACTTTCCCGGCACATCGGCGGCCGCTCCCCACGTGGCCGGTGCCGCCGCTTTGGTCCGGCAGGCCTTCCCGGCCTTCTCTCCGGCCCAGGTGGAGGACTATCTCAAGGCCAACGCCATGGACTTGGGCGACCCCGGACCCGACAACCAGTATGGCTACGGGCTGCTGCGCCTCCCGGCGCCGCCGGCCTCGGCGGACGGCTTCGTCGACGTACCGCCCGGTCACCCATACGCGAGCGCCATTGCCGAACTCTCCGCCCGCAACATCATCGGCGGCTACGACAAGAACCATTTCGGCCCCGAGGATGCGGTCATGCGTCAGCAATTCGCCAAGATGATCGTGCGCAGCTTGGGCCTCGAGCCCCTTCCGGCAGAACAGTGCCCATTCAAAGACGTGGATTCCGGTTGGCCGTACCCTCGCGGCTACATCGCCACCGTCGCGCAGCGCGGCATCACTACCGGAACCGCTCCCGGCTCGTTTGCTCCGTGGGACAACATCGGCCGGGCGCAGGTGGTGACCATGGTGGTTCGAGCGCTTGACAACCTCCGGCCTGGTCTTCTGGCCGCCGCCCCGTTGGGTTTCACGGCGAGCTTGGGTGACTTCAGCCCCACGCATGCTCCGGCTATGGCCAAGGCCGAGAGCAACGGCCTTCTGGCCGGTCTGATCGGCTTCGGACCTTCGTGGGACCCTTGGAAGAACGCCACTCGGGGCGAAGTGGCTCAGATGCTGTGGAATGCGCTGCGTCTGCTGCGATGAATCCGAGGGGAGGCCTACACGGCCTCCTCTTCTGGGGCATCTCGACTCGAACCGCGAACGATCATGCCCAACGATAGGTGATCATCCGCACGGTCTTCGGCCTACGGCCGATGCAGGCCATGCTCAGCGGCCACGCAGGGATGAGGGCGCCCAGCACCACCTCGTCTCAATTGAAGCGGGTTACCTGCCGGAGGGATTCGAGTCGGTTCCAGTCGACCACTTGGGGAAGGTTGACGTTTCGTCACCGGATGGTGCAGGCGGTAGCGCCGCGTCCGTGGGGCGAAGTGCCCCGACTGAGGAGTTGCTCTATCGAAGCGGCAACTGGTACCTGCTCATAAGGACATCCTCGGACGGCCTCGCTCCTCTGCCGGAAGGCCGGGCCACCGAAGTGAACGGCAATGACGCGGTGCTGATCACGGGACCCTCGGCATTGGCGTTACTCCCGGAGCAGTTGGTGATGGATCTGGAGGGGGCGGTCGGTCAGGAAGGCGCGGCGGACATGGCCGCATCTTCCTCTGTTGCCTACCGAGGCACTAGGGCGATCGTGTGGGTTCAGGGCGGCGTCAGGGTGGAAGTGGTCTCCAATCTTCCCGAGGATGAGATCCGAGAGATCGCGTACGGATTGATATTTAGATATGTAGAGGGCATCTGGCGTGGCGGGGCCGCCTGTTGCACCTCGTCCCGGGACACGCTCGGATGCCGGTAGACCGGTGCGAGAGGAGGAGAGATGGCCTGAACAGACTGCCATCGGGGAGGGAGCTCCGGTCTGGGGACCGACAGATTTCGCTCTTTCGCAGGATTGCTCAACGATAGCCATTCTTGATTCCTGGAACGGCCGAGTGCAAATGTACGATATGTCTGGCGGGGTCGTCAGCTCAACCCCTATTCCCGGCTCGATCGGGATCTACCTCGAGTATCTTGCGAACGGCAACCTCGTCCTATTGCATTCGAGCGAAGAGAACCAGCTGCTGACCGTACGTCCGGGAGGCGACGTGACGCAATCGGTGCTAGCAGACATAAGCGTTGTCTGTGGCGAACCAGCGATGCCATCAGGGATTGCGTCAATCGGAGACGACCTGTGGATGAGAGGAAGTAACGAATTCTGGTGGCCGGCTATCATCGCAGGGGCTTCCGATCTGCCCATTTCGGTCGTGCGCGTCCTTGGGGGCGACGAAGCAGGCAACACGTATGTCCAGCTGGAAGTGGGAAGCTACGATCAGCCGGCTTCGGCCCCCTACCGAGTAATCCGTATCAATAGGGATGGAAAGAAGACCGGGGAACTTGCCCTTACCGACAGGCGGCCCGGCGATTGGTTCTCGACCGGCATAAAGGTGGGCAGCGACGGCCGTGTCTACCAGATGCTCAGAGGCGGCGATGCCATTCAGGTCGTGGTACAGTCGTACTGGTGGCTTCACTGCCTGGGGTCCAAGCTAGCATGAGTGCTTTCTTGGGATGTTTGGAGGTACTGCCGAAGGGAGGCAGAGGATGACCGACCGAGGTATAGGGAAGAAACAATCGATGCGGCCGGGGCGCGGAAGCAAACGCTTCGTTTTGGGCATCGCCGTCGCCATCGCCTTGGTAGCCACCGTGTTTCTCTCGGTGGCGCTGGCCCAAGGAGAAGACCAATCCGTTCCCATGACGACTCCGGTGACGGATGCCACTCCGGTGAGCGATACCGCACCCGGTACGGCTGAACCGGTGTCCGAGGACGCAATCACGAGCACAGCGCCGGTCGCAAGCGGGCCGGGTGCCACCAACAAGTATCCCAATGACTGTATCGACCGGGCCGAGACCGAACGTTCCCGTCGTATGGCCCAGGCCGTGGCCGCGCTCCACCCCTCTCTCATCCTCTACTATGCTGCCGAATGGCAGAACGTTCCCGATCCGGTGATAGACATCGCCTTCATGACGGCGCCCATCGAGCAGTTGGAGGCGGACTTCGGAACCAATCAAGGCACGCTCTGCATCACCGTCTTTAAGGACGACCGCGAGTGGCCCGAGGTGTCGGAAGCGCAAGAGCAAGCCCGGGCTGATGAGCGGCCAAGCTGCATACCCAAGACAATCATCGGCCAAGCCGACATTCCTGGAGCTATCGCCACCCGGGTAGCACAGGTAGAGGGTGATTCCGGCGGTCATGTCTTGGTCAGACTGCATGATAAATGGGTGGTCAATGTGATGTCCGAGCCCCTGGGCCACGAAGGACTGGCTCCTCTCGATCTTGAGCAGACGGTGGAGATAGCCAAGCTCATCGTGAATATGATGCAGGAATAGAACTCGATGAGTCCACGCCTTCCGAGTGAGGTTCATAGAAGGCAGTCATCAACTATCCTCACCTTACCGTAAGGAGGCATAAGATGACTAGTCAAGACCATGGACCGGTAGCGGCCAAGAGGAGAGGCAAACACGCGATCCTGGGAGTACTCATCGCCGCTGTTCTTGTGGTAACAGCGTTTCTCTCCATGGCTCTGGCCCAAGGCAATAGCCCGGATGTGTCCGCTGCCCCTGACGGCACCACCACTGATGCTGCCGCCGTAAACACGCAGGAACCCACATTAGGCACTACGACGCCTGTCGCACCACCTCAAGTGCAAGAAGGTTCGGCTAACGCCAACTATCCGCAGGATGGAGCGGAGCGGTTTGAGACTGAGCGTTCCCGTCGCTTGGGCGATGTGGTGGCCGGGTTCTGCCCTTCGCTTGTTCTCGGTTATGCGGCCGAGATTAAGGGTAGCGGCCCCATAGTGAACGTCGTCTTCTACACAGCTCCTTATGAGCAAATCGAGAAGGATCCAGGGACAGGCCAAGGATCTATTTACCTGTATGTTTTCAAAGACCCGCGCGAATGGCCCTCCTTGGCCGAACTGCAGGCCCAGGATGCTGCTGAGCGGCCCAGCTATATCCCCAAGTCCACCACCGCAGAAGCTGCCATTCCAGGGGCTCAGCTTGCACGAGTGGGGCAAATAGAAGGTGATAACGGGGCCACCGTCATGGTCAAACTGCATGACGACTGGGTTATTAATCTCATCAGTCAGCCTCTTGGCCATCAGGGATCGGCGCCTCTGGATCGTGAGCAGACCATCGAGTTGGCCTCCCTTCTGGTGAAGGCGATGGAAAACGAGGAATAGGAAAGATCCCTAAAGCGGTGGTTTGATGACAAACCAGCCGCTCTTTGAAGGAGGAGCCGCGTTCAAGTAGAACGCGGCTCCTCCTTTGGTATATGTGCACTAACGCTTTTACCACTGCCATGCAAGTTCGGAAGATCAACCGCGCCGGGTTTGTTGGAGGCTCCGACTCTTGAGAGGATGGGGTCATGGAAAGACGAGCTAGGTATCCACGGGAGATGCGGGAGCGGATCATGAAGCGGGCTGTCAAGGCAGTGATGCTGGCGTGGGTATTGGCTGCGATGAGTACAGCACCGGCGTCGGCTTCCACGATAATCGAAGGTGCCGGTGGAGCGGGAGGCACGGTGGTGCCGCCAGCGAAGGTGAGGTCTATGGCGGGCTGGGAGATCACGAACCTGGGTCCTGGGTTCGAGTAACTGCCGCTCGTGGCGGACGGCCACGTGGTCTGGTTCCTGCCGACGGAAGAGGGGACCGGTGTCCGGTCAAGTCCTCTGACTGCTGTAGATTGGGATGGAGCTGAACTCTCCTTCACCAATGGTTCCTGCCTTTCCTTGAACGCCTTCGCGAGCTGTTCTCGCAGACGCTCGAGTTGCCGACGCTCGAAGTCCGAGATCCTGATGCCGCGCCAGCTCTCCGAAGCCCGGATGAGAGCAGCGAACATGAGCTTCATGACCGCGCGTTCCCAGGCCAGCATGGTGCCGGCCGCCCGGCTGTGCCGGCGCTCCTCGACGAGGAACCGTTCGAGAAGGTTGGTGGTACGACACACCCGCCTGTGAGCCGGCGGCAGGTTGAGGTGAGCTACGCAGGCTTCGAAGTCTTCGAGGAAGCACCTGACGGCGGCCGGATAGCGCTTCTCGTAGCGGGCCACCACGTCGTCGCGGTTCACGCGGGCGAGCGCGAGGGAGGGGGCCCGGTAGGCGGCATGCACAGCCTCTTTCACCTCGGCTCTCGCCCGCTCCGGCAGCTTGTCAACGATATTTCGTACCTTGTGAGCCAGACACCGCTGCCTAAGCGAAACGAAGAAGCACTCCTCGACCGCCCGGACGAGGCCGGGGGCACCGTCGGTGGCGACGAGCACCGGATCGGGAAGACCCCGGCGCCGCATCTTCTCGAGGAACTCCCGGCAGCAATCGGTGGACTCTTTCGTGCCCAGGCCGGGTGGATGAGCACCTTCTGGCCTTCCCAGGTGATGGCCCAAGCGGCAAGGACCGCCTCCCGGGGGTGTCCGGGCCGCAGACGTTCGGCCACCCCGTCGAAGAACATGTAGAGAGGCCTCACGTTAGAGAGGTCCCGGGTGGCAAACGCTTCGTATTCGGCCCATAGGCGCTCGGTGATCTGTGTGTAAGTTGCGAAAGCATCCGCCGGCGTTGCGAAGGGCGGACCGGGTGGCCCCAATGCGTGGTGAGTCAGGGCAAACGTGGGTAATACGCAGTCATGGGACTATTCAACTGGGGAGCCCCCTTCATCGTCCATTTTCTCGGTGGGCATTGGCGCCGCCCAGAAGCGGAGCAGCTGGCTCGGGTGCTCCGTCTCTTTGTGCCTTCAGGCGGACGTCTGCTCGATGTGGGCGGCGGGGCCGGAGTGGTAACAGTGCAACTTATGGGCGCCCTTGGCGCCGAGGCCACCATCCTCGACCGCTCGCCCGAAATGTTGGCCCGCGCGCCCGACCATCCCCGGCTACACAAGGTGGTGGGCGGTGCGGCGGGCCTTCCCTTCGCGTCGGGGTCGTTCGATGCAGTAGTGGTTTCGGACGCCTTCCATCACTTCGGCGATCTTCCACAAGTAGTGAGAGAGCTGCGGCGGGTAGTACGACCCGGCGGCGGCATAGCCATCTCTGAGGTTGACCCCAGCGGTTGGCGGCGGCTGCTGGTGCTGGTTGAGCGGATATTGGGCGAGCCGGCGCACTTCTTCGCGCCTGCCGAGTTGTGCCGTTTCATGGCGCTCCAGGGAGTCTCGGGACGGTGCTTCAAGCTCAACTCCACCATCTACCTATTCGTGGGCGAGGTCTAGGGGGTTGGAAGGAGGAGGGCGAGAGAAGCGAGGCGGCTTCCCAGCCGGACCGTGGCCACCGGTGCTGTTTTACGGCCCACGAAGCCGGGCATAAGCTAGAGACCACTCAAGTCCTCAGAGGGAGGGGCTTATGTCGATCGTCCCCGACACTCCAGAGAACATGCAACGCTGTATTTGTGCCGACTGCCCGAGCTATCCAGGGGAGGGTGGATTCTACTGCGCCAAGGGCAAGAGCGCGCTGCCCGTGACTGAAGTGGGCTGCACCTGCGGAGACTGCGCCGTCTTCAAGGATTACGGTCTACAGGACGGCTACTACTGCGTAGCCGGAGCAGCGGGCGAGGGAGCGAAATAACCACAACCCCGAGCGCGGATCGGGCATAAGGACCCGATCCGCGCTCCCCATCGCAGACGGTCCCGGACCGCCGCCAATAATGATCCGACCACGCAGGCCGCGCCATCCTTCCAGGCAGCGCTACTCCCTCAACTTCGACCCTATTTCGCGCGCCCAGTCCTCGATCACGCCCCAATCACGGACATCGGAGGCGGGGACTCCGTGCAGGGGGCTGGCAGGAAGCTTCGCCAGCAGACCGTGGAGGCAGGTGAGGGAGACGGGGTCGTACTTGCCGCCGATCGACAGAACTGTCCAGGGGACGAGCCCCGGAAATTGGGCCAACTGCTTGTTGATTTGCTCCCGCACTTCCTGCACTTGGTCGTCCTCGGTCGACAGCGCACCCCCGGAGAAAACGGCCAGCGGCCGCCTGCTAAGTTCTGCTCTGTGCTGAGTGAGGAAGGCCCGCACCGCCTTCGGCCAACGGCCCACATAGAGCGGAGCACCCAGTACCACGGCGCCGTACCTGTCCACGGAGCGCACCTGCCCCACCGGCTGCAGCTCTACAGCGAGACCTGCTTCTCGCAGCTTGTCCGCCAAGAAAACGGCAACCTCTTGGGTGGATCCGTACTTGGTCGCGTACGTCACCAGGACGGGGTGGGTGGAGCGCACCGTCGTTGTCGCGGTCGGTGGCGCCGTCTGAGTCGATTCATCGACAGCAGGTGATGGTTCCGGTTCGAGCTCGGACACGATCTCTCCTTCCCGCAAGGTGGTGTAAACCGAGTGTACGTCGATTTTCAGGATTCACTCGCGCGTGGAAAGTCCCAAGCCCGAGGAGAGCAGTCTACGCGGCTTGCTATAACAAAGAACGATGAATACCATGAGTCATCGTTATGATATGGATGTGTGAGCAATGCAAAAGTGCATGACAGATCGGAGGACTGCATGAGGATGAAGATGAAGGGACTTCTGACCGGCCGTTGGGGCCCTATCATCGCCGGGATTGTCGTGGGAGTGCTGGCACCGATACTGGTGTTTGCCGGCAATCCAGGGAACATGGGTGTCTGTGTAGCCTGTTTCGCGCGGGACATCGCCGGTGCCCTTGGGCTTCATCGCGCCGGAGCGGTGCAGTACATTAGGCCGGAGATCATAGGCATCGTCTTGGGGTCTTTTGCTTCAGCATTGTCCTTCCGTGAGTTCCGTCCCCGCACCGGGTCTGGGACCATAGTGCGTTTCTTCTTGGGCATGTTCGCCATGATCGGCGCCCTGGTTTTCCTTGGCTGCCCCTGGCGGGCCTACCTGCGGCTGGCGGGCGGCGACGGGAATGCCCTATTCGGCATTCTGGGCTTGATAGTGGGAATCGGCGTGGGTGTCTTCTTCCTGAAGAAGGGATTCAGTCTGGGCCGCAGTCGCCCTGCTCCCAAAGCCATGGGCTGGATAATGCCCGTCTTGATGGTGGTTTTGCTCGTTCTTCTGTTGGTGGCTCCTCTGTTCGGACGAGACGCAGAGGGAAATGCCGTGGGCCCCATTTTCTTCTCTACGGAAGGGCCCGGCAGTCAGGCGGCGCCGATCCTGTTGGCTCTGGCCGTGGGCTTGGTCATAGGGGTACTCGCCCAGCGCAGCCGCTTCTGTACCGTGGGGGCCATTCGTGATCTCATGCTCACACGCAGCTCCTATCTCCTCAATGGAGTCGTGGCGCTCATCTTGGCCGCCTTCGTGACCAATCTCATCCTGGGGCAGTTTCACGCCGGATTTGCCGACCAACCCGTGGCCCACACCAACCAGCTCTGGAACACGTTGGGCATGGTTCTTGCCGGGTTGGCGTTCACTTTGGCCGGGGGCTGCCCGGGCAGGCAGTTGATCATGTCCGGTGAAGGCGACGGCGACTCCGGCATCTTCGTACTGGGCATGTTGGCCGGTGCCTTCGTAGCCCATACCTTCAGCACCGCGAGTTCGGCAAAGGGTGTGGGCGCCTTCGGTCCTTGGGCAGTGGTGATAGGCCTGGTGCTGTGCGTGGTCATCGGTATCACTATGCGTGAACGTGCGCGCGGCTTCGGCAAATAGGAGGAGGAGTGATGAAAGACGGTAACCAAAATCAGCACCGAGTAGTGGTTGACGCCTGTGGTCTCTCCTGCCCGGAGCCGGTGATCATGAGCATGGCAGCCATGGACGCGGCTGAGAGTGGCACTTCTATCGAAGTGCTGGTCGATACCGCGGCCTCCCGCAACAACGTCCTTCTCGCCGCTCGACAGCGAGGGTGGGAGGGTGCGTATGAGGAGGACGCCGACGGCACCTTCCATGTGATACTGCGGAAGTGACTCTGCGGCGATAGCGCGCGGGGCACCGCCGCCCAGAGCGCCCGAATCATCGCCCCCGACCTTCGGTGGTCGGCCGGATGGATGGAGTCGGGCGCATTCGGGTTGTGGCGCCCCCACCGTCTGTTGTGGTTGGGCGCGGAGCGCGGATCCCCGGCGGCCGGGAGCGCTCGGAAAATTCCGAGCGATGTCCACCTACCGAGAGGTATCCTGTGCTATATTTCGTCATGTGGCGAAATGTAGTAATGAGCAGGAGTGGCTGGGGGAAGTCTCCGTTGTGAGGAGCAGTCTGGGTTGAACGATCAAGTCATGATGACGACCGTGAAGGTGACCAAGGCGCTGGGCGATGTGCAACGCCTGCGTATCCTGTCACTCCTGGAGCACGGGGAACTCTGCGTGTGCCAGATCATCGAGGTATTGGGGCTGGCTCCCTCCACGGTCTCCAAACATCTCTCCGTCCTGAGTTCCGCCGGACTGGTGGTTATGCGTAAGGAAGGCCGCTGGGCCTACTATCGCCTTTCCGACGGGGCCTACGCCGATGCCACCCGTCCCCTGATCGAGTGGTTGCGCGGGGCACTCCAGGGTGCCTCAACGGTGGAGCGCGACAGGGTTATGTTGGAGGCGGTCTTGGCCCTCAACCTCTGTGACGTCGCGCGGAATCAGAGGTCTCGCTGAGGTCATGCTCGGAGGCTGATAAAGGAGGCGATTTGCCGTCTTGAGTTCTTGGACGGCGCTGGCGACGGGCCCCTTCCGCACCTCATTGGTTCGTCCAAAGATCAAAACGATTGTAGGCATGGGAGACGTATTGTGTGTAAAGCCGTATCCAAAGAAGAAAGCAAAGCTAAGGATGGTGTTCGCAAAGCGGTGCGCGATCGCTACGCCGAGATCGCGCTCTCGGGCTCGTCGTGCTGTGGGGGCGTGGGCAGTTGTGGCTCCGGAGATCCGGGAGTGGATGGGGGGCGTCTGGACCGCAAAGCGGGCCGGATCCAGTCCCTCAAGCTGGGCTACAGCGAGGAAGATGTGGCCACGGTCCCCGCAGGAGCCAACTTGGGCCTGGGGTGCGGCAATCCCAAAGCCATCGCTCAACTGAAGCCCGGAGAGGTAGTGGTGGATCTGGGTGCCGGTGCCGGTTTTGACTGCTTCTTGGCCGCGCAGGCGGTTGGGCCGGAGGGTCGGGTGATTGGTGTGGACATGACTCCGGAGATGCTGGCGGCGGCGCGGGAGAACGCGCGGGAGTCCGGTTTTCAGAATGTGGACTTCCGCTTGGGCGAGATCGAGCATCTGCCGATCGGCGACAACACGGCCGACGTGGTTATCTCCAACTGCGTCATCAATCTCTCGCCGGACAAGGCTCAAGTCTATCGAGAGGCCTTCCGCGTACTGAAGCCCGGCGGCCGTCTCGCCGTGAGCGACGTGGTGGCCACCACCGAACTGCCACAGGAGTGGCGGGACGATATGCGTCTGCTCTCCGCCTGCATCTCGGGGGCCTCGAGTGCGGCAGAGGCCAAGGAAATGCTCGAGGCCGCCGGGTTTGTCGAGGTCGTCATCTAACCTCGAGACCAAAGCCGGGAGTTCATCCAGGAGTGGGAGGCGGGCAGGAGGTTGGAAGATTACGTTCTCTCCGCGGACATGACCGCGAGCAAGCCCAGCTAGCGAGAGTGGTCACGCTTCATGGGCGGCAACGGTTGCGCCCGGTTTCTCGAACAGAAGCGCCACAAAACCCGCTTGGGGGTTGAGCCCGGCCTCGATCCGCGGCACCTGATCCGGAGATTCGCCCGGCTCCCAGAAGAGCGTGCTGCCGGCGCCGACAGGCGCCAACCCGGCGTCTGCAGCCCTCTCCATCACCTCTTCAGGAGTGAGGAAACGCGCCAGGGAGTAGACGGGGTGCCCTTCCGCGGCCAAGCGTGCGTATGCCCGGCCCCAGGGCCCGGCCGCCGGCACTATGCCCACCAGCAGTCGGCCTCTGGGGCGGAGCACTCTTGCGCATTCAGCGAGAGCCTTCCGCACGTCGCGTACAAAACAGAGCGTCAGCGCCAACAGCACGCCGTCGAAAGATCGCGGTGCGAAGGGAAGAGCTTCGGCGACCCCTTGGACCGTCCGGATACCGCTCCTGGCGGCAATATCGAGCATGGGGCGTGAAGGGTCGATCCCCGTGCGCACGCCCAGACCCTGCGCAAAACGGCCGGTGCCGACGCCCACCTCCAACCACTCGCCCTGCGTCTCTCCTATCAGCGAGCGCAAACACGCCAATTCCGCCACGAACGCGGCCCGCCCTTCGGGCTCGTCGTACCAACGGTCGTAATCCTCGGATATGAGATCGAAAGCGTCCATCGTCTTTCGTCAGGAGACATCTTCCAGAGCAGGTTGAGGTTCTGGGCAGCGGTGGGATACCGGTTCGGCTTCGGTGGGCACGGCGTTGGTGAGGGCCAGTGGCTTCTCTTCGATGAAGAACAGGGCCACTCCTGCCAGGATCATCAGCGGCACAATCAACAGGAAGACGGGGGTGAGGGCTTCGTTGTACGAGGAGACCACGGCGCTTCTCACCGCCTCCGGCAGGTGATGGACCACTCCCGGCGTGAGCGAAGTGGGGTCCAAGTCGGGCGGAGCCGCGGGGTGCGATGCCAGACGTTGTGTCAACAGCGCCATGAGGCGGGTTGTGTACATGGTGCCCACCACGGCCGATCCCAGGGCGGCTCCAATCTGGCGGAAGAAGTTGTTGGCAGCGGTGGCAGTCCCGACTTCGGTGATGGGGAACGTATTCTGGGCGATGAGCATGATGATTTGGAAGCCAAAGCCGTTGCCGGCTCCCAGAATAAAGAGGTAGACACCGATCAGCCAGATGGGGGAGTCCGGCCTGAGCGTGGAGAGGAGGTACAGGCCCAGCGCGAGGCCGAAACAGGTGGCGATGGGCATCCACTTGTATCGGCCGGTTCTTGAGGCCAAGGCCCCCGTGCTGAGCGAGGTGATGGTTATGCCGGCGGACATGGGTACCATGAGCAGTCCCGCCCCGGTGGCACTCAAGCCGGTGACCATCTGGATATAGCTGGGCATATAGGCTATGACCCCGAACATGGCCACGGCGGCACAGAGGCCGCCGAAGGTGACCAGGTTGAAGTTGCGTTTCCGGAACAGGTGCAGGGGCATGATGGGCTCGGCGGCTCTCTTCTCCGCGAACACAAACGCCGCGCCTGCCACCAGGGCTGCCGCTACGAGGCCCAGAATCACGGGCGAGTCCCACGCGAACTCCCGTCCGCCCCACGAGGTCAGAAGAAA
>MTKY01051862.1_pt1 | contig 15169 bp, 15 predicted proteins | sample 1042731 | NCBI WGS metagenome assembly MTKY01 (sample SAMN06212206, study PRJNA360538) | anaerobic digester metagenome | biome: Wastewater treatment plant; material: sludge; isolation source: anaerobic digester fed with sludge from wastewater treatment plant | place: Denmark: WWTP Soeholt ... | reverse complement strand
CTCTCAGTGTCGCCAAGGCGGCGAGCCGCCACACCGCGTGTCGGTAAGGCAGCGTCCAGCACCGCGAAGAAAAATGGGCATCGGCAATCCATTGGCATATTGACCGCGATCAATGACCTGGCTGCCCGCAAAGCGTCATATTCCTGCTTTCGAAGGAGATTTGACGTGCGCAACATCTTGATTCACGCCGACGACGGTCCCGGAATGGCTGCGCGATTGGAGAGCGGCCTGGCAATCGGGCGGAGGCACCAGTCACATCTTGATCTGGTGATCAGTTCGCCGTTTCAACAGTTTATCGCGACCGATCCTTTCGGCGGCATGTATCTGGCGGGCGATCAGTTGCGCAAGGCGCAGCAGGCGGACCAGGCGCTCGACCGGCGGTTGCGGGTCGAGCTCGAACGCGAAGATGTGCCTTGGGAGGTGCGGATATCCGACGGCGATGTTCTGGCAACATTGACGCTGGCTGCAACATTGGCAGATCTTGTGATTGTCTCGCTGGGTACCGCCGATCGTCGCCGCAGCTTCACTCCTCCGATGATGGCGGGCGATCTGGCGATGGCAGTGCCCGCGCCGGTGCTTGCCATTCCCGAGCCGTGCGGTCCGATCGATCTCGACGCGCCGGTGATGGTCGCTTGGAATGGCAGCGCCCAGTCGGCGCATGCACTGCGTGCGGCCGTCCCGCTGCTTCGCGATGCGCGGCAGGTCGTTATGGTCACGATCGGCCAGGACGATGGTCAGGTGGCCGCCGACGACGCGCTGCGTTACCTTTCGCGGCACGATATTCATGCCGAGCTTCGCAAGGTGGAGCGCAGCGTCGAGACGGTCGAAGAGGCGATCGAGCGAACAGCGCGGGAGATCGGCGCAGGTCTGATCGTGATGGGCGCATTTGGCCACACCCGTCTGCGCGAGACGTTTTTTGGCGGCGTGACGCGCTATCTGCTTGAATCGGCACCCGCCCCGTTGCTGCTCGTGCACTGACCGGCCGCCGGCCGCTCCGCTTCCCAAATCAACCGGACTGCTGTACGGCGGCGGCATGACCGATTGTTCCGCCTGCGTTGTCCGCAACCGCGCGATTTGCGCCAGCCTCGACGCGACAGAAATTCTCGTTCTGGGCAAGATGGGGCGCAAGCAAAAGGTCCGCCAAGGTCAGACGTTGCTGTGGGAAGGCGACGGCGCGCCGGTCGTCGCCAATGTCCTGACCGGGGTGTTGAAGCTGGTTGTGTCGACCGCCGATGGCCGCGAACAGATCGTCGGAGTGGTGTTCCCCTCCGACTTCATTGGCCGCCCGTTCGGCAAGGAAAGCCCCTACACCGTCACCGCGATGACCGATGCCGAAGTGTGCATCTTCAACCGCAACAATTTCGACGAATTCGCCAGCTCGCATCCCGACCTTCAGCAGAAGCTGCTGCGCCGCACCCTCGACGAGCTCGATCGCGCACGGCACTGGATGATGCTGCTCGGGCGCAAGTCGGCGTCCGAAAAAGTTGCATCGTTCCTGCTCGAAATGTCCGAGCGCTTGTCGGGGCAGGGATGCGATGCAGAGGTTGCAGAGGGTGGTTTCGAGCTTCCTTTCGGGCGCCAGCAGATTGCCGACATCCTGGGATTAACGATCGAAACGACGAGCCGTCAGCTGACCAAAATGCGCGCCGACGGTGTCGTCGATCTGCCATCACGCCGCGAGATCGTCATCAACGACCGCGCGGCAATGTTGGACATGGCAGGCTGATTCTACCGCCGGCGCCGGTTGGGGAAGCTCAAAAGCGGAAGGCGATTCCGGCGCTGACGACCCAGGGATCGAGTTTGTGCCGCGTCCGCAGCACTTCGGTCGTACCGGCGAACCAGCGCGCAGTGGACCGCATGTAATAGCGTTTGGCGTCGAACGTAACCGACAGACCCTTGGCATTCACCGGGACATCGATGCCGGCCTGCAACGCCATCCCGAGCGAGTCTCCCATCTTTTGCCGCGTCGCCCCCAGCGCAACCGCAGTCGCACCGGGCTTTTCGTCGATGAAGATGAAATAGCTCGGACCCGCGCCGACATAGGGCTGCACGCCGCCATCTTTGCCGAAATGATATTTCAGCGTGAGCGTCGCGGGGACAATATTGGCGTTGGACACCAGCCCGGCACCTGCCAGGGCGCCGCGGCCGACGACATCATGCTGGGTAACGCCGGCGATCGTCTCGACCGATAAATTGTCGGTAACGAAATATTCGACCGCAACCGTCGGCACAACATTGTCGTCGGCCTTGGTCTGCGTGCCCGCCGGCAGGCCGATCAGGTCGAGCTTCACATCCTTGATCTTGCCGTCAGGCGCGACATAGGTCGCGAGCAGCTTGAACTGGACGTCGCCACTTTTTGCCGAGGCTTGCCCGGGGATCGCCAGCGTGGCGACTAACACGGCGAGGGGGAGATATCGGGTCTTCATGAGTTTTGGCTCCTATTGTTGATGAAGCCGTCCCTGCGCTGGATGCCAACGCGCCGCATTGATGAAGCGCAAGCAATTCGTTGATCCCGATCAATGTTTCGCGGTTCCCGCACGTCCAAGAGCGAAGCGAAGCGCGGCCCGAAGGCCGCACCAAGCGGGGACAAGCATATGGACGGTCTGGTACTCAAAGCGGGCGGCTGGCTGGCGCTGGCGCTGCTCGCGCTGGTGATGGCGGCGCTCGCGGTCGATGCCCCTTTTGCTGTGCATATGGGCATCGTTGCGGTCGCCGCACTGACCGTGCTGTGGGCGACCGTCTCGCGGGCCGACTATGGCGCGATGGCGCGCGGCCTGCTGAAGATGCCCGCCAACGAAAGCACCTATGATGACGACCCGATCCGCTGGGGCGTCATCGCGACTTTGTTCTGGGGCATCGCCGGGATGGCAGCCGGCCTGTTCATTGCGCTGCAGCTGGCTTTCCCGGCACTCAACTTCAACCTCGAATTCACGACCTTCGGACGGATCCGGCCGCTCCACACCTCGGCAGTGATCTTCGCCTTCGGGGGCAACGCGCTGATCGCAACGAGCTATTATGTCGTCCAGCGCACCTGCCGCGCCCGGCTCGCTTTTCCCAAGCTCGCCCGCTTCGTATTTTGGGGTTACCAGCTGTTCATCGTACTCGCCGCGACCGGCTATCTGATGGGCGTTACCGAGGCGAAGGAATATGCCGAGCCCGAATGGTATGTCGACCTTTGGCTGACCGTCGTCTGGGTCGCCTATCTGGCGGTTTTTGTCGGCACAATCGTCAAGCGCCGCGAACCCCATATCTACGTGGCGAACTGGTTCTACCTCAGCTTCATCATCACCATCGCGATGCTCCACATCGTCAACAATCTGTCGATGCCGGCCAGCATCTTTGGCTCGAAAAGCTATGCCGCCTTTGCCGGGGTGCAGGATGCGCTGACCCAATGGTGGTACGGGCATAACGCGGTCGGTTTTTTCCTGACCGCCGGCTTCCTCGCGATGATGTATTATTTCGTGCCGAAGCAGGCCGAGCGACCGGTCTATAGCTACCGCCTGTCGATCATCCACTTCTGGTCGCTGATCTTCCTCTACATTTGGGCGGGGCCGCACCATCTACATTACACGGCTCTGCCCGACTGGGCGCAGACGCTCGGCATGGTGTTCTCGATCATGCTGTGGATGCCGAGCTGGGGCGGGATGATCAACGGCCTGATGACGCTCAACGGCGCGTGGGACAAGATCCGCACCGACCCGATCATCCGCATGATGGTGATGGCGCTCGCCTTTTACGGAATGAGCACCTTCGAAGGACCGATGATGTCGATCAAATGGGTCAACTCGATGTCGCATTACACCGACTGGACGATCGGTCACGTCCACAGCGGCGCGCTCGGCTGGAACGGCATGATCACCTTCGCCTGCATGTATTATCTCGTGCCGCGCCTGTGGGGCCGCCCGCGTCTCTACAGTCTGCGCATGGTGAACTGGCACTTCTGGCTCGCGACCGTGGGGATCGTTTTCTACGCCGCCTCGATGTGGGTCGCCGGCATCATGCAGGGTTTGATGTGGCGCGAATATGGGGCCGACGGCTACCTCGTGTACAGCTTTGCCGAGAGCGTCGCTGCAATGCACCCCATGTACCTGATCCGCGCGACGGGCGGGCTGCTCTATCTCGCCGGTTTCCTGATCATGATCGTCAACGTCTGGGCGACGCTCGCCGGGCGGGTGCGCAATGAAAAGCCGATGACCGAAACCCCATATAACGCCGCTGCGGATCGCCCGCTCGCGCCTGTTCCCGCCGCATAAGGAACCCGAACAATGGTCACACCACCCGCTGAAAAGCGACTGAGCCACAAGAAGCTCGAGCGTAACGTCAGCCTGCTCGGACTGTTCGCGCTCGTCGCGGTCGCGATCGGCGGCATCGTCGAGATCGCACCGCTGTTCTGGATCGACAATACGATTGAGAAGGTCGACGGCATGCGGCCCTATACGCCGCTCGAGCTTGCCGGGCGCAACATCTACATGCGCGAAGGCTGCTACACCTGTCACAGCCAGATGATCCGCCCCTTCCGCGACGAGGTCGAACGCTATGGCCATTACAGCCTCGCCGCCGAGAGCATGTATGACCATCCGTTCCAATGGGGGTCTAAGCGCACCGGACCTGATCTGGCGCGCGTCGGCGGTCGCTATTCTGACGAATGGCACAAGGCGCATCTGATCGACCCGCGCAGCGTCGTGCCCGAATCGATCATGCCGCCCTATGCCTTTCTGGCCGAGCGCGACCTCTATACCGGCGACATGCAGAACGATCTTACGGCGCTGTCGCGGGTCGGCGTACCGTACAGCAAGGCAGCCATTGCCGCCGCCAATGACGATGTTAAGGCGCAGGTCGATCCGGCTGCGGGCATCGATCTGCAAAAGCGCTATCCGAAAGCGCAGGTGCGCGACTTCGATGGCAATCCCGATCGTCTCTCCGAAATGGATGCGCTGATCGCCTATCTCCAGATGCTGGGCACACTCGTTGATGTCGAAAAGGCGGCCCCGCAGGATCAGACTGCCGTGCCTGCCGGGCCGCAGGAGAAGGCGCGATGAGTTACGACGCGCTCCGTCATTTCGCCGACAGCTGGGGCTTGCTCACGATGGCGATCCTGTTTCTTGCCCTTGTGACCTGGCCGTTTCGCAAGGGCGCACGCCGCCACAATGAAGAGGCTGCAACGATGATCTTCAAGGAAGACGACCATGGCTGACCGCAAACGCATCGACGAAGCCACGGGGACGAGCACCGTCGGTCATGAATGGGACGGCATCGAGGAGCTCAACACGCCGCTGCCGCGCTGGTGGCTGTGGACCTTCTACGCCTCGATCGTCTGGGCCGCCGGTTATGTCGTCCTCTATCCGGCTTGGCCGATGCTCCACAGCGCCACGCAGGGCGTGCTGGGGTGGAGCAGCCGTGGCGCATTGGAGCAGGCGATGCAGGCGAACGCCGTGCGCCGCGCGCCGATCAACACGGCCATTGCGGCGACGGCGCTGACCGATCTGCCTGCCAAGCCCGAACTGATGCAGGCAGCGGTGCAAGGCGGGGCCGCAGCGTTTCGTGTCCACTGCGTCCAGTGCCACGGGGCGGGCGGTGCGGGGGTGAAAAAACTCTACCCCAGCCTGACCGACGATGACTGGCTGTGGGGCGGCGATCTGGCGAGCATTGAATTTACGATCACCCACGGCATCCGAAACCCCGACCATAGGGCAACGCGCACCAGCCAGATGCCGGCGTTCGGGCGCGACGGCATTCTGGATGCGGCACAGCTCGCCGACGTCGTCAGCCATGTCCGCGTGATCAGCAAACAGGAAAAGCCGACGGCAGCCTCGGCGCGCGGCGATGTGCTGTTCCAGGCGAATTGTGCCGTCTGCCACGGCGCAAGCGGCGCAGGGAATCGCGGCCTCGGAGCGCCGAAACTGACCGACTCCGTGTGGCTCTACGGCGGCGATCGCGCAAGCCTGGCCGCGACGATCACGCAGCCGCGCAACGGCGTCATGCCGCGTTGGGGTGACCGGCTCGACCCGGTGACGGTCAAGATGCTCGCGACCTACGTCTATTCGCTGGGTGGCGGCGAGAAAGCGGCGGCGCCTGCGGCGGTTTCGATATCCGAAGGGCAGGGAGTCGATGGCCAGCCCTGAAGACCTAATCGATCCTCCCGCTGCGCTGTACGAGGCGCGTAAGGGCGTTTACCCCAAAAAGGTCGATGGTCCCTTCCGCCGCTTCAAATGGGCGATCATGGGGATCACACTCGCAATTTATTATGGCACGCCATGGATCCGCTGGGACCGCGGACCATATGCGCCTGATCAGGCCGTGCTCGTCGACCTCGCAAACCGGCGGTTCTACATGTTCCAGATCGAAATCTGGCCGCATGAATTTTATTATGTCGCCGGCTTGCTCATCATGGCGGGGATTGGTTTGTTTCTCGTTACCAGCGCGGTAGGGCGCGCCTGGTGCGGCTATGCCTGCCCGCAAACGGTGTGGACCGACCTTTTTCAGCATGTCGACCGGCTGGTCGATGGCGACCGAAACGCTCAGGTGCGGCTGGCGAATGGTCCGTGGACGGCGGAAAAGGTCGCAAAGCGCGGCTTCAAATATGCGATTTATCTCGCCATCGCCTTCTGGACAGGTGGTGCGTGGATCATGTATTTCGCCGATGCGCCGACGCTGACCGTGGATTTCTGGAGCGGGCAGGCGGCACCGGTCGCCTATGGCACTGTCGCCGTTCTCACCGCAACGACCTTCATCCTCGGTGGTTTTATGCGCGAGCAGGTGTGCATCTATATGTGCCCTTGGCCGCGCATTCAGACCGCGATGATGGACGAAAAATCGTTGCTGGTAACTTACAAGGACTGGCGCGGTGAACCCCGCGGCAGCGTCAAAAAGGCGCAGGCCCACCCCGGCGCGTTCGGCGATTGCGTCGACTGCAACCAGTGCGTCGCGGTGTGTCCGACCGGCATCGACATTCGCGAAGGACCGCAGATCGGCTGCATCACCTGCGCGCTTTGCATCGACGCGTGCGACGATGTGATGGGGCAGATCGGGCGACCGCGCGGGCTGATCGATTATTGCACGCTCGACGATGCGGCGGTCGAAAAGGCGGGCGGCATCGGCAAGCCCGTTCGCAGGACATTGTTCCGCCCCCGCACGCTCGCCTATTTCGGCGTTTGGTGCGCGATCGGCGCCGCGATGCTGTTTTCGCTCGGTCAGCGCACTCGGCTCGACCTCGCGGTTCAACACGAGCGCAGCCCGCTCTATGTCCAGCTGTCGGACGGCCATATCCGCAACAACTACACGCTGAAGCTGCGCAATATGGAAACGCGCCCGCGCCGCGTCGCGGTGACGGTGCATGGACTGTCAGGCGCTGCGCTGTGGACCGAGGCGGGATCTCGTGAAACCGCACAGCAGCGGGTCGAAATTGCGCTCGCGCCCGACAGCGTCACGCGCGTGAGATTGTTCGTCGCGGCGCCGGGCGAGGGACCGGTGCGGCAGGATTTCACCATTGCGACCCGCGGCCTTGACGGCGATCCGCGCGGTGACAGCGACACCATCCAGTTCGACCGGCCGGAGGCAGGACGATGACCGGCAATTCGGCCCGCAAGGCGTTCACCGGCTGGCACATGACTGCCATCCTTGTCAGTTTCTTTGCTGTCGTCATCGCCGTCAATTTCACCATGGCAAAGCTGGCGATGTCGACCTTTGGCGGTACGGTGGTCGAAAACAGCTATGTGGCGAGCCAGCACTATAACGTCTGGCTCGCGCGCGCGGCGGCGCAGGACCGGCTGGGATGGACCCCGACGGTAACACTCGATGTCCACCGGCGCGTTCGCGTTGAAATTCGCAAGGATGACCGGCCGCTCGCAGGCGTCCGCGTGGCTGCTACGGCCAGTCATCCGCTCGGGCGCTCGGCTCCCACCACGCTGCGTTTCGTCGCGGCGACAGGGGGCGCATGGCGCTCGGTCGAGCCGCTGGCGGTGGGGCGCCAGCGGCTCGACATCGGCATCGTCAAGGGCGCGGATGCGGCGCGCTACCGGATCGACCTGCAATGACCGCCGTTGCCGCTCTCATCGAACGCGATTTCGCGGTTCCTGACATTCGCTGCGCGGGTTGTATCGCCAAGCTGGAGCAGGGACTGGTGCGCGATCGTCGCATCGCGACCGCGCGCGTCAACTTTACCGAAAAGCGCGTGCATCTGTCGTGCGTTCCCGACGCCGAGCTGCCCGACCTGATTGGGGCCTTCATGGCGTTGGGTTTCGAGGCGCATCCCATTGGCGACGCCTTGGGCGACGCCGATCCCGCAGCGGCGGGCAGCCGCGAACTGCTGCGCGCGGTCGCGGTCGCGGGCTTTGCGATGATGAACATCATGCTGCTGTCGGTTTCGGTTTGGTCGGGTGCCGCGGGCGCGACACGCGACCTGTTTCACTGGCTGTCGGCGATGATCGCGCTGCCGACGATCGCCTACGCCGGGCGACCGTTCTTTCGCTCTGCATGGCGTGCGCTGCGCCATCGCCAGACGAATATGGACGTGCCGATCAGCATCGGGGTACTGCTCGCCAGCGCGCTCAGCCTCTATGAAACCGCGACGCACGGCCCGCACGCCTATTTCGACGGCGCGGTGATGCTGTTGTTTTTCCTGCTGTGCGGACGCTGGCTCGACAGCGTGATGCGCGATCGCGCCCGCGGCGGTATCACCGCTCTGCTGCGCAATATGGGCACCGGCGCGATGGTGCTCGGCGACGATGGCAAGAGCCGATGGGTCGATGCGACAGTGCTGGAGCCTGGCATGGTGATGCTCGTCGCGGCGGGGGAACGGCTGGCGGCGGATGGTGCCGTTGCCCGCGGATCCAGCCGTCTCGACTTGTCGCTGCTCACCGGCGAGAGCGCGCCGCAGCTTGTCCGCCCCGACGACCGGGTACATGCCGGTACGCTCAATCTCGACGGACCGCTTGAGGTCAAGGTGTCGGCAGCAGGCGCCGATACCGCGCTGGCCGATATCGCCCGCCTGATGGGCGAGGCGGCACAGGGCAAGTCGCGTTACGTCCGCATCGCCGACCGCGCTGCCCGGCTCTACGCCCCCGCGGTCCATGCACTGGCCTTGCTGGCGTTTGTGAGCTGGATGGCTATCGGCGCAGGCTGGCATCAGAGCCTGCTGATCGCGGTGGCGGTCCTGATCATCACCTGCCCTTGCGCGCTCGGGCTGGCGGTGCCGGCGGCGCAGATCGTTGCGGCGGGTGAACTGATGCGTATCGGGATACTCGTCAAGGATGGATCGGCGCTCGAGCGACTCGCCGAGGTTGACCGGGCGATGATCGACAAGACCGGGACGCTGACGCTGGGGCGTCCCGAAGCCTGCGACCTCGAACGGCTTGATCCCGAGGTTCAGTCGCTGGCGCTGGCGCTCGCACAGGCCAGTCGCCATCCGCTGAGCGAGGCATTGACGCGCGGACTCCAGAGGCTCGACGTTCCGCGCGCCGATGTGCATTCGATCGGAGAAACGCCCGGCTTTGGTGTTGAGGCGCGCTGGCAGGATCGGATCGTCACGCTCGGCCGTCCGAGCGACACCGTCGAAGGCGACGCGCTCGCCACCCAATTGTCGATCGATGGCGTGCAAGTGGCAACGATCCGTTTTGCCGACCGCTTGCGCCCCGATGCGCGCGCCGCCATCGATGCGCTGCGCGCCGACGGTATCGACGTGTCGATCCTCAGCGGCGACCGCGCTGCGGCGGTTGCGCCTGTCGCCCGCGAACTGGCGATGACCGCGCAAACCGGGATGAGCCCGCAGGACAAGCTGGCCGCGCTCGCGCGGCAAAGCGCCACGCACAAGGTGCTGATGATCGGCGACGGGCTCAACGACGGTCCGGCGCTCGCGGCGGGGCATGCGTCGATGGCGCCGGGTTCGGCGAGCGATGTCGGCAAGAACGCCTCGGACTGTGTCTTTCTCGGCGATCGCTTGATGCCGATCGTCGCAACGCTTCGCATGGCGCGGCGGACACAGGCGATCGTTCGTCAGAATTTCCTGCTGGCAATCGGTTACAACGTGATCGCCGTCCCGCTGGCTTTTCTTGGCTTCGTTACGCCATTGGTTGCCGCGCTGGCAATGTCAGGTTCGTCGCTGCTCGTCGTAGGCAACGCGATGCGGCTGAAAAGGACGATCCGGTGAACGGTCTCGCGGTCCTGATCCCGATCGCGCTCGGGCTTGGCTTGCTGGGGCTGGCCGCCTTTTTCTGGTCGTTGCGCCGCGGCCAATTCGACGATTTGGACGGTGCGGCGCTGCGGATATTTGTCGAAGATGAAGAGGATCGTGCTGCATGATCGGTCGCACGCTTGCCTCCCTTGCGGCAACCGCCGGACTTGCCCTGGCGCCGCTGGCTGGCGACGCGCGGATGCTGGTCGTCCCCGATTGCGGTGGTGGTCGGCAAATGCTGCTCGTGCCGGGCGGGCCGGACGATCAGGGTGACGGAGCTTGCGCCAAGGCCTGTCATGCGGTGACCGAGCGGCGCGGCAAACCGCCGGGCGCGAGGAAAAACTGCTGTTGATCGCTGCCTTGATCTGCATCAATGCGTCGGTTTGGGCCGCTGCCTAATCGATCATCATGTGGAGTTATCACCCCGATCTGCTGGCGACGCCCGTGCCGCGTTACACCAGCTATCCGACCGCAGTCGAATTTTCCGACGATGTCGGCACCAGCGAATATGCGGCAGCGCTCGACCGGATTGAATCAGCGACCCCCGTCTCGCTTTATGTCCATATTCCGTTCTGCGATCAGATTTGCTGGTATTGCGGATGCAACACCGGTGCGGCCAATCGTACCCAGCGTCTCACCGACTATTTGACGGCGCTGCGATCGGAAATAGCCATGGTTGCCAAACGGATCGGCGGTCGCGCGCGCGTTCAGCGCATCGCATTCGGCGGCGGCAGCCCCAACGCCATCGCCCCGGTTGATTTCGTTCGCCTGCTTGACCGTATCCTAACGGTGTTCGACGTCAGCAACCCCGAAATTTCGATCGAGATCGATCCGCGCGGCTTTTCCGCTGACTGGGCGCGGGTACTGGCGGCATCGTCGGTCAGGCGCGTCAGCTTGGGGGTGCAGACCTTTTCGCCGCAAATTCAGCAGACAATCGGGCGACTACAGCCGCTCGCAGACATCGAGAATGCTGTTGCCAGCCTGCGCCTCCGCGACATCGACGCGATCAATTTCGACTTGATGTACGGACTGCCCGGGCAAAGCCTCGCCGATCTCGATGCGACGCTCGACGAGACCATCCGCCTCGCGCCTAGCCGCGTGGCGCTGTTCGGCTATGCCCATCTGCCCGCGATGATTCCGCGTCAGCGCCGGATCGACGCCAGCAATTTGCCCGATCACAAACTCCGCTTCGAACAAGCTGAGCTGGGCTTCGATCGGCTGACCGAGGCCGGATATGTCCCCATCGGCTTCGATCATTTCGCACTGCCCGCTGATCCGCTGGCCGTCGCCGCAAAAGAAGGGCGGGTAAACCGGAATTTTCAGGGCTTTACCGACGATGATTCTGCGACACTGCTTGGCTTTGGCGCCAGCGCAATCAGCAAATTTCCCGACCTCATCGTCCAGAATGAAAAACGTGCGGGTCATTATCGCGATCTGATCGGAGAGGGGCGGCTGAGCGCGGCGCGCGGGGTGGTCATCGATGCCGACGAACGCGGACGCGGTGCGATCATTCGTGACTTGCTGTGCCGCGGGCGGGCGCGGATTGACATGTCGCTCAGCGAAGCGGCGCACGCCGCGTTGGCCGAGTTCGAAAGCCGCGACCTGATCGCTTGGGAGGGGGGCGATCTGGTGATTCATGATTCGGGGCGACCCTACGCGCGCCATGTTGCGGCACAATTCGATCGGGTCCGGGGGAAACTCCAAGTATACGGATGATCCGGGGACAGGCACGACAAACGCAGCCGGTCTACTCCAGGCAGAGCGCGCTGCGACGGGGATAATATTTTCATGATGTCGGATCGACATCCTCATCGCCGCGAACTGTGCCGACCCGATCTTTTGGAAGGCTATGTCGGACGCATCCGATTGTCGAAGGTGCCATTATGAGCAGGGATATTGGTTGCGCCAAGGACGAGCAGATCGACGGCAAGCAACTTGATCGCCGGTGCCACGAGCGAAAAAGGCCAGGCAAAGCCTATCGCCATGCCGACCGTCAGCGTCATTACGCCTGAGAGAAAATACCATCTTCGGCCGCGCTGCTCGCTGCCCAACGCGAATGACAGACGCGCAAGACCTGCCAAGGCGAGTGCACTCGCAAGGGCAGCGACCATTCGGCCGTTTCCGAGGAGCGGATCGGCAATGAGAATAGCAGCGCCAACGACATAGGATGCGCCCGCGACGCGCCAGGCAATCCGTCCCAGGCGCCGCGACGCCATATGAGCCTGACGCATCTGGACCAGCGCGGCCGCCCCCATCAGCGCGACGAGCCACAAGATCGCGGCTATCGTCGTGAGAAAGGGCCGCGGGGTGAACTGGAGAAACAGGAGTACTGCGCCAGCCCCGATAGCGAGAACCAGAGACCAGATCATATTGCCGGTAGAGCCGGGGTACTCCGGTTCTCCCATTCCATGGATGGTCATAGCGCTACCTCGCTTTCCCGCGGATGCCGCCGATCATAGCGCCGCGTTGACCGGCGCACCGTTGGGGAATCTACGGATGTCGGGGCCGCCTTTGAAAAATGCTAGTCAGAGCGGTCGCGACCCGCGGCCCAGTTCGGACTCCGACCTAGCGGCGGCACTGCTCTGAACGCCAATCCACCGATCCGCGTAGATACCCTATCTCGAGCACGGGGCTCACACCGGGCTCTTTCCGTCGGAGAGTACCGCAAGACATATCACGCAGCGCAAGGAGAGCAGGACGATGGCGCCTTCGTTGTCGTTCATGTTCATTGGAACCGACTACATTTCAGCGTTGCGACGCAGCTTTACCGTTGAATTTGAAATACGACGAACCGAGCCATTCTGCTCCATTTCTGCACAGGAATTTAAGGACTTGGTATCATTTTCCCGCCCAAATAGCGGTTATGGTTCAAAGAGGGGCAACTTCGGGAGCAATCCTATTGCGCCGCCTGGCGCTGGCATCGGTTTTTGTCGCCGGCGCATGCCTGGTGCATGTCGGGGCCGAAGATCTCACCACCTTTGCGCTGATCGCCATTGCGGTGGGGTGCGGCTGGGCCGGATCGGCCTGGCGGCATGACTGGAAGCTGTGGCGACTCTCGCAGCGCTTGGAAATGATATCCGGCGAGGGGCAGAAAATAGCGATCGCCGACCGGCTGGCTGAAAACGCCAAGGGTCTCGAGCAGGCGTTGGCAACGATCGAGCGCCGTTTGATCGAACGCCACGGTGTGAGCGGCTTGCCAACCCGCGAACCGTTGCTCGAACGGATGGAGCAGGACGGCTCGGGCGTCCTCGGGACGTTCGCGCTCGACGATTTTGAACGCCTGGCTGGATTTGATCCCGATCTTGCCGAGCGGGTGCTTCTGGAAATAGTCGGACGCATTGCTCGCATGATCCCGGCCGAACGCCTGATCGCCCATGTCGATCAAGCCCATTTCGCTATCTGGTACGGAACGGACGTCGATCCGTCGCATGCGCGATCAGAAATTGGGGCAATCGCCTATGCGCTCGGCGGCCGGGTCAAGATCGATCAACGTGAGATATTGCCGAGCATCACGACGCGCCGTGCCGCCTTGGTGGACGGCATCACGCCGCAGCTTTTGCTGACGCGAACGCTGGCATCTTTCGCGCTGGACGACATGCCTGAAACACATGAGCTAAGCGATCAGGCAATCGCACAAGTCCAGCAGCGCTACGCGATGGAGCAGGATTTGCGGGGCGCGATCGGGCGCAACGAATTTCAGTTGTTTTTCCAGCCGCTGATCGACGCGAGCTGGCAATGCGTGACGGGCGCCGAGGCGCTGATCCGCTGGCACCACTCCGAGCGCGGCACCGTGCCGCCATCGCTGTTCATCCCGATCGTCGAGGCGTCGGGGCTGGCGGAAGAGGTTGGGCTGTGGGTTCTCAACGCCGCCGCGCGCCAAGCGAGCGAGTGGGAAGGCGGTCCGTTCGGCCCATTGCGCATCGCCGTCAACATTTCGGCCAACCAGCTGCACAACGCCAATTTCGCCGAGTTTCTGAGCCGCACGCTGCACAATCACTCGCTCGATCCCGCATGCCTTGAGATCGAGCTAACGGAGGGTGTCGCAAGCACCGACGATGCCGGCCTCGTGCGCCTGTTCGCCGCGATCCGGGCGCTGGGTGTCAAGATCGCGATCGACGATTTTGGAACCGGATATTCGAGTTTCAGCACACTTCGCCAGCTTACGTTCGACAAGATCAAGATCGACCGCGAGTTCGTGACGGATGTGCATCTGCGACCGGAAAGTCAGGCGATATGCCAGAGTATCATCGCCTTGGGCCGCGGTCTCGACATTCGAGTACTCGCTGAAGGTGTTGAAACCGCCGAGGAATATCACTGGCTGTTCCAGCATGGCTGTCGCCATTTCCAAGGCTATTATTTTTCACGTCCGCTGGCGGCCGCAGATTTTCTGACCTTCATCAACGACCGGGCGGGCCTTGCCGCGCTGCTCCAGACCGCCATCCCCCTACCCCCGATTGAGAGAATGACATCATGACGATCGCCGCTCAAAACTGCATGCGCCGATACCTCCGACGCACCCTGTTTCTGGCCGCTGCGCTGGCTTTGACGGGCTGTGCGAGCGGACCGAAACCGGGCGCCGTGTCGGCGCCGGCCAGCAGCGCACAGAGCATCGAGACGATCGCCGAGCATCTGAATCAGGGCGATGTGGCGGCGGCGCGCAAACTGATCAAGTCCGGACTGAAGCACGATCCGAACAATCCGTCGCTCGCTTTGTTGCGCGATTCTATCGCGCGTGATCCAGTCGAACTGCTCGGACCGCAATCCTTTGACTATGTCGTCCAGCCCGGCGACACGTTGGTTGGCATCGCGCAACGCTATCTCGGCAATCGGCTGCTGACCTACCAGCTGGCCCGGTACAACGGGATTGAAAAGCCAACGACGCTGACCGCGGGGCAGACGCTGCGCATTCCCGGCACCAAGTCGGCACCGGCGCGCCGCGCGGCGACACCTGCTCCGTCGGCACCGGCTACTCCGTCCGCGCCGCGCGCGCAGCCCCCTAAA
>MTKY01047623.1_pt1 | contig 15180 bp, 10 predicted proteins | sample 1042731 | NCBI WGS metagenome assembly MTKY01 (sample SAMN06212206, study PRJNA360538) | anaerobic digester metagenome | biome: Wastewater treatment plant; material: sludge; isolation source: anaerobic digester fed with sludge from wastewater treatment plant | place: Denmark: WWTP Soeholt ... | reverse complement strand
TACCTGGCCCAGCTTCAAGCAACGGCGAAGCTGTCCTCTGCGCGCTTGCTCGATCCGGACACCTACGTCACGCCTGATTCTTACGAGATCGCTTGTCTGGCGGCAGGCGGGACGGTCCGCGCGGTGGACGCTGTGCTGGCTGGCGAAGCCCACAACGCCGCCGTTCTGGTTCGTCCTCCGGGGCACCACGCCACACAGTCGCGGGCGATGGGCTTCTGTCTGATCAACAACATTGCTGTCGCCGCGCGCCATGCCCTGCGCGATCAGGGCGTCGGGCGCTTGGCTATCGTGGACTATGACGTGCATCACGGCAACGGGACGCACGACATCTTCTATGATGATCCGAGCGTTCTGTACGTGTCCACGCACCAATGGCCGCTGTTCCCTGGGACGGGGAGCATGGCCGAGACGGGGCGCGGCGCTGGTCGGGGATACACGATCAATGTGCCTCTGCCGCCTGGCGTCGGAGATGACGGCTTCTGGCAGGTGTTCACCAGTGTCGTGCTCCCTGCGCTCGACCGGTTCCGGCCTGAACTGGTGCTGGTCTCAGTGGGCTTCGATGCGCACTGGGCCGATCCGCTGGCGAACCTGGCTCTCTCGCTGACCGGCTACGACCGGCTGGCGCGCTGCCTCATCGAAGGGGCGGAATCGTGGTGCGCAGGGCGGATCGCGTTTGTGATGGAGGGTGGGTATGACCTGGAGGTGCTGATCTGCGGGTGGGAGAACATCATCCGCGCCCTGCTGGGCGACAAAGACGTTGCTGATCCGTTGGGTGCTGCGCCCGGCTGGTCGCCTGATGTGGGGCCGATTATAGAAGGGTTAAGACAAATTCACGGATTGCCCTAATACCTCTCGCCAGCCTTGCGCTTTTGGAATCACCATTGCATAATGAGTTGAAAGGCTGGGGCAGGGTGACCCAATATTGGAAGCGAGTGGACCATGGCCGAAATGATCACGCTCCGGGAATATCTTGACGAGCTAGGCCGGATGCTCGAACAAGACGCTCCGACAGAAGTCATCAGCCATTGCCGGTACATTCTCCAGCATTTCCCGCAGAACGTGGATACGTACCGCCTGCTGGGGAAGGCGCTGCTCCAGAAGGGGCATCAGGAGAATCGCGACGAGTATTTCAGCGAAGCGGCAGAAGTGTTCCGGCGGGTGCTGGGTGCGGTGCCCAACGATCACGTGGCTCACCTGGTGTTGAGCGAGACTCACGAACGCGAGGGAGAGCTAGATCAGGCAATCTGGCACCTGGAACGCGCCTATGAGCAGATGCCTGGCAACGCGACACTGCAAGATGCGCTGCGCGAGCTATATGTCAAGCGCGATGGCGAAGAGCAGGCACCGGCGCGCATCCAGTTGACGCGCGGGGCGCTGGCGCGGCAGTACATGAACGGCCAGTTGTACGATCAGGCTGTGGCGGAGCTACAGGCGGCGCTCGTCCAGCACGCGGACCGCGTTGATCTCCAGGTGATGCTGGCCGAGGCCCTGTGGAACGGCTGGCACGAGGTGGAGGCGGGCGAGATGGCGGTGCGCGTGCTCAAGCGCCTGCCCAATTGCCTGGTGGCTAACCGTATTCTGGCCCAGTTGTGGCTTGACAATGAGCGCCCGACGGATGCCAGGCCCTTCCTGGATCGCGTAGAGGCGCTCGATCCTTATGCGGCGGCGTATCTCCTTCAGCCCGGCGTGGAGAATGCCGATCATGTCGAAATAGAGCGTCTGGACTACTACCGCCAGAGCCAGGCTGAGCTGTCGGCTCAGACTCCTGGCTGGGTTCATGAGCTGGATGCGGACATGGGGACGGGCGATCTCTGGGTGGCTCCAGAGTCGGCGGAGGAGCCTGCTGAGACAGCGGCGGCTCCCGGCCCTGAGCGCATTGACATGGCGTCGCTCTTTGCCGCAGCTTCTCAGGCCGCGCAGGGAAACGTCAGCACGCCGGACGATTGGCAGGCTGAAATGCCGCCGGGCTGGCTCACCGAGCCAGAGCCTGCTGAGTGGGCTGAACCGGCGGCTGATGAGGCTGCCGGGCCAGAGTACTTCGCTGAGTCGCCGCCCGTTGAAACGGGCATGGGCGAATCTGACGACGCGGCGATTGAGGCTGACTGGCTATTTGAGGTAGAAGAGGAGGAGCCAGCCACGCCTCAGGTCGCTGCATCCGAAGCGCCAGCATTGCCTCACGCGGACGAGGGTTGGCTGCCGGACGAGGGACTGCCCGGCGCGCCAGACGTGTGGGACGAGCTTCGCGCGGCAGTTGGCGGCGAGGACGAACCGGCGCTGCCCGAAACGGTGATGCCGGTTGAAGAACCGCCTGGCGAACTAGTGGAGGCGGATGACATTCTCGCTGCGCTGGGCATTTTCGACGCGGAGTGGGGGGCGGCGGCGGGTGATGAAGAGCAGCAGCCTGCCGGATTTGCGTTTGAATGGGAGGCTGAGCCGGTGCTGCCTGGTGAGGCTGGCGCAGGCGAGCAATCCCTCATGCCGGAGGAGAGTCCTCCCGGCGAAGCGCCGGCTGAAGTGGCCCCTGGTGCTGATGCAGGTTTCATTGACCACCTGGCCGAGATGCCCGATTTCGAGCAGCTTGGCGTTGATGACCTTGATTGGTCAGTCTTCCAGGGCGCGCTGGAGGTAGAAGAGTCAGGCGAGCCGGAGAGCGAGATCGCCGCGCCTGTTCCGCCGGTATCTGAGGGCGAGCAGTTGATCACCGCAGACGAGCTGCGCTTCCTGGATGAACTTGCTCCTGCTGGCAGTGGGCCAGCAGCGGGCGAAGACGAGCTTCTCCGCGACGAGATTGACGCTGCATTCCAGGAGTTCCTCGCGGCTGACCAACTGCTCGGCGAGGCGGCGGACACTGAGGCGATTTCTGCGCCGGAATGGCTGCCCGCCTGGGGGGCTGATATGGCCGCAGGCGAGGTGCCCGATATTCCCGCCGAGGAACCAGGAACGCCTGACTCCGGCGAGATGGTAATGGAGTCCTGGCTGGACGAGACTTTGCCGGAGGAGGGTGTGCCACAGCCGGAGGCGCTTGATGCTGAGCTGCTGGCGGCAATCGCCGCCGCTGGCGAGGGCGATGAGGGCGCTGCTCAGCCTGCCGCCGATCTTCCGGCATGGGTTCGTGAGGCTGCGCCCCTGTCTGAGCGACCGGCAGATGAAGACGCGCAGTTGCCGGCAGAAGAACGGGCATTTGAGGGGGTGGCTGGTAGCGAAGCGCCTAGCGTACCCGAAGGCGAGACACGCGAGGAGGAATCGGCGCTCTTGGCTGAGTGGGAAGCGTGGGAAGCTGCCCAGGAGTCTGTTGCGCCGGTCGGTGAGGGCGGGGAGCCGCTTGAGTCTGGTACCAGTGAGGAGGGGTGGCTCGCTTCGTTCGTCCTCGCAGAGAGTGAGCCTACTCAGGAGGAAGCTTCTCTTGCTGAGATTGGCGATGAGGCGGCGCTGCTGGATGAGGCTGCCGTGCTGGAAGCTGCACCGTTGGCGGAGACCGAGCCGGAAGACGTGTTGGGTTGGGCTGAGGCCGAGGGTGGCGCAGAGACAGGTGAGCTTGGGCAGGGCGAGGTAAGCCCGGCCTGGTTGGAGGAGTTGTCTGATCTGGGCGAGGCGGAAGTGCCCGCTGAAGTGGAACTGGAAGACCTCGCTGCGCTGCTTGACCGGCCCTATGATGCGTTTGAAGAAGGTGAAGCGCCGCGCTATGACTCTGCGGGCGACATGGGCATCCTTCAGCCCGATGAGCAGCCGGACTGGATGGCGGCATTCACCGGCGAAGAAATCGCCCTGGAGTTGGGCGAGGAAGAAGAAGTTGATGCGCTGCTGAGCGGCGAGACTGAGACCGCTGAGCGCGAGGAATTGCCCGGCGCGGTGGACATGGAAGGCGGTATCCGCGCGGACGAATTTGTCCCTGGTGTGGACAGTGGTGAGGAGCGCGGCGAGCCGCTGCTAGCGCCTGAGGCGGAACTCCCCTTCGACCTGGATGTACCGGCGGAGGAGGGGGAGATACCGGACTGGCTGCTGGCTATTGCCGACTCCGAGGCGCACAAGCTGGACGAGCTATTCGCTGGCGAGGAAGTCCCTGAGGTGCAAGAGTCTGCCCTCGATGTCCAAGACCTGGAGGAGTCCGATCTCGCCATGCCTGAGTCGCTGGAAGCGGCTGGGGAGGCAGGTGTCGCCGAGCAGTGGGACGTGGCGGAAGAGGCTCTGCCTGGCGACGCTGAGGCTGAGATGGTCTGGGAGGAGAGCGAAGAGTTGCTGGCCGTTGAGGAGGCGATCGCGGTTGCGTCGGAAGCCGATTGGCCGGATACTATGGCCGCTGAGGTGGCGACTGGGCCAGTGGGCGCTCCGCCAGGGGAGTATGATGACGAGCCGGTGCCTGACGATTTCTCGTTCGGCGACTGGCTGCCTGTCTGGCTGCGCAAGCCGCTCGAAGGAGGGCCGGGCGGGTCGCCGGGCCTCAGCCACGACGAAGCGTCGGAACCCCCTGAATGGCTCCGTGACGTTAATGAAGACGAGCAGTAGCGCGGCCCACGCGCTATGATCGGGCGCGATTGTGGTGCGTGACGACGCTGAGGAGGATGCCGTCATGGTATTGCCCCCTGCTGAACTGGGCGATGAGTTTGACTTCGAGCACATGACTCCTGAAGAGCAGTTGGCCTGGCTGGAGAGCCTGGCGAAGCGGCAGGGCGCCAGCGAGGACGAACTGATCACGGCGGCTGATCTCGACGTTCCCATCCCCGAAAACGTGCAGATTGACGAGCCGGGCTATGTGCCATATTCAATCGTGCACGATGGGCGTGTCCCTGTGTCGGAAGAGATGACGCGGCGTCATGATACAAGCCGGGACGAGTTTGAGGAAGCGCCCAGGGACGAAGAGGAGCTTTGGCCTGCTGGCCCTAGCGAACCCCAGGCTGAGGCGGTAGAGGATGAGCAGGAGGAGCCTGTCGCTCCGGTTGCCGCCGATCCTATGCGCTGGCTGCAAGACCTGTCAGTTCAGCCGGACGAGGACACGGTTGTCCACATGCGGGCCGAAGAGGGTGACAGCTTCAACTGGTCCGAGTCTGATGAAGAAATCTCCCCTGAGCCGGCTTTCTCACTTGCTGAAGAGGATTATGGGGCCGGGGAGATCGGCACCGGCGAGCAAGGCGAGACCGGCATCCCCGCTGAGCATGAGCCGGAGATTCCCGTTGTGCTTGGCAGCGAAGACGCGGATTTCCTGGACGGCATAGACCCCATGCTCTGGCTGGAGAGCCTGGCCGCCAGGCAAGGTGCTAAGTCCGAGGAGCTTGTCACGGCTGCTGACCTTTCGATTGAGGAGCCGCCGGAAGACACTGTCATTGATGAGCCAGGCTATGTCCCGTTTGAGGCCAGCCGCATGTCGTTGGGGCGGGTGCGCGGGCCGGTGGACGAGGAAGCACAAGCGCCAGATTTCGTTGGCTGGGATGAAGGAAGTGAGGTCTCCGCTGGCGAGAGAGACGTCCTGTGGGAGGAGCCAGTGAGCGCAGCCTACGACGCCCTTGAGCCGCAGGAGTTGGCGGAGGATGAGGTACCGCAGGACGGCAGCGGCACGCTGGACTGGCTGGAAAGCCTCGACCGTCGTTCGGACGTTGGGCTGGATGAGCTGGCTGCGTTCGGCGCTGCGCCGGGAGATGTCGAAGGGCCGGTCTCGCCAGAGGCAGAGGCTGAGTCTGTGCCCGACGCTTTGCTCTGGCTGGAAGACCTGGCGACCGAGCCGGACTCCGATCTGTCAGAATACCTGGCGGTTGATGAAGGGGACGTGCAGGCGGCCCAGCTTCCGAGCCTGGAGTATGCCGACCCGCTGGCGGGCATGACTGACGAGGAGATCGAGCGGGCACTGGCGCGCGGAGAACTCAGCGGCGAGCAGGAGTTGGCCTGGCTCAAGCTTCAGGCTAGCAGGCTGGCGGCGGCGCGGGAAGCCGAAGGGGTTGACTCCGGCAGTCTGGCGCAGGTCGAGCCGGCGAGTCCCAGCACTGATTTGCCTCCCTGGATTGCCGAGATGCGCCCGCTGGAAGAGGTCTCCGAAACAGAGGCGGCTGCGCTGCTCGATCTGGAGTCGGCTGAGCCGGAGCTGCCCGGCTGGTTGGCAGACATGGCCGAAGATGTTGGGGTCAGGGAATTGGCTGAGCCAGGGGGCGGCCCAGTGGCGGCAGAGCAGGAGCTTGAGGCTGCTGTGGCTGAGGAGAGCGACCTCGACTTGGCGGCACTGGACATGCTCAGCGAGGCGGTGGACGAGTCCTATGTAGGCGCAGAGCACAGCACGGAAGTCTCGTGGGATGCTTACGAGGGAATTCCCGCAGCGGACGCGGAAGCGGCTGAGCCAGTCACCGAGCCGGTTGCTGGGGGTGAAGAGAGCGAGCCGGTGCTCCAGCGGGCGGTGCCGGTAGACATGCCGGCCTGGTTGTTGGACGAAGAAGAGGCAGAACCCCCGGTCTTCCAGGATGCCGACGTACCGGCCTGGCTGCGTGATGCGGCTGATCGCGAAGCGCCCGCCGTTGATGATCATGCCTGGCTGGAGCCGTCTCTGGAGGCGGGGGCGTACGAGGCGGAGCCGGACGCCGATTGGCTGAGAGAGGCTGAGAGACCGGCGGTTGCTGAGCTGCGCTGGGAGGAAGTTGCACCTCCGGGTGACGTGGCACCGGCGCGGGAGGAGCAGGGTGAAAGTGCGCGTCCTGGACGGGTGCTATTCCCGTCGCCGGACAGCGAAGAGCTTGCCGCGTACCGCCAGCGGCTGGCTGAGGCCCCTGACGATCACGCGAACAGAATCGCGCTGGCTCGTGCGCTGTGGGCGCTCAATGAAGTGCCGGATAGCTTCGCGCAGTACGAGGCGCTGATCGAGGCCGGTCAGTATCTGCCGGACGTGGTCAACGATCTGTCCGCATTCGTCGAGGATCATCCGGCGGAGACGCGCATTCACCGGCTGCTGGGCGACGCATACCTGCGCCGGGGGCGGCTCAAGGAAGCTCTGTACTCATTTCGCAAGGCGCTGGAGCAATTGTAAGCAGGCGGGGGCAGGGGTCTGGCTGGCTGGCATCGTAGGGCCCCATCTCTCCTGACAAGCTGTACGCTCTCTCTAGCACGCACTGTTGGCTGTTAGGCGGGCTGAAGCTACAATTCAGCCCGTTGTCTTGTGTCTATCCCACGCACTATAGGAGGACCAGTGGAACGCACGCTGATCATTGTCAAACCGGATGCCGTACAACGTGGCCTGATCGGGCAGATCGTGGCCCGTTTTGAGCAGCGCGGCCTGCGCATTGTTGGCATGAAGCTGATCCAGATGGATCGCGACCTCGCCGCCCGCCATTATGCTGTGCACAAGGGCAAGTCCTTCTACGAGCCTCTGCTGGCCTACATCACGTCAGCGCCGGTGGTTGTCATGGCTCTGGAGGGCACGGACGCGATCAAGGCGGCCCGCAACACCATCGGGGCTACGAATCCCGCCGAAGCGGGCGCTGGCTCCATACGCGGCGATTTCGGGATGGAAGTGGGGCGGAACCTGGTGCACGGCTCCGACTCGGTCGAGAACGGCGAGAAGGAAGTGGCGCTGTTCTTCGGTGACGGGGAGCTTGTGGCCTGGGATCGCGACGTTGACCGGTGGGTCTTCGAGAAGCGGTGAGCTTCCAGGCTGCGTCCAGCCTGGCTTGAGGCCAGAGGGCGCGGCCCAACCAGGTTGTGTGCACTTCCGGCGGCGCGGGTGTGTATCCGCGCCGCCGTCATCGAATGTGCACAACGACCGGCGCTTCGCGCCACAGTCCCTCTAGATCGTAGTAAGCGCGACGTTCCGGCAGGAATCCGTGAACCACGACATCCGCGTAGTCCATCAACACCCAGCCATTGGAGGGATCGCCTTCAACGTGCCAGGGCAGGATGCTGTGCTGTTTCTTGATCTCTTCGGCGACGTGCTCGATGATAGCCTTGAGCTGGCGATCGGATGTGGCGCTCACAATGATGAAGTAGTCGGTGATGGGGGACACCTGGCGCATATCCATGAGGACAATGTCCTCGCCCTTCTTGTCGGTGGCCAGGTTGACAATTGCGCGAGCCAGTTCTGCGGGTTCCAGTGGGCTATCCTCCTAGATGCTAGTGGGTTGCACTTAAGACCATTGTAGCAGCGGTTTGTTGCTCGTGCCAGGGGATGCAGTAGCGCACCGTCAGCGGCCCACGCGCAGAGGTGCCCTGTGCAGCTTCGTGTAGTCAGCACCGCTCGGCTTCAATTCACTTCGGAACAGAATCAGCTCTGTGACCGACCAATTCACTGCACACGGAGCAGTTGTCTCGCGCACAATGTCGCCGAGACACTGCGCGTCCGCGCGCGCGGCATCGCGGCGGACTCGACCTAGGGTGAGGTGTGGGCTGAAGGGGCGGTTCTCAGTGGGGTAGCCGAGCGGGGCAATAGCACGCTCGACCGAGTCTCGCAATTGATGCAGAGCATCTTTGTCACCGCCGAGACCAACCCATACCACGCGCGGGCTGCGGCTGTTAGGGAAGCAGCCGAGTCCAGTTGTTTCGAGTGTAAGCTCGCCACGCTGTTCTACGGCGCGCGACAATGCCTGCGCGATCATGTCGCGCTGGGCAACCGGGACTTCGCCGAGGAACTTGAGCGTAAGATGGATGTTACTTGGCGCGACCCAGGTGACGGTTCGCGGAGGCACTACCTTCTTGAGCGCGCACTGCGCCTCATCCAGCACGGCGATGACGGCGTCTGGCAGGGGGATGGCGATGAACAGCCGCCAGGTTTCGGTCATGGCTTGTCCCTTCCGCGTGGGTGAAGTCTGGTAGACAGGCTGAGTATACCCTGCGTGGCCTGGGATGGCACACGCTCCGCGATTTTTGGCATGGCGAGTGTTGTTGTACAATGAACGCATCGCCTGCTCGCTGATGGGGGCAAGGAGCACATGGGCCAGGAATCGCTGAACCAACTTCTGCACCAGGGTATTGCGGCTGCGCGCGGTGGCCAGCGTGACGCGGCACGCTCGATCCTGCAAAACGTGGTGCGGATGGACCCGCGTAACGAGATTGGCTGGATGTGGCTCAGCAGCGTCGCGTCCGATGACAGTGAGCGGCTGTTCTGTCTCAAGAAGCTGCTGGAAGTCAACCCGCAGAACGAGTTCGCCCTGAAGGGGCTGCGTGCCTTGGGGGTGGAGCCGGGACGTCAGGGGAGCGAGGCGCTTAGCGGCGCGGTGGTGCCCACGCTGGACGAGGGCAAGTACGCGCGTGTGTTGCAGGCCGTTGACGATTTCCTGCGGGGGTACGATCCACAGCCCTACGGCGCAGCGGACACCTCCTGGACGCGCAAGCGCCGAGGGCGCTACGCCGAAGGCGGCGCTGCCCGGCTGCGCCAGGCGATGATTGCTGCTGCCCTGGTTATGCTGGTGGCGCTGGTCGCGGGCGGGCTGATTGTGATTCAGGCAACGGGCGTGCTGGAGGGAGAAGGCCAGCAGATCAGCCTGTTCAACACGCGCGTTCCCAGCCTGACGCCGCGCCCAACCTTCACCCCGACCCTGGGCGGTCCTGCTCCCACTGAGTTCCCGACGTCAATGGCCGTCCCGCCGACTACCATTCCGCGCGATCTCGTCCGGGGCGATCCCTATGCCCTGGCTGAGCCAACCGAGATTTACCCCCGTGTGAATGCTAGCGTCGCCCGTCTGGTTGAAGAGGCAGTGGCGCATTACTGGGTGGGTGACTACCAGACGGCACTGGCGATGTTGCAGGAAGAGCGCGAGCGGTCGGAGCCGCACTGCTATGCCACGCTGGTGTACTACGAGGCGCTGAGTCTGGCCGCCATGCAAGACTACCAGAAGGCGACCGCGCTCCTGGAATGGGCGCAGAACTACGAGCCGCAGCGGGGTTTTGCCTCGTGCCGAGGGGAGCCGATTCTGCTGGCGGGGCTGGCGGAGATTCGCTACCTGCAAGATAACCGTTCCGCTGCCGCGCTTGATCTGGCGACACAGGCACTTGCCCAAGACAGCCGGCTGATTCCGGCAGTGCTGACAAAGGCACGGGTAGAGTTGGCGCGTGGTGACCGCGCCGCTGCACGCGGAACAGTCATGCCAGCCCTGGTGAACCGGCCCAACGATCTGAACCTGCTTGTCATTGCTGCTGAGATCGAAATAGCGGACGGCCAGCCGGCCAGTGCGCTGGAGCATGTTGGCCGGGCGCTGACTATTGACCCGGCGCTGCTATCCGCGCTCAAGCTACAGGCCGAAGCTTACTTGAGCCTTGCGGCACAGTCGCAGCCCGGCGATCGCAGAACGCAATACTATGGGCTGGGCGTGCGTAGCGCGCAGGCGCTGCTGCTCTACTACCCAGGGGAGCCAGCAGGTTACCTTTTCCTGGCCGAGGCGCGGCTGGGCGAGGGTAACATTGACATGGCCGAGACTGCGCTGACCCGCATTCTGGACAACGCGCCGGGCTTGCCGGAAAGCGCAGAGGCGATCATCAAGCGCGCGTATGCGTTGCACGGCGAGTTATGTTACACGTCCGGCAGGTTGGGTGACGCCTATGGAGACTTCGAGAAGGCGGCGACGATTGGCTCCGGGGCGGTGGATGCGGCGATAGTCGAGCGTCTGGTCACCATTGCGCTGCGCGAAGGTAACTTGAGCGCGGCTCAGGGCTGGCTGAGCCAACTCCTGGCGCTGGATCCCAACAACCGGCAGTACCGGCTGTGGCAGGCGCAGATGTTCGTCGAGACGTGCTCGTTGTATCCGGATCAGTTGAGCTGCGATTACTCCGGCACGCTGGCTCTGTTGTCGGATGCGTTCATCGCTGAGCTGCCGCAAGAAGCGCAGCGGGCGGACGCCTATGCTTATCGTGCCCAGGCGCAGTATCACCAGGTGATGCAGCGTGGCGCTGCGGCAGGGCAGGGGCGGCTGGCACTGCAACTGGCTCTGAACGACAACACGCAGGCGCTACTGGTACGTGACGTTGCAGTGGATCAGTATATTCGCGCGCTGATTCTGGAGGCGCTGGACGAGCCAACGCGCGCGCTGGAGTCGTACCAGTGGGTGTCGTACTGGGGCGACCTGTATCGCTATCCCTTCCACGACAAGTCGTATGAGCAGCGTGTGGCGGCGGTGGCGGAGCGCGTCGCGCAGTTGGCGGTGAGTGAAGTCCCTGCTGTTGAGGCGACGCCGGCTCCTGCTCAGGGGACGGCGACGAGGACGCCGACGGGTGCCTCCGCTACGTTGACGGTACCTCCAGAGACACCCGTAGCGACGACGCCCACTGGGCATGGGACGGCAGTTCCCTCTGACGAGATTCCGTAGAGGAGGGACGAAGGCGACGCGGACCTATGTGTCTTTTGCGCATTTGATTTCGCGTAGTCATTAACCCACAACCCCAAACACCACCCACACTAAACCAAAGGCCAAGGATAACCCGCGCCACTCACCAGCACAGGGAAACACCCACCACCCAGCAGCAAGCCCACCCGCCGCTCTAGAGCCAAAACCTCACGTAGCGTCAAATAGACGCGCAACAACACAACTAGCGGCGAATCTTCCACAGCAAGCTGCTCACGCAGCCTTCCCACATCACGCAACAAATAGTCACCAACCGGCTGCCCAGCAAACTCCCAGATCACCGTGCGGAGCTTGGGAGCCGCGTGAAAAGTTAGCCCGTGATCAATCCCCCACAGCTTACCCCGCGTATCTAGCAGCACATGCCCCCCCTTGCGGTCGGCATTGTTGACAATGAAATCAAACAGGGCGAACCGCTGCAACTGATCCACGAAACAGTCATCCAGATTGAAGTAAGTCACCTCAGGACTGTGAGCAATGAAAAGCTGCACAGACCCCAACCCCAACGGGCCTTCACGCAGCACAGTCGGCGGAACCAAATTCCACCCCAAAGCCTCAGAAACATAGTAAGTGAGCACTTCACGGTAGCACAACGAACCGTCAGGGAAATCCCACAGCGGGCGCTCACCCCAACGCGGCTTATACACTGCCAGAGCGCGCCGTCCGACATCCTGCACAGTCACGAGAACGGCGTAGTTCGACCCCCAAAGCGTCAAGCCAGCATCACGGACTATCTCACCGTGCGCAAGCAACGCCTCAGCACGCTCGAAATCAGTCGAGAGATCATCAAACGGCCCAGACACCAACTGAGCCTGCTCATCACACAGGGACTCGTCGCTCATTACGTCCAGTAGTAAATCATATGCCCATTGCTCTTGGGGTCAGAGCGTCCCTGCCGCACAATTGACTGCGCGTGCTCACTCAGAACAAGAAACTGCTCGCGTGTGCCCCAGAGCCGTATTGTCTGCGGATCAGGAACCGGCGCATCATCTTCACCAACGACCAATTCCTGAGCGACAAGCACAATCAAGTCACGCTCCTCGTCGTAGCCCAGGCCCATCTGCGCCACGTGAAAAAGCGACTCGACTGGCTCGCGCAAGGACATATCCCAGCGCGCGGAGTCGTCCCGACTCACAGACCTACCAGGGAGCCTATTATCCAGGTCGCTAAGCATCTCAGCGATAGCTTCGGACAATGCCTGCGCCTGCTGCTTCTCAATGATCACCGCCACCATCTGCCCACCCTTGCCAGCCTGCAAATAGAACACACGGCGACCTTTGGGGCCGACGGTGCCAACCGTCACGAAATCAACAGGGTCAAGCTCGACCATTCTCTGGGGCATGATGTCCCGTTCCCCTCTTCCTCCAGCAGACTCGAACCGCCCAACCACACGATTCTGTATCCTTCTCGATTCTAAGGACACAATGATGCAGCGACAAGCACACCTGGCCCAACTCAACGACGCAGACGCACCACTCCGCCCACCCGCCGCAAGAACCCGACTGGGGACGGCTGTGGCGGACGGGGCGGTAGATGGCTGGTATCATTGACACAGCGAATTGCTGGCCGATCAGCGGCGAGATGAATCACCGAGAGCGAAGCAGGCGCAATCTCAATGCGCTGAAAGAGATCAAGGTGCAGACCGAGAAAGTGAGCGAGGATGAGCTTGATCACGTCGCTGTGTGACACAATAGCCACCCGCTGCCGGGGATGGCGCACGGCCAGACGTTCGATGGCGTCTACGGCGCGCGCCTGCGCCTGGCGGAAGGTCTCGCCGCGCGGAAAGGTGACGCGGCTGGGGAAGCCCTGGACAGCACCCCACAGTGGCTCGCGCTGCAACTTGCTCAGCGACTTACCTTGCCACTGGCCGAAGCGTACCTCTCCAACATCGTCCAGCGGTTGGACAACCAAGCCAGGGTAGGGGGCTGCAACCGCCTCGGCTGTCTCAATGGCCCGTTCCAGCGGACTGCTGTAGATCGCGCTCAGGCACGCCGCCCCCAGGCGCTCACTAAGCGCCTTCGCTTGCAGTCTGCCATGCGGGTTGAGGTGCACACCAGGGGTCCAGCCAGCGAGCCGGCCCGTGCTCACCCAGTCATTCTCTGCGTGCCGAATGAGAAAGAACTCAGTCATGATCGCCTTCCCCCGGCTACTATCTTCCAGATGATAGCATATCGGTGAGGCAGACACGACAGTTCTGGCGCGAGCCACAGCCTCTTGCCAACTTGCCCAACCTGAACTAATGTTATGGTAAGGGCTGGGTGGGGAAGAACGGCACAACACAATGTCGTTGACATCATTGCTGCTTCATGCGTGGGGATCGTGCTCAAGCGAAGGTGTGCTTGTCTTCGACGACACGGGTACTATCCGGTTCGCCAATGCCCGTTTGTCTGAGCTATTGAGCACACCCAACATTCCGCCGACCACTCTGGCGCTCCTCCAGGTCATTGAGCCAGCTATACCAGCGCTGCGCAGTGTTCTTCGTCCCGCGCGAGAGGGTGAGAGACTCTGCTGGGGGCACCTGGTGCCCCAGTCCGGGCAGGCTCACCGCCTTGCCTGGCAGCGAGTTCCGCTTGAGGACGCGGACATACCGGGCGGGACAGTGATCGTCTTCCGTGAAGACGTGACTGAGGGCCGGCTGGGGCTGGGTAGGCAGTCGTTCCTGAGCACTATCTCCCACGACTTGCGCACGCCACTCAGCGCAATTGTCGGGTTCGCCGAGCTGCTACGCAACAACGTGGGAGGACTGACCGAGGACGAGCAACGCGAGTTCTTGGGGCACATTGTCAAGAACGCCAATGATCTCACGCACTACGCTCAGATTGCGCTAGACATCATGTACCTGGAAGCCAGCCCCGATCACTTCGAACTGGAGGATGTGTTCCTGGCTCGTTTTGTACAGCACTGGCTGCGCGACGCTACCCATCGCTTCCCTACGCACCAGGTCGAGCTGCTGAACGGGATCGGGGGCGAGGAACGGGAAGAACCACGGGCGCGCGTTTCCCCGGCGGCACTGCACAAGATTCTGCACATCCTCCTGGAATTCGCTCTGCGCGAATCGCCAGGCGGCGAGCCAATCGAGATCAGACTTGATCAGCATGGTGCGGAGGCTCATGTCGTGCTCCGGCACCAGGCCCCGCATCTCACCGAGGAAGAGGCCGGACGGCTATTCGCGCTCATGGCACCGCGCGACTTAAGCGAAGAGAGAAGGCCCCAACTGCACCGTATGCAGCTCTACGTGGCCAGCTTGCTGGCCGAGCGCCAGGACGGTTCCCTGGTGCTGCGCCAGCGCCCCGACCAGTCCATTGAGCTAGACCTGGCGATGACACTGGCGTGAGGGCCTTCCTTGCGTTCGGCTCTGGGAGTGCCAGCCATCCCCGTGAAATACCCTTGACAGCCGCCTGTTTCCCCATTAAGGTTGCGCCGGTATCCGCGAGACCAGTCCGCTGTGACTCGCTACATCCCAACGCGAGGAGCACAAAAAGCATGGGGCGTGTGGTCAACGTCAACAACCCGACAAGTGTACGCAACCAACAGATGCGTACGGCGGCAGAGCTGCTACGCCATCTGAGCCAGAAGACTGACCTGGACGCTGATGCGCGCGACATGGCAGCGCAGGTCGTCTTTTGCTTGCGGACGATTGAGGAAGGCATAGATAGCTCAGCAGCCGCCTGGGAAAAACGTGATTATTGGGTCAAAGCGGAGCAGCTTCGCCAGCGCTGGGCCTGGGCGAGCACGTATGCTGGACGGTTGGAGACTATCATCCGGCAGGATCAGTGGGATCGCCTGCCGCAGGTGCTGGTCGAGATATTTCCCCATTTCGCTGAGATCAAGGTCACGCGCCTGACCCGCGAGGCCGACACATGGAATGGGGCTTATCAGAAGC
>MTKY01053513.1_pt1 | contig 15202 bp, 7 predicted proteins | sample 1042731 | NCBI WGS metagenome assembly MTKY01 (sample SAMN06212206, study PRJNA360538) | anaerobic digester metagenome | biome: Wastewater treatment plant; material: sludge; isolation source: anaerobic digester fed with sludge from wastewater treatment plant | place: Denmark: WWTP Soeholt ... | reverse complement strand
TCCATGACCTCCGCTCGGACGTTCTGCCCGGTGTATCCGCCGACAGTCTCGATGTAATTGGCGCCGCCGATGGCCCGGGCATTGTTCATGAGGGCCACGGGCGTTCCCTGGCGATCGATGAACAGCACCTCGTCCGCCTGAACAATCTCAGAAAGCTGCTGCGGGGTCAGCGTGGCCTGAACAAACGCGCTGGAATCGCCCGACACGTCAACCGTGCCTCCAATCGCGACGATCCGATCCAACAGGGCCGGCCGGACCGAGGGGTCCGCGTCGATCATCTGGATGCGATAGCGATCGCGGGTGGCGGTTGGTGAAGCGTCGCGCAGCATAGCCGCCAGCGCGGGATCGAGGCGGTAGGCCGGATGATACGGCCCCACCCAGCGGACGAACGGCAGGGCCTCCACGGCCGGGCGGGTGCGGGCGTCCATCCGCACCAGAAGGGCATAGTGGGGAAGGTAGTTGTGAACCGTAGCCCCCAGGCCGCGCAGGACCGCGCGGAAGTCGTCCAGCGGCGGGACGAGAAACTGCACAATGTACAGACCGGATGCCGGCGACTGGGCAAGGCGGGTGTTCACCGCCGGTTCCGCCAGGCACGGGTCAAAATCGCCGTGCCGCAGCCGAAGCTGATAGTCCGCCGGGCGGGGTCGCGCGAAGTGCTGCCCGTCGATGCTCACGGCGTAGTACGGCCGCGCACCGATCGATTCCTCCTCTTCCCAGAGTGCCAAACGCGAGGAGGCGCCGGAAACGGAGATCATCCGCGGGTTGCGGATGGGCTGGTCGCTGAGCTGAATCAGGGTGTCTTCGCCCAGTTGAAGCCGATACTGCGAGCCGGCTTGTTCCACCGACAGTACCGGCGCGCCGCGATGGTCATTGGCCGGAGGGGTCTGGGCCGAGGCCGACAGCCATGTTCCCCCCGCCACCCCACCGAGCGCAACCGACAGGATCATCTGAAGATACCGTTGCATCACCATCCCGCTCCATTCGTTTGTTCGTTTGTTGTACGATCCGGCCTACTGCGGGCCTTGCATCTGATTCAGGAACAGCGGAATGTCCTGCTCGTCCACGTAGCCGTCGCCGGTCAGATCGCCCGGCAGGCACGCGCCGGACGCCGCATGGTCGTAACAGACCTGGAACGCCTGAAAATCCTGAAGGTCCACGTCGCCGTCCTCGTCGAAGTCCGGCACGCGCGGCCAGACCAGGGTGTTCTGGAGCAGCGCGTACGCCACGTGCTCACCCGTCAGGTGGGTGCGGGTCAGGTCGTCATCAAGGGAAAGCAGCAGATAGACCGATCCGCCGGATCCGGCCTGCCCGTGACGCTGCGCCCAGTACGCCGTGTCGCCTTGAAGACCCGCGCCCGCGGCGAGAACCACAAACTGCGGGGCGGTCATCGGAGTCTGCAGGGTGTAGGCCGTCTGCGGCGGAGTGCCGTGGAGGACGCCCTGCACCGTGTCCGGCCCCACCCATGCCTCGAAGGGGATGCCGCCCATGCTGGCGCCGGTGACGGATTCGAACACGATCACGCCGATGGTCTCGTTCGCACGATCCTGGCCGGTGCCGCCCGTGTGTTTCCCCGTTCGCAGAGAGTAGGTGGACGGAATGGCGCTTCGTCGATCGCCCTGCGACCAGAAGGCGGACCAGTTGTCATTGGCGCTCATCACCTGTCCGAGCACCACGGGGTTCGCATAATGCCGCCAGTACGGCCGCCGCTCGCCCGTCCAGTTGTCGTTGCCGTCGGTTACCGTAGAGGTGTATTTCCAGGCCTCCATCTTCACGCCGTTCAGTTCCGTGACACCCTGTTCCATGACCCAGTATCCGACGATTTCCTGGATGGAGTAGGTCTGGGACGGATTGGTCGGATCGACCAGACGCAAGCCGAAGCTGTTGGCCGTCACGTTGCTGACCCGTGGAATCATTCGTTTGCCGTTGAAGAAGTACTGTCCGGTGCAGACGACAACCGGGTTGGTGTATGTGTTCTTCAGAGTCACCGTCTTTACGACATGATTCGCGGTGGTGAATCCCGCCTCGAACTTCGGCGCCACCTCACAGACGTCCGGCACGCCGTTGCCGTTGGCGTCGGCGGTCCAGCCCTTGTAAATCTCCCAGGAGTCGGGAAGGCCGTTTCCGTTGCAGTCCGGTTCGCACTCGTCGGGCAGGCCGTTTGCGTTATAGTCGGTGCTGGCGCCGCTGCTGAGGTCGCACTCGTCCGGCACCCGGTTGCTGTTGCAGTCCTCCGAGGTTCCATCCGCCAGGTCGCACTCATCCGGAATGCCGTTGTTGTTGCAGTCCGGGCTGGTGCCGTCGTCGATGTCGCATTCATCCGGCACCCCGTTCAGATTGCAATCCTGGCTGGTGCCGGTGGCGATGTCCACGTCGTCCGGAATGCCGTTGTTGTTGCAGTCCAGGGCAGTGGAATAGTCCCAGCCGATGGCATCGAAGACGGCCAGGTCAGCCTCCCGGTAGAAGTTCGGATAGAACGTCTCTCCGTCGGCCTGGGCGGGGTCCATGATGCCGATCGGCGGCGTCTGCTCGCGGAAGTGGCTGGCCTGGTAGGGATCCCCGTCTGACATGCGGTACTCCGCGACGATCAGATCGGTGTTGTGGTCATCATTCGGGGAGTTGTAGGACACCAGCCGCGGCGTGGTCTGAAATTCCGGGTACGTGGACGGATTGTAATTGTACGCTCCGGGCGTCCGCTGAAAGCGGAACAGATCCATTGCCGCCATGTCGTCCGCGTCCTGGAAGTCCGCGAAGGATATGAAGCCCAGGACGTGGCCGACCTCGTGGGCCACGACCGATTGGTAGCATTGCCGGTTGCCGGGCACGCCGTCACTGGGGTCGTAATCCCATGCAAATGCCGTGTTGAGCACCATTTCAGCGTCCGACCCGCTCGTGGAACCGATCACCGCCTTGTAATTCGCCGTCGTGAAGAAAACGCGATTCTCATTGGTCACCGTCGGGCTGCCGCCGTTGTATCGAACAGGCACGGTGCTGCCGGTGGGCAGCCAGCTCTGGATCACGTCATCCAGATCCATGTCGGCGATCATGCTGGCGCGAACCGTTGGGTAGGACACTCCGTCGACGAAGGCTGAGGACGTATAGCCGAGTACATAGCTCCCCAGATTCCGCATGGAAAAGTCGATCTTGACGGTCACCGGGTCGGCAAACTGGCTCTCGATATACTGCGCCACGGCTTCCAGGGCGTCCGCGGCGCCGGGGGGGAGGGAGCCGGACACGTTGAACACAATGTTCATACCCGCGCGCGACCCGGCCGTGCGGATGACGGTGTGCTGCGCCTCGGCATTGAGGGCGCGGACCGCCTCCACGTCGCGTCTCAGGTCTTCCGCCGTCAGGTTCTCCAGATTGCTGCCGCAGATGTACCGCGTGATCCGGAACGTCTCCACCTCCGTCGGCGATCCGTCCAGATAGAGCACGCCGCTCTCCCGCGGGCCCGGCTCGAACAGGACCGGCACACGGCTGTCGATCTTGCTCCACCAGTCGGGCGGGTTGCTTCCATCCGCCTCCGTGCTCAGAATTCCCACGAACAGAATTGCACAGGCCGCCAGCAGGCTCCATCGCGTCATCATCGAATCCTCCTTCGCTGTGACGATTCCTCCACCAGGCCGGTCAGGACTCGGCCTCGCCACCGGGTTCGTCTCACGACCACCGGGACGCACCACGGGCGCGGCAGCCGGGAGGCGAATCAGTTACGCTTGATAACTCGTGGGAGGATAGCAGACGCGACGCACCGCGCAGAGGTAAGACGACGTTCCCGCACCACTACCCACTCCCAGCAGCAACTAATCCAGCTCATTTTACGTCTAATAGGCCGAAATTCAAGGAATAATGAGCATTGGGCCCCTCGCGGACGTCAAAACAGGCTGGAGTGGCGGCCCCTACATCGTGGGGCTGAAAGCGGATGATGCCCCCACCCTATGTGGATCCCGGCTCTTCAGCGTGCTCCAAGTCGCGCTATCTGATGGCCTCCGGGTGGCCGGAAGCACCACAACAGGCCCGCTGGCTCCCACGTCCGCAGGGGCGCGACCTGTTATGGGACGTCTGTTATGGGGTTGCGTCGGTTCCGGGTAGTGGGAGCTATGGTCTGGCGTTTAGAGTGCCGATTTACTCCGTACGACGCGGTAACCCGGTGACACGGCCGGAATTCCGTCGCCCGACGTGAGTTCCCGGCGGACCCGCCACCTGCGCAGCGACGTACACGGGAGATTGGATGGGCACAGCTTCCGACAGACTGGAATCGGACGTCACAACCGCGGACGCTCCCGAAGGCACCGGTTTTTCGCCGCCGGAGATCGACGAGGCCAGCCGGGCCACAGGGCTGGCCGCCGCCGAAGAGGAACTCAAGGCGGTTCTGGCGGAGGAGGAGCTGGAGGAAGAGTCGGAGCTTACCGCGCCGGGCTGGGATGGAGAACTGCCGGAGAACGTGTTCAAAATCGTCGACGCACGGGTCGCGATCTGGGACAAACTGCTGGCGCTGGATGCCCACCGCCACGAGTTTCGCCGCAACTCTCCATCCGAACGGGTTCTCAACGAAATTGCGCGGCAGACCCGCGAGTTGCAGCGATTGCCGTCCGGCGAGGCGCTGACGTCCGCGCTGGACCGGATCACCCGGCAACTCCAGCCGCCCGGCGATGCGCCGGTCTCACCGCTGGAAGAAGACGACGAAGACGAAAAAGACTCGCTGGAGGCAGAGGCGCCGGACGAGGAAGACGCGCCCGAGGCGGAACCGTCGAGTGCGCCGGCGCCGGACCCCACACTCACTCGTCTGCTGAATGTGGGGGTGGCCCAGCTCAAGCTTCTGATTGCGCGTGAACAGACCAATGCGCTGATTCCCAAGGTGACGGCGGAGTTGTGTGCGGAAGAGCCGCTGGCCCATCTGTGCCGGCAGCAAAACGTGGATGCCGACACGCTGCTGGGCTGGACCTTCTATGCGTTGGGCCTCGAACTTCGAATCGCCCACTACCGACGGCAGGAGGAGGAGTATCGCGCGTCCCAGGCCGCGGCGGACAAGGCGCGACGCGAGTCCGGCGGGCTGCGATCGATCTTCGGTGGCAAAGGCGGAAAAGAAGAGGGGCCCGAGCTGGATCCGGACATCCCGAACCGGCGACACGCGGCCGAACGCGAATACAAGGCGATCGAACCGCAACTGGCCGATGCGTACTGGCGGCTCTACGAAGAACTGGCCTGGCTGCTGGCATCCGGGGCCATTGAGGATGCGGACGGCCCGCGCGTGCGGGCGTTTCTGCGGTACGGACTGGTCGCGGTCCACCCCGGCGTGGTGCAGCCCGACAAGCTGGAATACGTGATTGACGACTGCACACGCAACGTGGTGCCCTGGCGGAACACGGTGGAGGCCGTCCACGCCGTATATCCGGACGAATATGTGCAGGCCGTCCATGCCCGGCAGACGACGCCCAGTCCGGACGAGGAACTGGATTTGAACGGGCGGGGCACCCCCCTGTGGAAGGCGGATCGACTCTGGCGCCTGTCCGTGATCAACCGGGTGCGGGCGGATCTGTTCCAGGCCGAGTGCGATCGGCTCCGGAGCGAGATCGGCCGGCTGGACCGCAAGCGGATGGAGGACGAACAGCAACTCGAGGCGTTGCGGCAGAGTACCAAGCGCAGCGCCAAGCACAAAGCCGATGCACTGGACAAAGAGCTGGTCGGCACACGCGGCCAGCTCGGACGGTACAACAAGACTCTGGAGAAGCTCCAGAACAAGGCCATTCCAGAGCTCACGCAGCAGGCGGGACTCGCGGAAAGCAAGCTGCCCGTCGCCCAGCAGGTTCTTTCACCGGAGCAGGTTATCCGACGCGAGGCGCAGTTCATTCGCCGGCTTGCCCGCCTGACCGCCCGGCTGAAGGAGCCGTACCTGGCCTTCGTGCTGCGCGACCGGTTCGAGCCGCAGCGGCCCGATCACCACGACCGTGTCACCGTCCAGGAAGCCGTCGCGCAACTGGAAAAAGCGGACCCGCGTGTCTTTCACCAGACCGTGGTGCACAACAAGGATCTGGACAAGCGCGTTTCGGTCCGGACGCCGGCCACGTTCCTGATCGTCCCGGCCCGCGGGCAGATGGGCATCTCCATCAATCCGCGACGAAACAACGATCTGGGGCGGCTGGTGCTTCCCCTGATGAGCCAGCGTCAGAGCATGCTGGAACGGATGCTGGTGGACATCCTGGCGGACTTCCGGTGGGACTGCTCGATGGAGGAAGCCGGAATCGACTGGATCACCGCCGACGCCTTGTGCTCGGCCTACGCCACCGTCCGCTGGAACTACCGCAACCGGGGCGAGCAGATCCAGAAGAAAGCGGGCTTCGACAAGAAGGCCAAAGACCGCCAGAACTGGCGCGTTCACTATCGCCTGTTTGTCACCAGCGCCGAGGACCGGGGGCGCAAGCTCTTCAACAAGTGCCTGGACGCCTACAACTGTCTCGTTCAGTACGTGGGCATGCCCGACGGCATGGAACCCCTCAAGCGAGAGTGATTCACGCGCGCGGACAGCGCGGCGCGGGACGTCCGCCGGGACGGACGGCGTGCGCCGATCCCGTTCGAAGAAGCCACGTCCAGCGTTTGTCGAGCCAGTTCCACCACATCTCCGGGTGGGCGCGCACCACCCCGTCCATACGCGCGGCAAACAGGCGCAGAATGGCGCCGGCCGCGTCCTTCCGACGGCCGGAGGCCGAAACGTCCAGCGGTTCATGACACCGCACGTGATAAACGCCGTCGGACCAGTGCCAGTCCGTCATGACGATCGGCACGCCCGCCCGCATCGCCATGATGACCACGCCGGTGGGAAAATACGCCTGGCGGCCCAGCACGCGAACCTCCGTGCCCTCGTGAGGCTTCCGCGGAAGGTCCGGCGTGAGATACAGCCCGCGCCCCTCGCGAAGCACGCGCAGGGCCACGAACAATCGCTCGCTTTTGCCTCCGTCGGCCGGCGGGTAAACCAGGTGTCCGTCTCCCGCCGCGCCCACCATCATGTTCACCCGGTGTTTGCGCGGGTCGGGCGACCGACGCAGGTAGATGCTGCAGGGAAACCGTTCGGCCAGAACGCGAGGAAACAGCGGATACCCGCACAAATGCGGCGAGATGATCAGGGCGCCCCGACCGGACGCACGGATGGCATCCAGATGCCGGATCGAATCGTCGAACCGGAAGCGGTCGGCCGCACCGGACGCCTCAAATCCGGCCCGCAGCACGTGCATCAACGTGATCATCTGGTCGGCGGCGCGATCGAAGTGCAGGTCGACAAGCCCGCGGCGGTACAGTCCCGCCGCTTTCATGTTGCGGGCCAGCCGCACCCGCAGGGGCACGCACCCCTTGACCACCCCGAGCGCGACCCGGTGAATCAGGTCCACCTGCCGGCGACTGCATCGTTGCGTCAGGCAGGCTCCGCCTTCCAGCAGGCGCATCACGGCGTCCTTGCGCAGACGTCGGGAAAGGGTCATCGGACGCCGACGGCCGCGCGGCGAACGCCCATCCCCTTCTTTCGTGGTGTGTGTCGTCTTCACCCTCGCCGACTCGCAGAAACAACCATCACGACGGAACCGGCTCGAAACCGCCAACGATGGAAATCCACACGAATGGGCCAACGGCACGGACGGACGCGCCACTTATACGCGCAAAGCTAAGGATGCGCGGCCGCCCTGTCAACAATCTCCAATCGCGGGCGATGCACGAGAGCCGCGCGGCGAATGGTCGTCCGTCAGGGCAGTAGCGGACGGCAACGGACACTACCACCCTCGCGGGGCGGAGAGTCGCTTCCCCGGGATTCCGAACGGTATTGCCCTCGCCGACTCAGCGGCCGACGGGGGAAAGTGAGGACTGGGGACAACCGACGACCGAGACGCAGTTGGCGCCCGCTCGCTTGCCGGCGTACAAAGCGTCGTCGGCGCATTTCAGCAGATCGTCCACCGTGGTGTGCCTGGGCATGCGCTGGACCACGCCGAAGGTGGCCGTCAGGGCCAACTCGAGGTCGCCGAACTGGACGCGATTCTCCTCCAAGGCCCTGCGATGACGTTCCGCCGCCGCCTGGGCGGTGTCGGCCGTCGCTTCCGGGCAGAGAATCAGGAACTCGTCGCCTCCCATGCGGCATACGATATCCTCCGTCCGGCCGGTGCCGCGCAGGATACTGGCCACGGATTTCAAGACCAGGTCGCCGGCGGCGTGTCCGTGCGTGTCGTTGATCGTCTTGAAATGGTCCAGGTCTATGGCGATGCACGAGAGCCACCAGCCGTGCCGATCGGCGGCCGCCCAGAGCTCGGACAATCGGCTGAGCGCGGCCCGGCGATTCAAGAGACCCGTCAATTCGTCGGTGGTGGCGACCAGCTTGAGCTTGGCGTTGACCGTCATAAGCCGGCTGTTGACCAGGGCGAGCTTGGCATTGAAGGCGTGGGTTTGATGATCCCGCTTACGCAAATCCTCGGTGAGTCGGATGATGCGGTCGGCGGCGCGCAGCCGGGCCCGGAGCTCGCGCTGGCTGAACGGCTTGACCAGATAGTCGTCGGCGCCGGCGTCGAATGCCTCCACGACGCAGTCTTCCCCTGAACGCCCGGTCAGCACGATGATGTATACGAAATCGATCTCGGAGTGGCTGCGCACGGCACGGCACAGCTCTCCCCCGCTCATTTCCGGCATCGACCAGTCGGTAATGAGCAGCGGAGCGGGCTCGGACAGGAGCCTTCGAAGGCCCTCCTGGCCGTCCGAGGCGGTCAGTACCTCGTAGCCCTCCGCCACGAGATGGGCTTTCAACAGCCTGAGGGAATCGGAATCGTCGTCGACGATCATGGCTTTCGGAACGTGCGCCAGCGGCCGCCAGGGACGCTCTGCGTCCGCCGCTTTGGCCGCTTCCGCAATCAGAGCGGTCCGACGAGCCTGGGCCTGGGCGAAGATCCCGGCCAGCGGGGGAACATCCCGCGTGGGAATGGCAAACACAGCGCCGGCCTGCTTCCACTGATCGCGGATGGTGTCAAAAAGTGCGGGGAACCCGTCTGCATGCACCCCCAACGCTTCCGCCCGGCGCACGAGGTTGTGCAACGCCGACTCGCCAACGGAATCGGCGGTCAGCACGTTCGCAATGACGCCGGCGAAATGAAGGATGCGGGCAAGCGGCGCCGCATCGGGCTCGCAGCCGGCGATCTCGGTGTCGGATTTCCCCTGCATTCGCACCGCCTGGATGACGCGGTCCGGCAGCCCCCAATCGGTCATCATCTCGGACGCCAGCGTGTTGTGGTCGATGTCGAAGATTTCGTGTTCGATGGAGAGCCCTTCTTCCGCGCTCAACTGGTTGATGAGCTGAAGGGCGTGCGTGTACGCTTCCGGAAGCGCCGTGGCCAGGGCCAGTCTTCCGATCTTGCTCAGCAGGCCCACCGTGAAGGCCTCGTCCGGGTCGGTCGTGCGCAGGTGCTGGGCCAGGGCCCGGCTGCTGACCGCCCGGGCCAGGGCATCGGACCAGAAACCCTGGTAGTCGAAGCCCTTGCATCGACCGCTTCGATGCGTCGACACTAGAGAGAACCCCAGAGCCAGGATCTTCACCGTACGCATCCCCAGCAGGCGAACGGCCATGGAGATGGACGAAATGGACCGCGTCATGCCGGCCAGCGGTGAGTTCACGTACTGAAGAAGACGCGCGGAGATCGCCGGGTCGGTCTCCACCACGGCCGCCATCCGTTCGATGCGCGTTTCCTCCGTGCTCGCCATGCGCAGAATGGCAAGAGCCACGCCCGTCGGCGTCGGCAGCGTGCTTCCTTCTCGGATGCGCTCGTATGTCAGGCTGTGCTTCATGAGGCGGTCACGCTCCCGAGCGGGCCGATCGCCGTCCCGCCCTCCAGCGGTCAATTCCCCGAGACTGAAGCTGCCGGAATGGATCCCTCATTGCCGTCAATCTCCGCGACAACGCACGCTCCGTGCCGACGGCGTGCCGGACCCTTCACCCCTGAGCGCGTCCGGGCATGCCCCGGCGCGCCGCAAAAGAGACAACAGACCTCAGTTCTGGTGACATCGGTTCGCGATGGGGGAACCTTGACTTCGCCCCTGCGGCCGGCGGCCGGGCCGGCTCCGACACGTCTGCTCCACGCGGTCCGTTCGTGGAATACCGGTGGCAACGTCCGATAATTTGGTGTAACATGATCGTCGCGTTGGGGCTTCCCCGCATGGTTATGGGAAGTTCAAAGCGGCGCCCCGGGATCGGACGATATACGAAACATATCGGGCTGTGGACACCTCGGCCTGGAAGGAGACACCCCGCACATGCTCGTCACGTGCATGGTGACGCTGGCAGCCGTCATGCAGCTTGCTGCTGCGATGCTCGTGGTGCGCGTGCTGCGGATCACGGGGCGATCTTCCGCCTGGCTTGTGATTGCGGTTGTGGCACTGCTGATGGCGGTACGGAGGTGCATCGTTCTGTATCGGTGCCTGACCCACAGCGACCTGTTCGCACCGGATGTTCCAGCGGAGAGTGTCGGGCTGGCCATTTCGGTACTGATGCTGATCGGAATCGCGAAACTCGGCCCGTTTTTTATCTCGGTGGTTCAGTCGCGCGAAGTGTTGCGCGATCAGGCCCGGACGGTGCGGGAACGGATGAAGAAGCTCAACTGCCTGTATGGTATCTCCCGCATCGTGGAGCAGACGGAGCTCTCTCTGGACGAGACGCTCCAGCAGATTGTCAACATCATTCCCGCCTCCTGGCAGTATCCGGACATCACCTGCGCCCGCTTGATCCTGGGGGACACGACCATCGCCACCGCCAACTGGACGGACGCGCCCTGGATTCTCTCCAGTCCGATCCGCCTGCAGGAGGTTCCCATGGGCCGACTGGACGTGGGCTACCTGGAGGCGCGTCCGGCCAGTGATGAAGGCCCGTTTCAGCGGGAGGAACGCACCCTGCTGAACGCGGTCGCGGAGCGCGTCGGGCACATTGCGGAACGCCGCCGGATGCAGTTGGAATGCGCAACGCTGAATGAACAACTCAACCAAGCCCAGAAAATGGAGGCCGTGGGCCAGCTTGCGGCGGGCGTGGCCCACGATTTCAACAACCTCATCACGCTGATCCTCGCCCACACGGGGCAGGTCCGCTCGCAGGCGGGCGAAGCGCCGGACGTCGTCGCCGCCCTGGAAGTCGTTGAGAACGCGGCCCATCAGGCCACCGAAGTGACGCGTGCGCTGATGACATTCAGCCGCAGCGTGCCGACGCACAGGCGGCGGGTGGATCTGCGCGACGTTCTTCGGGATTCCGTGCGGATGCTGGCCCGCACGCTCCCGGCCTCCATCGAATTGGCGGTGGACTCGTGCGAGCCACCCCAATGGGTTCTGGCGGACCGAACGCAACTGCACCAGGTGATCCTGAACCTGGCGCTGAACGCCCGCGACGCCATGCCGCAGGGGGGCCGGCTGACTCTTCAGGTCGGCCCCGCCTCGACCGACGACCTGCGGGCGCTGCCGGACGATGGGCGCGCCCGCACGGATTGGGTTTGTCTGCTCGTCCGTGACACGGGCCCCGGAATCCCGAAGGATCTGATGCCGCGCGTGTTTGAACCCTTCTTCACCACCAAGCCGCGAGAGCAGGGCACCGGACTGGGCCTTTCGGTGGTCCACGGCATCATCCGCGAGCACCGCGGGAGCGTTCGCATCCATTCGGAGCCGGGCGAGGGGACCGAGTTCCGCGTTCTTCTGCCGTTGAGCACGGCGCTCGAACCGAAGACCCCGGAACCGGCGTCGGTTCCCCCGATCTGCGTAGACGGCGCTTCGGTTCTTCTGGTTGAAGACAATAGACCGTTGCGCCGTGTCATCACATCCGTTCTGCGGAATCGGGGTTTCCGGGTGATTCAGGCGGAAGACGGAGCCGCGGCGCTGGCCGCTTACGACCAGCACGGAGCCGACCTGCACGCCCTGATTCTGGACATCGACCTGCCCCGGGTCAGTGGCCGGTCGTGCCTGCGAGAGATTCGTTCCAAGGGATGCCGCACGCCGGCCGTTCTGATCACCGCCATCCCGGATGCCCAGTGGAACGCGTCGGACGACCCGGACACGCGGTTGCTGCGTAAGCCGTTTCGAATGGACGAACTGGCCGAGGTAGTCTGTGCCGCGCTGCAGTCCAAACCAACGCCAATAGTGGAGGTTCCGGTATGAGTCTGGCCACCACCATCCTGCTTGTCGACGACCAGAACCTGCTGCGCGAAGCCTTGGCATTGCGCTTGTCCCAGGAGCCTGGTTTGTCCATTGTGGCGACGGCCGGTGACGCGGATGCCGCCGTCCGCGAAGCGGAAATTCACCAGCCGCACGTCGTGCTCATGGACATCGACATGCCCGGACGATGCTGCTTCGACGCGGCCCGGGCAATTGCGGCCGTCAGCCCCCAAACGGCCGTCGTGTTCGTCAGCGCGTTTTGCCACGATCGATATATCGAGGCAGCCCTGGCCGTCGGTGCCGCGGGATATCTGACCAAGGACGAGTCACCGGGGATGCTGATCGCGGCCATTCATGCCGCGCGGTCGGGCTCCGCATATTACTCGCCGGAGGTGGCCGCCCGTATCGTTGCGGATAGCGCCGGGCTGCGTCTGTCCCAACCCGCCAACGCACGGGTGTCCACTCTGACGCCGCGCGAGTTGGAAATCCTGCGGTACATCGCTCGCGGCATGTCGCGCAAAGAGATCGCGCGATTGCGACAGGTCAGTGAGAAAACGGTCGTCAACCATACCACAAACCTGATGAACAAGCTGAACATTCACGATCGAGTGCACCTGGCTCGCTATGCGATCCGCGAGGGACTGGCCTCGGCCTGAATCGGCGCGGAGCAACGTGGGCACCCGCGCGAAAGGTCAGCTGCATCAAGTGCCACTGATTCTCGGGTTATGGGTGGACGTCGACTGCATCAGCGAACCCCCACCCCTTCGATTTCGTTCACTGTTTTTTTGTTCGGTCTCCAGATTACGCTCGACATGGAAGCCGCCGGCTGATAATCTGGTCTGCGGATAACGGCGCACAGCGGCAGACGCGCGTGTGCGCCGTGACTGCGAAGGCGGCCGCAGCGGCTCCATATCAGAATGCATGCACGGACTCGACCACGCCGCGCGGCGTCTTCGACCTCAACCGTGCAAAAGGATTGGCGTGTCGCGCGCGGAAACACAGATTCGCAAAAGACGTCGATGGTCAAGAAAAAAACCAGCGCCCGACCGAGTGACTCCGGTGTATCGCGCCGGCCGTTGCGGTTCTCCGAGAGCATCTACCGGGCCGTGTTTGAGACGACGGGCTCGGCCACGATGATTGTCGAGGAAGACCTGACCGTCTTGCTGGCCAACGAACAGTTCGCCCGATTGATCGGGCGGCCGCGCGAGGAATTGGAAGGGCGGGTGCTGCCGACGGGGTTCATCGCGCCCGAGCACCGGGAGCGGATGGTGCAATACCACCGGGCCCGTCGAGACGATCCCGATTCAGTGCCGGGCGCGTATGAGGCCCAGGTGATCGACGGGTCTGGTGAGCGACGTGACGTGCTGATCATGGCACGGCTGATTCGGGGTACGAAACGCAGCGTGGTTTCGTTTTCCGACATCACGGAGCTGAAGCGAGCGCAAGCCGCACACGAAACGAGCAGGATCCGCTATCGCGAGTTGTTCACCAACATGACCAACGGGGTGGCGGTGTATGAGGCTGTTGACGACGGAGAGGACTTCCTCCTGATCGATATGAACGACGCCGGGTTGGCCATCAGCCGCGCAAACCATCTTGTGGTAGGCATGAGAGTGACCGAGGCCTTCCCGGGCATTCGGCGGATGGGGCTTCTGGAGGTGCTCCAGCGGGTCTGGCGGACGGGCGAACCCGAGCATCTGTCGGAGGTGCCCTACCAGGACAGTCGTGGTCTCGATTGGTTTGAGAACCTAGTGTACAAGCTGCCCTCCGGCGAGATTGTCGCCATTTATGAGAACGTCACACAGCGCAAGCAGGATGAAGAGACCCGCTTTCGTCTGCAAGAGCAGCTCCACCAGTTCCGCAGGCTCCAGGCGGTCGGTCAGTTGGCAGCCGGTGTGGCCCATGACTTCAACAACCTGATCACGGTAATGCTGGGCGGCGTGGAACAGCTCAAACCCGCGCTGGCCGGGAATCCCCCGTTGGCCGCCGCGCTTCGGTCCATCGAGCAGGCCGCGACGGAGGCGGAAGGCGTCACCCGTTCGTTGATGAACCTCGGCCGCGAAGCCCCGGCGGAACGCAGAATTATTGACGTTCGCGGGGTGCTGACGGAGGCGGAACCACTGCTGAGCCGTGCCGTCTCGGCATCGGTGACGTTGCGGATCGAAGTCGCAGGGGAGTCTCCGCTGTGGGTCCGGTCTGACTCCACGCAGTTGCAGCAGGTCCTGCTGAACCTGGCCGTCAACGCGCGTGACGCGATGCCGTACGGCGGAACGCTGACCATCCGCGCGGACGAAGTGGCTGCGGACGTGCCGGCCAGCCTGGAACTCTCCTGCGCGTCGGCGGATCGCTACGTGCGCATTGCCGTACAGGATACGGGCGCCGGTATCGCGCCGCACGTCCGTGAACGCCTGTTCGAACCCTTCTTCACCACCAAGGCGCGAGGCCGCGGCACCGGGCTGGGGCTGGCCATCGTGCATGGAATCATTCAGAGCGATGGCGGCGCGATAGCCGTTCAATCCGAAGTAGGCCGGGGAACCACGATCACGGTGTTCCTGCCGGCGCGAAGACCGCCCGAATCGCCCGACGAGGCCTGACAGGCCCGGCCCGCTCCGGCTGCCCGCGGCGAGCCGATCCCGCGGCCGACCATGGGAATCCCGTCCTCGCTTCTGTGGGCAACACGGGCACATTTATCGGATGCATCCACCGTAGTTGCCATTTTTATTTGCTAAGCCTAGGTCACCCTGCCACCGATACGACAGTCACGAGTTGCGTGCAGTGTCAACGACTCACCCTGCCGTAAAACAATCCGAGTCGATCGGCGTTTCACGCGGCACCGCACAGTTGCGGAGAGGACCGACATGAGGTCGGCATATCGCGCCCTCCCGCCGGGATTTCTTCAGTGGCATCCAGTTGGGAGGATAGCACCGCATGTTCAAGCAAATGAAGCTCTCGTCGAAGATGGCCATGGGGTTCGGAGCGCTGGTCGTCGTGACCGCGATTCTCGGGGTTTTCACCTGGCGTGTCGCCGGGCGGGCAGAACCGGCCAGGAGCGGGCGGGTGA
>MTKY01051479.1_pt1 | contig 15212 bp, 8 predicted proteins | sample 1042731 | NCBI WGS metagenome assembly MTKY01 (sample SAMN06212206, study PRJNA360538) | anaerobic digester metagenome | biome: Wastewater treatment plant; material: sludge; isolation source: anaerobic digester fed with sludge from wastewater treatment plant | place: Denmark: WWTP Soeholt ... | reverse complement strand
GACAGCAAGCAGGCCCACCGCAGCGCCCCGCCGCCACCCCCAGGTATTGGCGCGGCAGCGCCGCCGCGCCAGGCACCTCCGGGTATGCCTGCCCGCCCGGTAGCGCGGCGAGACGTGCGCAGCAGCGGATTGTACTTGCCCTGGTGGTCGCTGGTGATCATGGTTGCGGTCGTGGGCGCGGTCACGCTGGTGCTCGTGCTGGCTTTCTCGGCCCTGGCCGAACCGAAGACTCCGGGCGATCAGGTGCCGCGTGTCCAGGTGGTCACGGCGCAGCCAACACTCAGCCAGGATTTCCTGGGAGGAGCAGGGCAGGGCGAAACAGACAGCCAGGGCTTCTGGCCCACACCGATTCGCTCGGCGCAGCCCACGCCCACCATCGCGCTACCGACACCGATCCCCAGCCCGTCGCTCCCTCCCGGCAACATCACTATCGGCGTGCTGGTCAAGGTGGTTGGGGTAGGGGGTAGCGGCTTGAATGTGCGATCTACGCCCGGCTACTCAGGCACGCCTCTGTTTCTGGCTGCGGAAGAAGCGGTCTTTGTCATTGTGGGCGGGCCGCAGACCGCGGACGGCCTTGAGTGGTGGAAGCTGGAAGACCCTGACGACGCAGAGCGTTCTGGGTGGGCAGCGCGCAACTACCTGGAAGTCATCTCTGAATAGCAGATGAGGCAGACACCTGTGAGCGACAGCGAACTCAAAGCCCGCGCCGAGGGACTGCGGCGCGCTCTCCACGAGCACAACTACCGTTACCATGTGCTCAGCGCGCCGATCATCACCGATGGCGAATACGACCGGCTCTTCGAAGAACTGAAACGGCTGGAGGCCGAGCACCCGGAGCTGATCACGCCCGATTCGCCGACTCAGCGCGTCGGCAGCGACTTGCAGGCAGACTTGCCGAAGGTGCGACACCCGGCGCCGATCCTGAGCCTGGGCAACGTGTTCAGCGTCGGCGAGCTACAGGCTTGGCGCGAGCGCATCGGGCGCTTGCTGCCGGAAAACACCGCGCTCAATTACGTGGTCGAGCCGAAGTTCGACGGGCTGACGGTCGTGCTGACCTACCTCGACGGCGTGCTGGCTCAGGGTGCCACGCGCGGCAACGGCGAGATCGGCGATGACGTGACGCCGAACGTGCGCACCGTGCGCACCATTCCGCTGCGCGTCCCCGTCTCCGGCAACGATCTGCCTGTACCGCGCCGGTTGGTCGTGCGTGGGGAAGTGCTGTTCCTCAAAGACGATTTCGCGGCGCTCAACCGCCGTCTGGTCGAGGACGGGCTGCCCCCCTTCGCCAACGCACGCAACACCGCAGCCGGTGCGCTGAAACAGAAGGACGCGCGCGTGACCGCGCAGCGCCCGCTCACCGCATACTGCTACGGGATCGTGGATGCGGACGGGCGCGGCCCTCTCACACAGTGGGAGACGCTGCAATACCTGCGCGAGCTAGGCTTCCTCACCGCGCACGACGCGATCCGCCGCTTCGACTCGCTAAGCGACCTCGCAGCCTATGTGCAGGCGTTCGAAGCGCACCGCCACTCACTGCCGTACGAGATGGACGGTCTGGTTATCAAGATAGACGACCTGGCTACCTACCGCGATCTCGGGGTCGTGGGCAAAGACCCGCGCGGCGCGGTGGCTTACAAGTTCCCGGCAGAGGAAGCGACCACCCGCCTGCTCGACGTGACCGCCAATGTCGGGCGCACGGGCGTGCTCACTCCGACCGCCCTGCTTGAGCCGGTGTTCGTCAGTGGTGTCACCGTGCGCCAGGCCAGCCTGCACAACTACGACCTGATCGCGGAGAAGGACATTCGCCTCGGCGACACGGTGATCGTCAAGCGTTCCGGGGAGGTGATCCCTTACGTCGTCGGGCCGGTGATCGCGGCGCGGACTGGCGCGGAGCGCCCCGTTGAGCGCCCGCAGATTTGCCCGGTCTGCGGCTCACCGGTGGCACGGGACGAGGACGAGGTCGCCTACTACTGCACGAATCCCGCCTGCCCGGAGCGAGTTGCCCGCAATATCGAGTACTTCGTGTCGCGGGGCGCGATGGACATCGCCGGGCTGGGTGAGCGCGGCGTGCGCCTGCTGCTGGAGCGAGGGTTGATCGGCGACGAAGCCGATCTCTTCACCCTGGCAGGGGAAGACCTGCTGACGCTGGAAGGGTTCGCCGAGAAGAAAGTGCAGAACCTGCTGGGCAGCATCGAAGCGGCCAAGCAGCGCCCGCTGGCCGTGCTGATCGGCTCGTTGGGGATACGGGGCGTGGGCAGCACCGTAGCCGAGGTGCTGGCCCGCCATTTCCACAGCATGGATGCCCTGGCCGCCGCTACCGAAGAGGAACTACAAACCATCGAGGGAATCGGCCCGCACACCGCCGGCGCGGTCGTCGAATGGTTCGCTGGCCCGCGCAACCGCGCCCTGCTTGACAAGCTGCGCCGGGCGGGCGTGCGCCTGGCAGAGGAAGCCGCCCCACCGCAGCGCGCGTCAGATCGGCTGGCAGGGCTGACCTTCGTGCTGACCGGTACCCTGCCGACCCTCAAGCGCAACGAGGCGGCGGCGCTGATCGAGCAGCATGGCGGCAAGGTAGTGGGCAGCGTCAGCAAGAAGACGTCTTTCGTCGTCGTGGGCGAGGAGCCGGGCAGCAAGCTGACGAAGGCGCAGGAGCTAGGCGTCCCCTTGCTGGACGAAGCGGGCCTGCTGGCCATGATCGGGGATGCCGGTGACTGAGCCTGTGATCGTCATCCGCGAGGAGCGGCAGAAGGCGGTGCTGCGCCGCCACCCCTGGATTTTCTCTGGGGCCGTCAAGACCGTCACCGGCGACCCCGCAGACGGCGATCTCGTCACCGTGCGCGCTGAGCGCGGCGAATTCCTGGCGCGCGGCTACTGGAACAGCCGGTCATCCATCTGCGTGCGCCTGCTCTCGTGGGACGAAGACCAGCCCATAGATGAGGAGTTCTGGCGGGAACGGCTGCGGCGCGCCATCGCCGCCCGGCAGCCGCTGAACCGCGTCGCCCAGGGCACTCCGGCAGCGTACCGGCTGGTTAACGCGGAGAATGATGGGCTGCCCGGTCTCGTGGTGGATCGCTACGGTGAATGGCTGGTCATCCAGGCACTCACACTGGGCATTGAAGTCCGCAAAGAGATGCTCGCCGGACTGCTGGAACAGCTTATGGAGCCAGCCGGCATCTACGAGCGCAGCGATGTGGACGTGCGCGCCAAAGAGGGATTGGCCGCCAGTGCCGGTCTGCTGGGGGGCAGCCCGCCACCTGAACACATCGAGATTGATGAGAATGGGCGGCGCTTCCTCGTAGATGTGCGCACGGGACACAAGACAGGGTTCTACCTCGACCAGCGCGAGAACCGTGAGATCATCGGCGACTGGTTCCGCTGGGACGAGCAGGCGGCAGAGCGTGAAGTGCTCAACGCCTTCGCCTACACCGGTGGCTTTGCCGTCTACGCGCTCGGCGGCCTGGCCCGGCGTGTGGTCAACGTGGATACCTCAGCGGAGGCTCTCAAGCTGGCGCGGCGCAATATCGCCCTGAACGGGTACGCCCTCGACGATGATGACTTCGTGGAGGGGGATGTCTTCTCGGTGCTGCGCTACTGGCGCGACCAGGAGCGGCACTTCGACATGATCATCCTCGACCCGCCGAAATTCGCGCACTCGGCGCGCCAGGTCGAGAACGCAGCGCGCGGTTACAAGGACATCAATCTGCTGGCCTTCCAGCTTCTACGGCAGGGTGGGGTGCTGGCGACGTTCTCGTGCTCCGGCGCGATCAGCAGCGACCTGTTCCAGAAGATCGTGTTCGCGGCGGCGGTAGATGCGCGCTGCGACGCGCAGATCGTGCGCTGGCTAGCCCAGGCGTCCGATCACCCGGTCGCGCTCACTTTTCCAGAGGGGGCCTATCTGAAGGGATTGCTGTGCCGCGTCTGGAAGTGAGCGACACGATCAGGCTTCTTCGCTCTTGGCGGCAAGCTGGGCAATCTTCTGGCTGGTCTCGCGCCAGCTAATGCGGCTGAGACCCATCTTCTCGCGGATGGTGTCGGAGTCCACGCCGCGCTGATGATCGCGCACGGCGCTTGTCCAGCGCAGAATCTCGAACGAGACGCGCGCGCCGACGCCCGCGGCTACCGCCACGTCATGCAGAACATACTCCAGGTTGCGCGCCGTACACTCGAAAATGAACGCCTCCGGCTGGTACTGCGCCAGGTATTCGTCCAGCACCACCGGCCAGCCGGAGTCCAGGGGAATCTTGCGCTCGCGGTACACATTCTTCGGACGACGGTGGCGCACCATGAGATAGGGGCGGCGCGGGTCATCCCGGATCACATCGTCCGGCTTCAAGCGCATACATTCACTCTTCTTGATGCCCGTATCCAGCAACAGGCGGACGAGCAAATCGGGGCGGGCGTCAGGCGTCTCGGCCACGCGCAGGCTGGCCGTGTGGCTAAGCAGCCGCCCGATCTCCTGCTCTGAGAGCACAGTTTGCAGCGGTGCCGCGCCTGACCGCTGGAGCAGGGCATCAGCGGGATCGTAGCGGAGCACGCGCTCAGCCTTCAGGAACTTGAAAAACACTTTGAGCGTAGTCACTCGGCGCGCATAGCTCTTGCGGCTGCATGGCACTCCCCGGCCATGCTCCAGCCATTCCAGGAAATGATTGAGCTTGGTAGTGGTGAAGGTCTTGAGCACGAAGTCCTCGCCGAAGAACTCCTCGACCAGCCGCAGGTCAGACGAGAACGCGGTGATCGTATGCTCGCTGCGCCCTTCTTGGCGCAGGTGCGCCAGGAAGGGCATGTGAGCGTCCGCGAGGCGGCTGTGCGGAGTCAGGCCGTGCTCGGCATCACTGGGGAAGAGAGGAAGTTGCCGGTGAGTCATGTCGCTTCGATCAGCACGTGCCAGCCAACCAGCGGCCAGCAGTGTTCTTGAGACGAGATTGATTGTGACAGGTACATATTTCCATTAGAATGACTATATTGTGGAAGATCAGCCCAAGTCCGCCCGCACACCCCGCCCGCCGCCCCAACAGGCCCAGATCAACAGCAGGGAGGTACAGTACATGATCACTTACCAGGACAAGCCCTGGCTGAAACACTACGATCCCGGTGTTCCGCACAGTTTAGCACCATATCCCCGGCACCCGCTACACCAATACCTGGCTGACGCTGCCGCCGCCGACTACGGAGCGACGGCGGTCATTACTGCCGCGCACCTGCCATTGGTGGGCCAGGTAGCCAGCCGCATGTCATACGGCACGCTGAATGATCTCGCCGATGCGCTGGCCGTCGCTCTGAGCGACCTGGGCCTGAAGAAGGGCGACCGTGTGGCCCTGATCCTGCCCAACTGCGCGCAGTTCGTGCTGGCTTTCTATGCCACGCTCAAGGCGGGCGGCGTCGTGGTTGCGGTCAACCCGACGTTCCCGCCCACCAAAATGGCTGAACAGTTGATTGACAGTGGCGCTACCTTCGCCATCACACTGACCCTGTTTTACGAGAATCTCAAGAAGATTCAAGCGCAGACGAAAGTCCAGCAGGTCATTGTCACTGGCATCAAGGAGTATCTGCCCCCCTCAGCGCGCGTCCTGTTCACCCTGGCTAAGGAGAAAAAAGAGGGACATCGCATCACCAAGCGCCCCGAAGAGCACTGGCTGCAAGACCTGCTGGCTCGCTACGCGGGCCAGCGGCCCACTGTGGACGTGCAGGGCGACGACATTGCCATCTTCCAGTATACCGGCGGCACCACAGGGATTCCAAAGGCAGCGATGTCAACCCACAGCGCACTGGTCGCTAATACTGTGCAGTGCCGGGAATGGCTGGCACGCAAGGGCGTGCAGGAGAGCTTCCTGGCGGCCATCCCGCTGTTTCATGTGTTCGGCATGGTGGCGGTGATGAGCTTCGCTGTGTCGGTCGGTGCCGTGATGATCATGGTGCCCAACGCGCGCGACATCACCGATGTGGTGCAGAAGATTGACCGCTACCGCCCGACACTGTTCATGGGTGTGCCCGCCCTTTACAACGCGATCAACCACCATCCAGGGATCATCGCTGGCAAGTACGACCTGTCGTCTATCTACGCCTGCATCAGCGGATCGGCCCCTCTGCCTCCCGCGACCAAGCGGCGCTTCGAGGAACTCTCCGGAGGCGTGTTGCTTGAGGGGTTCGGCATGAGCGAAGCGCCCACCGCCTCCCATGTGAATCCGGTGCGCGGCGAGAATCGCACAGGCTCCATTGGCCTGCCATTTCCTGACATGGAGATGCGCATCGTTGACCTGGACGAGGGCGTCGCCGACGTGCCGGTGGGGGAGGTGGGCGAGCTGATCATGCACGGCCCCCAACTGATGCGCGGCTACTACGGGATGCCCACTGAGACCGCCAACGCACTGCGTTCTGACGCCGAGGGGAGACTCTGGCTCTACACGGGCGACATCGCGCGCATGGACGAGGACGGCTACTTCTACATCGTGGATCGCAAGAAGGACATGGCGCTGATCGGCGGCTTCAACGTGTACCCGCGCCTCGTCGAAGACGTGCTGATGGAGCATCCAGCCGTGCAGGAAGTGGGAGTGGCAGCCATTCCCCATCCTGATCCAGAAAAGGTCGGGCAGGAAGCCCTGAAAGCCTGGGTCGTCGCCAAGAAGGGGCAGACTCCGACGGACAAGGAACTGGTCACCTTCGCCAGCGAAAAACTGGCTCGCTATGAAATCCCGACCCGTTTCGCGTTCGTGGACGAGCTACCGCGCACGACGGTCGGCAAGATTCTGCGACGCGAGTTGGCGCGCATGGAACTGGAAGCCCGCGAGCAGCAGGAGACAGGCCGCTCGGCTGAGTGACTGTGCTGCCCCCGCGCTCCCCGATGATAGATACGGTGAGCAGCTAGGGCTGGGCGCGACTCTGCTTACCCCAGCCCTCGTGCAGCATCCGTAAGGCGTTGCCCCCCAGGATGTTCTCAATGTCCTGGTCCGTGTACCTGCGGCGCGTCGGGGAGTCGTGCTCGGTCAGCAGGCGCTCGGTCAGGCGTGGAAGCTCGGAGGCATCCTTCAGATCATCGGGCGGATCGGTGAACCCGTCGAAGTCGCTGCCGATGGCGACGTGCTCAGTGGAGCCTCCTGCTGCGGCGACGAACTGCCCAATGGTGTGCGCCACACAGTCCAGCCCCAAACCGGTTTGGTAAGGAACCAGCCAGTAATTCATGAGGATGACGCCAATCACACCACCGTGGTTGGCAATCCAGCGAATCTCCCAGTCTTCGAGGTTGTAGGGGCTGGGGTGCAGTGTGTATGCGCCGATATGCGAGGCCATGACCAGCGAGCTTGCACCGCTCTGCCCGACGATCTCATATATGTCGCGGCGGGCGGGCGGGGTGCAATGGCTGATGTCAATGAGCATCCCCAGCTCGATCATGCGCCGCACAACGCTGCGGCCCAGCGGCGTCAGGCCGCGTGTCAGGTCAATGTCGTCCATCAGGAGATTCAGACGTTGCCGGGGCAACAGGGGCAGGATGACCTGCGGGTACGGAAACACCGTCATGCCCAGGGCATTGGGGTAGAAGTGCACCAGGGTGAGCGCGGCTGCGCCGCGCTCACAGAACGTCTCCAGGTTGGCGATGATCTCCGGCTCGCTGCCCGTCGCACCTTCGAGGCAATGTCCCCCTTCCAGCGTGTGCACAAAGGCGATTGGCCCGTTCTGCCCCTGGCTGACGATGTCCTCAAGCTCTGCGCTGGAACGGGCCAGGACGATCGGGCGCTGTCCGGGTGTCTTCTGGGCCTGCTGGCTGTAAGCGGCCAGGCGCTTCTCCAGATCGTCGAGTAGATGCTGCGTCACCTCCGCATAGGGCGGCTCCATCAGCTCCTTCCACGTGCGCCGCACAAACGCCCAGGGAATCAGGCGCAGCAGCTTGATCAGTGGCAAGTCCTCGACGAGACGCTTTTCAGGCGCGTAGATTGCCGAGAGCAGCACATCCACTCCACCAGCCTGAAGTGCCGGGAAGTTCGTGCGCACGTTGAGCGGCCAGAAGAAGGCCTGGATCGCCCTGTCGCGCCGCAGCAAGCTCTTGTTGAACAGGGCGCTTTTCAGAGCGGGGTGGGCGTGAATGTCAACGACGGTGGTGCGATGATGCAAGTCCAGCCAGTGTGGGGCAGTGTTCTTGTTCATCGGGCAGTCTCCGCGCAGATGCCACACCAGATGTCTGTGGGTGCTGAAGCTGCCTCGCATTGTACAGGCAGTCCGCCCAGGTGGAAAATGGTGAGCGGCAGGCACAAAAAAAAGAAGCCCCGCAGGGCGGGACTTCTCAATTTGCTGACGAGAGGTTAGGCAGGGGAGGGGGCCGTCCCCAGAGGAGCGGGTGGCATGTCGCTATCCGCCTCCTTTGCCGGCTCGCCGGTCGCCTTCGACGGAGTCGGCTCGCTGGGACGGCTGGGCGCTTCTGGCTCCGGCGGCTCACCCATCAGTGCCAGAAACTCCTCGCGGCCAAGCGTCTCCACCTCGATGAGGCGCTGCGCGACTGCATCCAGCTTGTCGCGGTTTGCACGCAGCACAGTGAGCGCGTTGTCATAAGCTTCAGAGACGATGGCGTGCACTTCCTCGTCAATCTGCTCGGCAACGCTCTCGCTGTAGTCGCGCTGCTCGCCGATCTCGCGCCCCAGGAAGACAAGCTCCTCTTTCTGCCCGAACACACGCGGGCCGAGCTTGCGGCTCATGCCCCAGCGCGTCACCATTGTGCGGGCGATGCGCGTCACGTTCTCCAGATCGCTCGATGCGCCGTTGGTAATGTCGCCAAAGACAATGTCCTCGGCAGCACGCCCACCCAGCGCCCCGGTGATCTGGTCAATGTAGCGCTGGGTAGTGCCCAGTATAGAGTCGCTCTCTGGCATCACCCAGGTGACGCCGCCGGCCATGCCACGCGCGACGATGGTCACCTTGCGCACCGGATCGCAGTTGGGAGTCAGGTGGTAGACGACGGCGTGCCCGGCCTCGTGATAAGCGATCAGGCGCTTCTCTTCCTCAGTGATGAGCCGGCTGCGCCGCTCCGGCCCCAGGACGACGCGCTCGACCGCTTCTTCGAAGTCGCGCATACTGACGCTCTTCTTGTTCTTGCGCGCGGCGACAATGGCCGCCTCGTTGACCAGGTTCTCCAGGTCGGCTCCCACAAAGCCCGGCGTGGACTTGGCCAGCGTGCTCAGATCAACATCCGACGCCAGCGGCTTGCCGCGTGTGTGCACTTTGAGGATGGCTTCGCGCCCGCGCATGTCGGGACGGTCGAGCACCACACGCCGGTCGAAACGCCCTGGGCGCATGAGGGCCGGGTCGAGGATGTCGGGGCGGTTGGTGGCAGCCATGATGATCACGTTGGTGTCCGTGTCGAAGCCGTCCATCTCCACGAGAATCTGGTTGAGCGTCTGCTCGCGCTCGTCGTGGCTGCCGCCCAGACCCGCGCCGCGATGCCGCCCCACCGCGTCAATCTCGTCCACAAAGACGATGCACGGGCTATGGCGCTTGGCCTGGTCGAACAGATCGCGCACGCGGCTGGCACCCACACCCACGAACATCTCAACGAACTCAGAGCCGGAGATGCTGAAGAAGGGCACGCCCGCTTCGCCGCTCACGGCCTTCGCCAGCAGCGTCTTGCCCGTGCCGGGGCTGCCAACCAGCAGCACGCCCTTGGGGATGCGCGCGCCAAGCTGGATGAACCGCTCCGGGTCTTTCAGGAACTCGACAACTTCCTGAAGCTCCTCTTTCGCTTCATCGGCGCCGGCTACATCCTCGAAGGTGACCGTAGGCTGATCGCCGGTGAACATGCGCGCCCGGCTCTTGCCAAAAGAGATCGCCTGGTTGTTCGATCCCTGCGCCTGGCGCAGCATCAGGTAGATGAACCCACCAATGAGCAGCAGAGGCAGGAATGTCCCGATCAAGCCGATCCAGTTGAACAGGTTGCTCGGCTTGGTGAACTCGAAATCAATCTGCTGCAGCATGTCAGGCGACGCGCCAAGCGACTCCAGCACAGCGACGGGGTCATCTGTGTTCGGGTTGAGCTGCGTTTTGCGCGTGTCATTGTTGCGATAGGTAGCTGTGATCTGGCCTTCGTCTGAGACCTCGATGGAGCGAACCAGCCCGTTGTTGATATCACGAGCAAGCTCACTGGCGATCAACTCCTTCGCGTCCGAGCTATTGCTGCGCACTCCAAAGACTATCGCAGCGATCGCTGCGATAATCAGAATGTAGACGAAGGCGTTCCGCGACCGGTTATTCACTCTCAGCCTCCAGCCCCCATAACAGACGTACTCATTACCGCGTCCCTTGCCAAAAGATAGATGCCTCACTCGATCTGAGGAGTGTGCATGATTGCTAATTAGGATTATACAGTATCGAACAGCCGAAGGCCAGATGATTAGGCGAATGGTGAATTAACGTTGCATAAGAAAGCGCGCGCAGAGGGGCTTTTCGCACGCTGAGCAGGCGGCTCGTTAACCCGCCCACGCCTGGTATACTGCTATCCACAAGGGGATCAGCAGCATGACGGCAATGAGCGCAATGAAAGCCAGGACCAGCGTCACCAGATCAAGCTGTGCCGGCTCCTCAATGGCCCGGTAGCGCGACTGAATCATAGGGTCGGGCGGCTGCGGTGGAGGGTACGCGGGGCGAGCGACGGACGCCATGCCTGGTGCAGGGGTCGGACTGCGATAGGCAGGCTCGGAGTAGATGTAGGTGGGGGCCTCAGAGCGGGGCAAGCCAGCGGGTGCCGGGATCGGCTGCGGGATCACCGGTTCCGGGCTACCCACTCGATTGTCGCTCTGGATGGGCGGCAGGGGGCCAGAGGGCGGTATCGTCGCCGCCGTGCCCGGAAAAGAGACTTCGACGCTGACCTCCGGCACCACGTCAGTGGTCACCTGACCGCGACGGCGATAGCTGACGAGGATGCGCCCGAACTGATCCGCCGTGCGATAGCGCGACGTGGGCTCCTTCGCCAGCACCTTCGCCAGGATGCGATCCAGGTGTTCTGGCACGTTGGGGTTGAACTCTGCGGCACGCGGCGGCATCTCGCGGATGTGCGCCATCGCTAATTCCTGCTGATCGGTGCCCACGAAGGGAAGCCGCCCCGTGAGCATCTCGAAGAGCACGATGCCAATCGCGTACACGTCCGAAGCGGGCGTGGGCGCTTCGCCCTGGGCCTGTTCGGGCGAGAAGTAGTGCGGGCTACCCCACACCACGCGCTGGCGCTCGCGGTCGCGCGGCTTGGTCGCCGTCAGCGCCTGGGCGATGCCGAAGTCGGTGACTTTGACATTATCGCTTTCCGTCACCAGGACGTTCTGCGGCTTCACATCCGCGTGAACCAGCCCGGCGCGGTGCGCGTAGCCCACGCCAGCGCAGATTTTGATGGCGATGCTCAGCGCCCGGTCAATGGAGAAGGGGGCACCAGCCCGGATCAGGCGCTTGAGGTCTTCGCCGTCCACGTACTCCATAACGATGTAATGGGTGTTCCCGTCCTGGCCTACGTCGTGGACGGTGACAATGTTCGGGTGCGACAGGTTGGCGACGTTGCGCGCTTCCTGGCGGAACCGCTTAAGGAATTCCGGGTCGCTGGTCAGGCTAGGGCGCAGTATCTTGACCGCTACCGTGCGGCCCAAGGCGAGATCGGTGGCCTTGTAGATGACGGCCATGCCGCCCGATCCCTGCTGCGCCAGCAACCGGTACCGCCCGTTCAGAAGCGTCTCTTGCGAGGACATCCGCCACCCATTCTCTGGCTCTGCACGAGCCAGACACCATTTTGACACGTCTTAATAATGCTCGGTCTCTGGCGATAATGCAAGTACTTTTCATTCCCGCACAGGAGCTAGTTGGGAGGCAAGGCACCGTCTATAATCTATTCTGGCACGGTAGGGCTGGTAAGGCCGAGCACAAGGAAGGAATTCAGATGACAGACCACACACTACGCGACCCATTCAAGGCACGGGCATCCCTGCAAACCAGCGAGGGCCGTGTGACCTACTATCGCCTGGCGGCCCTGCAAGAGCAGGGCATTGGCGCAGTGGAACGCCTGCCCTTCTCAATTAAGGTGCTGCTGGAGTCCGTGCTGCGCAGCAACAACGGGTTTGAGGTCACCGACGACGATGTGGTGAGGCTCGCCCGATGGTCCCCGGCAGCAAAGGATGCCCAGGAGATTCCCTTCAAGCCGGCGCGCGTAGTTCTGCAGGACTTCACCGGCGTGCCATCCCTGGTTGACCTGGCTGCGCTGCGCTCGGCGATGCAGCGCATGGGCGGCGACCCGGCGCGCATCAACCCGGCGATCCCCGTTGACCTGGTGATTGACCACTCGGTGCAGGTGGACGCTTTTGGCTCGCCAGATGCGCTGCGCATCAACGCGCAGATCGAGTTCGAGCGCAACCGCGAGCGTTACGAGTTCATGCGCTGGGGGCAGGAAGTCTTCTCGAACTTTCGGGTCGTGCCACCAGCCACAGGCATCGTGCACCAGGTGAATCTGGAATACCTGGCGAAGGGCGTGCTCACCCAGCAGATTGGCGGCGAAATCGTGGCCTTTCCCGACAGCCTGGTGGGCACCGATTCGCACACGACAATGATCAATGGATTGGGCGTCGTGGGGTGGGGGGTAGGTGGCATTGAGGCCGAGGCGGTCATGCTCGGCCAGCCGATCACCATGCTCATGCCCGAAGTCGTCGGCTGCAAGCTGACCGGCCAACTGCCCGAAGGGGCAACCGCCACCGACCTGGTGCTGCTCGTCACACAGATGTTGCGCAAGAAGGGCGTCGTCGGCAAGTTCGTCGAGTTCTTCGGCCCCGGCCTCAACTACCTGAGCCTGCCCGACCGCGCGACACTGGCGAACATGGCCCCCGAATACGGCGCGACGATGGGCTTCTTCCCGGTTGACGCCGAGACGCTGCGCTACCTCGCCTATACCGGGCGTCCGCCCCAACTGGTGCGCCTGGTGGAGCAGTACGCGCGTGCGCAGGACATGTTCCGCACCGACGACATGCCCGATCCGGTCTTCTCCGGCACCCTGGAGCTAGACCTCGGCAGTGTCAAGCCGAGCCTCGCCGGGCCGAAGCGCCCCCAGGATCGCGTGCCGCTCGCGGAAATGCAAGCCGGGTTCCGCCAGGCGCTCGTCGCACCGATCGCCGAGCGCGGCTTCGCGCTGACGCCCGAAGCTCTGGGCCGCCGCGCACCCATCGAGATCGGGCGCAACGGTCACCAGACGGTCGAAGCGGGGCATGGGCTGGTCGTGATCGCTGCCATCACTAGCTGCACGAACACTTCCAATCCCTCGGTCATGATCGCTGCTGGGCTGCTGGCCAAGAAAGCCGTCGAGCGTGGACTGAAGGCCGCTCCCTACGTCAAGACCAGCCTGGCACCTGGCTCGAAGGTGGTGACGGCCTATCTTGAAGAAGCGGGTCTGCTGCCCTATCTTGAGCAGCTAGGCTTCTACGTCGTGGGCTACGGCTGCACCACGTGCATCGGCAACAGCGGCCCGCTGGCAGCACAGGTCGCCGACGCGGTGAAAGAGGCCGATCTCGTGGCGGCTGCGGTGCTCAGCGGCAATCGCAACTTCGAGGGGCGCATCAACCCGCATGTGCGCGCTAACTACCTGGCTTCGCCGCCGCTGGTGGTGGCCTATGCCTTGGCTGGCACGGTGGATACTGACCTGCACGCCGATCCGCTCGGCCATGATCCGCAGGGCCAGCCGGTCTATCTGCGCGACATCTGGCCGTCGCAGCGTGAAATCCAGCAGGCTGTCGCAGCGGCGCTCAAGCCGGAAATGTTCGCCGAGCAGTACGGCAATGTCTATGACGGCAACGAGACCTGGAACGCCATCCCGGTGACAGAGAGTCCGGTCTACAAGTGGAATCCAGACTCGACGTACATCCAGGAGCCGCCCTTCTTCGTGGACTTGACGCCGGAGCCGGCTCCCATCGCTGACATCCGGGGAGCGCGGGTGCTGGCCTTGCTGGGCGACTCGGTGACGACCGACCACATCTCGCCTGCCGGCTCGATTGCCCCGGACAGCCCCGCCGGGCGGTACCTGCTCGCGCACGGTGTGGCCGTCAAGGATTTCAACTCCTATGGCTCGCGGCGCGGCAACGACCGGGTGATGGTGCGCGGGACTTTCGCCAACATCCGCTTGAAGAACCTGTTGGTGTCCGGCACGGAAGGCGGCGTGACGGTGCATATCCCCAGCGGCGAGCGGATGCCCATCTTCGACGCTGCCGAGCGGTACTGCGCTGAGCAGACTCCGCTCATTGTCGTGGCGGGCAAAGAATACGGCACGGGAAGCTCGCGCGACTGGGCGGCCAAGGGAACGCTGCTGCTGGGCGTGCGCGCCGTCCTGGCCGAGAGCTTCGAGCGTATCCATCGCAGCAACCTGATCGGCATGGGCGTGCTGCCGCTCCAGTTCAAAGAGGGCGACAGCACCGCTTCCCTGGGGCTGACAGGCCATGAGCAGTTCGATATCGAGGGTCTGGCGGACGACCTTGTGCCGGGCGCAGAACTGCTGGTGCGCGCTAGGCGCAGCAACGGTACCAGCAAATCCTTCACCGTCATCTGCCGCCTGGATACGCCTGTGGAAGTCAAGTACTACCGCAATGGCGGCATTCTCCACGCCGTGCTGCGCGACTTGATGCGCCCAAGCGCGTGACGGGCGCACTCGAAAGACTCTCTGTGCTGGCGGCTCTCAAAAACGAGCCGCCAGTTTCTTTGTAACGCGTGATTGGCGAAATCTTGTGCCCCCCGGCTGTGTTGCCGAGATGCGCAAATGCGGATGACTAAGTAAGATAAAGGAGGGTTGCCTGGGCAGCCGGGCACAACTTCCCGTCCACCAGAGGAGTGCGAGATGCCGCGAGTAGTTGTTGTTGGAAGTGCCAACGTTGATTTCGTCGTGCAGACCCCCCATATTCCCCGCCCCGGCGAGACCGTCCTCGGCCATCACTTCGTCATGGCGATGGGTGGCAAGGGGGCGAATCAGGCGGTCGGGGCGGCCCGGCTGGACGCTGACGTAACGTTTGTCGCCAGGATCGGGCGCGACATCTTCGGCGATCAATGTATCGAGGCGTATCATAATGAAGCAATTGATACCACATATATTACGCGCGATGATCATGAGGCTACGGGGGTCGCATTGATCGCGGTTGCGGCAGATGGCGAGAACAGCATCACAGTAGCTTCCGGGGCGAACATGCGCCTCCTGCCAGAGCATATTGCGGCGGCGCGAGAGGCGATTGCCC
>MTKY01004647.1_pt1 | contig 15238 bp, 15 predicted proteins | sample 1042731 | NCBI WGS metagenome assembly MTKY01 (sample SAMN06212206, study PRJNA360538) | anaerobic digester metagenome | biome: Wastewater treatment plant; material: sludge; isolation source: anaerobic digester fed with sludge from wastewater treatment plant | place: Denmark: WWTP Soeholt ... | reverse complement strand
GACTGCCAACGCCCGATCGCGGCGCGCTCGCGGGCCAGGGCGCCATGGGCGAGACGGTCGTTGCCGGGATTGAGTCCCGCAACGCGGCGGATGCGGGCACGTCCCCCGCTTTGGTGCCGGCTATCGCTGGCGCGGCTGGTGGTTCGAGACCCTCAATCAATGCTGGCGCAGCGGAGCTCGCGGCGTTGGATTCGCTGGCGGCCGTGGTGCAGCGGACGCAGGTCAATACGGCCGCCGCGGCAGCGCCGGTTGCCGGCGCAGGCGGTGGCACAGCCGCTGCCCCCGGCACCCCGCAACAAACTGCCGCAGCAATTCCGCTCGAGCCAATGATTGCCGGGCGTAACGAGCAGGGCGCGGGGTTGTCGCGCACCGGCGCCGATCAGCGGCAGTCGTCCGGGGCGACGAAGGAGAGCGGGCGTGATCGACCCCCGATCCCGGTTCCGGGTGCACCCGGCCTGGATCAGGCACAGCGCCATGACGCCGTGGCGCTGAGCGCCGCGCGCCTGCTCCACGATACCGTGGCCCGCGCCTCCGATCCGAAAGTGACGGCCGAACCGGCGCCGCTTCACGGCGCCGGCCCGTTGCACGCAGTCCCGGCGCCGCGCTTGGATTCCGTTGTTGCGGGTGCCGCCACCGTCGCGGCCTTGCCGCTTGCGTCCGGCGCCTGGGGCGAACTGCTCGGCGAGCGAATTCGTTGGCTGTCAACGGGCAACATGGATACGGCTGATATCCACCTCGATCCGCCGGAGCTCGGTCCCTTGCAGGTCAAGGTGCAGGCACATCGTGACGGCACCAGTGTGCAGTTCACCACCCACAGCGCCGTCGTGCGCGACATGGTGGAGCAGTCCCTGCCGCGGCTGCGGGAAATGCTCGAGGGCAGCGGCATGAACCTGCTCGATGTGAACGTTGCCCAGCACCAGGACGGGGGAGGACAGGGGCGTCGCGAGGCGCTGGCGGACATCGCCCCCTATGCCGAACCGCTGCTTGCGCTCGATCCGGCAGCTGGTCATCCGGCGGCTGCGCGCCCGCACCGCGGGCTGGTTGATTACTATGCCTGAGTCCGGGTGTCACGGAGCCGCGTGCGTGCTACCGGGTGCCATCCCCGTGTGTTAACTTCCGATCTCCCGGATCAACGGCGGCCGCGATGGCATGCCGATTGCTCGCATTCACTGGTCGAGTTGAGCGTGACGGAAGATTGGCATGGAAAAAGACAATAACGACGATAATGACTCTGCGGGGGAACTGGATGCTGGTGCTGCCGCCGCCGGCAGGAAGAAAAAGCTGCTGATCATCGCCGCCGCAGTCGGCTTGCTGCTCGTGCTGGGCGGTGGGGCAGCGTGGTTCCTGCGTTCCGGTGACGCCGGGACCGCAGATTCCGCAGCGACGGTTGCGACGCCGGCACCGGCGATCTACGCCTCGCTCGGTGAGCGCTTCGTGGTGACGCTGCAGCAGGAGGGGAAGCAGCGCTACTTCCAGGTTTCGCTCAGCGTGATGGCACGCGAGCAATCCGCCATCGATGCGCTGACGGTTCACGCGCCGCTGATCAGGGGGCGACTGGTGAGCCTGCTGGGATCACAGGATTTTGCCGCACTGCAGACCGAGCAGGGCAAACTGGCCTTGCGTGCCTCGATACTCGGCACGGTGCAGGAAATTCTCACCGCGGAGACCGGGCACGCGGGTGTCGAACAGGTGTTTTTCACGGAATTCGTGCTCCAGTAACGAGCGGCGAGATCCACAGGCAACGGAGTCCGGGCGTGCAGGAATTGCTGTCACAGGAGGAAATCGACGCGCTGTTGCACGGTGTGGACGAGGGCGAGGTGGAGGTCGAATATGGTGTGCCTGCGGCCGATGTGCAGGAGTACGATCTCAGCACCCAGGATCGCGTCGTCAGGGGGCGCATGCCATCGCTGGAGCGCGCCAACGAACGCTTCGCACGCCATCTGCGCACCGGTTTCCGCGGCTTGCTGCGACGCGGTCTCGAGGTCGGTTACGACGGGATGCAGATCCAGAAATTCGGCGAGTACTTTACCAACCTGCTGGTACCGACCAGCATCAACGTGGTTCGCCTGCAGCCCCTGCCGGGGCTTGCCCTGATCGTGATGGACGCCCAGTTGGTGTTCCTGCTGGTAGATAATTTTTTCGGTGGCGGGCGTTTCAATGCCAAGGTCGAGGGGCGCGAATTCACGCCGTCCGAGACGCTGGTTGTCGACCGCGCGCTGGAGACGGTGTTTGGCGAACTGCAAAAGGCATGGGGCGTGCTGGCGGCGATAAAGGTCCAGTTGCTGCAGAAGGAAGCCAGCGCGGATGCGACCACCAGCTACAATCCCAACGATATCGCGGTGATCAGCAGCTTCAGTGTCGATTTCGATGTGAGTGGAGGCAAGTTGCACCTGGTGGTGCCCTACGGCATGATCGAGCCGATACGTGAACTGCTCGATCGCTCGTCGGTTACCGAGGCCGATGCACGGGATTCCCGCTGGGAGGCGGCGCTGAAGGAGAACATCAAGGACGCAATGATCGATCTCCGCTGCAAGGTGGCCGAGACGGAGATATCCCTGCGCGAGGTGATCGATCTCGATGTCGGTGACGTGATCCCGATCGAGATTCCGCAACCGGTGCTGCGCGCCGACACGATACCCCTGTTCAGTGTGCGCCTCGGTACCCTGAAGGGTAACCTTGCCCTGCAGGTTCTGAACAAGATTGATCGGCCCGGCTGAGGCTCGGGCAAACAGGAAGCGTCGCGATGGAAAATCAGGATCCGAACAACACGCCTCAAAGCGGGAAGCCGGCACAGCCCGACGATCTTCCCGAATTCAGCGGCACCGGCAACCCGGCGAAGGCGAACCCGGATCTAGAGATGATTCTCGACATCCCGATCCGTCTTTCGATGGAGATCGGCAATACCCAGATCTCGATCCGCCACCTGCTGCAACTGGGACAGGGCTCGGTGATCGAACTCGATCGCCTGGCGGGCGAGCCGCTCGACGTGCTGGTCAACGGCACGCTGATCGCGCATGGCGAGGTGGTGGTGGTGAACGAGAAATTCGGCATCCGCATGACCGACGTGATCAGCCCCTCGGAACGCATCAAGAAACTTGCCTGAAGGCATTTTCGTCCGCACCGCGGGCACCGCAATCGCTGGCACGCACCTTGCTCAACCTGCTCCGGGTGACAACAATCTGGCGCGGGTGGCAGCATGGCGATGGGGGTGACATCTGGCGCGGCGGGTAGCGGCGACATCTGGCAGGTCACGCTGGCGCTGGCTGCGGTGGTGCTAGCGATCCTGGCACTGGCCTGGCTGCTCAAGCGGCTCCAGCGCGGTGTGATCTCCGGTTCCGCACATCTCAAGGTGGTTGCCTCGTTGCCGGTTGGTCCGCGCGAGCGGGTATTGCTGGTGGATGTGGCGGGTACCCAGGTGCTGCTCGGTGTAACAGCGCAGCAGATCACTGCACTGCACCGCTTCGGTGGCCAGGTAGTGGCTCCGGAGACCCGGGGCGCGGCTGATTTCGCGACCCGGTTGCGTCAGGCGATCGGCGCCGGGGGCGCGCCATGAGAGCAGGTCGCGCGCTGGTAATCGCGGTGCCGGTGTTGCTGACCGTGCTGCTGTTGGCGCCTGGGGTCGTGGTGGCCCAGACTGACCCGGTCTCGATCCTGAGCGCCGGTGGAAATCTTGGCGTGCCCGCCATGAAAGTGACCGTCAACCCCGACGGCAGCCAGGATTACACCGTAACCATCCAGATCCTGGCGCTGATGACGGCACTGACCGTGCTGCCCGCGCTGCTGATGTTGATGACCTCGTTCACGCGCATCATCGTGGTATTCGCGATTCTGCGTCAGGCTCTCGGCTTGCAGCAGACGCCATCCAACCAGATCCTGCTTGGACTGGCGCTGTTCCTGACTCTCTTCATCATGTCGCCGGTACTGGAATTGGCGGACCAGGACGCACTGCAACCCTATCTGCGCGAAGAACTCACGGCGGTCCAGGCCCTGGACAAGGTACGGCAACCGTTCCAGACCTTCATGCTGGCCCAGACGCGCGAGAGCGATCTCGACATGTTCCTGCGCATATCCGCAAGTGGCCCGCTCGCCGGTCCCGAAGCCGTGCCGTTCATGGTGCTGGTTCCGGCATTCGTGACCAGTGAACTGAAAACCGCTTTCCAGATCGGATTCCTGCTGTTCATCCCGTTCCTGATCATCGACCTGGTGGTCGCGAGCGTACTGATGGCGATGGGCATGATGATGCTCTCGCCGATGATCATCTCGCTGCCGTTCAAGATCATGCTGTTCGTGCTGGTGGACGGATGGGCCCTGATCATTGGTTCGCTGGCGTCGAGCTTCGCGTTGTAGGAGGGATCGGATGACGCCGGAAATGACCCTCAAGCTGTTTGGTGACGGCTTTCTGCTGGTGGTGCTGATGGTGAGCGTGCTGGTGGTTCCGAGCCTGATCGTCGGCCTGGTGGTCAGCGTGTTCCAGGCCGCCACCCAGATCAATGAACAGACCCTGAGCTTTTTGCCGCGGCTGCTCACCACGCTGCTGACGCTGCTGGTTGCCGGTCCCTGGCTGCTGTCGCGCCTGATCGAATTCACGCACCGCGTGACCGACTCCTTCTCGCTGATCCTGCTGGGCTGAGCACGATGCTCGAGCTGTCGCTGCCGACGCTCAGCACCTGGCTGGGCGGCTATCTCTACCCGCTGTTCCGTATCGGCGCGTTCTTCATGGTGGCTCCGGTGTTCGGTGCGGCATTGGTATCGGCGCGCATTCGTATCGGGCTCGCGCTGCTGGTCAGCGTGCTCATTGCACCGATGATTCCCCCGGTACCGGCCATCGATCCGCTGTCGCCCGCGGCCGCGGTGCTGATTGCGCAGCAGGTTCTGGTGGGAATCGGCATCGGCTTCGTGATGCAGATCTTCCTTCACATATTCGTATTCGGCGCGCAGATGGTTGCGATGCAGATGGCACTTGGCTTTGCGTCGATGGCGGATCCCGCCAACGGTGTCAGCGTCACTGTCGTCGCGCAATATTTCCTGCTGCTGCTCACCCTGGTGTTCGTGGCCACCAATGGCCATCTGGCCATGTTCGAAATCCTGCTGGAAAGTTTCCGTTACCTGCCGATCGGCGGCGGCTGGATCGGCGCCCAGGCGAGCTGGAACATCGCGAACTGGGCGTCGTGGATGTTTCTGAGCGGGCTGTTGCTGGCGCTGCCGGCGGTCACCGCGCTGCTGGTGGTCAACATGGCGTTCGGGGTGATGACCCGTGCCGCGCCGCAGCTGAACGTTTTCTCGCTTGGCTTTCCGGTGTCGATGGTCTTTGGCCTCTTCGTGATATGGGCCAGCATGGGCGGTTTCCTGCCGCGTTTCGATCTGCTTTCGGGGCAGGCCTTCGCGATGTTGCGCGAACTGATCGGCGCCCCGGTCTGAGGCGCGTGGCTCAGAAGCGGGTAAGGCGGTTCAATCCATTGAGCGCGGCGATACGATAGGCTTCGGCCATGGTCGGATAATTGAACGTGGTGGAGATGAAATAGCGGATATTGTTGGCGGCTCCGGGCTGCTTCATGATCGCCTGGCCGATGTGGATGATTTCGGTCGCTTCCGCGCCGAAACAATGCACGCCGAGAATTTGCAGCGTGTCGAGATGGAACAGCAGCTTCAGCATGCCTACATCCTCGCCGCTGATCTGCGCGCGCGCGGTTTCCTTGAAAAAGGCGCGCCCCACCTCGTAGGGAATGCACGCATCGGTCAGCTCCTTCTCGGTAGCGCCGATGGAGCTGATCTCCGGCAGGGTGTAGATGCCGGTGGGGGTGTCGTCGACGTAGCGCGGATGTTCCTTGCCGCGCGCCGCCGCCGCCGCGGACCGACCCTGGTCATAGGCGGCACTGGCAAGGCTCGGAAAGCCGATCACGTCACCGGCCGCGAACACGCCGGGAACGCTGGTCTGGTAGCGCTCGTCGACGTTCAACAGGCCACGTTCGTCGGCGACGAGTCCGATTTTCCCGAGTGCCAGGCCATCGGTGTTGCCGGTGCGCCCGTTGCACCACAGCAGGGCTTCCCCCTGCAGGCGTTTGCCCGATTTGAGATGCAGCGTCACGCCCTGCGCCGAGTACTCGAGTCGCTCGAACTCCTCGCCGTGGCGGATCACCGCGCCCTGGGTGCGCAGGTGATACGAAAGCGCATCCGAAATCTCGTCATCCAGGTAGGACAGCAACTGCGCGCGCGTGTTGACCAGGTCGACCTTGACGCCAAGGGCGGAAAATATCGAGGCGTACTCGCAGCCGATCACACCGGCGCCGTAGATGATCATCTTGCGCGGGGTATGTGGCATCGACAGGATACTGTCGCTGTCGAAAACCGCCGGATGAGCGAAATCCACATCGGCCGGGCGGTAGGGGCGCGAGCCGGTCGCAATCACGATGTTGCGCGCCGTCACGGTCTCCAGCGCGCCGTCGGGCAGGGTCACGCTGACACTGTTGGGACCGCTGAACGAGGCCGTGCCGAAATACATTGCGATGCGATTCTTGGCGTAGTACTGCGAGCGCATCGCGACCTGCTTGCGAATCACGGTCTCGGCATTCTGCAACAGGAGCTGGAACGAAAGCCGCCGTGGTTCGCCTATGGCGCGAAAGATGGGATTGGAGTTGTAGCGAACCAGGCTCTTCACTGCCTGGCGCAATGCCTTCGAGGGAATGGTGGCGCTGTGGGTGCAGCTGCCACCGACCATCGTGTGGCCCACGGCGACCGCGACCTGCTGTCCGTGCTTGGCGGCGTTGAGCGCGGCACTTTCTCCGGCGGGTCCGCTGCCGATCACCAGCAGATCGAATTTGTAGGCGCTCATGGGTTTCGCCATCGTGTAAACGGCGCTTTATAGCCTGCGGGAACCGCGCTGTCCAATCGGCTCGACGGTGCGCACGATACTTGCAAAGGGTCCGCTATTGACAATTTTCAGGCGCCCCCATGGCCGAAGAAGACACCGGTCAGGAACGGACCGAACAGGCGACCCCACGCCGCCTCGAGCGTGCCCGTGAAGAAGGGCAGGTACCGCGCTCGCGCGAGCTGAACACTGCCGCGATCCTGCTGGCCGGTTCCGCATCGCTGTTGATGTTCGGTCAATGGCTGGCTACGCGGATTCTCGACATCGGGCGCGCCTCGTTTGCGCTCAACCGCGAAGAGATATTCGATACCGGATACATGGCGATCCATCTGGGCAACGCGCTCGAGCGCGCGCTGGGGATGATCACGCCCATATTCCTGTTGCTGGCGGTGGCGGCGCTGCTGGCACCGGCAGTGCTGGGGGGCTGGTTGTTCAGCGCCAAGGCCATGGTTCCGAAGCTCGAACGTTTGAGTCCGCTCAAGGGGCTGGCGCGCATGTTTTCGGTGCGCTCGCTGGTCGAACTGCTGAAAGCGGTTGCCAAGGTGCTGCTGGTGGGCTCGATCGCGGTGCTGCTGCTGTGGCTGCTGCGTGCCGATCTCGACAGCATGGCGGTTCAGCCGCTGGAGCCTGCCCTGCGCCATTCGCTGCGGGTGCTCGGCTGGTCGGCGCTGGCCCTGAGCGCCTCGACCCTGCTGATTGCCGCGGTCGACGTGCCGTTCCAGATCTTCGATCACGCCAGGAAATTGCGCATGTCGACCCAGCAGATCCGCGACGAAATGAAGGAAACCGAGGGCAAACCCGAGATCAAGAGCCGGATCCGGCAGCTGCAGCGTCAGCTGGCCAGGTCGCGCATGATGAGCGCGGTCCCCAAGGCCGATGTGGTGATAACCAACCCGAGCCACTACGCGGTGGCGTTGCGCTATGACCTCGAGCGTGGCGGCGCGCCAACGCTGCTGGCCAAGGGTTCGGACCTGGTGGCGTTCAGGATACGCGAGGTCGCCGAAGCCAATGCCGTTGCGGTGGTGCGCTCGCCGAAGCTGGCGCGCGCGATCTTCTTCACTACTGAAATCGATGCCGAGATCCCGGGCGGCCTCTATCTGGCGGTCGCGCAGGTGCTGGCATATGTCTACCATCTGCGCAATTTCCGCCGCGGTCGGGGCGCCCCGCCGACGCTTCCCGAGGAGCTCGAGGTTCCGGAAGGAATGGATGTTCCGCGGCGCGGTCGCAAGTGATGCGTCAGCCGGCCCTGGCGGGTGGGAATGATTCTTGCCAATGGCTTCATGACCGGCGCGCGCGCGTCAGAATATTGACCGCGGGTGGCGCTCCCGGGTACCAGTCATGCAGGATCTGAAATGGCGCTAGGCGGGATGGAATTGAGCGGCGCGGGTGTGCGCGGGCAGCTGCGCCTGCTCGCGCAGGGCAGTTTCGGCGTTCCGTTGCTGTTGCTGACCGTTCTGGCAATGATGACCTTGCCGGTTCCGCCGGTGCTGCTCGACGTGCTGTTCTCCTTCAATATCGCGTTGTCGCTGGTGGTGCTGCTGGTGGCGGTCTACGCGATGCGTCCGCTCGACTTCGCCGTGTTTCCGACCATCCTGCTGATCACGACCTTGTTGCGGTTGGCACTCAACGTTGCCTCCACGCGCGTGGTGCTGCTCGAAGGTCACACCGGTGCCGATGCCGCCGGCAAGGTCATCGAGTCATTCGGCAATGTGGTGATCGGTGGCAACTACGTGGTTGGCATGGTGGTTTTCCTGATCCTGATCATCATCAATTTCGTGGTGGTCACGAAAGGCGCGGGACGGATTTCGGAGGTCAGCGCGCGTTTTACCCTCGATGCCATGCCCGGCAAGCAGATGGCCATCGATGCCGATCTCAATGCGGGGCAGATCACCCAGGAGGAGGCGCGGCTGCGTCGCGGCGAGGTGTCGAGCGAGGCAGACTTCTACGGCGCGATGGATGGCGCATCGAAATTCGTGCGCGGCGACGCGGTCGCGGGCATGCTGATTCTCGCCATCAACCTGATCGGTGGTCTGGCAATCGGCATGATGCAGCACGACATGGCGTTCGAGGTGGCGATGCAGCGCTACTCGCTGTTGACAATCGGCGATGGCCTGGTCGCGCAAATCCCTTCGCTGTTGCTCTCGACCACGGCCGCAATCATGGTTACCCGCGTAAACAGCGCGCGCGACATGAGCGATCAGGTGCTCGAGCAGATGTTCGAGTCACCGCGGGCGGTGACCGTGGCGGCCGGTGTGCTGCTGATAATGGGCCTGGTGCCGGGGATGCCGCACCTGGCATTCCTGGTGCTCGCCGGGCTTGCCGGTGGTTGCGCCTGGTTTATCCGCAGGCGGATCGGTGCCGGCAAGAAAAGGGGGACCGAACTCGAGGAGCTGCCGCGCCCGAGCGCGCCGGCACCCGTCGAACTTGGCTGGGACGATGTGGCACCGGTCGACATGATCGGACTCGAAGTCGGTTACCGGCTGATCCCGATGGTCGACAAGGCGCAGGGTGGCGCGTTGCTCGGCCGAATCAAGGGGGTGCGCAAGAAATTATCGCAGGAGATGGGTTTCCTGGTGCCGGCAGTACATATTCGCGACAATCTCGAACTGCTGCCCAACGCCTACCGCATCCAGTTGATGGGCGTCACCATGGGCGAAGCGGAGGTCTATCCGGAGCGCGAACTCGCGATCAACCCGGGGCAGGTGTTTGGACGCCTGGAGGGGCTCGAATGCCGTGACCCCGCGTTCGGACTGGATGCCGTCTGGATCGAGCGGTCACAGCATGAGCGTGCCCAGACGCTCGGTTATACGGTGGTCGATTCGAGCACCGTGATTGCGACCCACCTGAACCAGGTATTGCTCGATCATATCGGCGAACTGCTCGGACACGAAGAGGTCGAGCAGTTGCTGCAGAAGCTTGCCCGGATCTCCCCGAAGCTCGGCGAGGAACTGGTACCCGGTGCGGTCAGCATCAACCAGTTGCTGATGGTGTTGAAGAGCCTGCTGGTCGAGGGCGTGCCGATACGCGATATCCGCAGCATCGCCGAGGCAATTTCGGCCCAGGCGGCGCGCGCCAAGGACACGGCCTCGCTCACCGCCGCGGTTCGCGTGGCGCTTGGTCGCACGATCTTCCAGGGGATCAGTGGCAGCGCGCCGAGTGTGCCGGTGATCACGCTCGACCCGCAGGTCGAGCAGGTGCTGATGAAATCGCTCCAGCGCACTCCCCAGGGCGGCGTGGACAGCGAGGATATCGTGCTGGAGCCCGGGCTCGCCGAGCGCCTGCAACGCTCGATGAGCGAGGCGGCCCAGCGTCAGGAATTGCAGGGCAAGGCGGTGGTGCTGCTGGTACCGGCGCCATTGCGCGGGGTGCTGGCGCGATTCATGCGCCACACGCACCGGGCGTTGAAGGTCATCTCCTATCAGGAAGTGCCTGACAACAAGCAGGTCACGATCGAAGCAACGGTGGGTTAGCGTGATGGGTCAACTGGAGGATCAGCAAATGGACATGAAACGAATCCTCGCACCGGATGTGCGTACCGCGTTGCGGATGGTACGCGAGCAGCTCGGTCCGGATGCGTTGGTGTTGTCGAACCGTCGTGTCGCCGAGGGAGTGGAGATTCTCGCCGCACCGGCCGCTGCGCGCGCCACGCCCCCGCCGCAGCCACTGCCTTGTGAAGCGGTGCCGCCGCCGCTGACGCCCTTGCCGCTCGAGTCGCCGTTCGCCGATGTGCAAAGCGAGCTGCGCAGCATGCGCAGCTTCCTCGAGGCGCGTCTGGCGGAGATGAGCAGCGAGCGTGCGGCATACGGGCCCGGCATCGAGGGGCGTGCGTGGCGCCGGCTCACCCGTATCGGAATACCCAATCCGCAGGTGCGGGAACTGGTTGCGGAAATCGACCCGCAGGCGAGCTGGGCTGAAGCCTGGAGCGGCGTGCTGGCGGGGCTGGCGCGTGGTGTAGGCGAGGCGGGCGACTTGATCGAGGATGGCGGGATATTTGCTTTCGTGGGCCCCACCGGCGCCGGCAAGAGCACCACCTTGTGCAAGCTCGCGGTGCGCCATGCGCTGCGTCATGGGGCGCAGGGGCTGGTGCTGATCAGCATGGACGGCGTGCGCCTGGGCGGATGCGATATGCTGCGCGCAGTGGCCCGCTTGCTCGATGTACCGTTTCACGCCGCGCTGAATGGCGAATCACTGCCGGAAATGCTTTCCACGGCGGGACCTTCCCGACTGGTGCTGGTGGACACCCTCGGTATCAATCGCAAGATCCTCGAGCACAATCGCCTGCTCGAGTCGCTGGGCTCGCTGCATGGTCGCGTGCAAACCCTGCTGGTGCTGCCGGCCAACGCACAGTTGTCATGGCTCGACTCCGCGATGGAGGATTACCGCCCCTCTGCTCCGGTTGCCGCGGTGGTGACCAAGCTCGATGAGACCCGCAGCCTTGGCGAGGTGCTGGGAGTGGTGACGCGTGAACACCTGCCGTTGGCTTACAGTACCGATGGACAGGAGATTCCGGACGATCTCAGTGTTGCTTCGGCCGATGCGCTGGTCGTACGGGCCGTATTGCTCGATCCCGAGGGCGATTCCGCGAAGTCCTCCGATGCCCACGCAACGCAAAGTGCGACCGCTGCCGCCGCGGGCCCCATTGCGGCTAGAATGGCCCAATGATGATCTTGGGGACGCCAGCGCGCATGACTACCGCGGTTGAAAGAGCAAGGCCGGTGCAGGTGCTGGCCGTTACCGGCGGCAAGGGCGGTGTCGGCAAGACCAGTGTCTCGATAAATCTCGGCATTGCCCTCGCCGAGCGCGGGCAGCGCGTGGTTTTGCTCGATGCCGACCTGGGGCTGGCCAATATCGATGTGCTGCTTGGCCTGAGACCGAAGCGCAACCTTGCCGATGTGCTCGCCGGTGATTGCGGGCTGGCCGATATCCTGATCGACGGCCCGGGCGGCATCCGCATCATACCGGCATCCTCGGGCACCCAGTCGATGGTGGCACTCGGGCGCAAGGAGCATGCCGGCCTGATCAGTGCCTTCAGCGAGATCGCTGCCGGGATGGACGTGCTGATCGTCGACACGGCGGCCGGAATTTCCGAATCGGTGCTGAGTTTTGTGCGCGCCGCGCAGGAGTGTCTGGTGGTGGTGTGCGACGAGCCCTCGTCCCTTGCCGACGCCTATGCGCTGATCAAGCTGCTCAGCCGGGATTACGGCATGCAGCGGTTCCGGATCATCGCCAACATGGTGCGCGGCAGCCAGGAGGGGGTGCAGCTCTTCAACAAGCTGGCGCAGGTCTGCGATCGCTTTCTCGATGTCACGCTGCATCACGCGGGCGACATCCCCTACGACGACATGGTGCGCAAATGTATACAGCGCCAGCGTCCCGTGGTGCTCGGAGCGCCCCGTTCGCGGGCAGCGATGGCATTTCGCGAGCTCGCGACACGCATTGAACGCCTGCCGTTGCCGGCGAGCGCCAGCGGACATCTGGAGTTCTTCGTCGAGCAGCTGCTCGGCTCCGCGGTGCCTGGCTGAGCGAGCCAGTGAACGGCATTGTGATGTACGCGAGCGCCACTGAAAAACCCGATTCCCGCAAGCTGGTCGAGGAGCACGGTCCGTTGGTCCGGCGTATCGCGTACCATCTGCTTGCGCGGCTGCCGTCCTCGGTCAACGTCGATGACCTGGTGCAGTCCGGGATGATCGGCCTGCTCGAGGCTGCCGCCAATTACGATGCGGCGAAGGGCGCAAGTTTCGAGACCTATGCCGGTATCCGTATCCGCGGTGCGATGATCGACGAGGTGCGGCGCGGCGACTGGTCGCCACGCTCGGTGCATCGCAATGCACGACGTGTTGCCGAGGTGATACGCGCCATCGAAACGAGAACCGGCGAGGATGCCGCGGATTCGGTGGTTGCGCGCGAACTCGGCATCAGCCTGGATGAATACCATGGCATGTTGCAGGACACGGCCGGGAGCAGGCTGTTCAGTCTCGAGGAACTGATCGACACCGAGGGTGGCGCCGAGCGCAGTCTCGGCAGCACGGCCGACAATCCCGCCGATGCAACCGCGCGGCTACGGCTGGCGCAGGATATCGGCAGCGAAATCGAGCGCCTGCCGGAGCGCGAGCGCCTGGTGCTGTCGCTCTATTACGACGAGGAACTCAACCTGAAGGAAATTGGCCTGGTGTTGCAGGTCAGTGAATCGCGCGTGAGCCAGATCCTGAGTCAGGCGACCAAGCGCTTGCGCGCGCGCCTCGGGAACTGGTGACCGGCGCACCATATCGCGGGAGTCAACGGGCATGGATACATTGAGTTTCAGCGGCATCGCGCTGGTGATGGCCGCGTTGCTCGGAGGCGTATTCCTCGAAGGAAACGATCTGTCGATCCTGGTCAATATTCCGGCCGCGGTCCTGGTCTTTGGCGGAACCATCGGAGCCGGATTGCTGCAGATGCCGATGTCGGGGCTGCGGCGCGCAATAAACATGCTGTCGTGGGTGTTCAAGCCGCCGCAACAGGCGTTCATGCCGGGGATCGAGCGGGTGGTGCGCTGGGCCACTACGGCGCGCCGCGAGGGCTTGCTCGGGCTTGAATCGGTCGCCGAACTCGAAGCCGACGCATTTGCCCGCAAGGGGTTGCAGTTGCTGGTCGATGGCAACGAACCCGATGCGATCCGCAACGTGCTGGAATCCGAGTCGGGCCTGCGCGAGCAGCGCGATGTCGATGCCACCCGATTCTACGAGAGCATGGGCGGTTATGCACCGACCATCGGGATCATCGGTGCGGTGGTGGGGCTAATCCACGTGATGGGCAATCTCGAGGATCCGGCACGCGTCGGCCCCGGCATCGCGGTGGCGTTCGTTGCCACGATCTACGGCGTGGGACTCGCGAACCTGTTCTTCCTGCCGATCGCGGGCAAATTGCGCAGTTGCGTGCGCGAAGCGGCGCAATATCGGGAAATGGTCATCGAAGGCATCATCGCGATCGCCGATGGCGAGAACCCGAGGGCCATCGAAATGAAGCTCAACGGTTACCTCGGCTAGCTCGGAGCAAGCCGCGTCATGGCCAAACGGGTGATTCATGAAGACCGCATCAGCCACGAGCGATGGATGGTCTCCTATGCGGATTTCCTGACCCTGCTGCTGGCGTTTTTCGTGGTGATGTATTCGGTCTCCCAGGTGAACGAGGGGAAGTACCGGGTGCTGACCAAGACGCTCACCGAGGCATTCAACATCCCCGAGCGCAGTATCAATCCGATACAGATTGGCGATCCTGTGACGGCCGTCATGCCAGGAGTGGTATCCGATAGCATAGAATCTCCCGAACAGATGCCGGGCTCCGGCCATGTCGAGGAGGAGGAGGTCAAGGCCACGACCTCGGAACCCCAACTGCCGGAGGAGTTTCGCAAGATATCGCAACGCGTCGAGGAGCAGTTCGCGACGCTGGTGGATCAGGATCTGCTTTCGGTGCAGGGAAACGAGGAATGGCTGGAAATCGAACTCAAGTCGAGCCTGTTGTTCGCCTCCGGCGATGCGCGTCCGAGCAGCGCCGCGGAGCCCATCATGAAGGCGATGGCCGAAATGGTTCGCGACAGCGATCTGCCGATCCGCGTGGAAGGTTTCACCGATGACCGGCCGATCGCCAACGACATCTACCCGTCCAACTGGGAGCTGTCTTCGGCGCGTGCCGCATCGATGGTGAAGCTGTTGACGGAGAATGGTATCAGTCCCACGCGGCTGGTTGCGGTTGGTTATGGCGAGTTTCAGCCGATTGCGGCCAACGACAGCGAGGCAGGGCGCGCGGAAAACCGGCGTGTGGTACTGCTGATTTCCCGCAGTGCCAGATTGCGTCCGAATTTGCCGCGCCTTGAACGGGCGCGCGATCCGGTCGCTGATACGACCCCGCCGGACGCAGTACCCGGGGATGGGGTTGCTGCGCAAGCACGGGCATCGGGTGCCGTGGCGGGTACCACGCCCGCGGTCGGCGCAACACCCGCGGAGGCTGCGCCGGCGGGTGTGTTGCGGGTGGAACTCGAGGGCGGAGGCGTGCTGTTTACCAACGACGCGGCACGCGCGCGCCGACCGGCAGAGCCGCTACCGGCAACCGGGGAGACGCAAGCGCCGCAATAGATCACTGCCCGCGCGCAATGCCGCGTCGCGGGTCCGGAGGGAACGACGGGTGGAGATCTGGGCCGTTGCCAATCAGAAAGGCGGGGTGGGCAAAACCACCACGGTGGTCAGTTGCGCCGGCCTGCTCGCGGATGCGGGCAAGCGGGTGCTGGTGGTCGATCTCGATCCGCACGGTTCGTTGACCTCCTATTTCCGTTTCGATCCCGATGCGCTCGAGCGCAGTACCTATGATCTGTTTCGCCAGCCACAGCTGCCGGGTGTC
>MTKY01060037.1_pt1 | contig 15247 bp, 16 predicted proteins | sample 1042731 | NCBI WGS metagenome assembly MTKY01 (sample SAMN06212206, study PRJNA360538) | anaerobic digester metagenome | biome: Wastewater treatment plant; material: sludge; isolation source: anaerobic digester fed with sludge from wastewater treatment plant | place: Denmark: WWTP Soeholt ... | reverse complement strand
TACTTTTTCCGAGGGCGTCCATCCCGGACGCTCCGCATTGGTGGAATCCGCCAGCAATGCCAGCACGCCCTTGCGGGAAAGCTGGGCGATCTCCGCATAATCACTAGGCCTTCCATCCACCGGCGTATGATCAAACTTGTAATCGCCTGTGTGAATGATCAGACCTTCCGGCGTGTCAATACCAAGGCCCACCCCATCAGGGATTGAGTGACACACATGAAAGAAACTGACGGTAAAGGGGCCAATGACCACCGATTCCCCCGCGTTAACGGTACGCATCTCAGCCCTGGCGGCTTTGCCATTGCGCGCCAGTTTGACTTCCAGCAGACCACGCGTCAAAGGGGTGGCATAAATTGGAGCTGAGGTGATCTCCACCAGATGATGGATCGCGCCGATGTGATCCTCATGCCCGTGCGTGATCACCACACCGCGGATTTGATCGCGGCGCTGTTCAAGATAGGTCATGTCGGGAATGATGTAATCGATGCCCAACATGTCATTTTCGGGGAACATCAAACCCGCGTCTACCACGAGGATGTTCTCATCATATTCATACAAAGTCATGTTGCGGCCGACTTCCCCCAGCCCGCCGAGGGGAATGATACGCAAAACACTGGGTGTCATATTCGATCCTGCACCAGAAAGCCCCAGGCGATCAACCGGGGATCGTAGCGTGTTGTGTTGTTATTTGTGTCCCGGGACAAGGGACAATGAACAATTGTATCCAATGCATCAAAGGCTGTCAAAAGCGGCTAGAATTTGCGCGTGAAAACTGCCGGCGTCACCATTCTTGAACTGCGCGGAGATCAAAACCAACGGCTGGTACGCCTGCCGGCCAGTAAGCTGCGCCTAACGCCCGGCCAATATCTGCATGCCATGGCTGATTCCGCGGCTGAAATCCTGCCCGTCACCCTGTACCTGGCGGAAGAGGACGACAGCAGTCTGGTCGTCTGGGGCGAAATCCCCAGCCATTGGCGCCCGGGGACCAGCCTGGCTGTCCAGGGCCCCTTGGGCAGAGGCTTTTCATTGTCCGCCCAGGCGGGGAACCTGGCCTTGCTAGCCTGGAAATCCTCACTGCATCCGCTCCTGCCGTTGATGGCGCAATCCCTCGCGTCCCGCCGGGCTGTGACATTGGTGTCAGACGTTCCCCCTCCTCAGCTTCCGGATGAGGTGGAAATCCTGCCGCTTGACGAGTTGACGGCTGCGCTGGCCTGGGCCGATCGCCTGGCAGTGGCGGTCCCGGCGCAGCATATCGCTTCCTTACGCACCGCGCTGGCAGACGTCCGCTGTCCTCCTCTCAGCGAAGCGCTGGTGCTTACCCATACCGCCTGCAGCGGGCAGGCGGATTGCTGGGCCTGTGCCGTCCCGGGACGAAGAACCGCGCTGAAATCATGCACGGATGGCCCTGTTTTCCCCTTGCGGCAGTTGGAGGGATTTTGACCAGCTTAGCGCCGCTGGACCTTCCCGGCAGGTTCCTCAACGCCGCGGGTTTTCTTGGCTGGTCACCCCCGCGCCAATCCAGTCAGGCGCTCCCTCTGGACGGATTTGTCACCAACCCGATCAGCCTGAACCCGCGCAGCCCCGCGGCGGATGCCTGCCTGCTCCCTTATCAGGGCGGGTTCCTGCTGCACAATGGCATGCCCAATCCAGGGCTGCGCCAGGTGATCAGGCATAACGCGAAACGCTGGCAGGATGCCTCCTGCCCTGTCTGGGCGCATTTAATCGCCCAGGAAGCTGCCCAGCTGGACCGCATGGTGCGCCGGTTCGAGGAGGTCGAAAGCATCACGGCCCTCGAAATCAGCCTCGAACCAACCCGCGGACTGCCGCTGGCGCGTGAACTGCTGGCTGCAGCGGCCGGTGAAAAGCCCTTCCTCGCCTGGCTTCCACTGGATGCCCCTGAAGCCTTTTTAAACGCGGCGGCGGAATCTGCGGCCGCCGGTCTTGTGCTGGGCGCCCCGCGCGGGACACTGCCCCAATCCGCAAGCTTCATCAACGGCCGGTTATACGGCCCCGGTCTCTCCCCTCTCATGATCGCGAAACTTGGGGAGGCGCAGCAATACGGTTTTCAGGCGGTAGTGGCAGGCGCCGGGGTCTGGTCAATCACGCTGGCTCAAACCATGCTGGCAGCCGGAGCGGACGCGGTGCAATGGGATGGCGCGCTCTGGAAACCCGCGCCCGCGGCTTAGCCCTCCCACACCCCGTCGCTGAGCGCGATCGTCACCGGACCATCGTTTTCAATTTCCACCAGCATCTCCGCGCCGAAAATGCCCTGCCCAACTTTGGTTACCCCAAGGTCACGTAAAGCCATGGCAAACTCCTCCACCAGCGGACTGGCAATTTCCGGCGCCGCCGCTGCCACAAAGGAAGGCCGGCGCCCTTTTCTGGTATCCGCGTAAAGCGTAAATTGAGACACGACCAGCGCGGCTCCGCCGGTTTCGAGCAGCGAAAGGTTCATTTTGCCAAGCTGATCTTCAAAGATCCGCAGCCTGGCGGCCTTGTCGGCCATCCTGCGGGCGGCCGCGACATCATCCTGCGGTCCGACACCCAGCAGGATCACCAGCCCCGGTCCGATCGCATCAACCTGTTCACCAGCGACAATAACCGCTCCCCGGCGGACCCGCTGCAGGACTGCGCGCATACACCCTCCTTAAATGAGAAGTCCGGCGCCCATGCGCCGGACTTCCGTTTCATGATTTAGTACCGGGGGCCATTACCGCGACCGCGGTCATTTCCGCCGCGATCACCGCCAGGGCCCCGGCGCATTCCGCCGCCATAACCGCCAAAGCCGCCGCCGGGGCGTCGCTCTTCGCGAGGCCGGGCTTCGTTGACTTTCAGCGCGCGGCCTTTCAGGTCCTTGCCATTCAACGCGTTGATCGCGTTATTGGCCTCTTCAGCGTTGGGCATTTCGACAAAACCGAAACCACGAGACTGGCCGGTGAACTGATCTTTGATCACGGCCGCGGACGCAACCTCACCAAAAGCCGCGAACGTAGCGCGCAGCTCTTCTTCACCAGTGGTGAAAGGCAGGTTACCAACGTATATATTCATCACTCACTCCTCAACAAATCGGACAAACCAACGTACAGATCGCTCTGGCATTTGATGAGGTTGTGAGCGCTGTCTTTTCTTTCACGCGTATTCACACCGTACCCTGGGGCCATGGGTCCCGCAGTCCATCTTCCGAATGCCCTCGAACCTGCCTCTGCAAGCCACGGTTCGATACAAGTATCATATCAAATTCTTAAACAAATGTAAACAATTTGAAGGAATTTTCCAATAAATCCCTTTCAATTTCCGGTACCGTATTAACCCGTCCGCTCGAATAGTTCAGTTTTTTCGCGGATTGGTGAAGGTGAGAGGTTCCATCCTTCTTTGTCCCGCAGGCTGGGTGATGGGAGCTTCCAGGATGCGCGGGATGTTTTCACCCGCCGCGGCCATGCGATCCAGCAGCCGCGCTCTCAACCCGCGTTTTATCTCCTCGTAAGCGGCGTGGTTAATCAGATTGTTCATCTCCCAGGGATCCGCCAGGAGATCGTACAGACAATCCTCAGCGTATTCATCCGCGCCTGGCCGGCTCCAGCCGTCCAAATCTTCCGCGCGCACACTGTATTTCCAGCGTTTCGTTCTCAGCGCCCGGCCAACCTGCGACTCGCTGATCTGCGCAAAAATCTCCTCAGGCCAATCCCGCCCCCCGCCGTGCGGGAGCTCCAGCATGCTTCGGCCCTGCATTTGCTCCGGCACAGGGATCCCTGCAGCGGCCAGCAGCGTTGGCGGCAGGTCCACCAGGCTGACCAGCTCCTCCACCCGGCCGCCGCCGTGAAAACCGGGCCCATCAATCGCCAGGGGGATGCGCAGGGAACTTTCATGACATGACCGTTTATATTCGGAATTGCGTGTCTTGAAGTGGTTGCCGTGATCACTGGTGAAGACCACGATCGTGTCATCCAGCAGGTCAAGGCTCTTCAACGCGTCACGCAGGCGGCCAAGAGCTTCATCCAGCCGTTTGATCATCCCGCAATACCCGGCGAAATTCTGATAGGCGTTTCCGCGCAGCAATGCCAGGTCAGGGGGAAGCCAGCGGCCCTCATAACGTTCTACGTAGCCATCCGGAGCCGGATAATCATCACGCGTGTTCTGGAAATGCGGTTCGATATAGGACAGGAACAGGAAAAATGGTTCCTGCCTGTGGTCGTTAATGTAGCGTATGGCTGCGTCTGTGACCGCGTCAACCCGATAACCAGGCAAATCCACCGCTTTGTTCTCATTGTCATACAACGTGGTCCGGTAGGCATCGGATGTGAATTCCAGCACATTGGATGCCAGCCAGTCCTGATACCCGCCGCGATATATTTCCACCACCGCCCCGGTCACGTCCATCGGCGCCAGATGCCATTTGCCGATATAGCCGGTGCGGTAACCGTTTTCGTGGAAGTGATGGGCAAGTGTCCTGTGGCCAGGATCGAGGGCGATGCCATTCCTCCAGCATCCCGTTGCCGTAGCATACATCCCCGTCTGCAGCACCGCCCGCGCCGGACCGCATACCGGCTGCGGCGTGAACGCCTGCTGGAAATGCGTCCCCGCCATCGCCATGCGGTCAAAATTGGGGGTCAGATCCAGCGGACAGCCATGCACGCCTGTCGTATCCCAGCGCTGCTGATCGGTAAAGACGAAAAGAATGTTCGGTCTGGGCATGCGAAATCCTTTCGGGGGCGCCAGGCGGCCGTCCCGCATCTATCTTCACCGCCCGGGTTCCGCCAAGTATACCCAGTTGTCGGCCCCGCGATGACTGTCCGCTCATCCTGTACAATTAATCCGTGCGCAACCGTATCTTCCTGGCGATCCTGTGCGTGCTGCTTCTTTCCGCCTGCGCTGGAACAGTGAACCCCGAGGATCTGCCTCCCACGCCAACCCCGCTGCCCACCAGCTCCGCCCCGCGTTTCCCTGTCGTACAAACCGAGGCCTGCCAGCTGGCGAAATATCAAGCCATGCGAACCAGGCTGCCGCAGGGGGATCTGCTGGCCTGGGGCACCAAAGAAAACACGCTCGCTTTTGTTGGGCCGGCCGCGCAGAGCAACTGGTTCACCGGTACGCTGTACTCCGTCACCGCACCGGCATTTCAGAATCCCCAAAAACTTTCCGGCACCACCCTGGTTTACGGCAGCCTGGCCTGGTCACCTGATGACAGCCGTATTGCTTATGTCAGCTTACATCAACCCGAACGATACGCGCTTTCAGTGAGCCAAATCCGTTCGGCAGCCGCCTCGGAAATCGCCAGCCCGGCTATCCCCTCTGATGGACTTGACAGTTCCAGGGTCATCGAGGGCTGGTCAGACGCGCAATCTGTGCGCATGCTGGTTTCCTGCGGCGTAGATTGCGACCAGACCTGGATCGTCAACATCCATGATGGCAGCGCTGAGACAATCGGCGAACAGCTCCGGCGCGCCAAAAGCCGCATGTGGCCCAGGCCCTTGCTGCATGATTACGACCCGGCAGAGTTCCCTCAGATGTTCCTCGATACCTGGGCTGACCGGCTTTCCCCGCAGATGAAGGAACCTACTTGGTCGGAAGACGCCCAAAAAGTGGCCTATATCGACCGGTTTTTAACCGCCTGGGTGCTGCGGGTCGACCAGGAGAAACAGTACATGCTCTACACGCCGCAGGTGGACGCGCAGGAGCTTAAGTGGTCTCGCGACGGGCGTTACCTCGCCCTGCGCACCGATGATGATGTGTGGATTTACGACACAGAATGTGCCGGCGAGGCTCAGGCGCCCCTAAATGCCGCAAAAAGCGCCCCGTGACCACGAAATTTGCTCCGGTTGCCCGGGATCAAAATGGCGTCGTCTTAGCGGCTTTAGCTTTCCAGGCAATTCCGGCATGCCTTTGGATAAGGCAAAGACTGGCGTCTTTTTTTCGGACCATCCTTCCGCGGTATAATCTTCCCACAGGTCAGACCGGGAATATGGCCGAGCCATCCCTCAGAGAGCCGCGTTTTGCTGCGAAGCGGCGGGAGGAGCCAGGCCTTTCCACCCCGGCAGGATCCCCGTGATTTCCAGACCGTCCTCGTAGCAAGAGGACCGCATCAGCGCCGTTAAAGCTGTCAAGGCCGGAATTCCGGCGAATGCAGGTGGCACCACGACCCCTCCTCGTCCTGCGTACGGGAGGGGTATTCTTTTTTTGGAGGGTCATTCATGCTCGACATCAATCTCATCCGCGAAAATCCGCAGCTTATCCGCCAGGCATTGGTTGACCGGAACATGCCCTCCGAACCGGTTGAGCGCATCCTCGAACTGGACCAGCGCCGCCGTAAGCTGCTGGGCGAAACTGAAACGCTTAAAAGCCTTCGCAACCAGGCCTCGAAGGAAATTGGCAAGGCCAAAGATCCTCAGGAGCGCAACGCGCGCATCGAGGCCATGCGCCAGGTAGGCGACCGCATCAGCGGGCTGGATGAACAGGTGCGCCAGGTGGAATCTGAACTTCAGGCCGCGCTGGCAAATCTGCCCAATATTCCCGATCTCGCGGTACCGCGCGGGCAGGATGAGCGCGAAAACATTGTCGTGCGCAGCGCCGGCGCCCCGCGCGCCTTCAGCTTCACGCCGCAGCCGCATTGGGATCTGGCTGTCAATCTTGGCGTCCTGAATTTTGAACAGGGCGTCAAGATCACCGGATCCCGGTTTTATGTGCTTTCGGGAGCCGGCGCCCGCCTGCAGCGCGCGCTGATCGCTTACCTGCTCGACCTGCACATCCGTCAGGGCTACCGTGAACAATACCTGCCCTTCATGGTGAAGGAGGCTACGCTCTTTGGTTCAGGCCAGCTGCCAAAATTCAAAGACAACCTTTACCACGATGTGGAGGAGGATTTCTGGAATGTGCCCACCGCCGAAGTCCCGCTGACCGGCATTCACATGGACGATATTCTGGAGGAAAAAGCGCTCCCGCTGCGGTACACCGCCTATACGCCTTGTTTCCGCCGCGAAAAAATGAGCGCGGGACGGGACGTGCGCGGGATCAAGCGCGGACACCAGTTTGATAAGGTGGAAATGTACATTTATGCCAGACCGGAGGATTCACCCGCCGAGCTTGCCCGCATGGTCGCTGACGCGGAGGAGAGCTGCTCCAGCCTCGGCCTGGCGTACCGCGTCGTGCAGCTCTGCACGGGTGATCTGGGCTTCGGCTCGGCTATCACCTATGACATCGAAGTCTGGGCGCCAGGCTGCGGGGAATGGCTTGAGGTTTCATCGGTATCCAATGTGACCGATTTCCAGGCCCGCCGCGCCAACATCAAGTACCGCCCGGCGGAAGGCGGGAAACCCCGCTTTGTCCACACGCTCAATGGTTCCGGTCTGGGCTTGCCGCGCACGCTGATCGCGGTATTGGAAAACTATCAGCAGGAGGATGGCTCGGTCCTTGTCCCCGAAGCGCTGCGGCCCTGGATGGGCGGGGTCGAGGTGATCCGCCCTGGCGATTAGCCTTTCCCAAATAATCCTGCCTCATGGATGGCTGGTCGACCGCCTTTCACATCATCATCCTGGGCGTCATGCTCTTCGGCTTGGGCGCTTTAGTCATACCAGGCCTGCCGGGGCTGGTGATCATCTGGGCCTCGGCGCTGGTTTATGGCCTCGTCACCGGTTTTAACTGGCAGACAGGTCTGCTCTTTGCCGCGATCACCATCCTGATGGTGTTCGGCAGCCTGGTCGACAATCTGATCATGGGCGCGGGGGCGAAGAAATATGGCGCCTCCCTCGGCGCCATCGCCGCCGCCACCGTGCTGGGTTTGACCGGCTCTGTTATCCTGCCCCCCTTTGGCGGTTTGGTCGCCGCCCTGCTGGGCATCTTTGCCATTGAATACTATCGTCTGCGTGACTGGCGCAAAGCCGCCGACTCGGCTAAGGGCATGGCCCTTGGCTGCGGCTGGTCAGCCGTGGTCCGTTTTGTCCTCGGTGCGGTGATGATATTGCTCTGGGCTGCCTGGGTGCGGCTTCTTTAGCCCGCCGCCCCGGGGGGCAGGTTGAACAGCACAGCCAGCAATTCCTGATCATTCGCTGGCAATACAGGCAGGAGGTTGCCATGCTCCCCAAGCTTGTCGGCTGAATGCGCGTCTGAGTCGTTCATCGCCGGCAATCCCATATCGTCCGCCAACGCGAGAATTCGCTTTTCCAGGTGCCCGGCAATGTTACGTGACCGGTATTCTATCGCGTCCGGCCTAAAGCGCTTCAGATCCACCTGGATGTGGTTCGCGTAACGGAAGGGGTGCGCCAGCATGATCCAGCCGCCCAGTTTGCGGACAAAACGGTGCAATTCCGGGTAACTCCAGGCGGTTTCGCGGCTGAGCTCGCGGTGCAAGACACCGGCGACCACCCAATCCTCGCCATCGGCGCTGATCTCCGCCCCCGCGTATACACGCAGCGGGTAGTTTTCACGATTCAGACAGTCGAGGATACAACCCGCGCGTTGGGCGTGGTGATCCGTGAAGGCAATACCATGCAGACCGGCTTTTTTGGCGGCCGCGACCTGTTCTGCAGCCGTCGAACGGGCGCATTCGGAATACTCGGATGAATGAACATGCAGATCGACGCGGAAGCGCTGGTTCATCGCAGCGCCTCGGTCAGGTCGTTCTTCCATTGATCGAACTGCAGCCGCCATTCCGGATGCGCATGCCAGATGATATCCAGGTTGTCCCCGCGGCGGCGCGGCACCAGATGCATGTGCAGATGAAATACGCTCTGCTGCGCCTCGCGCCCGGCGTTGGTAATCAACTGGATGTGTTCGATGCCCAGCTTTTCCCGCATCGCCCGAGCGATACGACGCGTTGCCCGCGCCACCGCCAGCCAATCTGCTTCCTCGATCTCAAATAACGAATCGGCATGCCGCCGCGGGATGACCAGCACATGGTAGCGGCTGACCGGGTTCAGATTCAGGATCCCGATCACCGCTTCATGCTCATAAAACACCCACGCGGGGCTTTCGCCAGCCGCAATGGCACAAAACACGCATTCCGCCATTAATTCACCATCCTGTCTTCCAGCGCCTTGTACAGGAGGATCGAACCGGCTACCGCGGCATTCAGCGAATCCACACTGCCGCGCATTGGCAGACGCGCCAGCGCATCGCAGCGGCTGCGCACCAGCGCTCGCATTCCCTCCCCCTCATTGCCCACCACGATCACCAGCCCGCCATCCAGCCGCACCTGCGTATAAGGCTGCGCATCACGTCCTCCATCCAAACCAATCACCCACGCGTCAGCGGTTTGTTTGAGTTCCACCAGCGCGTTGGCCAGGTTCACCTGCGCGATGAGCAAATGCTCACTGGCCCCCGATGAGGCATGCACCACCGCCGGGGTGACCCCCGCAGCGCGCGCCAGCGGGATCAGCACGCCATGAACCCCCACCGCTTCAGCGCTGCGCAATAAGGTGCCCAGGTTTTGCGGGTTCTGGATCATATCCAGCGCAAGCAAAAAGGCCGGCTGTCCGCTTTGACGCACCCGTTCGAGGATGTCGGCCATACCCGCGTAGGGATACTCCCCACACTCCAGCGCCACCCCTTGATGCCCTTCCCCCAGCCTGTCAACCGCGGCGCGCGTCACGCGCTGCAGGGGGAGTTTAAGCCTGGCGGCCAGACCGAGGATCTCCGCCAGACGGCCTTTCTCTTCCGCTCCCTCGGCCAACAGCAACCGGTAACAATCGCGGCGCCCGGCGGAAAGCGCCTCGAGCACGGGATTGCGCCCCGTCACAAACTCTTTCACCGGATCAATCCTTGAAATGCCAGCTTGTGCCTTCGCGTGAATCCTCGAGCGCCACGCCCAGGCTGAGCAACCTGTCACGCACCAGGTCAGAAAGCGGCCAAAGTTTCTGCGCGCGCAGTTCGCGCCGGATCTCGATCAGCAGATCGACAAAGGGCGCGGCAGCCTGCGGCTGGGTTTCCCGTTCCGCGCCAAGGGTCAAGCCTAACACGCCGGTTAATTCGCGCAGTCCTGCCTGAGCCGGCGCCAGCTGTTCATCGGTGGCGCCTTCTGCGCGCGCCTGGTTGATCGCCCTCACCAGCTCAAAAAGGATGCCCAGCGCCCCCGCGCTGTTGAAATCATCATCCATCGAATCGATGAAACCTTTTTTCGCCCGTTCCAATGAATCGGACAGGTTGGTCCGGAGATCATCGCGAATGCCTTTAACGCCCGGCAGCGCTGGTTTGAAGCCGGATTTCAAGCGTTCCAGGCCCCGTTCGGTCTGCTCCAGCACCTCATCGGAATAGGTCAGCGGGTTGCGGTAACCTGAGTTGAGCACCATCATGCGCAGGGTGTCAACTGGATGCTGCTTGAGGAAATCTTCGATCAGCACCAGATTGCCCACCGATTTGGACATCTTTTCACCGCCGAATTGCATCATCCCATTGTGCACCCAATAACGCGCGAAAGGCTTGCCTGTGTAGCTTTCAGTTTGGGCGATTTCGTTTTCATGGTGCGGGAAAACCAGGTCGTTCCCGCCGCCGTGTATGTCGATCTGTTCGCCCAGATGGGTCAGGTTCATCGCCGAGCATTCGATATGCCAGCCTGGACGCCCATCGCCCCATGGACTGGGCCACGATGGTTCTCCCGGCTTGGCTGCTTTCCAAAGCGCGAAGTCGAGAGGATTTTCCTTGTACTCGCCAACTTCGATGCGCGCGCCAGCCTGCATGTCAGCCAGCTTGCGGCCGGAAAGTCTGCCATAGTCTGCATCTTTCGTCACGCGGAAATAGACATCCCCTCCGGCAGGATACGCGTAACCTTTGTCGATCAAGCCCCCGATCATGCTGATGATCTGTTCCATTTCCTGCGTGGCTCGCGGGTTGGCGGTCGCCGGCAGGATATTCAGCGCTTTGAGCTGGTCGCGGTACTCCTGGATATAGGTCTCGGCGAGTTCAAAGGGATCGACGTTCATTTCCCTGGCGCGCCGGATGATCTTGTCATCCACGTCGGTGTAATTCATCACGTAATTGACCGCATAACCGCGGTACTCCAGGAAGCGCCTGATCACATCGAACACCAGCGCCGACATGGCGTGACCGACATGCGCCTTGTTGTAAACCGTCGGCCCGCACACATACATGCGTACCTTTTGGGGTTCGATAGTCTCAAATTGTTCCTTGCGGTGGCTTTGTGTGTTGAAGATCTGCATAGCCATGGCTTTTTTCCTCTTAGTTTGTCTCACGATCCGGCCGGGCGAACACCATCCGCCCCGCCGCTGTTTGCAGCGTCTTGGTGACCAGGACGTCGACGCGTTGTCCGATCAGATCACGTCCGCCCTCAATCACCACCATCGTACCATCCTCCAGGTAGCCAACCCCCTGGTTGGATTCCTTGCCTTCCTGCAACACTTCGATCTGCAGCATTTCGCCTGGAAGAAGCGCGGTCTTGACCGCGTTGGAAAGTTCATTAATGTTGAGCACCCTGACTCCCTGCAAGGCCGCCACCCTATTCAGGTTGAAATCATTGGTCAGGATCTGACAGCCCAGCTGGCGCGCGAGCAGCACCAGCTTTTCATCCACCTCCCGTACCCCCTCCACATCCTGGTCGCTGATGCGCACCGCCCCGGCGCCCTCGCGCTGCAACGCCGCCAGCACATCCATGCCCCGCCTTCCGCGCTGGCGGCGCAGGCTGTCGGCAGAATCGGCGATGAATTGCAGTTCGTTAAGCACGAATTTGGGCACCACCAACGTCCCGGGGATAAAACCCGTACGCGCGATATCGGCGATGCGGCCGTCAATGATGACCGATGTATCCAGCAGGATCTGGCGCGCATCCGCCTGCGCGGCCACACCCTTGTGCCCCATGCGCCGCAGGGAATGAATCAGCGTCAGCAAATCATCCTGACGCTGGCTGAACATGAACATGCCCAGGTAGACGAACAGAATCACCCCAATCAAGGGCATGATTTGTCCAAAAGGTATCGGCAGCAATGACAGGGGAAAAGCCAGCAGCGCTGCGATGACCAGTCCCACCACCAGACCAATCAGCAGCGCCAGCAATGATTTCGCGGATAACCGCCCCATGCTGGAGCGGATTTTTTGAATCGGCCGTACGGAAATAAACGGAGAAATGATAAGTCCTAACAGAGCTCCAACGGCGCCGAGGCTGATGGTCAGTTGGGTAGGCGTCATGAACAGCGAACCGGGTTCCTGTCCGAGCAGCCTGCCCAGCGAAAACCCAGTGTAGACGCCCAGGCTGGCAAAAAGGACCATGCCAACCAGACGCGCAATCCAATCCGCACTCATGAAAAAAAGCCTCCTTCAATTTTTAAGGAACCGGATAAATCCTGAATGAAATCATAGCACGCCGGGTGGAGCGCGTCAATTTATCAGGCTGGGAGCAAAGGAGAGGTCATATTCGCGAATATATCGCCGCAGGAGGACTTTTTATTGACGCTAATGGCCCGTAATGTTAGAATCCAGGCCGTTATTCCGGCCCCCATCGTCTAGCGGCCCAGGACGTGGCCCTCTCAAGGCCAAAACGAGGATTCGAATTCCTCTGGGGGCACCAAAAAACCACCCCGCAGATCCGGGGCCAACAGTCCTTGCGCAGGAGCATATGCCCCGATTTTTCTGCTGTCCGGAGCCCCGTTCCGGCATGTTGACGTGAGGTAAACTCGAGGGATGATCTTTACGGTCACCCCCAACCCCGCCATTGACCAGGAGCTTACCGTCGAGACGCTGGAATGGAACGAAGTGCTGCCGGTCAGCGCCTCCCGGCGAGATTGCGGCGGCAAGGGATTCAATGTGTCGCGCGCGCTGGCCGGCATGGGCAAGCCGAGCTCCGCCTTAGCCTTCGTCGGCTCGAACGCTTCGGAATGGATGGGGGCCTCGCTGCGGGCGGATGGCATTACCCCGCTGTTCATTCCAATTTCGGGAGAAACCCGCGTCAACACATCGATCATCGCCGTGGCTGGCGGGCGCTACGTCAAGGCAAACCAGCCGGGGCCGCTGGTCAGCCAAAATGAATCCGCCCGGTTGCTGGACACGATCCGTGAAATCGCCGTTCCGGGGAGCTGGTGGGCATTGTGCGGCAGCCTGCCGCGCGGGCTGGATTTTGATTTTTACCGGCGGATCATCGGGATTTTGAACGAGCGCGGGGCAAATACCCTGCTGGACTCCTCCGGCGAGGCGCTCCGCGAAGGCGCGCTGGCTCGCCCCACGCTGATCAAACCCAATGCGGCGGAAACGCGCCAGCTCACAGGGGAAAAAGTGCAATCCATCCAGGACGCCGCCCAGGCTTGCCGGCGCTTATGGGACTGCGGCATCCCACAGGCAGTGATCACCCTAGGGGCGCGGGGGGCGGTGTACGCGACAGGCCGCCAGATATGGAGCGCGGCTCCGCCTGCCATCCGGGAAGCCAACCCCATTGGCGCGGGCGACGCGCTGGCTGCCGGCCTGCTTTTCGCCATCAGCAGGCAGTTTGACCCCGCCGACACTCTGGCTTGGGCGGTAGCCTGCGGCGCCTCGGCCGCGGCTCTGCCTGGTACCGCCATGCCGGATATTGCTCAGATCAGGGAAATTCTTCCGCGAGTTAAGGTATCATCCCTGTAAACGCATGGCGGAGGCAGAGATGAATGTTCTGGTGCTGGCTGGTGACCGTTGGCATCCCGCGGACGTGGTGCGGGCTGGCTTGAAACCTCTCGAATCCTGCTGTACCTTCACCTGGCAGGAGGATGCCTCAGACTGGGATGCCGCGGATCTGCAGCGGTTCGAAACGATACTGCTCGCCAAATCCAACAATGTGTCAGAAACAGTGCATGACCCCTGGATGACGGAGGCTGTTCAAAACCAGCTGCGCGACTACGTGCGCCAGGGCGGCGGATTGCTGGCCGTGCACGCTGGAACAGCCGGTTACAGTGAAACCAGGATTCTGCGCGCCCTGTTGGGCGGCGTCTTTGATCACCACCCCGAGCAGTGTCGGGTTGAGTTTGAGCCCGACGCTCTTTCTCCGCTGACGCGGGATCTGCAGGCTTTCTCCCATCTGGATGAGCATTATTTCATGACCATCGATCAGCCTGACCTGGATATCTTCCTCACCTCGGTCTCCGAACATGGCGCCCAATCGGCCGGCTGGAGGCGCAGCGAGGGCGAGGGGCGCATTGCCGTTCTGACCCCCGGCCACAACGCCAAAGTGTGGCTCGATCCAAATATGCGGCAACTTCTGGAGCGTACGCTTGCCTGGTGCGGCGGAAAGGCTAAAACCTTATGAGCACAGTTTTCATCACCGGCGCGGACCGTGGTTTGGGGTTCGCTCTCACCGAAGAACTTATCAGGCGCGGTTGGACGGTATTCGCGGGGCAATACATGCCCCAATGGCCTGAGCTTGGTTCCTTAAAATCAAACCACAGCGCCGCTTTGCGCCTGGTGCCTTTAGACGTCGCCTCAATTGATTCGGCGCGTGAGGCTGCCCGGCTGGTGGCGGAGCAGACCGACTCGCTGGATATGCTGATCAACAACGCCGGGATCATCGCCCAGGACAATGAAACGCCTGTCCGCCAGCCGCAGGATTACGCGGCAATGACCAGGATGTTTGAAGTCAACGCTTTGGGACCCCTGCGCAGCGTTGAGGCGTTTTTGCCCTTGCTGGATGAGGGAACGACAAAACGGCTGTGTTTTGTCTCCTCAGAGGCGGGTTCGATTGGCGCCTCAAAACGAATCGCCTGGTACGGGTACTGCATGTCCAAGGCGGCTGTCAACATGGCCATCCGCAACCTGTTCAATTACCTGCGCAAGGATGGTTACACCTTCCGCGTTTACCACCCGGGCTGGATGCGCAGCTATATGAGCGGGACAAAAAACGACAAGGCAGACCTCGAGCCAGCCGAGGCGGCAGTTTACGCCCTCAAATATTTCCTCTCCGGCATCGATCCCTCCCTGCCCGCTCCGGATGAAGACCATTTGGCGTTGCACGACTACCTTGGACGGGAGTATCCCTGGTAGGGGAATCACACCGCAGAACCCGCGGGCATGCGGTTCTAAACTGGCGCCAGTTTCCGCGGACGCCTTCGGGCATGAGACGTTCAGCGGGCAAACAAGCTTCGCCGCATAGTCTACAGTGTCATAAGGAAAGATGATTTCGCCATCTTCCTGCCACGCTTAAAAATGCGCCTCAACCCGCTGAGCAACGGCAGATGGCTGGGAGGGCCTTTAAACGGCATCTTGCTTCTGGAAAGCGCGAAACCGGCAATTCCATCCCTGAACCGATATCTGCACCCTCATAGCGGGGGCAAGACCCAGGCCGCCTTTTGCC
>MTKY01053671.1_pt1 | contig 15253 bp, 11 predicted proteins | sample 1042731 | NCBI WGS metagenome assembly MTKY01 (sample SAMN06212206, study PRJNA360538) | anaerobic digester metagenome | biome: Wastewater treatment plant; material: sludge; isolation source: anaerobic digester fed with sludge from wastewater treatment plant | place: Denmark: WWTP Soeholt ... | reverse complement strand
GTCGACGCGGCGGTCCGGCAGCCTTTGGAGCTGGTCAAGACAGTCTCCACATTGCACCATCCGTATATCCACAACCGGCGACGGCGGGCCGCTGCGCATGACGGGCGGGGTTGGTGCCGCAGGCGTGCCGCGAGCGGCCTTGGGCTCGCCAACCTTGCCGGCGGCGGGCTGAGGGCCGGGACGTCTGGTTGGTGTGTGTTTGCGGGCCATGCGCGCAGTATACACGACAGGGTGTCGGGTGTGAAGGGTGGGGATGGTCAGCAGCCCGGCTGCGAGAGAATTATAGAAAGGGAATTAGGGGAGCTGACGTTTTCCCCCGGCGGAACCCGGGGGCACTGACTGGCCGGCTGAAGTCGGCCGGGGCATCCGATCTGCGTCTTTTGTGTCGAGGTCGGCGGCTGTCGCGGCCGGATCTCTTCGTTCTCCCTTCCTTGACCCCTTGCTCCCTCAATCCTTCGCCCCTTCAATCCCTCGCTCCCTCGATCCCTTGTCCCCTCAATCCCTCGATGCCTTGCTCCCTCGCCCCCTTGCTCCCTTGATCCCTCGATCCCTTGCTCCCTTGATCCCTCGATCCCTCGATCCCTTGATCCCTCGATCCCTTGATCCCTCAATCCCTTGATCCCTCGCTCCCTCGCCCTGCGCCACCGGGTCGGTTCCGGTGTGTCGTTGACGTCATGTCGGGCGGAGGTAGGATCGCGCGGGTCGGGTGGACGGAGTGCGTCGGGGCGGAATCGATGGGCCCTGCTGGGTGAGAAAGGTCTGTTTTCGATGAAGACACAATCGCTTTGGCTGATCGTTGCGCTGGTGGTGTCGTCGTTCGCGGGCGGGGCGCTGGTGACCGTGGCCCAGGAACAGGCCGTGGGGCAGGATGCCAAGCCGCGGATGACGACAGACATCGTCCAGGCGGAAGCATTCATCATCAAGGATCGGGCGGGGGTGGCGCGGGCCGTACTCAACGCCTCGCCCGACGGGATTGTGGCGTTGACCCTGCGCGATGCCCGGGGCCGCGAGCGGGTTCGGTTGAGCACCTCCGCGGACGGCGAGTCGGACGTGGCCGTGCTGGCGGACGAGGGCTCTTATCGAGTGCGTTTGAATCCCGCCGGGCTCCAACTGCGCGACGAGAACGGGCACCCTCGCGCCTGGCTGCGTCTGGATCACGACGGCTCGCCCAGCCTGGTTCTGCTGGACGGCCGGTCCGAGGGGCGGGCCGTGCTCGGTGCGGCTCGCTTCGCCGACGGCGACAGTCGGCCGGAGTCTTCCCTGGTGCTCCTGGGCGAGAACCAGCAGACCCTGTTCGCCGTCCCGTGAGCCTGCCGGAAAGCCGAACCGGCGTGGTTTTGGGCTGGTCGGCTGGGTGAAGTGCGGAGGCGGGCCGGTGGGTTCTTGTGCCCGGTTTGCCGTATAGGCCGGTTGTCGGTATCATTCGCGCGCTGCGAAGGAGCATAGGCGCGGTGCATGACAAACTGGGCAAATTCGTGCGTTCATTGGCGTTGTGTGTGATGGTCGGGTGGGCTCTTTGCGGCTGTCACCGGCATGAGCCTGTTGATAAAGGTCGCACCGCGCCGCCACCGCGCGCGGCCGTCGTGGATTTCTCGGCGGACGTGGTGCCGGACGATCCGTCCGTAACCGCCTTCATCCGGCAGGTGGTGGACACGTGCGTGTCCGGTGATTACGAGGCGTTCCGGCTTCTGTGGAATGCCCGCGAAGACCCGTATCCGCGCGATGCCTTCGAACGCGGCTGGCGTGCGGTTCAGCGGGTGACGTTCGTTCACATCCGGAAATTCCGTCGTCGTGCGGAGGGTGACATCGCTTACGGGGTTCGCGCCCGCGTGGAACTGGACGATTCCATGCCGGAGCCGCGGCGGGAGGTGGTATTCCTCATCATTCGTGAGGTCGGAGAGTGGCGACTGGCTCGCCCGCCGGCGGGGCTGTCGGAACTGTTGGCGGACACGCCGGACGCCGCATCCGACGAGGTTGCGGGCACCACGCAACCGACGTCCATGCCGGCGAGTCCGCCTGACATTCTGACGAGTCCCGAGGAACCGGCCCGTCCATGAAGGCCCAACTGATCACTGCCCAGGACCACCACCGAGCGCCGTCGGCCTCGTTGCGGTCGCCGTATTTCCGTCGGATGCTCTCGCTGATCTGGCCGCACCGCCGGTTCGTCCTCATCGGGTTGCTGGCGTCGGTCGGGTTCGCCCTATTCAACGCGGCGGGCGTGGCCGGTCTGGTGCCGATCCTCAAGGTCCTGATCTCGGAGGAGGGGCTGCACGGCTGGGTGGACCGGTCGGTGGCCGAGGAGTGCCTGAGGGCAGAGTTCAACATATACTCGACGGACGACAAGGCGGCCGTGGTGCAACGGCTGAAAGGCGGTTCGCCGCTGTACGAGGCCGGCGTCCGGCAAACCCATCTGATCGTTGCGGTGAACGGGGAGCGAGTTTCGGCGGTCGATCTGTTCCGCCGGATCGCGCAGACCTCCGCCCATGGGACCGTACGGATCGGGTTCGTGCCGATGAATGCGCCCGAAGCGGCACCGGTCTCGGCGGATGTCGCCTTGCAATCCGTTCCGTTTCGCTGGCGGATGGTGCAATCTGTGGCGGAGCTTCTTCCCCGGGCCCAGACGCGGGGCGACACCGCCCGCACGCTGCGGTACGTGCTGCTCGTGGTGGGCGCGGCCGTGGTGCTGAGCAACCTGTTCCGTTTCTTCGCGCAGTACTTCATTTCGGTGGGCGTGTTTCGAGGCATGATGGACCTGCGGCGGAAGCTGTACCGCCAGGTTCTGCGGCTGCCGATGAGTTTTTTCGTGCGCGACGTTTCGGACATCGTATCTCGCTTCGTGCAGGACGTGCAGGAGATTCAGCAGGGGCTCAACGCCCTGTTCGGGCGGATGCTGCGTGAGCCGATGCGGGCGGCCGCCATCGCGGCGGTGGCCCTGTTTCTCAACTGGCGTCTGACCCTGGTCATGTTCGTGGTGGCGCCGTTCGCCGTGCTGATCTTTTCGTACGTGGGGCGGCGGATCCGCAAAGCCAATCGCCGGCTGCTTCGCGGCTACGGTCATATGATCGGGGCGCTGGAAATCACGCTGAAGGCCATACCCATCATCCGGGCGTATACCTCGGAAAACGCCGAGCGCAAGCGGCTGTGGCAGATTGACCGGCGGATGTTTCAACAGCAGGTGAAGATCGCGGCGCTGGACGCCTTCCTGCGACCCATGCTGGAGGTTCTCGGGGTTGTGGCGCTGCTGATTGTCACGGGCTGGCTGGGCTCGAAGGTTCTGCGGGACGAGATCAAGACGGACGAGTTCGCCGCTCTGGTCGCCGTGCTGGGGATGATGTTCGAGCCGCTGCGGACCCTGGGCGAGCTCTACGGTCGGGTGCAGCGGTCGGCGGCGGGCGCCCAGCGCATCTTCGGCGTGCTGGATTCCCCGGTCGAGCAGGAGACGATGCAAGGGGCCATCGTTCTGCCGCCCCTGAGCAGGCGCATTGAGTTCCGAAACGTCACCTTCACGTATCCGGAGGGGGCGAAGCCCGCGCTTCGCGGGGCCGACCTGTCCGTGGCCGCGGGCGAGGTGGTGGCCATCGTCGGCCCCAACGGGTCCGGCAAGACCACGCTGATGAACCTGTTGCTGCGGTTCTACGATCCGCAGGAAGGGCACGTTCTGATCGACGGCAACGACATCCGCAACGTGACTCTGCGAAGCCTGCGCCATCAGATCAGCCTGGTGACGCAGGATGCGCTGATCTTCCCCGTCTCCATGTTCGATAACATCGCCTATGGCGCGGCCGACGCCACGGATGAAGCCGTGCATTCCGCGGCGCGGCGGGCGTATGCGGACGAGTTCATCCGGGCCCTGCCGAACGGGTATGACACCATCAGCGGCGAGCGCGGGTGCACGCTTTCCGGTGGGCAGCGTCAGCGCCTCTCCATCGCCCGGGCGGTGCTGCGCGACGCGCCCATTCTCATTTTTGACGAGGCGACCAGCCAGATTGACGCCGAATCCGAGCAGAAGATCCAGGCGGCCCTGAAGGAGTTTTCCAGCGGCCGGACCACCTTCGTGATCGCCCATCGGCTGAGCACCATCAAGTTTGCCGACCGCATCGTGGTGCTGGATGAGGGGCGCGTGGTGGACACCGGGCGGCATGAGGAACTGCTCGTTCGCTGTCCGCTGTATCAGATGCTCTGCCGCACGCAGCTCGTGGAATGATCTACGAGCTTCCAAAAAGCTCGAAGAACAGCGCGACATCCGCGAGATCGATGTCCATGTCTCCGTCCAGGTCGGTTTGGTATCCGTTGCCCGACGAACCTTCCAGACACATATGGCCCGGACTCAGCGGTTTGCCGGGGCCGGAGATGGTCAGACAGATGCTGAGAATCACGTAATCGCTCAGGTTCACCTCGCCGTCACGGTTGAAATCTCCCGGAATCGCGCCGAGAGTGATATCTTGGCGGGTGATCTGCCCCGCGTGGACCGTCACCGTCGCGACGGAGTTGGGGTATCCCGCCTTGTAGGCGGTCAGGTTGTAGGGTGTGCCCGCCGGAGCCGCCGGCGCCATGGTGATGACGTAGTATCCGTTGCCGTCGGTGTAGGCCGAACCGCCGGAGGCGTTGAGCGTCACCAAAGCGTCTTCGACGGGCAGCCCGGTCAGGCGGTCGGAGACCACGCCCCAGATCGTGCCTTCCACGGCGCTGGCCGGATCATGCCAGTCCATGGCGGGCGTGGCGGCCGGTTCGCTGAACGTCATGGATTCGACGTACGGGTACCACGTCCAGTCCGCCTCCGGGATGCCGTTCATGTCCTCGTCGGCGGTTGCGTTGTACGAATAGTTGACTGATCCGTCCGCCCCGGTCGCATAGATGAAATCCAACTGGGCGATGCTGTCGGCTTTCGTGTTCAGGTAGTTGCCCTGGCCGCAGAACATGTGACGATCGTACCGCCAGTCGTTGACGATGCGGAGCACCCAACTGCGATACATGTTGTACTCGCCGCTGTCGTAATCGCGCTTGTAATTCATGGGGATGCCCGCGTCCAGCCATCCCATCTCCATCCAGAGCCTCCAGTTCTGAAAGAGGCTGTAGGCGTCGGTGGAGGTGAAGCTGGCGGGCGCGCCGCCGAAACAGATCAGGTCCGCTGTATGCCGCAGTGGCTGGCGCGGATTCGCGATCGAGGCGATCTCCGCCCGCGCGCGCCGGACCAGTTCGTCGATGGAGCGGCGGCGGAAGTCGTTCCAGGAGGTTTCGCCGACGGGAGGCGGCGTGCCGACGTAGCCGGTCAGGTTCCGGAAGCGGGCCAGACTGGAGAGCGGATAGCTCGAAACAGCCGGGTAGCCGGCGTCCGCCTGGTCGTAGCGGATATGGTCCCAGTTGATCCCGTCGATCGGGTAATTGGTGACCAGCTCGCGGACGATACTGATCAGGTACTCCTGCACCTCCGGCGAACCGGGATCCAGCATGTATGCACCGGCGATCTTGGCCACTCCGCCGCCCATCGCAGCGTGCGGAACCATGATCCACTCCGGATGCGCGGCCACGATGGAGTTGCCGTTGGGCGGCCAGCTCGTCGACACGCGGAAGGGGACCAGCCAGGCATGCACCTCCAGGCCGCGGGCGTGGGCCTTCTCACACAAGACGGCCAGCGGGTCAAACCCCGCCGTGACCTCGACCGCCCGCGGGAGAATGGACGAATGCCAGTAGGCGCCGTGTGCGCTCGCTCCCCGGTCCTGATACGTCATCACCTCCGCGATGATCGCATTGTAGCCGCCGTCCGCCGCACGCCGGACCATGTCGTCGATTTGCGCCGTGCTCTTGAAACCAATGGAGAACCCGTCGGCCCAGAAACCGCGGAACTCCGGCGGGCCGTCCGCCGAGACGAATCGCACCGCGTCCGCGACGACCACGCTCGGATTCGCGTCATCAGTGAGCGTGACGGAACCGGCCGTGCCGGCCTCGAACTCGTAGAGCCCCAGGATGTTCCAGCGACCGCCGTTCGTCTGCTGGTTCACGCGGACCACGGACGTGCCTCCCGCGTGCGCAATGGCGTACGGGGCGTTGTTGGCCCGGTTCGAACCCGCCGGGTACCACACGGCGACCTGCCAGACCCCCGCGAACGGAAGGTTCGGTCGCCACTGGAACGAGGCGGCCGGAGCTCCGGACGTGGCGAACTGGTAATCCGTCCCGTATTTGTCCGTCGCGCTGGAGCCCACAGTCCACCCGCCCACGGAGGAGGTGTACGCCGTGTCGGAATTGTCTACGATCACTGTGATCGCACCACGGGCGGCGCCGCAAGCGAGCAGAATGCAGGCTGTCCAGGCGACGGTTCTCATATGCGGTCTCCGTGTCATCGGGGTCCTCTGCCCGGCAGCAGGGTTGGTTGCAGGAGAACGGGTTTCGGTTCGGCCGGTCCCGCCACGGGCGGCTTGGCGGCCGGATTGCCCACGTAGTCCCGATAACAGGCCAGCCAGAGCTGGTAATCGGCAAGCGTCACGCGCCCGTCACCATCGAGGTCCGCTCCGGCCACGTACGCCGGATCCCCCGCGGCGCGACCAAACGCCGATCGGAAGATCGCGTAGTCATCGGCATCCACATCCAGGTCGCCGTCCAGATCGCCGCAAACGAGCAGCCGGAAGACGTAGGCCGTGCCGGCCTGGTTGGGGTACGAGCCATTGTTGAAAGGCGTGCCGAAAAGTATCTCGTGTACGCCGTCACCGTCGACGTCGGAGGCGCTCAGCGAGAATCCGATCCGGTCCGCCGGGGCCCCGACGATGCGTACGTCGGTGTCCACGTTGGCCGTGAACGTGGGTTTGCCGACAAATTCCCGGCCGAACAGCACCTCCACGACGCCGTTGGTCTGCGGGCCGCCGAACCGTTCTGCGGCGGCGATGTCGTCATAGCCGTCGCCGTTGAAGTCGCCCACGCTGACCAGATCGCCCAGGTTTTTCTCGGGGTCGCCCACGAGCCGGAAATCCGGCGTCGCGGTTCCGTAGTGGATGGTGTGCGTCCCGGTCTGGTAGGCGGTGGAGCCCAACAGGCCGTAGATGATGCCGTCTCCCCGCTGATCCGTGAACGGCCCCAGCTCGGCGCCGGGTGCGGCGGCCGCCAGGTCCAGTATTCCGTCGCCGTTGAAATCGCCGACCGCCGCGCTGCGGCCCAACTCGTCATATTTGCGCCAGCCCAACAGCGTGATGTCCGCGGGCGTCGTTCGCAAGTTATAGGTTTTAGCCCATGTCGTGCGGCCGCGATACACGTGCACGGCGCCTTCGCACGCGAAGAGCCCCTGGCTGTAGTAGCCATTGGGAATGATCAATTCGTCCAGTCCGTCGCCTGTCAAATCCCCGGTCAGGACGAAATCGCCTGTCTCGTCGTATGTGGATTTGCCGTAGATCATCACGTCATAGTGCGAACTGTTGGTCAGAGTGCGGGCGGTTCCGGACGGGAAGGGCGCTCCGAACACCACGTATACGCGACCGGCCTGCTCTCGGCCGGTGTCACCCGTGGCTGAGTGAACGCCCAGCACGATGTCGCCGTACATGTCGCCATTGAGGTTTCCGATCGCGGCGGCCTGCGTATCGAAGCCATTGAAGGAGCCCGCCCCGCCCAAATCACCATAGGCGATCGGACCGCCGATCTTGACATCCCACGACCCGGGCACGGACAGATCTCGTACGGGCGAAGCGAAGAAGTCCGGCCCGCCGTAAAACAGATACGCCACGCCGGCTTGCGCCAGCGAGCCGTTGTCGGCTGAGGACGCACAGATCAGCAGGTCCGTATAACCGTCTCCGTTCACGTCGCCGAACGCGATGGAAGACCCCAGGTTGTCATCGAGCGCCGCCCCGATGATGATCTGGTCCACGCCGCCGAGGGACAGGTCCACCACGCCCCGACCCGCCGCCTTCGGACCGCCACGAACGATATACACGTAGCTGCGCTGCCCCCCCCACGATTCCGACGCGCTTACCAACACCTCGTCGTAACCGTCGCCGTCCAGGTCGCCGGCCGCCACCGGTCGGCCCCAGTCGTGGTTGGCGATGGCCCCCAGGTAGATGGTGCCCGCCTGTTCGGACGAGAATTCCACGGGTGCCGCGACGGCGATACCCACCCAAGCCGCGTAACCGATACAAAGCAACCCTTTTCGGACCAACATCTGGACCTGACCTCCTTCTCCTGCCGGACGCGCCGAGCCACCCTGGCCCGGCGCGGCACTGGCCTTTTGTACGTGTCCCATCCCGGCGCTTCTAACCCGAAGGTTCTCCCGGCGGGTTCCAAGCCTCCAGCCTTATGATACCCGATGGCCTGCGTCGTCTCAATGCGGAATGTCCGTCCTTTCCTCGTGGTTTCGCGGTCCGGAGCGCGGATTGTCTCAGGGCGAACATGCGGGTGACCGTGGGCGGGATGGCGGATCGCCTTGATTTCCAGGGGCGAGAGAAAGATCTCGAAAGCCGTCTGGTCGCCATCCGGGGGCCGGGTCTCCTGCTGCGTTTGCCGCAGGAGGGCCGCCGGGGCCGGTGTGGTTTCGAGACCGCACGCGTCAGGGACCGGTCAGCAACAGTGTGAATCCGACCAGGTCGTCGTGATCCACGTCGCCGTCGCCATCGATGTCGGCGGGCGCGCAGGCCGCGGGGATCCACTCCGCGTTGGCGCCGCTGAAGCATTGCTGGAAGGCGGCGAAGTCGGCGAGATCCACGTCGCCGTCGCTGTCATCGTCGCCGTTCCCTTCGACGGGGAGGGTGGCCCAGATCTCCACGTCGTCGATGTTCCATCCACAATAGTGCCAGAGGCTGTCGGTCGTGCCCATCGTCCAGCGGAGGTAGAACTCCGGCTGATTGTCCGCGATGGCGGAAATGTCATATGCCACCGGAACCCAGGCGCCGTCATCAATCGTCGTGCTGTTCTGCCAGATCGTCTGCCAGGCTCCCGAGCCGGCACGAGCGCGAATGTAGGCGTGGTCATAGGCGGGTTGCTCCACGCCCAGCCACCGCCAGAAGCGAAGCTCCACATTGACCAGGCCGGTGCCGTCGAGCGCGGGGGTAGTCAGGTGTCGTTCGGGCATGTTGGGTTCGTAGTCGCCGTAGAGGTTGTAGCCGTAGACCTCTCTTCCGGTATGGCCGGCGGAAGGGTCTGGCCCGCCGTAGGAGTCACTGCCGGGACTGCCGGTGGGCTTGCCGTAGGCCCAGAGACCTTGCGTGCTCCAGCCGGGGTCCGTGTTCATATCCCAGGAATACACAACCTGCGGCCCGCCGGGCGAAATGCGGAAGTCTGCGTCGGAGTCATCCTCGCCGGTGTTTCCGTCGGCGTCGCGGACGATGGCGCGCACGCGGCAGCGGCGGACGATAATGGAGGGGACGGTCCAGGCGTAGGCGCCGGTATTGGGCAGGTCGGCGGCGATCAGGTTCGGATAGGTCGCACCGCCGTCTGTCGAGTAGTAGAGGTCCACGCCGGTGACGCCCACGTCGTCGCGTGCGGTCCAGGTGATGTTGTAGGTCTGGCCGGGGTTCCAGAACTCGCCGCCGTTGGGCGACCGCAGCCTCACGACGGGTTCGGACGACACGTAGGCCGGCACGTGCATGACCACGCAGTGCATGGCGCCCGCCGCGGTGATGATGCCGGAGCAGTCCACCTGGATGATGGTGTGATCGGGCATGGCGGTCTGGAAAACGCCCAACGCGGTGGCGTCCTGGCTCACGTTGAACTTGGGGACGAACACCAGGTCGTTAAGAATGACCGCGTTGGTGTAGGTATAGTGCGTGCCTCCGGAATTCCAGCCGGGGGTGCGATAGACCGTGTACCCGCGGGAGGTCAGATCGGCCACGGCGTTCTCGGTGATGGTGTAGGGCTGTCCGGTGGAGGAGGCATACTGACCGACGATCACCTTATCGTCGCCCACGGGCAACATCCACATATCGATGTGCTGGGTGGAATCAAAACTGGTGGGGAAGCCGGGGTAGATGGTGAGGTTGACGTTCTGATACTCGCGGTACAGGTCTTTGACGTTCTGCGCGGTCAGGCCGGGATTCTCCGTCAGGATGAGGTTCGTCATGAAGGCATCGCCGTTGGCGAACAGGTGGAAATTGCCGCCGCCGTGCGTCAGCGGGAGGTTGTAGACGGTTTCGCCCCAGAGCGGTCCGAGATAGGCGTTGAATGCGTTGTCGTTGGGTCGCGGACGGTTGTAGGTGTGGTCCACGATGGCCCGGACGCCGTCCTCAAAGATGAATCGCGGACCGTAGTCGCGAATCCAGACCGTATCCGTCGTACGAACGATGAATCGGATCTGACTCATGTCGGCGCCGGCCGCCGTGAGTGTGGCGGCGACCGAACTCTGCTCGGATGTGGTGTCCACAACCACATACACGATGGCATCCGGATCCTGGGTTGTGATGCCGACTGCCATGGCCTGCAGCACGGAGGTGTACCCCTCCCACGCGATGAACAGCCCCTCCTGCGGTTCGTATTCGGCAGGACAGCGGATCGTGCCGGTTGGGGGCGCGCGGAGTGCGAACGCGTCCCGCGTCGGTCTGTCGATGGGGAGCAACCGCTCTTCGGGCGTGAGGTACTTGGGCAGGCCATCTGGGTATTGCGTTGGGTCTGCCGCGCGAGTCGGGGCGACGGCACAGAAGAGCAACGCCAACGCCAGAACCCGATCAATCAGTGTGCGAATTCGCAAGAGTCCCATCCACCGCACTCCCTGAAGCGGGCTGATGCACAGCCTCGCGAACCTGACTCACCCCCCCGGACATCCCCTCAGAACATGCAGGCGGGCGTTGCGCTGCATTGTAGCAAAACCGGCGGGCGATCGGAACAGGCCAGGGCTTGCGGGCCGAAGATTTATCGGTACCGCGTCCGCACTTGTCGGACGGGGTGACGGTCGTTCCGGGCGTCGTTCTGGCTTCCAAATCGGCTGGCGCTCCAAAAACGCCAATCTCGAGAAGGTCCGGTACACTTGCGACGGAGGGCGGCGAGCATCCGCCCGCCGGCCGTGGGAGCGGGCGATGGCTTTAATCGTCTTTCTGACGCTGGTTCTTGGCGTGATCGGCGTGTTGATGGTTCTGCGGCCAATGCGGCAGCCGCATCGTCTGATCGAGCGACTCTTCGGCGTATCGCAGGCAGCCGTGCGTCTTGTCTGGGCGGTTATGGGAGGCGATTGTCCGGGACGCCTTCCGACGCGGCATCCTGTACGGGGGTGGGGCGGCCGGCGCCGTCGATGGCGACGAGGGTGACGTCCGCCTGGGTGACGCGCGTCTCGCAGTCACTGTCGCGGCGCAAGGCCCGCACCTCCACATGCACCCGGAGGGACGTCCGGCCGATCCGCGTGACCTGGGCCCAGAGACTCAGGATGTCGCCCACGTGCACCGGTTCGTGGAACTCCACGGCGTCCATGGCCACCGTCACGTAGCGGTGGTTCTTATGACGCCAGGCTTCTACGAACGCCGCTTGATCGATCAGGGAGAGAATCGTCCCCCCGAAGATCGTGCCCTGGGCGTTGGTGTCCTTGGGCATCATGATCAGGCGAATGGCCGGCGTATCGCTGGGTGGTTTGGGGGTCATTCCTGGCTCCGTTCCGACTGCGTCGCGGTCGGAGAGGCCATGGTACCATGCAGGGCGAAAGCTGCCCAGCTTCAGATACTCTTGCCAACGCCCCGGCCACGTGCGAGCATATCGGCTGCCAGACGGGCCGATTCTGCCGGGACAGCGAGGCAGGCCATGCAGGAACTCGAAAAGACGCCACTCATCGTTGCCGCCGGGGCGCTGTGGCAGAAGGCCACGCGAGCTGCGTTTCTCGATGCTTTGGGCGACGGCTCGCTGCCGCCGGCCGTGTTTGGACGCTGGCTGGAGCAGGAGTATCGGTTCGGCTGCGGACTGGTGAGCTTTCAGGCCGTGACGGCCGCCAAGACGCCGCGCCCGTCGCACAGGCCGGTGATAGCGGGGCTCGCCGCGATGGACGCCGGACTCGAGTGGTTGGAGAACCATCTGGTGCGGCACGGGCTCTCGAGCGATGCGCCGGCGCATCCGGCCTGTCGGCGATACACGAACTTTCTGCTGGCCGTTGCCTACGCACAACCGTTCGAGGTGTCGCTGGCCGTGCTTTTTGGAGTGAACGTCTGCCATCTGAGAGCCTTGGGCCGGCTGGATACCCGGGGACCGTACGGAGAAGCCATCGCACGCTGGTCGGACGAGAGCTTCGCGACGTACGTACGCACCTTGCACGAGCTGACCCAGCGGCACCGTCACCCGGCCCAAGAGGGCTGCTTCACAGAGACGCTGTGGCGCGCGCACGACTTCTGGCGGATGGCGTGGGAGGATTGAATGCTCCACGACCTGCTATGGGAACAGAACATCGACCTGGTCGGGCAGTGTCTGGACCAGCCGTTCGTTCGCCGGGTGGGCGATGGTACGTTATCAGCGGACTGTTTCCGGTGATACATTGCCCAGGATGCGTTCTTCCTCGAATCGTACCTGCGGGCTTTCGCCGTTGCCGGCGCCAAGTGCCCGGACCTTCAGCATCTGCGGGTGTTTCACGAGTTCATGACCGGTACTCTCGAAGAACTGAAGATGCACGCCGGATATGCCCGTTCGCTGGGGATTGAGCTCGAGCAGGTGAAACCTTACCCGGCCACCCATGCGTACGTCGATTTTCTGCAGGCCATGGCGTGGCACGAGCCACCGGGCGTCACGCTGGCGGCCATGACGCCCTCCATGCGGCTTTACGCTCATATCGGCTCGGCGCTCAGCGCCGGTTCACCGCCCCGTAATCCGTTCCAGGACTGGATCGATACGTACGCCGGTGAGGATTTTCGCGGCGCGGCCTGCGAGATGGAAGCATTGCTGGACACTCTGGCCGGCGATCAGCCCGCCGTACACGAAGCCTACCGCTACGCCATGCAGTGCGAACTCGGCTTCTTTTCGGCCCCAATGGAGGACGAAACGTGACCGCCGTCGCCTTGACCATTGCGGGAAGCGATCCCTCCAGCGGGGCCGGTCTGCAGGCGGACCTGAAGACTTTCCACCAGCACGGCGTATACGGCGCCGCCGTGGTCACGCTGCTCACGGTGCAGAATTCGCAAAGGGTTTCGGCTGTACAGGTGCTGGATCCCGCTTTCGTGATGGCGCAGTTGGATGCGGTGCTCGAGGACATTCCGCCGCAGGCCGCGAAAACGGGGGCGCTGGGCAGCGCGGCAATGATCGCCGCCGTCGCGGAGCGGGCGAAGTCCTTTCGGTTTCCGCTCGTCGTGGACCCGGTCATGATCAGCAAACACGCCGCGCCCCTCATCGATGACGATGCGCAAGACGTGCTGCGGGCGCGGCTTCTGCCGCTGGCGTTTCTGATCACCCCCAACATTCATGAGGCGGAGGCCTTGGCCGGTATGAAGGTCCGAGACATCGCCACCATGGAACAGGCCGCGGCGGCCATCGCGCGCTTGGGACCGCGCAGCGTGCTGCTCAAAGGCGGCGGCCTGAGCGGGCCGGCCGTCGACCTGTTCTGGCTGGACGGCCAAACCACCGTTCTGGAAGGACCGCGGATGCCCGGGCGGAACACGCATGGCACCGGCTGCGTCTTCTCCGCTTCGATTGCCGCATCCCTGGCACGCGGCCTCCACCTGGGTGAAGCCGTCCGCCAGGCCAAGGCGTTCGTGACCGAGGCCATCCGAACCGCCCCTGGATTGGGGCGCGGCACCGGGCCTGTGAATATGCACACCCCCACTGGGCCACCCGACCTCCAACCAAGTTGATTTGTTGTAAGAGTATTGCTAACAGCATGTTATCATTTCTAAACCGTGCGGCGGGAAATAGTACCTTTTTCGATTTGAAATAGGACTTGGTGGATACTATATAGATGTGAACGGACTGTGGGCGAAGTGTCCGAGCAGGGCTCGGGATTGTCCGGAAGAGTGTCTCCGGCGGATCGAATTCGCCCAGGTGAGCGTTGCGAAGGCCCCAACGAAAGGTCGAGCCGTATGGCGATTTTTCTGACGGAAAAGGCGGCGGCGGCGGTCAGAACCGCGATGGACGGGAACGGGTTGTCGCCCGAGACGGCGTATCTTCGGGTGGATGTCCGGGGCGGGGGGTGTGGCGGGTTCAGCTACGCGATGGGGCTGGCCGACAGCCGCGAGGCGGAGGATCACGAGTCCGCCTCGCACGGCATTCGGATTCTCTGCGGTCCGGACGGCTATGGCTATCTGGACGGAACGGAGATCGACTACCACGACGATCAGAACGAGCAGGGATTCGTGTTCCGCAACCCGAATGCGCAGGGCTGTGGCGGATGCGGCGGTGGGGCCTGCGGTTAAGCCCCGGGTCTGGTTTGGAGAAATCATCACATGTCCGGTTCCAGCGACGCCATCCGCGAGTTTGCGGCCCGCGAATACAAATACGGGTTCGTGACGGACATCGAGGCGGACACCGTACCGGCCGGTCTGAACGAGGACATCATCCGGCTGATCTCGACCAAAAAAGGCGAGCCGGCGTTCATGCTGGACTGGCGGCTGAAGGCGTTCCGGCATTGGCAGAGCCTGACCGAACCACGCTGGCCCAACGTGAAGTATCCGCCCATCGACTACCAGGCGATCGTGTACTACTCGGCGCCGAAGCGGCAGGGCGGTCCCCGGAGTCTGGACGAGGTGGATCCCAGACTGCTCGAAACGTACGAGAAACTGGGCATTCCACTGGAGGAGCGCGCGGCCCTGGCCGGTGTGGCCGTCGATGCCGTGTTTGACAGTGTATCCGTTGCCACCACCTTCAAGGACAAACTGGGGGAGTTGGGGATTCTTTTCTGCTCGTTCTCGGATGCCGTCCGCGATCATCCCGAGCTGGTGCAGAAGTACCTCGGCTCCGTGGTGCCGTACCGGGACAATTACTTCGCGGCGTTGAATTCCGCGGTGTTCACGGACGGATCGTTCGTCTACGTGCCCAAAGGGGTGCGGTGCCCGATGGAACTGTCCACGTATTTCCGCATCAACGCGGCGGCCACGGGCCAGTTCGAGCGAACATTGATCATCGCCGACGAGGGCAGCCACGTGAGTTATCTGGAGGGCTGCACGGCGCCCATGCGGGATGAAAACCAGTTGCATGCGGCGGTGGTTGAACTGGTGGCGCACAAAGACGCGACGATCAAGTATTCGACGGTCCAGAACTGGTATCCCGGCGACGAGAACGGTCTCGGGGGAATCTACAATTTCGTCACGAAACGCGGACTGTGCGAAGGACGGAACGCCCGAATCTCGTGGACGCAGGTGGAGACGGGCTCGGCGATCACGTGGAAGTACCC
>MTKY01052047.1_pt1 | contig 15256 bp, 11 predicted proteins | sample 1042731 | NCBI WGS metagenome assembly MTKY01 (sample SAMN06212206, study PRJNA360538) | anaerobic digester metagenome | biome: Wastewater treatment plant; material: sludge; isolation source: anaerobic digester fed with sludge from wastewater treatment plant | place: Denmark: WWTP Soeholt ... | reverse complement strand
CGTCTACGAGGGCATCCGCCTGACGCCGGCCGAGATCGTCAATGCGGCGCTCGAAGAGGGCGTCCATTGCGTCGGCCTTTCGATCCTGTCGGGATCGCATGTGCCGCTCGTGCGCGACGTGATGAACAGGATGCGCGCGGAAGGGCTCGACGACGTGCCTGTCGTCGTCGGCGGCATCATCCCGCCGGAAGACGAGCGCATTCTCAAGGCGGCGGGCGTCGCGGCCGTCTACACGCCGAAGGACTTCGACCTCAACGCGATCATGTCCGACATCGTCAGGATCGTCGGCGCGGGGCAAGGCAAGGCGGCGTAGTCCGCCGCGCCCGCGCCTTCGCTCGCGGGCCGTCGTCATCTTGGTTAGCGTTCCGTAAACCGGCGCCGCGTAGGGTCGCGCCTCGGCCAGCAACAACACGGATCGATCATGGCGTCAGCCTGCACCAATGCCATCGACACGGGGTTTATCGAACTCGGCTACGCCAAGGTGGCTGCGCTCGGCGTCGTCCAGGGCATCACCGAACTGCTGCCGATCTCCTCGACCGCGCACATGCGCATCGTGCCGGCGCTGCTCGGCTGGCGGGACCCCGGCTCCGCCTTTTCCGCCGCCATGCAGGCGGCCGCGCTCGCCGCCGTCATCAGCTACTTCTGGAGCGACGTGCGCGGAATGGTGTTCGGTTCGATCGGCGCCGTCGTCCGCCGCGACTTCAAGGACTGGAATTTCCGCTTTGCGCTGTGGATCGTCCTCGGCACCTTGCCGATCGTGATTCTGGGCGTCCTGCTCGCGCCTGTCCTCAACGCCTGCAATACGCCGTTGCGCAGCCTGCCGGTGATCGGCATTTCCATGATCACGCTGGCGATCATTCTCGCCATCTCCGAATTCTACTGCGATCACTCGCGCCGCTTCGACCAGCTCACGCTGAAGGACGCGCTGATCGTCGGCATCGCGCAGGTCGGCGCCCTCATCCCCGGCGTGTCGCGCTCGGGCTCGACGCTGACGGCCGCCATGTTCCGCGACCTCAACCGTCAGGACGCCGCGCGCTTCTCGTTCCTGCTCGGCCTGCCGGCCATCGCCGGCGCGGGCCTGAAGGAATTCCACGTGCTGTACAAGGCCGGGCTCGACGCGCACGGGTGGTCGATCCTCGCCGTCGGCCTGATCGTCGCCTCGATCTCGGCCTTCGCCGCCATCTGGGGCCTGCTGCGGATCCTCGAGAAATTCTCGGCCTGGCCGTTCGTGATCTATCGCGCCGTCATCGGCGTCGTCCTGCTGGTCGGCGCGGCCACCGGCTTCCTGGTCTGAGACGAAAAGGGGCGGCCGAGGCCGCCCCTTCCGCTTTCGCGTCCGACGCTCACGCGCCCTTCGGAAAATTCACCACCGTTCCGGCTTCCGGCTCGTCGTTGACCGCTTCGCCGCGCCCGACCGCCTTGCCGTTGATCGTGATTCCGGCAGGGCTCGTCGAGATCGCGACCGGCTCGCCGTCGGCGACCTCTCCAGCGAGGATCATCTCGGCCAGGGGATCCTGCACCGCTTTCTGGATCACGCGCTTCAGCGGCCGCGCGCCATAGGCCGGGTCGTAGCCCTTGTCGGCGAGCCACGCGCGGCCTTTTGCGTCCAGCGACAGCGCGATCTTGCGATCCTCCAGCAGCTTGCCGAGCCGCTTGAACTGGATGTCGACGATCGCGCCCATGTCCGACCGGCGCAGCCGGTGGAACAGGATGATCTCGTCGACGCGGTTCAGGAATTCCGGCCGGAAGTGCGAGCGCACGACCTGCATGACTTCGTTCTGCACTGCGCCGGAATCTTCGCCGTCCTTCTGCATGACGAGGAATTCGGATCCCAGGTTCGACGTCATGATGACCAGCGTGTTGCGGAAGTCGACCGTGCGGCCCTGTCCGTCGGTGAGCCGTCCATCGTCCAGCACCTGAAGGAGCACGTTGAACACGTCCGGGTGCGCCTTCTCGATCTCGTCGAACAGCACGACCTGATAAGGCCTGCGTCGCACCGCTTCCGTCAGCGCGCCGCCTTCCTCGTAGCCGACATAGCCCGGAGGCGCGCCGATCAGGCGGGCGACCGAATGCTTCTCCATGTACTCGGACATGTCGAGCCGCACCATCGCCGTCTCGTCGTCGAACAGGAAGCTCGCCAGCGCCTTGGTCAGCTCGGTCTTGCCGACGCCGGTCGGTCCGAGGAACATGAACGAGCCGATCGGCCGATTCGGATCCTGCAGCCCGGCGCGTGCGCGGCGCACCGCGGTCGATACCGCATGCACCGCTTCCTTCTGGCCGACGACGCGCCTGCCGATCTCCTCTTCCATCTTGAGCAGCTTCTCGCGCTCGCCTTCGAGCATCTTGTCGACGGGCACGCCGGTCCAGCGCGAAACGATCTGCGCGACGTGATCCGGCGTAACGGCTTCCTCGACGAGCGCAGCCGCGCTCGACGTCTCGGCTTCCGCGAGCTTGCGCTCCAGTTCCGGGATGACGCCGTAGGCGAGCTCGCCGGCTTTCTGGTATTCGCCGCGGCGCTGCGCCTGAGCGAGATCGTTGCGCGCCGCCTCGAGCTGCTCCTTGAGCTTCTGCGCCGCGCCGAGCTTGTCCTTTTCCGCCCGCCAACGCGCAGTCAGCGCCGAAGACTTCTCCTCCAGGTCTGCGAGTTCGCCTTCGAGCTTGTCCAGCCTGTCCTTCGAGGCGCGGTCGCTTTCCTTCTTCAGCGCCTCCTGCTCGATCTTGAGCTGGATGATGCGCCGGTCGAGTTCGTCGAGTTCCTCGGGCTTGGAATCGACCTGCATGCGCAGACGCGACGCCGCTTCGTCGACGAGGTCGATCGCCTTGTCCGGCAGGAACCTGTCGGAGATGTAGCGGTTCGACAGCGTCGCGGCAGCGACCAGCGCGGCGTCGCTGACGCGTACGCCGTGATGCAATTCGTACTTCTCCTTGAGGCCGCGCAGGATCGAGATCGTATCCTCGACGGTCGGCTCGGAAACGAACACCGGCTGAAAGCGCCGCGCCAGCGCCGCATCCTTTTCCACGTGCTTGCGATATTCATCGAGCGTAGTCGCGCCGATGCAATGCAGTTCGCCGCGCGCCAATGCCGGCTTCAGCAGGTTCGAAGCGTCCATCGCGCCATCCGCCTTGCCGGCGCCGACCAACGTGTGCATCTCGTCGATGAACAGGATCACGCCGCCTTCGGCCGCCGTCACCTCGTTCAGAACGGCCTTCAGCCGCTCCTCGAACTCGCCGCGATATTTGGCGCCAGCGATCAGCGAGCCCATGTCGAGGGCGAGCAGCTTCTTGTCCTTGAGCGATTCGGGCACGTCGCCGTTGACGATGCGCAGGGCCAACCCTTCGGCGATCGCCGTCTTGCCGACGCCGGGCTCGCCGATCAGCACCGGATTGTTCTTGGTGCGGCGGGACAGGACCTGCACGGTGCGACGGATTTCCTCGTCGCGGCCGATCACCGGATCGAGCTTGCCCGCGCGAGCGGCTTCGGTCAGGTCGCGCGCATATTTCTTCAGCGCGTCGTAGGCGTTCTCCGCCGAAGCGCTATCGGCCGTGCGGCCCTTGCGCAGATCCTCGATCGCGCCGCTCAGCGCCTGCGCGTTCACCCCGGCTTTTTCGAGGATGCGCGCGGATTCGGCCCCCTTCTCCATGGCCAGCGCGAGCAACAGTCGTTCGACCGTGACGAACGAGTCGCCGGCCGTCTGCGCGATCTTGTCGGCATTGTCGAACAGCCGAGCGGTCGTCGGGCTGAGGTAGAGCTGACCTGCGCCGGCGCCCTGCACCTTCGGCAGCTTGGAAAGTGCGAGCTCGACCTGCTGAAGCGCGTCGCGCGAGCGTCCGCCGGCGCGGTCGATCAGACCTGCGGCCAGACCTTCCGGATCGTCCAGAAGGACCTTCAGGATATGTTCGGGGGTGAACTGCTGGTGTCCCTCGCGGACGGCGAGAGACTGCGCCGACTGCACGAAACCGCGCGCGCGCTCGGTATATTTCTCAAGATTCATATTGCCTCCTGCCCGTGAACGCGCCCCGAAGCAGCGGGGTCCACGGCTCGACTCGAACTATTCGGCCCCTCGCGGCGACCGTCGAACGAGATTTAGGAAGGCAGTCGCCGTCCTTGAAGGGGCGGCGACAGAGACTGCGACGCTTTCGCGCGGCTTACTCGGACTCGGCGTCTCCGCCAGGCGCTGGCGTGAACTCGCCCTCGCCCGCCTCGGCCCCGACGAGCCCGGCCGGCCGGCCGCGACGACGACGGCGCGGACGCAGATGATAGCCGCCGGCCTCCGTACCTTCCTCCTGCTCGGGAGCGGCCAGGTCAGGCTGCGGCGCGTCGCTCGGCATCGGTCGCGGCGGCGCAGTGATGAAGGCGGGCAGGCCGACCGGCTGTTCGGCTGCAACCGGCTGGGATTCATCCGGCTGGCGCGGGGCCTGATCGGTCGGCCGCTGATCGCGTAAGCGACGATTGTCGCGCCCGTCGCGATTGTCCCTGTTGTCGCGGTTGTTGTAGCCCTGCTGGCCCTGGTTGCGGTCCTGATAGGGACGCTCGTGGCGCGGCGGGCGGTCTTGCTGCGGCGGCCGGTCGCCATTGAAGTTCTGCCGATCGCCCCGGTCCTGACGCTCCTGATAAGGCTGAGGCTGGAACTGGGGCTGCGGTTGCGGCGCATATTGCGGCTGCGGCAAGCGCTCCGCGACGGAGGCGAAGCGGTCGTTGATCACGTCCTCCTCGTCCTCGTCGTATTCGATCTCGCCCGCCGGACGCGGCTGACCGTTCTGCTGCGCAAACTGCGCCTGCTGCGCAGCCTGGGCGGCCGCGATCAGGCGGTAGTAGTGCTCGGCATGCTGGAGATAGCTCTCGGCCATCACCGGGTCGCCGCTCGACTGTGCATCGCGGGCGAGCTGCAGGTACTTCTCGGCGATGTGCTGGGCGGTGCCGCGCACTTTTACGTCAGGCCCGTTCGATTCGTAAGAGCGAGTCAGCGGGTTGGGACCTTTGCGGTTGCCATTCCGGCCACGCATTCTCTTGTTCTGACCAGGCCTCATCGACGTTCCTTGACTGTGAACACTCCGGCCTGTTTCAGCCGTTGCTGTGAACCGGTCGACCGCAGGCCGCGGGCGTGACGCCCGTGGGCTCATGGAGCGTTCTGTGGTCAAACCGGCGCAATCGAAATTTCGGATCCGTGCGTTTCGAACAGCGCGAACAGGGGCCGTCACTGCGGCAAAACTCTGCCGCCTCGCTGCGCTCGACCCTTGCACGGACACATTAACGGATTCGCGCCTCTGACGCTCGACCGAAACCCGATGCTCGTGGGGGGCGAAAGCTTCCTGCCCGACGACCCGGTCGCCCTTGCGCCGGTCGTATTCGCAGCCCCTTCATAGTCCGTTTCCACGGTCCCGCCAAGTGGGCGGATTGCCGTCGGGAGATCGGGTCGGACCACAAACCTCAGGCAAGGCTGAACGCCCTCGCCCTGTCCCTGCCGCCCAGATCCGGTTCGCTGCCGACTTCCCGAAGTCCGAACCTGGCCGCCAGCGCGGCGACCGCGGAACCCTGTCCGAGCCCAAATTCGACTGCGATCAAGCCTTGCGGCTGAAGGGCGCCGGACACTCCGGCGAATATCGCCTTGTACGCATCCAGGCCGTCCGCCCCGCCATCCAGCGCCAAATAGGGATCGTGTCCGCGCACTTCCAGTGGAAGCCCCTGTATTTCCTCCGAACGGATATACGGAGGATTGGAGACGATCAGGTCGAACCGGCGATCGATCGATTCGAACCAGCACCCTTGAAGAACGTCCGAGCGACCCGCGAACCCGCAAGCTTGCAGATTGAATCTGGTCGCAGCGCACGCGCTCGCGGAAAGGTCGACGGCGACGCCGGAGGCGCAAGGGTATTCCGCCAGAAGCGCACATAGCAGAGCGCCCGATCCAGATCCGAGGTCGAGAATCTGCGCGGGCGCGGACGAACCGAACAAGCGCGCCGCCAATCGTACAATCGCTTCGCTGTCTGGGCGGGGGTCGAGAACGTCCGGATCTACCGCAAGCTCGACGGTCCAGAACGCGCGCCGCCCGACGATGCGGCTTGCAGGTTCGCCCGCGGCGCGCCTTCCGGCGAATTGTTCCAGCCTGCGGGCCTGTTCCGGGCTCAGCGGCGCGTCGGGCGCACGAAGCAGCTCCAGGGCATGAAAACCGCCCGCCTTGAACGCGAGCAGACGCGCGTCCGCTTCCGCTTCGTCGACGCCGGCGGCCCGCAGATAAGCGCGGACACGGGCGATTGCGGACGCGCGTCCCATGTCGTCGAGATGAAATGGCGAATCAGCGCTCGGCATCTGCCTGCAGCGCCCGCGCCAGCCACTTGGAGAGACGTCGCGCCAGGTCGGGCGCATTTTCAGGCGCCTCGCCTTCGGCGATCTGCGCAAGATCGAAGACCAGCCTGCTCGCTTCGACGAACCGCTCGTTCGCGGCGTCCCCGGTCAGATCGGCCAGCGCGCGGAGCAGCGGATGGCCCAGATTGACCTCCAGAACGGGCTGGAACGAAGCGTCCAGCCTGCCCGCCCCTGCCAGGATCTTGGCAAGGGTCCGGTCGGGAGCGAGATCGCTCGCGACCAGGCAGGCGGCGCTCTCGGCGAGGCGCGAGGAAGCGCGAACGTCGGACACCCGGCCATCGAGCGCTTCCTTCATGCGGACGAGACAGGCCCCGGCCTGCGCGTCGAGTTCCGGGCGAGGTCGCTCGGCCTCACCTTCCGCGAGCGGAATCTGATCGATATCCTGCTGGCCTTGCGAGATCGAACGGAACGGCTTGCCGTCGTAGCCGACGGCGGTCGAAACCCAGAACGAATCGACCGGATCCGACAGCAGCAGGACCTCGATACCTCGCGCGCGAAAACCTTCGAGATGCGGACTGGCGGCAAGCCCCGCAGGATCCGCGCCGGTCAGGTAATAGATGGCGGTCTGGTTGGGGCGCAGGTCGGCGACATACTGCGCGAGCGTCCGGCCGCCTTCCGCTCGCCTGGACGTCGCGAAACGCGCCAGTCCGAACAACGCGTCGCGACGCTCCGGGTCCTCGTACAGTCCCTCCTTCAGCGGCGCGCCAAAATTATTCCAGACTTCCTGATATCTGGCTGGATCGTTTTCCGCGAGCTTCGCAAGTTCTTGCAGTACGCGCCCGACGACCGCCTTTCGGATCGCTGTCAGGACCGGGCTCTTCTGCACCATTTCGCGCGAAACGTTGAGCGGCACGTCCGCCGAATCGACGATCAGGACGACGAATCGCAGCCAGGGCGGCAGCAGGTCTGCTTCGGCGGAAACGAGCACGCGGCGCACATAAAGCCGGGACCGACCCTTGCGCTCGGGCGCAAACAGATCGAACGGTCGCGCGCCCGGGACGAAGGCGACCGCGTCGAACTCGTAACGCCCCTCCGCGCGCCAGTGGATCGTCAGCGCCGGTTCGTCGAACTGCCCAGAGATGGTTTGATAGAGATCGCGATACTGCGCTTCCGAAATTTCGGCGCGCGGACGCGTCCACAACGCCGCGCCGTCGCCGACCTGTTTCTCTTCCGCGCCGGACTCGCGCACCCCCACCGGAATCGGCACGCCCCCCGAATGCTCGGCGACGATCGATTCGATCCTGGCCGCTTCGAGATAATCGTCCGCGTCTGCCTTGAGGTGCAGGACCACACGAGTTCCATTCTCCGGACAATCCCCGGACGGCGCCATCGAATACGCGCCCTTCCCGTCGGAGGACCAGAGCCAGCCTTGGCCGCCGCCCGCCCGTCGCGTGAATACGTCCACACGATCGGCGACGATGAAAGACGAATAGAAACCGATCCCGAACCGACCGATCAGCGCCTCCCGCGAAAACTTGTCGCCGGATTCTCCGAGTTTCTCGAGAAAGGCGCGCGTGCCGGAATTGGCGATAACGCCGAGGCCGCTCTCGAGGTCCTGCTGCGTCATGCCGACGCCGTTGTCTTCGACCGCCAGTGTGCGAGCAGACCTGTCGACTACGACCGAGATGCGGAAGGGCGCGGGGGGCGCCGGCGTCTGGCCGGTCGCCGATTCGAAACGGAGTTTCTCGCAGGCGTCGGCCGCGTTCGAAATCAGTTCGCGAAGAAAAATATCCCGATCTGAGTAGATCGAATGGACGACGAGTTCGAGAAGCCGCGCGACGTCGGCCTGAAAGGGCCGCTGGGCTACGGAGCTTTCGCTTTCGACAGTCATGAACGCCTCATTCGTGTGCTCGGTCGGCAGGAATAGCGAATGTGGGCGTCGTGTTTCAATCGGGAAAGAAAGAAGGGCCGGTCACTACGCGACCGGCCCTTGAACGCGCCTCGAAAAGGTGGCCCGACCCGCCAGGCGCCCCGGGGGGCTGGGGGGCTGACGAAATCCGGAGGCCGGCGAATCGGGCCTTCGAGGCAACGGCAACATACTTGCTGCACAACGGGGCGCCCGCACGGCCGGATTCAGGCAAAACAATGGCTTACCGATTTGTAATCCCGTGCTTGCCGTGAAGGCTCCATCATAGGAACATGCGTCGCGGAGCGATTGATGGCCGAAACGACGGAAACGTCCGATCCAAAGCGCGAAGGCGGCGAAATCGTCGCCTTGCCTCTCCCACGACAGTCCGGCGCGACAGCAAGGCCGGTTTCTTTCGATCGGCACGAACTGCGGTTGATCCTCAACCTGTACGGCCGTCGCGTTGCGGAAGGCGAATGGCGCGACTATGCGATCGACTTCAGCCCGTTGAGAGCGGTGTTCTCCATCTTCCGCCGCACATCGGAGACGCCGCTCTATACGATCGAGAAAAATCCGACGCTCGCGCGCAAACAGGGCGCTTATGCAGTCGTGACTGGCGACGGGCGCATTCTCAAGCGCGGTCACGAACTCGATCGCGTCCTTGCGATCCTCGAGAAGAAACTTCGCCTCGTAACGTAAAACGCCCCGCACGAGGCGGGGCGTTCGAAGTGCCGGGGCTGCTCGATCAATCGTTACGGCTACCCGTGAGCGACAGCACCGACTGGAAGATGTTGATGAAGTCGAGATACAGCATGAGAGCTGCATTCACCGACTTTTTCGTCGCCGTCTCGTAGTCGTCCGAGGCGTAGTACATTTCCTTGATCGCCTGCGTATCCCAGGCCGTCAGGCCCGCGAAGATCAGGATCGACAGGATGGACAGGCCGAACTGCATCGCCGTGCTCTGGACGAACACGTTGACCAGACTCGCGATGATCAGGCCGATCAGACCCATCACCAGGAACGAGCCGAACGCCGACAAGTCGCGCCGGGTTGTGTAGCCGTAGAGGCTCAACCCGCCGAACGACGCCGCTGTGATGAAGAAGGCGCGGGCGACGGACTGCCCGGTGAACACCAGCAACAGCGTCGACAGCGACAGGCCCATCACCGCCGCGAAGACGATAAACATGTTGCGGGCGGCGGCGGCCGACATCCGGTGGATGTTGAACGAGAAGATGAATACGAAGGCGAGCGGCGCGAGCATCACCACCCATTTCAGCGGACTGCCGTAGAGGGTCGCGCCAAAATTGGTCAGATACTGGCCGCCGATCTTGTACGCCGTCGGCGTGGCCGAAAGCGCCATCATGTTGGCGCCGTAGGCGACGAGAGCGGTCACGCCCAGACCCAGCGTCATGTAGTTGTAGACGCCGAGCATGTAGCTGCGCAGGCCCTGATCGACCTCCGTCGTGCCGGCCCGGCCTACGCTCGTCCCCCAGCGGAGGCCAGCGTTACGGTCATAGTCGGACATTTTCACTTTCTCCCCCTGCGGAACGCGAGCCGCAGACCCGGTCGGCCGGATTTCACGGTCCTGACCGCATCGAATATGGGAGGGTCCTCGCGCGAACACAAGGCGGGCCGGCATTCTCGGTGAATGCGGGCTCACAGCTCACGGAGGACCCGGGCGGGCTTTTCCCCGAGAACCCGGAAGGTAGCCGCGAGCCCCAACAAGATGGTGAGCAGGCAGCCCAGCGCCAGTACAAACGCCATCGGACCGGGATTCCAGGAAAAATCGAGCGACATCAAGCCTGTGACTATCGCCCAAGCAGCCAGCATTCCGGCGCCCACGGCAAACAGCGCGGTCGCCGCGCCCAGCGCCGCGAATTCCAGCAGATAGGCGCCGCTCAGAAGCCGGCGCGTTGCTCCCAGACTACGAAGGATGACGGCGTCGTAGATGCGGGCGCGCTGTCCGGCGGCGAGAGCCCCTGCCAGAACCAGGAGGGCCGTCGTCAGCGTCACGGCGGACGCGGACCGGACAGCCGTCGAAAGCTTCTCTACCAGCGACAAGGCTTGGTCGAGCGCCTCGCGCACGCCGAGCGCGGTGACGGAGGGATAGGCTTTCGCCATGTCGCGGATCAGCGTCGCATCGTGCCGCGCGACGCCGTCGGGCGAGCGGATCGAGAACAATTTCGTGTGCGGGGCGCCGGCAAAGGTCGCCGGCGAGAAGACAAGCACGAAATTGATTCCGAAACTTCGCCAGTCGACGCGGCGCAGGTTCGCAAGTTTGGCGACGATGATCCGTCCGGCGACGTTGACGCCGACTTCATCGCCGATCTTCAGGCTTAACCCGCGCGCGATTTCCGCGTCCATCGACACGAGCGGCGGGCCTGTGTAGTCGGCGCCCCACCACCGCCCCTCGACGACCTCGGACCCTTCCGGCGGAAAGTCGGAAAACGTGATGCCGCGGTCGCCTTCCAGCACCCAGGCTGCATTGCTCTCCGGCTTGATTTCGTCCGCTCGACGCGAACCGACGCGGACAATACGGCCCCGCAGGATGGGCGCCGTCTCGATCCGGTCCTGCGGGCGGCGGGCCGTCAGGAAATTGCGGAATTCGTCGGCTTGTCCGCTCTGGACGTCGATGAAGAAGAAATCGGGCGTCCGTCCGGGCTGTCCCTGGCTGAGCTGGCGCCGAATATTGCCATCGACGCCGACGATGGCGACGAGCAGGGTCAGACCGAGCCCCAGAGAGGTCACGACCGGCACGGTCACGGCTCCGGGCCGACGGATATTGCCGAGCGCAAGCCGCAAGGCGAGAAAACGACTGTGCGGCGCCCGACCCGCTGCGCGGCTCACCGCCCATGCGACCCCGCGCAGGACGACCGCCGAAGCCGTGACGCCGCCGACCGCGATGAGCGCGACCTGTTTCTCGCTGGAAACGAAATAGACGAAGGCGACCAGCGCGAGAAAACTGCAGACGGCGGCGACGCCGTATCGCACGCGGAGCCGCGCTTCCGTCGCCGCCGTCGCCAGCCGGAATAGTGCGGCGACCTGCGTGTCGTGCGCGCGACCGGCCGGCGCGATGACGAAAGCAAGGGAGGCGAGCACGCCCATCGTCAGTCCCTGCAGGGTCGACGCGAGAGATATCGTCGGTTCGAACGGCAGATCGAGCACAGGACCGACGACGCCTGCGACGGCAAAAGGAATCGCGACGCCGACGGCCACTCCCAGTACGGACCCGCACAGCGCGATCGCCATCATCTCGACCAGCAGAGTCTGGAAGACGACCGCCCCCGACGCGCCAAGCGCCTTGAGGATGGCGATCGACTCGCGCTTGCGGTCGACGAAGGCCGTCACCGCGCCGGCGATGCCGACGCCGCCGACGATCAGCGACACGACGCCGATCAGCGCCATGAATTGCGAGAACCGCTCGACGTTGCGCGACAGCTGCGGCGAGACGTTGTCGCGCGTGCGGACGTCCCAACCGGACGTCGAAAAACGGTGGCTTGCCGCATCGATGACCTTCTGCACGGCGGCCTTCTCGGCCGGCGGCGGCAGCGCGAGCCGTGCGCTCCAGCGAATGAGCGAGGCGGAGGTCTGCAGACCACTTGCCTCGAGCCCCCGCGTCGACACCATCACGCGCGGTCCGAAACCGAGGCCCGAGGCGATCCGGTCGGGCTCGCTTCCGATCTGTCCTCGCAGCACGTAGAGACCCTGTCCGATCCGGAAGAAATCGCCGATTCCGAGAGAAAGCCGCTCCATGAGCGCGACATCGGCCAGCGCGCCGAATGCGCCGTCTTTCTCTGCGAACGCCTGGTCAAGCGCCAGGCGCGGTTCGGACTCGACAGCGCCGGCGAGCGGATAGGCCGAATCGACCGCCTTGATCTCGACGGTCGTCGCTTCGTCGGTCGTGGTCCGCGCCGTTGCCCGCATCGTCGCGATTTCGGAGAGGCGTCCCTGATCCGCGAGCCACGCGCGCTCCTGACCGTTCAGGGGCCGTTGGCTGCGGCTGAAGGCAAGGTCGCCGCCGAGCATGACGCTTCCCTGGGTGGCGATCGAACCCAGCAGCGAATTGGCGACAGAGCCGACGCCCGTGATCGCGGCGACCCCGATCGTCACGCAGGCCAGGAACACGCGCAGTCCGCGCAGTCCGCCACGCAAATCCCGCGCCGCAAGTCGTAGAACGAGGCGAACGCGGTGGATCATGAAGCGTAAGCCGGAGCGGGCCGGTGATCTTCTACTTGACCGGAACGCAGTCGAACGATCGCATCGCACCTTGAGGCAAGCGCCAGATCATGCGTCACCATGATCAGTGTCGAGCCGCGCCGCGCACGCTGCGCCAGAAGGAGATCGATGATCTGCGCGCCCGTGGACTCGTCGAGATTTCCGGTCGGCTCGTCGGCTAGAATGAGTTCAGGATCGTTCGCTAGGGCGCGCGCCAGAGCGACGCGCTGCTGCTCGCCGCCTGACAGCTGCGACGGATAATGCGAGGCGCGGGCTTCGAGTCCTACCGCCCGCAGTTCCAGACGGGCGCGGTCGAGGGCGTCGGGATCTCCGGAAAGCTCCAGCGGGACAGCGATGTTTTCGAGCGCGGTCATCGTCGGCATCAAATGGAAGGACTGAAAGACAATCCCGATCGACTTGCTGCGGAAACGCGCCAGTCGGTCTTCGTCGAGGCCGTCGAATTTGACTCCTGCGACGGATACCGATCCCGAATCCGGCCGCTCCAGTCCCGCCAGAATCATGAGCAGCGTGGACTTTCCGCAACCGGAGGGACCGACGATCGCCGTGGCCTTCCCGCGCGCAAAGTTCAGCGTTATGCCTTTGAGAACGTCGACCCTGGTTGCGCCAGCGCCCAAGGTGAGGCGCACGTCGCTCAGGCTGGCCGCCGCGTCAGCGACATTTGATATCGAGGTGTTCATTGAATGTCTTGCGATCGAGTTCGGGGACGACAAGTGGCGGGGTGGGTCGACGCCGAGATGGGGACTGCTGGCTCTTGCGTCAAATCATGTGGATCGTCCTGATCTTCGTCAGCATGACGGCCGCCCAGGGGCGCGCCATCCATATCGTCGCACTCGGCGACAGCCTGACGGCTGGTCTGGGCCTTCCCGAATCGGCAGCTTTCCCGAGCGTGCTGCAGCGCAGGCTGAAGGAAAAGGGATTCGACGTCGAGATCGTCAACGCCGGCGTTTCTGGCGATACGGCCAGTGGCGGACTGGCTCGCCTCGAATGGTCGACCCCAGCCGACACGGATTTGGTCATCGTCGAACTGGGCGCCAACGACATGCTGCGCAACACGCCGCCTGCCACGCCGCGCGCGGCGCTCGAATCCCTGCTTTCAAAACTTCGTGATCGCCGGATTCCTGCGGTGCTCGCAGGAATGAAGGCGCTCGCCAACTGGGGCGAGGCCTACCGGCAGGATTTCGAGCGGATCTATCGGGATCTCGCCGCGCAATTTTCCGTGCCGCTATACCCGTTCTTTCTCGAAGGCGTGTCCGGCGACGCGCGTTTGACCCTCGGCGACGGCCTTCATCCCAATCAGCAGGGTGTGGAGCGGATCGTGGATGGCTTCGCACCGTTTCTCGAATCGATCCTGATCGAGCGCTTCGGCCCGCCGGCCGCGCGGTCGAATCGCTGACGGATCCTGCTCGTGCCGCGCCTTTTCACCGGGATCGAAATTCCAGCGCGGGAGACCGCAGCGCTGTCCCTGCTGCGCGGCGGTCTTCCCGGCGCGCGCTGGATCGAGCCGGAGGACTACCACATCACGCTTCGCTTCATCGGCGATGTCGGGGTCGCCTTGGCCAACGAGATAGCCAGCGAACTGGACACGATACGCGCCCGCTCGCTTGTGGCGACGATTGAAGGCGTCGGCGTGTTCGGCGGCGACCGGCCGCGCGCCATCATCGCCAGGGTCTCTCCCAGCGAAGCGCTAAGCGCGCTGCAGGCCGAACACGAGCGCCTGATGCGACGCGTCGGCGCGCCGCCCGAACCGCGCAAGTTCGTTCCCCACGTAACGCTCGCGCGGCTGCGCGGCGTCTCGCCGGGGAATGTCGCCGCCTACATCGAATCGCGCGAGAGCCCGGGGAATCTGGAGTTTCCGGTAGAGCGGTTCGTCCTCTATTCCTCGCGCGAATCGACGGGCGGCGGCCCCTATCGCGTCGAAGCCGCGTATCCGCTCTAACCCTCAGCGGGCGCGCGGGTGCGCCGAACGATAAGCGTCGAGCAGGCGCGTCGCGTCGACCGCAGTATAGATCTGCGTCGTCGACAACGAGGCGTGGCCGAGCAATTCCTGAATGGTGCGCAGATCGCCGCCGCGTCCGAGCAGATGGGTAGCAAAGGAATGCCGCAGGGCGTGTGGCGTCGCGGTTTCCGGTAGACCCAGCGAGCCCCGCAGACGTTCGACGGCAAGCTGAATGATGCGCGGCGACAGCGGGCCTCCGCGCGCGCCGACGAACAGCGGGCCGTCGGGCAGAAGATTCCACGGGCAGAGTTCGAGGTAGGTCTCGACTGCACGGCGCACCGGTTCGATCACCGGCGCGGACCGGACCTTGCCGCCCTTGCCGCGCACGACGACGGTATCCCGCTTGGCGACCGGCGCGTCGGCTCGCCTGAGGGTCAAGGCTTCGGAAATGCGAAGGCCCGCTCCGTAGAGAAGCGAGAGCACGGCGGCGTCGCGCGCCAGCACCCAGGATGGGCGCGCTTCGCCCGCCCGGGATTCGGCGTCGGCGAGGTCGCTCGCATCGGTCACCGAGAGGGCCTTGGGCAGGCGCCGTGCGGTCTTGGGCGTGCGAACCGCGGACAATGCGCCGATCGAAGCCAGACCCTCGCGTTCGAGGTAGCGGGCGAATGACCGAATGCCGGCGAGGCCCCTCAGCAACGAGCGATTGCCCGCCCCCGCCGAACGGCGCTCGGCCAAGAAGGCGCGGATGTCGGCGGGCGCGATCCGGCCTAGAGTTTCGACAGTTACAGGTCTGCCGTCGCGTTCAAACAGGAAGGAGAGGAGCTGGCGCAGATCGCGCACGTAGGCTTCGAGCGTCAGCGGCGCCATGCGCCGC
>MTKY01053770.1_pt1 | contig 15273 bp, 6 predicted proteins | sample 1042731 | NCBI WGS metagenome assembly MTKY01 (sample SAMN06212206, study PRJNA360538) | anaerobic digester metagenome | biome: Wastewater treatment plant; material: sludge; isolation source: anaerobic digester fed with sludge from wastewater treatment plant | place: Denmark: WWTP Soeholt ... | reverse complement strand
TGAAGTGTCTCGGCGCCCTCGACGTGTTCATCGTTCGCCTCTTCCTCATCGAAACAGCCTTTCTCGGCTTCCTGGGTTCCGTGGTCGGCGTGATCATCGGTCATGTGATCATGCTCATCGCCTACACGATCAAGGACCACTCGGTTGCGGCGAAGATGGATTGGGGCGAGATGCTCATGTATGTGCTCATCGCCCTGGCCATCGGCACATTCCTTTCCTTCATCGCGGCGATCCCGCCCGCGGTGCGTGCTGCGCGCATGCCTCCGGCTGCAGCGCTCCAGACCGAAATCTAGTGAAGATCGCCTCCGCCCACAGGCCCAAGGGCGCGGGGCTTCACAGCACGGCAAGCAGCCGGTGCACACTTGCAGGAGGCCACCCATGGCGCTCATCAAATGCCCGAAGTGCGGTTACCAGGAAGATACCACCGGGTTGCTGACCGTTTGCCCGAAATGCAGGGCCGACCTGACCCAGGTCATGCACGAAGTGGGCAAGACCGGGAAGAAAGGTCGCGGAGGGCTTGTGCGCGATGACTCGGTGACAACCCACGAGTTCATCGTCCGCACCAAGGGCCTGACCAAGGAATACACCATGGGCGACCAGACCGTGCGCGCCCTGCGCGGTGTGAACCTGGACATCCGGCGCGGCGAGTACCTGTCGATCATGGGCCCGTCGGGGTCCGGCAAGTCGACCCTGTTCAACATGGTCGGGGGACTGGACAAACCGACTTCCGGCACCTGCTTCATCGAGGAAGTCGACATGGCTCAGCTTGACGCTTTCGAGCTGGCATGGCTCCGCTGCCGCAAGATCGGGTACATCTTCCAGAGCTTCAACCTGATCCCCGTCATGACAGCCCTCGAGAACGTCACGCTTCCCATGATCTTCGCGGGAATGAGCACCGACGAAATGATGGAGCGCGGGCGCACTCTCCTGGACCTGGTGGGCCTTGGCGAGCGCATCCACCACAAGCCCTTCGAACTCTCCGGTGGCCAGCAGCAGCGCGTTGCGGTAGCCCGCTCCCTCGCCAACAGCCCGGCTATCATTCTCGCGGACGAGCCCACCGGTAACTTGGACCTGCAGACCGGTAAGGAAATCATCGATCTCCTCAAAGAACTGAATGAGGAAAGCGGAGTCACCATCATCTCCGCGACCCACGACCTGAAGATGATTGACGTCTCCGACCGCATCGTGCATATCCGCGACGGGGATGTGGAGCGGATCGAGCGCCGCGAGGACATCGAGCTTGAAGTCGGCACCCTCGGCGGCGAGTAGTGCAACGAAAACGTTCGGTCCCTGCCGGGCAGGCAGGTTCCCTTTTGCAGCAGTGAGGGCACGGAGCGCGCGGCAGGCACTGTCGCGCGCCGTGTTCGCCTTACGGTCCCACCGATTTGCCCATCGCTTTCCCCGCTCCTCAGAGCCGCGGGTTGCGGATGGGCGCTCACAACCAGAAACAAGCAAACCCGGGTCCTCGCCGGTGGCCCGGCGGGCATTGGCGCGCCGGCAGCGCAGTTGTAGACCCAAGGCGGTGAGTCAGTCTTGATGCAGGTTAGCTCAGGGCGATTTGTGGGGCTGACGAGTGTTCTGCTGGTGCTTGTCTTGCTCTTCTGCGCCGGCGTGGCTCTCGCGCAGCGGGCCGAAGACGAAGAGGACATCGTTCTCAAGTCTGAGACCGACTACCAGCGCGTTGCCACCCTCGTCGACGGCGCCGAGATGAAGCGGGTCGTGGAAGACATGGCCGCTCTCGGTTCTCGCGTCACCGGTTACCCGGGCTGCGAGAAGGCCGTCGATATGGTGGTCGATAAGTTCAGGGAGCTTGGCCTCAAGGACGTCACCATTGAGGAGTTCCCGGTGGTCGTCCCCATGGTCAAGCCAGATAAGAAGGGTCGTGCCGCGTCGATTGAGGTCTCCGGCGGCGAAGACCTGGAGATCCTCCCCCTGTGGCCGAACCTCGTCCGCACTCCAAAGACCCCGCCTGAAGGCATCTCCGGCCGTCTTATCTACGGCGGCACCGGCAACCTGCGCGCCTTCAATGGCAAGGACATCTCCGACTCCATCGTGCTGCTGGACTTCAACTGCGGCGCGGACTGGTTCAACGCTCCGCTTCTGGGAGCCAAGGCCGTTTTGTTCATCGAGCCCGAACAGACCCTGCGCGGCGACGCCGAGCAGAAGTTCCTCTCGATTCCCATTAACATCCCCAGATTCTGGGTGCCCAAGGGCGCGTCAGACTACCTGATGGCCATGCTCCAGTCCCGGGAACGGGTCGACGTGACCCTCAAATGCGACATGGAGTGGCAGAAGGTCACCGGTAAGAACGTGGTCGCACGGGTGAAAGGGACCGACCCGCGGCTCAGCAAGCAACAGGTGGTCGTGCAGGCATACTACGACTCCATCTCCGTCGCTCCCACCGCCGCACCCGGCGCGGAGAATGCTTGCAGCCTCTCGGCCATGTACCAGGTCATCAAGGCGGTTCTCGACCAAAAGCCCAAGCGCAGCATCACCTTCCTCGCAACGTCGGGGCATTTCCAGGCACTCAGTGGGAGCAAGTGGTTCGTTCGCGAGCGCATCCGCGGCGGCCGCAGCGAGAAGCGGGTCAGGCAGATGTTCAGCCTGGTCGACACCGCCCGGCGGGAGATCGAAGAAGCAGCCGACCGCGTGTGGGAAGAGGACCGCAGCACCCGCGTTGAGAAGACAGAAGAGGAGATCACCGACGAGCGCATCCGCGCGCTCAGTCGGATCCGCAAGTCCTTGAAGATCGCGCTCAAGAAAATGCGCGGCCTTGAGAAGACTATCCGCAAGGCACGCAGAGAGGACCCGAACCGCGGCAAGCTTGAGGAGAAGAAGCTCACCGCGGAGGAGCTCAAGGAGCGCGAACGGCTGATCAATGAGTTCGATCAGTCGCTGCCCGAGATGAGGCAGGCGCTGGAGACCTCCCTCAGCGTGGTGGACGACGGCCGCAGCCAGGGCCGCAACGCCGACACGGCGGCGAAGCAGGAGATCCTGGCGAAGGTCCAGGAGTCCATCCAGGCCGCCACCGACACCCTCGACTTCTCCCACGAGGGCATCTCCCTGTGGTTCTCGCTAGACCTGTCCAGCCACAATGACGCCTTCGGCATCTTCTACAAGGGTTACTTCTACAACTACGCCGAGAACATCCAGTGGAAGTTCTCGGACATCGGAAAGAAGGCTCGCGAGTACGGGGAGTTGATCGGGCAGGCGCTGGGTGTGGACCCGACGACCCGGCTTGCCGACGGGATCAACGCGATCCAGGGTAAGAGCTGGCAGACATACATGGCCGGCAAGCTGGCTCTGGCCAGTGAAGTCGCCACCATCGGCGGCATTCCCGGCCTCGGGTTCGCCACGATCAACGACTCGCGCCCGTACGTGGACACTCCCATGGACATCCCCGAACGGGTGGACATGGACAACGTCGTAACCCAGACACAGTTCCTTGCCTGTCTCCTGTGCGATCTGATCAACATCTCGGACCCCCGCAGCAAGGACCTGTATGACCTGCAGCTTGACGACAACTTCGTCGAGGTCAAAGGTCGGGTAGTGGAGTTCGACCCGGAGACCACCACCTTCCCGGACGAGCCCATCGAGGGTACGCCCGAGGAAGGCACCCGCGCCGGCAATACCTGCGTTGTGGTTGCCCGCACCGGCGGCAAGACGGCGATGGGTGTACGTTGCGAGCTGTTCGACATCCCGACCAACCTGGAGATGGACAAGGAGCCGGACCGTAAGAAGAACCCCAAGGAGCACCAGGAGTGGAAGGACAAGGGCGGACGCCTGGGTTCCCTTATCGGTCTCCCCAACGTGCGTGCCCGCGGCGGGCAGGTCCCTATCGAGGGTTACGACCTGCACGGCGAAGATGGGCGGGTCTGCATGGCCCCCGACCGGGGTGTCAACGGCAACGAGGCCTACCCCACCGCACTGACCATGGACCAGGAGGTCAAGCCGGTCACCAGTGTCCTCTTCGCCTGCAAGTCCATGGCGATCTTTGACATGGTCGACCAGCGCTTCTTCGAACTGCTGCGCGAGATCAACGTCTACGATGCCACCACGGACGCGGCGCCCTACGAATATGGCTTCTGCCTGCCGCTTCCGCCCGAGCAGTTCACCTCCGCCTACGAGCCCTGCGCGGTTGTATTCGCCCCCGGTGGCACCAAGGTCAAGATCACCATGGGCGCCAGCGTTCTTGGGTTGCGGTTCGTTCTCGTGAACCCTACAGAAGAGGACCACGAGGGCGAGGGGTATCTTATCGACAAGTACCCCTCTATGTACGCCACGCCGTTCCGCGTGGCGATGGACATGTGGCAGCTCGACGAGGAGCGCATGACCCGCCTGCGCAAGCACGGCATCGAGAACAGCCGCGTCGACAAAGCCCACGCCACCGCCCGGACGCATCTTGAGGAAGCCAGGAAGTACCTGGAGCGGCGGCAGTATGACAAATTCTTCACCGCTGCCCGCTCGGCCTGGAGCTTCGAGTCCCGGGCCTACCCGGACGTGCGCCGCACGGCAAACGACGTCATCAAGGGCATCCTGTTCTACCTCGCGCTCCTGCTGCCCTTCGCCTTCTTCAGCGAGCGCCTGTTCATCGCCGCCCCGGACGTGCGCTGGCAGATTGTGGGGTTCTTCGGCATCTTCATGCTGATCTTCTTCCTGATCGCCCTGGTGCACCCGGCCTTCGCCATCACCTTCACACCGGCCATCATTCTGCTGGCCTTCATCATTCTGGCCCTGACGATGATCGTTATCTCCATCATCGTCCAGAAGTTCGAGGACCAGATGAAGGAGGTCCGCTACGAACAGACGGGTATCCGCACCGCGGACGTGGGCCGTCTCAGCGCTTCCGGCGCGGCCTTCAACCTCGGCATCGCGAACCTGCGCCGTCGCAAGGTCCGCACCATGCTCACCTGTTTGACCCTGATCCTGCTCACCTTCACCGTTCTGTCCTGCACATCCGTCGTCGAGGGCGTGCGGAACAACCGGATCCGCCTGCCCAAGGAGGCGCCGTACAACGGGATCCTGATCCGCGACAAGACCTGGGCGCCCATCGGCGAACCGACCCAGCGCGTCATGAACAACGAGTTCGGCGGCCGCTACCCGGTTGCCCCGCGCGCCTGGTACTTCTCCAGCAAGGTAGGCGACCAGTCCTTCGTCACCGTCAGCCGCGGACTGAACACGTACGCCGCCACGGCAATGGTGGGTCTGACACCGCAGGAAACCGAGATCACCGTGGACCCGGCACAGCACCTCAAGAAGGGCGGACGGTGGTTCCGGCCCGACGACAGCCTGGTCTGCATCATTCCCGAGGGCATGGCCGACAAGCTCAATATCTCACCATCCCAGGTGGGAACGGCCTCGGTCTCCGTGTTCGGAACCAGCCTGAAGGTCATCGGGATCGTGCGCTCCAACAAGTTCAAGAACCACGCCATCGACCTCGACGGCGAATCGATCACGCCGGTTGACTACCTGCTCATGCAGGAGCAGCAAGCCCAGCAGCAACAGCAGCAGCGCGGAGACAAGATGAGTGAGGACGAACTGCGCGAGTACATCCATCTTGCGCCCGACAGCGTTCTCTTCGTCCCCTACGAGTTCGTGATCAACGCCGGCGGAACGCTGCGTTCCGTTGCGCTCAAGATGCCCGAGGTCGAGGACGTGCGCAAGCATCTGGACGACCTCATGCAGCGCGTGGAGTTGAACCTGTACGCGGGCATGGACGGCGAGACCTTCCTGTGCAGCGCGGTGGGCGCCACCAGCTTCAAGGGCGCTTCCGACCTCGCGATCCCGATCCTCATCGCCGCTGCCATCGTTCTCAACACCATGCTCGGGTCCGTTTACGAACGCGTCCGCGAGATCTATATCTACAGCTCTCTCGGGCTGGCGCCTACGCACATTGCGGCCCTGTTCATCGCGGAAGCCAGCGTGTACGCGATTCTGGGCGCCATCGCCGGTTACCTCGTGGGTCAGGCGATGGCCAAGCTCCTTCTCACCTTCGACCTGCTCACAGGTCTGAACCTGAACTACTCGTCGCTCTCGGCGGTGGCTTCCACGGCCATCATCATGGTTACGGTGCTGTTGTCCGTCATCTACCCTGCGAAGCGGGCGTCACAAATCGCGATGCCCGGCATTGAGCGCCGCTGGACCCTGCCCGAGCCCCAGAACGACCAGATCGCCATGGGCCTGCCCTTCACCGTTACGGGCGACCAGGCTCTTGGTGTGAACATGTTCCTGCGCGAGTACCTTGCCGCCCATGCCGACTACTCGCTGGGACACTTCTCCACCGCCGACATCGGCCTGACGACGATGGAGGCGGAACTCGGCGAGGGCTACCAGCTGAGCGTTATGGTCTGGCTGGCGCCCTACGACCTAGGCGTTTCCGAGCGGCTCCTGCTGCAGACGGTGCCTACCGAGGACGCCGAGGTGTACCAGATCCAGGCCGTCATCATCCGCGAAAGCGGCGACGAGTCATCGTGGATCCGCGTGACGCGCAACTTCATCAACATGCTGCGCAAGCAGTACCTGTTGTGGCGCACTTTCCCCGCGGGTCTCAAGGGCGAGTACGGCCAGCGGGGTATGAAGCTCCTAGCCGGCGAGCTGGAAGAAGAGGAATAGGGTCGCGGAGAACCGGACAGAGGGCCGGTCACGCCGGCCCTAGGTAGTCGATCATACTGGCAGTGGAAGCAGCCCGGCTGGCCTGGTCCGCTAGAAGCAGCCCCCACTCATGGGGACGGGCAGGGCAATCAGCACGCGGCGTCAGCGCCGGAGGTGCCAAGTGGTACAACACGATCCGGAACTTGAACTCTATCGAGGGCTGATGGATCAGCCGGAGAAGTTCGAGGAGGGCTTTGACATCAAGGCCATTGTCGGCGCCCTCTTCGTCGGCTTCGTCATGATGCCCGGCGCCATCTACCTCGGGCTCGTGGCCGGCCGGTCACTGGGGCCCGCGGCGGAGTGGACCACCGTCATCCTCTTCACAGAGGTGGCCAGGCGGTCCTTCGTCACCCTCAAGCGTCAGGAGGTCTACATCCTCTTCTACATCGCGTCGGCCCTGGCCAGCACGGGCCACGGCGGCTTGCAGCTTGCAGGCGGCGCCTTCGCGGGGAAGATGTGGGACCAGTATTTCGTCCGATCTCCGGCGGCCAAAGGAATGGGCATCGCCAACGAGATCCCATCCTGGGTCGTGCCCGGGCCCGATTCCGAGGCCATTTTGCAGCGAACATTCCTTCACCCTGACTGGCTCATACCGAGCCTGCTCCTGCTGCTTGGCACCGTCCTCGGCCGCTTCAACAGCTGGGGCCTGGGTTACTTCCTGTTCCGCCTGACCTCAGACTACCAGAAACTGCCCTTCCCCTTCGCGGCCATCTCCGCCCAAGGCTCCACAGCTCTGGCTGAGGCATCCAGCAAGGAGGAGACATGGCGCTGGCGCACCTTCTCCATCGGCGCCATGATCGGGCTGGTCTTCGGCGCGTTCTACGTGGGTATCCCCACATTCACCGGCGCCATCATGAGCAAGCCGCTGCAGCTTCTGCCGATCCCGTGGGTGGACCTCACCCGGAATACAGAGCAGATCCTGCCGGCCATGCCCACCGGCTTCGTGACCGATCTCGGGTCCATCGGCTCCGGTTTCGTCGTACCGTTCTGGGCAGTTGTTGGGGGATTCCTTTCGGCGCTCCTGACCCTGATTTTCAACCCGTACATGCACAAGATCGGCGTCCTGAGCAGCTGGCAGGCCGGTATGGGAACCATTGAGACCCAGTTTGCCAATCGTATCGACTTCTACTTCTCCTTCGGTATCGGCATCGCGTTCGCGGTATTCGTAGTCAGCATGTGGCTGATCGTTGTCATCTTCCGCGAGAACCTGCGCAAGCAGAGAGAGGAAGGTGGGGAGGGGACCAAGGGAAGCTGGACGCCACCGCCGGGACGCGGTGACATTCCCACGTGGCTGGCCCTGACCCTCTTTGCCGTCTCGACCATCGCCTACATCTACCTGTGCTGGCTCCTCGTGCCCCGTTTCCCGCTGTTCTACGTAATCCTGTTCGGGTTCGTGGTCACGCCAATACAGTCCATTATTGATGCGACGATGATCGGCATGACCGGCCAGTACGTGGGTGTCCCGATGGTGCGCGAAGCGACCATCATCTTCAGCGGCTACAAGGGCGTCGATATCTGGTTCGCGCCCATTCCTTTGTCTGACTTTGGTGGCATGGCCCAGCATTTCCGGGTCATCGAGCTGACTGGCACGAAGATCACGAGCATGATCAAGGCTGAGTTGGTTATCTGGCCGATCACCATCTTCTGCAGCCTGCTCTTCTGGCAATTCGTGTGGCGCCTTGCGCCGATTCCGTCGGTCTACTACCCGTACGCCCAGAAAATGTGGCACCTGTCGGCGCTGGAGCGTGGCCTGTGGCTCACGTCAACGGTGAACCCCGAGCGCAGCGTGTTCTACCGCGCCTGGAACAAGAATATCGCAATCGGCGGCTTCATCTTCGGGACCGCCTTCTACTACATACTGGCGGCGTTTAAGCTACCCACGATGCTGGTCTTCGGCATGGTTCGCGGTTTGGGGACCCTCCCGCACTTCGTGTTCCCCGAGATGGTTGGGGCACTGATCAGCCAGTACTACTTCGTTCCGCGCTACGGTGCGCGGCGTTGGAAGCAGTACGCGACGGTTCTCATGGCCGGGTACTCGTGCGGCATGGGGCTCGTGGGGATGGGCACGGTGGCCATCGCGATGATCAGCAAATCCGTCTCGCAGATGCCCTACTAGGATGTATAGTTGAACTTTTCGGCGGGTAATCTGTCAAAGTACCAAGCCGGCGGACCAGACACCGCAGAATAGCGAACTCCTCCCGCGGCCTGCAGATTCATTGGAACCCTTGCGGCCGCGGGATGTTGTTAGTACCGTGGGAGTCTGCCCGCCGAATCGCCCACCCAGCTCTGTGTGACGAGCACGCCGTGCACCACCCGATACCGCCGCAGGAGGGAATGTGAATGTCGGTGCAAGTACACCGCCGCGGTTTCACCTTGATAGAGCTGCTTGTCGTCATCGCCATCATCGCCATTCTGGCCGCGATCCTGTTCCCGGTGTTCGCCAGGGCCAGAGGGAAGGCCCGGCAGGCGGCCTGTGTCTCCAACATGAAGCAGATCGGGCTGGCGATGATCATGTACGCGACGGACTATGATCAGCTCCTGCCGTACTGGTGCATTGCCGGATCCAGCGACCACGCCCCCAACGACATCACCTGGGACGTCTCAATCATGCCGTACATGAAGAACCAGCAGATTCTCATCTGCCCGGACAACGTTTTCAACACTGGCGGGAATACCCACCCTGGACAGGACGGGAAGAAGCGCGGGTACGCCCTGCCGCGTTACGTTGCTGCCCAGATGCAGGACGAGCCGCCGAATCCTGTCAAGACCCTGGTGCTTGTTGAGAAGGGCGCCTATCTGCCCGGCAGCTACGAGGATGCGGCTAGCGAACACCCGATCCAGGCGGGCTTCAGCAAGGAATTCCCGACCGCGGTTCCGTGCCGGCACAATGAGGGGAACAACTTCGCCTTCATCGATGGCCACTCTAAGTGGTACAAGTTCTCGTCCGGCCCGTGGGTCGAAAACAGCTTCGTGGGGTCGGATCCCGGCGGCGGCTACTGGACCGGCGACCGCGCCGGCCGCTGCGAGTTCCCTGAAGATTGGCCGACCCAGTAACGCCCGTGCCGCTTTCAGCGGCTACCACCAACTGGTGCTCGACTCCGAGCGCGCGGCCCGTCCCCCGGGCGCGCGCTCGGTTGATTCACAGACTGCGGCGCGGATATTGGAGGAGTGATGGACGATGAGACGCAGACAAGGCTTCAGCCTCATAGAAGTCCTCGTGGTGATTGCCATCATCTCGGTGCTGGCCGCCATCCTGTTCCCGGTGTTTTCGCGAGTACGGGAGAATGCCCGCAAGACCAACTGCCTGTCCAACCTCAACCAAGTCGGCGTGGCGATGCGCGCGTACTCGTCGGACTACGGCGGCTACATCGTGAACTGGTGCGTCAGCCATCCGGCCTGTGCGGCGACCCCCGGTTGGCCCGCGCCGCCGGCGGAGTCCGTGAAGAATGATCCCGCTGATGGCGTCGTGACCTGGGACCTGAGCGTCATGCGATACCTGAAGAGCGACAAGGTGCTTCTTTGCCCGTCGAACAGGAACCCGCGGACCGACGTTGGGCGCGCGGCCCGAGCATATGCCATCGCGCGCTACACCCAGAAGGTTGTCGCGGGGGGCGTCTGGGGACCCTCTCTGGGAATGATGGAAGGCGATTTCCCCAAGCCCGCCGAGACCGTACTGCTCTTCGAGAAGGGCAATAACCTCCCCGGATCCTGGGGCGATGCATGCGGTGAAAACGTGTTCGAAAGCCACAACGGCCCGCTCATCGACGAGTATGCCCCCAACGACAGCGACCAGCAGACATCGGGCGGTCAGACGATCGACGTCCGCATGTTCCACGGTGACGGAAAGAACATCCTCTTCCTCGACGGCCATGCCAAGTACTTCGCGAAGACCACCGGGCCTTTCGCGAAAGTCGGGGCCTCGTATGCGGTCCCCGGCATGGTCTTCACACGCGCCGACATCCCCCAATGAGCTGCGCAATGGCTATTGCATAAACACGCTATATAACAACCCGGCGAAATCTGCTATAATGCATACGCCAGAAATCCAGGCATCCAGCGTGGGCGTAACATGCTGGGTCCACAGCAGGGATTCCTTCAAACCCAATGAAACGCGGGCCCCGAGGGGTCGCGGTTTCAGCCGACAAGGGGCTGTGAGCAGTGAGCAGTCGCAAGTGCCTTTTGGGCATTGACGTCGGATCGGTCAGCGTGGACCTTGCCGTGCTGGACGGGCACGGGTCAGTTATCCAGGAACGGTACGTGCGGCACAAGGGCCGGCCGATGAAGGTCGCTGCTGAAGTGCTGCGTGAGGCGATCACCGAGTTGGGGATCGATAACATCGCCGGCCTCGCAGCAACTGGAGCAGGGGGGCGGGTCATCGCCGAGATTCTGGGCGCCACCTTCGTCAACGAGGTCGTTGCCCAGGGCACCGCGACCAGTACGCTGCACCCAGAGGTCCGCACCGTTATTGAGATCGGCGGGGAGGACTCTAAGCTCCTGTACCTGCAGACCTCACAGTCGGGGGATCACATCGACATCGCGGACTTCGCAATGAACAGCATGTGCGCAGCCGGGACAGGCTCCTTCCTGGACCAGCAGGCATCACGCCTGGGGCTGAGCATCGAGGACTTCGGCCGCCTGGCCCTGGAGTCCCAGACCCCGCCGCGCGTGGCCGGACGCTGCAGCGTGTTCGCAAAGTCCGATATGATTCATCTGCAGCAGAAAGCAACGCCCACCTGCGACATCGTCGCTGGCCTGTGCTACGCCCTAGTCCGCAACTTCAAGAGCACCGTGGGATCCGCCCGGGCGCTGGAGCCGCCAGTCGCCTTCCAGGGCGGAGTCGCGGCGAACCCCGGCATCGTCCGGGCGATGCGGGACGTACTGGAACTTACCGAAGACCAACTCGTGATCCCCGAGCATTTCGCGGTCATGGGCGCAATCGGCGCCGTCCTCAAGGCAGGCGACGACATTGCGCAGCCCGATTTCTCGCGCCTTGATGAACTCGAGCAATACGTTTTCCATGCCGCCTCGGACCGCGCCCTACTCCCGCTGAAGCTTGACAATGCGGTCATCATGCCCGCTGAAGTCAGCCGTCCCGAACCCCGAGAAGGCGAGCGCATCCCCGCGTACCTGGGTGTGGACATCGGCTCCATCAGCACGAACCTGGTGGTCATCGACGCCGACGGCAATGTGCTGTCCAAGCGCTACCTGATGACCGCCGGCGCCCCGATCGAGGCGGTCCGCACGGGTCTGCGCGAAGTCGGCCAGGAAGTCGGCGCCATCGTGGACATCCGGGGCGCCTGCACCACCGGTTCGGGCAGATACCTGATTGCCGACTTCATCGGGGCGGACGTGGTGAAGAACGAGATCACCGCGCAGGCAAGGGGCGCCCTCGCCATCGACCCGAAAGTGGACACCATCTTCGAGATAGGCGGCCAAGACTCCAAGTATATCCGCCTGGAGAATGGCCACGTCGTCGACTTCGAGATGAACAAGGTCTGTGCCGCGGGAACGGGATCATTCCTTGAGGAACAGGCGGAGAAGCTGGGAATCAGCATCAAGGAAGAGTTCGGGAATCTCGCTCTGCAGGCGAAGGACCCGGCGAACCTTGGCGAGCGCTGCACCGTGTTCATGGAGACCGAACTGCAGCGCAACCAGCAGGCCGGCACGCCAACGGAGGACCTTGTGGCCGGGCTCGCCTACTCCGTTGTGTATAACTACCTCAATCGCGTGGTGGCTCGCAAGCCTGTTGGCGAGCGCATTTTCTTCCAGGGCGGCACCGCCTTTAACCGCGCCGTGGTGGCCGCCTTCGGCATGGTCACCGGCAAGACGATCACCGTCCCCGCACACAATGAGGTTACCGGAGCGCTGGGCTGCGCCCTCATTGCCCGAGAGGAAGACCAGGGCAAGGGCAGCCGCTTCAAAGGCTTCGACCTCAGCGAGCGCAAGTACACCATCCAGTCCTTCGAATGCCGTGAATGCGCGAACCGCTGCGAGATCAACAAGGTCACCGTTGAGGGGGAGAAGCCCCTCTTCTACGGCAGCCGGTGTGAGAAGTACGATGTCGATCGCTCACGGCGGACCGATATCGACCTTCCTGACCTGTTCGCCGAGCGCGAGCAGATGCTGCTCACCGCTTACCAGCCGCGCGCGGAACTCCCGGAGAATGCGCCCCGCGTCGGCGTTCCGCGGGCGTTGATGTTCCACGAACTGTTCCCGATGTGGCACGCGATGCTCACGGAACTCGGGTGCAAGGTGGTATTGTCCGACCCCACCAACAAGAGCATCATTCACGAGGGCGCGGAGAAGTCGGTGGTCGAGACCTGCTTCCCTGTAAAGGTGGCACTGGGGCACGTCCTGGACCTGCTGGACAAGGACATCGATTACATCTTCCTGCCCAGCGTCATCAACCTGCCCAAGCTGGACAAGAGCATGACCGACTCCTTCGTCTGTCCGTACGGGCAGAGCTTTCCGTATACCGTCTATTCGGCGGTGGACATCGAAGCGCATGGCGTGAAGCCGCTACGCCCCGTCTTCTACCTGGAGCACGGGTCGCGCCAGCTTGTGCCGGCGATGACTCCGATCGCCAGGGAATTGGGGAAGACGGAAGCCGATGCCCGGCGCGCTGTGGATGCGGGAATCGCTGCTCAGCGGCGGTTCTCTCAGTTGCTCCAGGTCCGCGGAAAGCAAGTGTTGGACAACCTGCCCGAGGATCGGCCATCAATCGTTGTCGTCAGTCGCGCGTACAATGGGTGCGATCCGGGATCGAACCTGGAGATCCCCCAGAAGCTGCGGCACATGGGTGTACTGGCGATCCCCCTGGACTTTCTCCCGCTGGACAAGGTGGAGTTGCCCGGCGACTGGTTCAACATGTACTGGCGGTATGGCCAGCGTATCCTCGCCGCCGCCGAGGTCATCTCGCACAACCCGAAACTGCACGCGCTGTACCTGACGAACTTCAGTTGCGGGCCGGACTCCTTCATCATGCGGTACTTCGAGGAGCGCCTCGGAAGCGAACCCGTGCTGATGATCGAAGTGGATGAGCACAGCGCCGACGCCGGGATGATCACCCGTTGCGAGGCCTTCCTGGACAGCCTTGAGTCCACGAAGGGGCAGGCCTTTGAGAAGGGGCGGACCTTCCGGCCTTTGAGCATCGCAACCGGGTCGCAGCGCGAGATGCTCATCCCCAACATGAGCAGCCATGCGTACGCGGTGGCAGCCGCTTTCCGGGCCTGCGGCATGCCCGCGCGCGTCCTGGACCCGCCGGATGATGAGACCCTTATGTGGGGCCGCAAGTATACCTCCGGCAAGGAGTGCTTCCCCTGCATTGTCACCACTGGCGACATGGTGCGCGAGGTTATGCGCCCAGACTTCGACCGGGACACCGCCGCCTTCTTCATGGGCGGCTCCGGCGGCCCCTGCCGCTTCGGACAGTACAACGCCCTGCAGCGCATGGTGCTGGACGACCTGGGCTACACCGACGTCCCGCTCTACGCGCCCAACCAGGCCAGCGGCTTCTTTGACGACCTGGGAGTCGTGGGACGCAAGTTCCTTCGGCTTGCCTGGCGGGGTATGGTGGCCGTGGACCTGCTGGATAAGGCGCTGATGGAGATGCGCCCGTACGAGGTGCGGCCCGGTGCGACCGATGCCGCCCACCAGGTCTCGCTCGAGGATGTGACGGGTGCTATCGCCAGCAACGGTGATCTCCTTGCCGCTCTGAGGCGGTCACGTGACCGGTTCGCAGCGATTGAGATCGACCGGTCGCAGGAGCGCCCGATCATCGGGCTCGTGGGAGAGTTCTACATCCGCGCCAACGCCTTCAGCAACGAGGACCTGGTGCGCAAGATCGAGGAACTGGGCGGGGAGGTCTGGGCATCGCCGATCTACGAGTGGTTCCTGTACCGCAACTACCGGCGCGACATGCGGGCGAAGCTCGCCGGCAACCTGCGGCTGCGGCTCAAGAATTGGCTCATGGATCGGGTGATGGTCTCCGACGAGCACCAACTGATCGCCGCCTTCGACGGGCTGTTGCGCAATGCCTACGAGCCGCCTACCGAAGAAGTCCTGACAATGGCCGAGCCCTACGTGCACCGCAGTTTCGAGGGTGAGGCGATCATGACCGTGGGCAAGGCCGTGGACTTCGCGCGAAAGGGCCTCAGCGGGGTGGTTGCGGTGATGCCCTTCACCTGCATGCCGGGCACCATCTCGGAAGCCCTGATGAAGCGCGTCCGCGAAGACGAGAACGAGATCCCGTTCCTGAACATGGTCTACGACGGCTTCGAGCAGTCTACCGCCCGCACGCGTCTTGAGGCCTTCATGTACCAGGCGCGGGAGTACATGATGCGCAACCGCACGGCGGCTGTGTCCTGACGTGGCCACGCTTTTCGCAGAGGCAAGAGCGGCGCACCTGTGTTGAGGTGCGCCGCCTTCGTCTTCGGACGCATTCGGCGGACCGCTCGTCTTTCGACCCGGTTCGAGCCGTGGTTCCCCGGCAGACGGGTGCATTCCTCGAAGGTAGGCGAAATGCACTCCCCGCCAGCCGTGGAGTGCGCGCGTCATCCAGCGCACAGGGCCCCACGGAGCGCGGGAAACGTCACGAGGCCCGACATGGTGACAGCAGGCGGT
>MTKY01052066.1_pt1 | contig 15282 bp, 13 predicted proteins | sample 1042731 | NCBI WGS metagenome assembly MTKY01 (sample SAMN06212206, study PRJNA360538) | anaerobic digester metagenome | biome: Wastewater treatment plant; material: sludge; isolation source: anaerobic digester fed with sludge from wastewater treatment plant | place: Denmark: WWTP Soeholt ... | reverse complement strand
CGCCAGCCCCAGCGCTCCAGCCGCCGCCGGGCGATGCATCCCATCGCGCGGCTGAGGTCTACGGCGGCCAGCCGGTACCCTGCCCGGCGCAGGTCAATGGCCAGGCGTCCGGTGCCGTGCGCCAATTCCAGGACGGTGTCGCCGGGCTGCGCGCTCAGGTGGGGGAGCGCCGCGCGCTGCCATGTGCTCCACTGGCCCAGGCTGACGACCGCGCTCACCATGTCGTAGGTGAAGGCCAGCTCGTTGTAGAGCAGGCGGAAGCCGAGGCGCAGCAGCGCCAGCCATGCGCGGGCGGAGAGGCGGTCTTTCTGGCTGGCAGAGTCCATCGCTTCCCGGCTATCCTTCGCGCCTGGTGATGTCGCGCGGGGGTGTGCGCTCGCTTGACATCGGGTATTTACCTCACCCCCTGGCCTCGCCACGCTCGGCCTTTCCCCCTCTCCGCTGCGGAGAGGGGGAAGCGAGGCGCGTCAGCGCCGAGTGGGGGTGAGGTCACGTAGGGGCGTATCGCCATACGCCCCAGGGCGCAGCAGAGCAACGCCTCTGCTGCCTGACAGGTCTTGCACGCACCTCCCGCGCGGCTCATTCTGGACATATTGCGGCGAGCGTGTAAAATCGTGCCCCAGTGTACCGCCAAAAGCGATCCGACGCTGGCGAGCGGTTCGCGCCGCGTGTGCCCGCCGGGCTGCCGCATGAACCCGTGCGGCGCGTCTCTCTCAGTGACGCGCGCGGTGCGCGGTTTGTCCACACCCAAATGAACTTGGAGGAGATTCCCATATGCTGTACTCCTGGCGCTTGTTTCGGCCTGTTTTGTTGGTTGCCATCGCCGCAACCATGATTTTCGCGCTGGCCGTGCCGGTCAGCCTGGCCCAGGATGAAGAGACGCAGCCAGTTATCGTCCAGGGCACGCCAGAGCTTGAGGCGCTCGTCACCACCGTCCGCGATGCCTACGCAGTGGCCAATGAGGGCGCGGACGTGCAGATTGACGCCAGCGGCGGGCTGCGCGCTGCCTTCGAGGGACTGTGCAGCGGTGAAGTAGATGTCGTGATGTCCACCGGGCCGATCAGCGATGCCCAGCTTCAGGCGTGCGCCGAGCAGGGGCAGGGCTTTGTCGAGGTGGTGCTGGCTTACGAGGCGCTGGCGTTGCTGGCCGCGCCCGAAGCCGCGCTGAGCTGCCTGGCGCAGACTGCTGTGTCCGATGCCTGGCAGTTGGGCGCTGCCGCCGGCCTCACCTGGACTGACCTCGGCTCGCAGACGCTCAGCGGCCCGGTAGCCTTCTACGGGCCGGAGGATCAGTCGCGGGCCGCGCTGCTGTTCGCGAGTTTGGTACCGGCGGGCGCGCTGCGCGATGGCATTGAGACGCCCGGCGACCCGGCGGCACTGCTGGCGAAGGTGCAGGAGGAAGGCGCAGGCGCATTCGCGTACATGATGCTGGCTGACCTGGCCGCTGCCGACCCAGACGGGGCCGTTGCGCCGCTGCGCGTGCAGGATGCGGCGGGCACGTGCGTCGCGCCGGCGGTGAGCACGCTGGCCGACCGGACGTACCCGCTGGCCCGCACCGACTACCTCTACATCAACGCGGAGAGCGCGGCGCGGCCTGAGGTGCAGGCGTTCGTCGAGTTCGCGCTGACGGGCGAGGACGGCGTCACGGCGCAGGGGCCGGTGCTCGGCTACACGCCCGCTGACGCTGCGACCTACGAGACGGGCCTCGCCAACCTGCTCGCCGGGAAGACGGGGCGCACTTTCTCGCGCCCGATCAACCCCGTCCAGGTGGACGCGGCGACCGAAGGCACCGTCACTGTGACCGGCACGGCGATGCTCTATGACATCACCCGCCGGATTGACGGTGCGTTCAAGACGCAGTACACGGGCGCGACCATCGAAGCGGAGTATGCGGGCAACGCGGCGGGTTGGGATGCTTTCTGCGCGGGCGAGGCGGATGTGCTGCGGGCCACGCGCGCGGCGACCGAGGAGCAGCTTGCCCAGTGCGCGGCGAACGGCATCGAGCCGTACACGCTCGATCTGGGGCAGCAGGCGCTGGTGATCGCTGTTCCGGCGAGCGCGGACTGGATCGAGTGCGTGGACGCGGACACGGCGGCGGCGCTGCTGCGCGCCGGAACTGAGGACGCGCCCGCTGCTGCGACGTGGCAAGAGATTAACGCCGAGTGGCCGGATCGTCTGCTGCTGCTCGTCGCGCCGCCCGCCCGCACAGGCGAGACCGATACCCTGGTCGCCAGCTTGATCGGCTCGCCGTCGTTCGCGGTGCGCCAGGACATGGTCGAGAGCGTCGATCCGCTCTACCGCGCGCAGGGCGTGGCTAACACCGACAACGGCCTGACCTGGCTGTGGTGGACGGACTGGCAGGGCAGCACGGCGGATGTCAAGATGCTGAGCGTGGACGCCGGCGCGGGCTGCGTTGCCCCGTCCGCTGAGACGCTCGCCGACGGCAGCTACGCGCTGTCGTTCCCGGTGCGCATGCATTTCAGCCGGGCGTCCTTCGCTAACCCGCTGGTGCGTGCCTACCTGTGGCAGTTCTTCGCGCAGAGCACGCTGGATACGCTGGCCGGGTACCCCTTCGCCGGGTTTGACCTGGACGCTTACAGCCGCGACGTGCGCGAGGCCGTGTATGAGCTTCTCGCCGCGTATGAGGAGCAGGCGGCGGAGGCTCCGGCGGAAGAGGCTGCACCGACCGAGACTCCCACAGAGGAGACGGCGACCGAGACGCCCGCCAATGCGCCGGGCAGCGAGGATACTACCGCGACGCCGGGCAGCTAACGCGCTGCGCGTCACTTCATGCAGTCTGCCAGGGCGGGCCAGGGATGGCTCGCCCTGTGTTGCTTAGCCGCGTCCAGGGCGTAGCTCGATGGTCAGCGTGCCGTCGAGCGTGCCGCCGGTCGCGGCGGCGAGGTCGGCGCTGAAGACGTGCAATTGTCCCGCCGCGAGAAGCAGCCGCCAGTGCAGCCCGTCCAGCGTCGCGCCCCCGGCGTCCTGCGCGGGCAGCGCGGCCAGGGCTGGCCAGAGGATCGGCTGCTGGATGTCGCGCACGTCGGCGTGATAGGGGCAGATCAGGCGGTAGTGCTCGGCTGCGCCGGGATCGGCGGGGACGAGGAGCAAGTCAACGCCAAGGGCGTCTCCCTGGGCGAAGGTGGTGCCCTGTACCGCGAACCGCAGCGGCGCGGAGTCCATCACCTGGGCGTCGCACGGCGGGCTGCTGATCGCCGGGGTGAAGGTGCCCGCCCCGCTGGCGCTGCCGTCGCCGCTCACCGTGAGGCTGGCGGAGCCGGAATAGCGCACTTCTCCGATCAGGCTGCCGCCACTGATGGTGATGTCAGCGCGCAGGTACCAGCGGCCTTCCACGCTCGACAGGTCGTAAGCGGGCGTCGGCGGGGGCGGGGATGTTTGTGTGGGGCCGGGCGTGACGATGCGCGTGATCACGGGCGGGATGGTCGGCGGGGGCGCGGTCGGCGAAGGGGCGGGCGACGAGTCGTCGCAGGCTGCGAGCGTCAGCGCCACCACAAGCAGAGCGGTAATTGCCCGCATCGTTTTGCGGCGGATGCATCTCCCCGTGCGCCCGATCGTGCCCATGTCCGTTGTGCTCCTCTGTGCGGTCAGTCTTCAAGGGCGGAGATGGCGCCGTGCTTACCTCACCCCCAGCCTCGCTGCGCTCGGCTTGCCCCTCCATGTATGGAGAGGGGGCGGTGAGGCGCGTCAGCGCCGAGCGGGGGTGAGGTAAAGTGAAGAGCCATCCATATCGCAGGCCGCCCTACTACCTGTCCGCCCCTGAAGTGGTCAGTCCCAAAGGCTGATAGCGCCATTATACTCCGAACTGAGCCGCGCACGCCTGCGCCCGCGCCGAATCGTGCCCCTGCCTGCCAACGCGCCGGTCAAACTTGCGCCCAAATGTGCTACAATAGCCCCGCTGCGGCACCGAGCCGCTTAGAACGGAGCCACTCTATGCGCGAGGTCATCGTCGCCCTCGACCTGGAAACAACCGGACTCAACCAGTACGAAGACGACATCATCGAGATTGGCGCGGCCAAGTTCCGCGACGGCGAGCTGCTGGAAACGTACGAAACGCTGGTCAACCCCGGACGGAGCATCCCGGAGCGGGTGACGGCCATCACCGGCATTCGCAGCGACGACCTGATCGGCTGCCCGACGGTGCGCGAAGTGCTGCCCGACCTGCGGCGCTTCATCGGGGCGCACCCGGTCGTCGGCCACAATATTGAGTTCGACCTGGGCTTCCTGGCCCGCTTCGACGTGGCGACCGGCAACATGGCCCTGGATACCTACGACCTGGCCTCGGTGCTGCTGCCGACCGCGCCGCGCTACAACCTCAACAGCCTGGCCGGTCAGCTTGACCTTGACCTGGAGAACGCGCACCGCGCGCTGGCCGACGCGGTGGCAGCCGGACGGCTGTATTGGGAGCTGTGGCAGCGCATCCTGAGCTTGCCGCTGGACACGCTGAGCGAGATCGCCGAGGCCGCGCGCAAGGTGGACTGGGGCGCGAAGCCGGTGTTCGTGGCTGCGCTGAGCGAGCGTAGCCGCACCGCCTTCACCGATGTGCCAGCGCGCCGCTCGGCGATAGGCGCTGATGACCTGTTCACGCCGGATCGCACTCCCTGGCGGCCCCTGCGCCCGAACACGGAGCGCCGTCTGTTGGACGTGGATCGGCTGGCGGGGATGATCGAGGAGGGCGGCGACATGGCCGCGGCCTTCCCCAACTACGAGCACCGGCCCCAGCAGGTGGACATGCTGCGCCAGGTGGCAAAGGCGTTCAACGGCGACGGGCACCTCATGGTTGAAGCGCCCACCGGCGTCGGCAAGAGCATGGCCTACCTGATCCCGGCTGTCGCCTGGGCGACGCAGAACAACGAGCGCGTGGTGATCAGCACGGCCACGATCAATTTGCAGGATCAACTGCTCAGCCGCGACCTGCCTCTGCTGCGCCAGGCGCTGGGCATCCCCTTCGAGGCGGCGCTGGTCAAGGGGCGCGGCAATTACCTCTGCCCGCGCCGTCTGGCGACGCTGCGCCGCCGGGGGCCGACGTCGGTGGCCGAGGTGCGCCTGCTGGCTAAGGTGCTCGTCTGGCTGCTGGACTCGGAGACGGGCGACCGGGGCGAGATTTCGCTGCGCGGCTACGAGGAAGCTGCTGTCTGGTCGCACCTGAGCGCGGAGGACGAGGGGTGCACGCTGGAACACTGCGACCAGCGCATGGGCGGCGCGTGCCCGTTCTACAAGGCGCGGCGTCAGGCGGAGTCGGCGCATGTGCTCATCGTCAACCACGCGCTGCTGCTGGCCGACATGCAGATCGGCAACCGCGTGCTGCCGGAGTACCGCCACCTGATCGTGGACGAAGCGCATCACCTGGAGGATGCGACGACCAGCGGCCTGTCGTTCCAGATCACCCAGCCGATGCTACAGCGCCGCCTGGAAGACCTGGGCGACGCGCGCAAGGGGCTGCTGGGCGATGTCATTCGCGGCACGCGCGGCAGCGTGCCTCCCAGGTACTTCACCCAGATCGAGGAGTACGTGACCATCGTCAGCGACGCGCTGGAGGCGATGGGCCACCATGTCGAGCGTTACTTCGACACGCTGCGCCGCTTCCTGGAGTCAACGGGGGCACTGCGCTCCGGCGAGTACTCGAACCAGGTGCGCATCACCCCGGCGCTGCGCCACCAGCCGGACTGGGCGCAGGTTGAGGGCGCGTGGGATTTGCTCGCTCAATTCACACTGGCAATCTCCGAGGCGATGAGCCGCCTGGCACGCGGCCTGGCCGACCTGGAGCAGTACGACGTGATCAATTACGACGATCTGCTGTCCAGCGTACAGGCGGCGGCGCGGCATCTGGAGCAGGTTCACACGCAGCTTGCCGCCTTCTCGTCCAGCCCGGAGGAGAACACGATCTACTGGGCGCAGGTGGATCAGGACGGGATGCGCCTGTCGGTACATGCTGCGCCGCTGCACGTGGGGCCGCTGCTGGAGCAATATATTTGGAACACGCAGGACGTGGTGATCCTGACCAGCGCCACACTGCGCACCGGTGGCACGTTCGAGTATGTGTGCGACCGGCTGGGCGCGAGTCACGTGGACACGGCGGTGGTCGGCTCGCCGTTCGACTACGAGAAATCCACACTGGTGTATATTCCCACCGACATGCCCGACCCGACGGCTCGCCGCGACGAGTACCAGCGCGCGGTCGAGCGCGGGCTGATCGAGCTGGCGGCGGCGACCGGTGGGCGGCTGCTGGGCCTGTTCACCAGCTACGCCCAGCTTCGCCAGACGGCGCAGGCCATTGCCCCCCGGCTGGCGCTGGGCAACATCACCGTCTTCGACCAGAGCGATGGCACCAGTCGCCAGGCTCTGCTCGACGGCTTCGTGCGCACGGAGCGGGCGGTGCTGCTGGGCACGCGCTCCTTCTGGGAAGGCGTGGACATCCCCGGCGAAGACCTGAGCGTGCTGGTCATCGTGCGCCTGCCGTTCTCCGTGCCCAGCGACCCGATCTTCGCCGCGCGCTCGGAGCTATACGAGAACGGCTTCATGCAGTACGCCGTGCCCGACGCGGTGCTGCGCTTCCGCCAGGGCTTCGGGCGGCTGATCCGCACCAAGACGGATCGCGGGATCGTCGCCCTGTTCGACAACCGTGTGATCACCAAGCGGTACGGGCAGGTCTTCCTGGAGAGTCTGCCGGGCTGCACGGTGAGGCGCGAGCCGCTGGCCGGTCTGCCGGCGGCTGCGAGGCAGTGGTTAGCGCGGTAGGGTCGAGCGGGGCAGGTGGTGTTTCTTGTAGGGGGCGTATGACAATACGCCCCAACGCAGGTGTGGTGGTCTATGTGTACACCCCCTGCTACTTGGCCGTTCAATGACGGCGCAATTTCTGGTATAATGGCTTGCGGATAATCGAAAACGACAGCTTAAGGCTGGTAGGACTGAGGACGGCATTTCCAATGATTGACGTAAATCAGCTTCGCAATGGCACCAACTTCACGCTTGATGGCGAGCTGTATAAGGTGCTGAATTACCACCACAACAAGACCGGTCGCGGCAATGCGACCATCCGGGTGGCCGTGCGCAACCTGCGCAGCGGCAGCACGCGCGAGATGACCTTCATCTCCGGCGACCGCGTCGAGGACATTCGCGTCGAGACGCGCATCGTCGAGTACCTGTACGACGACGGCGAGTTCCTCACCTTCATGGACGTAGAGACGTTCGAGCAGCCGCAGATGCGCAAGGACCGCTTCGGCGACGACGTGGTTTACCTGAAAGAGAACACGCAGCTCAAGCTGTTGTCGTATGAGGGCGAGATTCTGGACTACGAGCTGCCGCCGAATATTGACTACCTGGTGGTCGAGTCGGAGATGGCCGTTGCTGGCAACACGGCCACCGGCGCGACCAAGAAGGTCAAGACCGAGACGGGACTGACGGTCACCACGCCGCTGTTCGTCGAAGAGGGCGACACGATCCGCGTGGACACGCGCACCGGCGAGTACCTCACGCGCGTCTGATGTCTGACAGTCGAAGGGCCAGCGCAAGGCCGGGACTCCCCGGCCTTTTTGGTCGGGCAATTTGGCGCGCGGGCGGCGACCGCTTACACTTGAAGTAGGGGCGGCAGGATCATGGCGGTGAAAGGCGGGCGCATGGTTACCCCGACGGGCAAGGAGTGCCCCCACTACTACGAGGACTTCAATCGCGGGCGGGCGATCCAGGAGTGCCGCCTGGCCGCGCAGAACGCCGAGTCGCTGCACTGGCGTCCGAGGGACTGCGCCAAGTGCGCGGTGCCGGATATTCTGCGCGCCAACGCCAGCCCCAACCTCGAACTCCGGCTGACCATTCGCGGCGCGCTGCTCGGCTTTGTGCGCCAGGTGCGCGTGGATGCCTGGTGCACCAAGCACGACATCCCCATCGCCGACCCCTATACGGGCTGTCCGTTGGACGCGCAGGAGAATGACGCGCTGCGCCTTTTCCGCGAGGCGCTGGACGAGGCGGAGGAGTAGGGGCCTGGATCGCGCGCGCTTTCTCGCGCTTATGTGGTCGGTGACGCCGTGCAGGGGAGCTCTACTCGGCTGCCGGCGCTGATCACGGTCAACAGGCGGGCGCTGCCCATGAACTGAAAGTGGACGGAACGCCAGATACTTCTGCTCAACTCGGCTTCGAGCCGGGCTTTCCTCGCATTTGTGAAACTTCGCGTAAGGCATAGCGAACTGCTGTCTTCCTGTGTTTTTGGCTGCCGGCCTCACAAGCTGTGTCATATTTCACGCTGTCGTGCGTTCTTTTATGTAGAGTGAGGTTAGGCAGCAAGGAGGTAGTGGTGACGTCGGTTCCCTTACGACTCAGGAGACGCGCCAGGTCAAAGCCATACAGTAGCGAAGGCGCTTTCAGGCGATTATTCAACGCAACCCATCCCATTGTGTTTCGCTACGTCTATGGTTTGCTGGGCGGGCCGCGTCAGGAGGTGGAGGATATTGTTGCCGACACATTTCTCAAGGCATGGCAGGCGCGTGACCGCTTCGAGGGTGACCGGCAGGCAGCCGTGCGGTGGCTCCTGACCATTGCGCGGAACGAGGCGATTGACCGTTTCCGCGCCCAGCAACACGCAGCAGGCATAACTTGGCTGGAAGACGTCGAGTTTGCCTCCTCCGATCTCAGTCCCGAACAACAGGTGATTGAGAACGAACAGTGGCAGCAGTTGCAGGCTATCGTTCAAACGTTGAATGAAAGGCAACGAGAAATCATCGTCTTGCGTTATGTGCTGGGCTGGAAAGTCAAGCATATTGCAGAGCATCTGGAGATGGCGGAAAACACCGTCTCGGCCAACCTGCGACGTATTCTTCAACAGTTGCAAACCGAAGTTCAAAATCAAGAGGAGGTAGCACATGGACAGAGAGTTTCGTCGTAGCGAGTTGGCGCTCCTGCGCCTGTTCAAACGCGCTCGGTTACACCCCAGCCCGCGCTTCTATGAGCAGACGGCTCGCGCCCCCTGGGCTATGGCTTCGTCTCCTGCCGGTGTTCGCCGTTCCGTCCCCCTGAGATTGGCGGCAGCAACCCTGACTGTGGTGGCATTGCTCTTGCTTGCCATCCCGCTCAGATCGCTGGCGCAGCAGGTCTTCCACTTCTTCACTCAAGCAGAAACGGATACTGTGGACAATCCGGTTTTCCTAGAGGCGACTCCTAATGCGCCGGCGATGGACGACCTGGCGGATATCGAGCGGGCCAGCGCAGAGGCCGGATTTGCCATACGTCTACCCCAAGACCTGCCTGCTGGGATGCAGATCACCGCTGCCGGTGTCAATCCGGGCAGCGTGAGTGTTACCTATTCCGATGGGCAAACGACCCTGGTGTTCTTGCAGGGGATGAAGGCTGCAAGCTCCTTCTATGTGGGCGCTGGGGCCGAAGTAGAAACGGTGTCTGTGGACGGCGTAGTAGGAGAGTATGTACACGGCAGTTGGCGGCAGGTGGGCGATGGGCTTGTCTGGGACAATGCTGTGTCTGCCAGTCTCCTTTTCTGGGAAAAGGAGGGCGTGCGCTACGGTTTGCTTGTAGAGACGGGAGAAATAGCACGAGAAACACTCATCCACATCGCTGATAGCTTGTCCTAACCCAAAGCGATGTGCTAGGGAGCGTTCCACTGGCTTGAACTATAGCGCAACGGGGGCGATCTCGATGATCGCCCCCGTTGTCGTGACGGGTGAGGTGCGCAGCGCGGCTAGCCTTCGCCTTCGCTCGCTTTGGCCTGAGCGCGGGCTTCCTTCTCGCGCTGCTTGAGCACGTCCTTGTGCTCCCAGCCGCCGCGCGCTTCGGCTTCTTCAGCGGCGCGCGTCGGGGCGATGGACTGCCAGTAGCGGAACTCCTTGGAGAGGCGCTGCTTGTTGAAGATGTGCGCCGACGTGCGGTCGTAGCTGGCCAGCTCGTAGTCGTGATCCATCTTGATCGCGTCGAACGGGCAGAACTCAGCGCAGAAGCCGCAGTTCATGCAGATGTCAATGTCAATGTAGAACTCCGCCGGCTCCGGGATGGGCCGCCCCGTCTCCGGGTTGGTGCCGCGCACGATCCAGATGCACTGCGGCGGGCACGCCTTGGCGCAGATGCCGCAGCTTGTGCACCAAATGTGGCCGGGGCGGTCGGGGTGGTCGTAGTTGTCCACGACCAGGAACGGGATGAAGCGGAAGCGTTCCGGCGTGGCGAGCTTCTCCTCCGGATACTCGACGGTGAAGATGCCGCGCGTCTCCAGGCCCTGGCGCAGCGGGAACGCCTCGTCAGGGACATGGCGGCGGAAGCCCCAGCGGATGTCCTCCAAGTAGGTGTTGACAAAGTGCTTGAGCGTAACCCCCAGGCCACGCAAGATTCCTGATCCGTACATGGACGCACTCGCTCCTTTGCGCGCTAGCGGTCAACTTCGCCGAGCACGATGTCAATGCTGCCGAGGATGGCCACAACGTCGGCGATCTTGTGCCCCTTGCACATCGGCTCCAGGGCGGTCAGGTTGATGAAGCTTGGCGACCGCACGTGATACCGCCAGGGGTTCTGCCCGCCGTCGGAGACGACGTAGTAGCCTAGCTCGCCCTTCGGGTTCTCGGCGCGGCCATAGGCTTCGCCAGCAGGGACGCGCGGGCTGTACTGGCCGCCGCGCCCGGCGAAGAAGGGCTGGCCCTTCGTCTCCTCAAGGATGGGCAGGATTTGCTTGAGGATGCGGATGCTCTGGCGCATCTCGTCCAGGCGGATCAGGTAGCGGTCGTACACGTCGCCGTGATGGCGCACCGCTACGTCAAATTCCAGGTCCGGGTAGATGCTGTACGGCTGCGCGCGGCGCACGTCGTAGGGCACGCTGCTGGCGCGCAGGACAGGGCCGGCGGCGCTGTAGGCGATGGCGTCTTCTCTGCTCAGCACGCCCACGCCAATGCAGCGGTTGGTGATGATCTCGTTGGTGGTCAGCAGGTCGTTGGTCTGGTCAATGGCGCGCGGCAGGCGGTCATTGATCAATTCGCGCAGGTAGTGCATGGTGTCGAAGTCGCGCACGCGGTCGTTGACGAGCGCCGCCGTGCTCTGGATGCGCTCCGGCAGGTCATAGGCCACGCCGCCAAAGCGCATGTAGTTGCACATCATGCGGCTGCCGGAAACGGCCTCGAAGAGATCGAGGATTAGCTCGCGCTCGATGATGGCGTACATGAGCGGCGTGAAGTACGCGCCGAGGTCGTTGAGCAGGAAGCCGATGGCCACCAGGTGGTTGAGGATACGAGTTAGCTCGACCATCAGCACGCGAATGGCTTCGGCGCGGTAGGTGGGCGGCTCGTAACGCTTGCCCAGGGCCATGAGCTGCTCGACGCCCAGCGCGTAGCCGTGATTGTTGGCCATGCTGCAAAAATAGTCGAGCCGGTCGGTGAAGGGCATGTTGTGCAGGAACGTGTTGCGCTCGCCGATCTTGTCGTGGTTGCGGTGCAGGTAGCCCATCACCGGCTCCAGCGCGACGATGGTCTCGCCGTTCAGCGTGACGATCATGCGGAAGACGCCGTGCGTGCTGGGATGCTGCGGCCCCATGCTGACCACTACCTGGTCAGTGGCCATGTCGGTGACATGGACGCCCATCGGCGCGCCTTCGTAGAGGGCTTTCTCGGCCTGCGACTCGTAGTCGTCCAGGGTGAAGCCCGCCGGATAGGAGACGTTCTTGCCGTAGAGGTTGCACTCCTCGGCGCGCGAGACGTGGCCTTCGGGCCAGCGGCTGTCGAAGGGCTTGGTGTCTTGCTCGTAATACGCTTCGTGCCAGTCCTTGCGCAGCGGGTGGCCGTGGAAGCCTTCCCACATCAGGATGCGCTTGAGGTGAGGATGGCCCGCGAAGTGAATGCCCATCAGGTCCCAGGCTTCGCGCTCCTGGAAGTTGGCCCCCGGCCACACCCCGACCAGGCTGGGCAGGGTGGCCTCACTGCGCGGCGTCTGCGCCTTGAGCACCAGCGCCGGCCCGCCCTGGACGTTGTAGGTGTGGTAGACCATCTCCAGGTGATCGCTCTCGCTCTTGCCCAGGTAGTCCACAGCAGTCGCGCTGGACAGGTAGCTGAAGCCGAGCGTATCGCGGACGAACGTGGCGACCTCAACGAGCTTGCCCGGATCAACAATGACGCCCGAATAGCCTTCGCGGTCGTCACGCCGGACAGCGCCCGCGAACTGCGCTTCGAGCCGGCTGATGGCGTCGTCAAGCGGGGTGACGGTCTCAGCGACTTGGACGTGTTCGGTCATAATAGCTCCCTTGAGAATAGCAGTCAGCGGTCAGCGGTCAGCCGTCAGTGAGTGCGGCGGCATGGCTGGCTGAGGGCGCTGCGTTCAAACCCCAGGCACTCAGGCGCTGGCATCCGTCTCGCCAGCGACAGCGTCGGACGCGGCAGTCTCGCGCCGCAGCAGGTACGCCTGGCGCGGATCAACGATGTCCGGGCCGAGCACCGGCAGGGGCACTTCTTCGCTAGGCCCGCGCCCATACCAGGGCATACTGTTGCGGTTGCCGAACGACTGGCCGTCAATCTTTTTCTGCATCATGATCAGGCCGTGAAGCAACGCCTGCGGAGTGGGCGGGCAGCCGGGCACGTACACGTCAACGGGGATGTACTTGTCAACGCCGCTGACGACGTTGTAGCCCTCTTTGAAAGGCCCGCCGCCGATGGCGCAGGCACCCATCGCTAGCACGTACTTCGGCTCCGACATCTGGTTATAGAGGCGCACGATGGGCACGACCATCTTCTTGGTCACCGTGCCGCTGACGATCATCAGGTCGGCTTGGCGCGGGCTGGCGCGCAGCACTTCCATGCCGAAGCGGGCCTGGTCGAAGCGGCTGCTGGCGGTGGCGATCATCTCGATGGCGCAGCAGGCCAGGCCAAAGGACATCGGCCAGATCGAGTTGCGGCGGCCCCAGTTGTAGATGGAGTCGATGAGCTTGCCGAATGACGTGACAGCGACCGCTGACTGCATCCCCTCCGGCACCGGCACGTCAGGATGGTGCAATTCTTTGAGGAAATTCTCGTTCGAATTCGTCATGACGCCTCGCATTTCTCCTCGTACCATTCGCGCAGTATCCCACTCAACAGGTCATCGTGGGCCAGGGCCGGGTCGTCGGCAAAGCCCGGCAGCGCGATGATCCACTCAAAAAGCTGTCCCAGGCCCAGCACGTCAAGGTCGGCGTCGGGATGGTGCTCCATCAAGCAGAGCACAATCTCATACAACGCTTCCCAGTACAGGGGCCGGGGATCGTCGCCAGCAGTCATTGTCCTCTGGCTGCGCGCCCGCGCATGGCCTGATGATAGCGGACTCCCGCCATCCGGCCTAGTGGGCGCCGTCCTGCTTTGCGGGTGACGTTTGGCGCTCACCCAGGGCGGCGGTGCCAGGGGCCGCTCAATCGCCGGACTCCTCCTCTGTTGCGGTAGGCTGGGCCTCAGGCGTAGCCTGGGGCTGCTCAGTGGCAGGGGTAGACTGCTCGCCGGTTGGCTCCTCCGGCGCTGGTGTCGCTTCGCCTTCGGTGGGAGTTGCTTCGCCGGTGCCCTCTTCCTCTGCCGGTTTCTCATACAGAGTTGCGGCGTTCGCCTCCAGCCAGGCGCGGAAATCACCGTAAGCGGCATCGTCCGGCGCGCCCTGGAGCACGTATTGGACGAACGTCACATCACCGCCGCCCTGGTCAATGAGCGCCTGAACCAAGTCGAGGCCGCGAAACTGCTGCCCATCCTGGCGGGTCTGGGACTGGACTGTGGCGCGCATGAGGGCGACCGGTGTCTCGCCCACAATCTCGATGATCGGCGCGGAGAACGCATCGGACTCAAAGGTCAGACCGGCGTCGGTCGCTTGCGTCTGGAGAGTCTCGCTTAACTGGCCCAGCACATCGAGCAGGGGGTAAGGGGCATCAGCGGCGGGCGCGGTCAGCCCGGTGCCGGTGATGAACTCGTCCAGGTTGATCGTTTCGAAGTTGATGCTGGCGGCGGCTCCACTGGGGCCTGAATACGTCCACCGGCCCGTCGCGGCTTCAGTCCAGTTGGCTGCGCCGGGATCGGGGCCAGGGGTGGCGGTGGGGGCAATGGTGGGCGTATAGGTCAGGGTGGGTTCGGGGAGAAAGACGCCGGTGGATACACCAGCGTCGCCTACCAGCAAGAAGATGACGGCGAGCGCAACAAACAGCACAGCCAATGCAGCGGTCTGTGAGCGAAGCGTCATGCCTGAAGCTCCTTACGAGTGCGCGGAACGGGTGTCGTGCAACACGCCCACAAGTGTAGCCGAGAGTGGCATCTCTTACAACCAGTTGGTGGGTGCGGGGGCATCCGAATTTTCAGGGTGAAGCATCACTGTCGAGGTGTTACACGGCGCGATTCCGCTGTGTTTTAGGGGCCTGGAAGGCGCGGCGTACTGTCATGCCGCAATTGTGACAAACGGCAGACGTGAGACGATCAGTTGTCAATTGACTGCCGGGCAGCGGCGTGCTAAGATTTGCTAAATTTATGAATAATATCGTAAATATCACGAAGGTGAGCGAGTAGCTATGCAGCAAACGAGACGTCATATCCTCGAAATCCTCAAGGAGCGCAGAGAGGCCACTATTGATGAGATCGTGACCGCTCTCAGCGAGCGCATCGGCAGGATCACGGCGGTGACGGTGCGCCATCACTTGGAGATTCTGCGCGGGGATGGGTTGGTGGCAGCGCCGTCAGTCCGCCGGCGCAGCGCACCGGGGCGGCCCCAATACGTGTACACACTGACCGAGCGCGCCGCCGATCACTTCCCGAACAACTACCAGGGCCTGGCCTCCGGTCTGCTGGATCAGCTCAAGAGTCAGCTTCCGGCGGCGCAGGTGAGCCAGATTCTGAACGGCGTCGCCGAGGCCATGGCCGGGGACGCGATGGTGCCCGATGCGCCGCTGGAGACACGGCTGGATCACGCCGTTGCCTACCTCGACCAGCATGGTTACACGGCGTCGTGGTCGGAAAACGGTCAGGGGTTGATCCTGTCCATCACCAACTGCCCCTACGAGCAGGTGACCTCCACCAGTCCTGAGCTATGCAAGATGGACAAGAAGCTGGTGGATTCGCTGGTGGGCACGACGACCCGGCGCATCAGTCACCGGATTGACGGCGACGAGGGGTGCTCGTACCTGATTCCGCGCAAGAAGGATGGCTAACCGCTGCGCTTGCTCTCACCGGCCCGTGCTGAGACACCCCCGCCCTCGTGCGGGGGTTTGTTTTGTGCGCCCTGTTTTGCCTGATGCCCCTCCACGCGTGGCTATGCGACCCCCCATCCCCCAGCCCCTTCCCCCGCGCTGCGCGGAGG
>MTKY01055162.1_pt1 | contig 15284 bp, 10 predicted proteins | sample 1042731 | NCBI WGS metagenome assembly MTKY01 (sample SAMN06212206, study PRJNA360538) | anaerobic digester metagenome | biome: Wastewater treatment plant; material: sludge; isolation source: anaerobic digester fed with sludge from wastewater treatment plant | place: Denmark: WWTP Soeholt ... | reverse complement strand
AGCCGGCGGCTCGCTCTCGTGACGCTGGCGACCATGGCGGCGGTGGCGGTCGCGGAGTTGTGGTTTCACGATTACGCGGCGGAGCAGCGCGGGCGCCGTCTGTACCAGGGCGGTTTTGCGGCGGCGGCCAAGGCCCTTGCCGAACTGGAGGAATCCGTACACCAGCACGCAGGCACGCTCTACGCCATTTACGAGCAGGGCCCGTTGCTGGACATTCCCATCCGTCCGGACGACCCCGTGAAGAACCCCGACGCAACCGACGCGGTGATGGTGATCATCACGGACTTCCAGTGCCCCCACTGCGCCCGGTTCGCGAAGTACACGGACGACGTGCTCGAACCGTTGTTCGGCGAGCGGCTCAAGATCGTTTTCAAACACTATCCGGCCAGCACGGACTGCAATCCACACATCCCGCGCAATATGCACCCGGCCGCCTGCGAAGCCTCCAAGGCCGCCGAGGCGGCCCGCCTGCTCGGCGGCAACGACGCTTTCTGGAAAGCCCACGATCTTCTGTTTGCCAACCAGCGCGAACTGATCAATTCCGCACGATACCTTCCGCAACTGGCCAAGATTCTGGGGTTTGAGTGGAAAACCTTCCGCCAGACCATGGATTCGGACGAGGTGCGGCGTCGAATCCAGGAGGACATGGAGCTGGCCCGGAAGATCCGGATGCGCGGCACGCCCGCGCCGTATCTCAACGGACGACACGTCCCCTCGGTCTGCCGGTCGGTGAGAGTGTTCTGGCAGGAGGTCGAGCGGCGACTCACCGCAAATACATGGGCATTGTACGAGAAGAGTCCGAAGCTCTCGTTCACGCTTCGTCCGGACGACCCGTCCACCACCGTGACCGCCGGAACCCAGTCACTGACGGTCGTCGTTTTCGGAGATTTTGCGAGCGAACGGTCACAGACGCTGGCGGCGTTCCTGCATGAACGCGTCTCCCCTCTGTTTCACGGGCGTTTGCGAATGGTTTTCAAATACCTGCCCGACCACACCGATTGCAACCCTCACGCCGCCGGAACCTCCCCGCCGGCGGCCTGCGTTGCGGCCCGGGCAGTGGAAGCCGCCCGCATGCTCGGCGGAAACGAAGCGTTCTGGGCCGCGCACGACATCTTCTACAAGGCCAAGAAGTTCGGCATGCTCGAGAAGATGGACTGCGCCAAGGTCGCCGCGCAGCTCAAGCTGGATGCCGAACCGTTTCTGGCCGCGATGGAATCCCCCGCGGTCCGCGACCGCATCGCCGAAGACGCGGAACTGGCCCGCAGGCTGCACGTCGCCAAGGCGCCCGCCGTTTTCGTGAGCTATCGCCGCGTGCCGGACGAGGTTCTCTTTGACAAGGGTTTCTGGGACGAGGCGGCACGCCGGTTCGAGGCCGTTGTCGCGGCCCAGGAGGCCCGCAAACAACAGGCCACCCCGCACCCGGCCGACACAGAGCCTCCCGAGGAGACTACTGAAGATACCCCAGGTCCATGAGCCGCTCGGCCACCTTGCGCATGTCGTCGTCTGAGTACGACTCACCCGTCGCGGCGCCGACGACGGCACCGGCGGGCTCCGTCTCCACCGCGATCGGAGGGTCGAACAGCCGCTCGATCACCCGGCCCTCCATGTCGTCCGGGACAGGAAGACCCAGCAGGGCCAATACGGTGGGCGTGGAGTCGATGATGTTGGCGTCGATCGACCGGCCCCGCGCAATGCCCGGCCCACGCGCGGCGAAAATGCCGTTGTCGCGGTGCGTTCCCTCGATACGCCGCCAGGGCAGCCAGCGCACCGGGGCCGACGCCCGGATTTTCCGAATGACGGCCAGACTGTCGTGCGGCACCAGCAACAGGTCGGGCAGCCACTCCCGCTGCGCGCGCGAGCAGCCGTAGAGCTCCTCCGGCTTGTGTACGGCCCGGAAGACGCGGATGCTCCGGCCGGCGGGATCGCGATCGGTCACCTCCAGAAACCGCGCCCGAAGCTCGTCGCGCAGCGCTTCGTAGCGGTCCGGCGGCACGATGCCCGATTCCTGACGTCCGGCCAGGTTGAGGTACAGGAAGCCGGCCATGCCGGCGTGCATGACGCAGGCCTGCGTGCGGGGCAGGTCGACGGCCAGGTCGTGCTCGATGCTGAACGTGCCGCCGCCGAACCTGCCGTGCTTCCGCTTGCGCATCCGCCGCAGCCAGCCCAGGCTGCGGTTGGCGCCCTCGGCGGCGGGGTTGATGGCCAGAAAGCCCCACTGCTGAAGCAACCAGTTCGGCTGGGCCTGACCCTCCAGGCTGCCGTGTCCGTGGTCGGACATGACAAAGACGGCAGCCTGGTTGCGCTCGGCGTAATCGACCAGACGGCCGAACGCGGTGTCAAGCTCCGCGAAGCACTGCCAGACGGCCTCGGTGCGGTCGGGATGGCGATCGACCCACCGGGGATCGATGTACTTCCAGGTCTTGTGCTGGAGATTGTCCACCAGTTTGAGAACCACCATCAGCGCGTCCCAGCCGTACCGATCGCCCAGCGCGCGGACCAGCGTTTCGCCATGATGAAAGCTTCGTTTCACGGCCTCCAGGTTCTCCTGGAATACGCGCCGGCCGCCGAGCGTTCGGCGTTGCCAGCGGCTGCCGAACCCGTAATCCGGGCACAGTTGCAGCACCAGGTCTTTCAAGTCGGGAGGCCAGGTGAACGCGCTGTGGCGATTGGGGGTGCCGAATCCGCTGACGAGAAAGCCGTTGACCGGCGTGGGGGGGTAGGTCATGGGAATGCTGATGCAACCGACACGACGCCCCTTGTCGCCCAGAATCTGCCACAAAGTGCGCACATGCTGGAGACAGTTCGTGGTGTTCAGCGTCAGGCGGTTGGTGCGAACATCGTACCGCTCGAAATCGATGATGCCGTGGGTGCCCGGGCTCTTGCCCGTCATGAACGTGGTCCAGGCGGCCGGCGTGATCGGCGGCACCGTGGACCAGAGAGTGCCGCGGACGCCCTCGTCGCAGAACGCCTTCAGCCGCGGCAGCACACCGCGATCCATGAGCGGGTCCAGCACGTCCCACGTGGCCCCGTCCAGGCCGACGATCAGGACACGTTTCGTGCCGGCACGCGGTCCGCCTCCTGGTTGTCCCTCGGGTTCGGTCATGTGAGCAAAAGAATTCTCCGAGCGCATCCTCATTCCGGCCCGACACGTAGCCCCGTACGCCAGTCTAATGGCGTCTTTCATGCGTTGCAAACGACGCCCGGCGGGATTATCTACACAGTCCGGCCCGGCACGTCGGGTCTTTCGCGGATGTACAGGAGCCAGCCATGCGGATTCTTCGTGAGCCGACCGTGTATCTCGTGGGACGCCAGACCGTGGATGAGGCGGCGGTGGACCGGTTTCTGGCCGACCACGACGTGACGCAGTGGGCCACCGACTCGACGGTGGCCGGCGAGAAACTGTGCGAAATCGCCGGGCGGATGTGTTACATGAGCTTCGCCCGCCCCCGGCCGGGCGGCAACGCGGCGTACTTGGAGCATCTGCTGGAGGTCGGACACGGCAGCGTGCTTGAGCACAGCGTGTGGAACTTCATCATCACCGGCGTGTCGCGATCGTTCACGCACGAGCTCGTTCGTCACCGGGTGGGCTTCGGGTACTCGCAGCTTTCACAACGGTACGTGGACGAGTCGGTCGCGGATTTCGTGGAGCCGGACTGCATCGCCAACGACCCGGAATTGCACGAGGTGTGGCGATCGGCGGTGGAGCACGCCCAGGAGGCATACGTGAAGCTCGTGCAGGGCCTCAACCGCGTGTTCCGCCAGGAACCGGACGCCACCCAGCGCCGCAAGCTGGCCCGCCAGGCCGCCCGTTCCGTCCTGCCCAACGCCACGGAAACGAAAATCTTCGTGACGGCCAACACCCGCGCCTTGCGGCACTTCATCGAAATGCGGGCCAGCGAGCACGCGGAAGTGGAAATCCGCAAGGTCGCCGCCCGGATGCTCGAGATCGCCAGGACCGAGGCCCCAAACCTGTTCGGCGATTACCGGATCATCGAGCTGCCCGATGGAACCCGGGCGGCGCGGACCGATTGGAAGAAGGTGTGAGCCCGCCGATCGCGCGGCGAATCAAACAGGATTCTCGGCCTGTGGCGCTATCGGTCATCCTCGCCGGCGCGCAGACGGGTCAACGCCTTGGTTTGCGCGGTGAACTCCACGCCGATCTCGTAAACGCCTTCCGAAATGCCGTTGCAACGGACGACCACGCCCTCCAGGTACTCTCGCCCCCATGCGCGGACCTGCAGATGAATCCGGACACGACTGCCCTGGGGCAGGGGCGAGACATGGTAGAGCCCGATCCCGCCGCGCGAGAGGCTGTGGGTGGTGGTCTCGAACTCCGCCGGCTGAGCCGGAGCGTCCGCACCCGATGACAGAATCTGCACCCGGGCCGGACACTGAAACCGGAAACGAGGAAACTCCCGGCGATTTGGGACCGGCGGGTCCGGCTCCGCCTGAGCCGCGCTGTCCGGAACGACCAGCCGGAACCAGGCGGCCATCACCTGCGGATCATACTTGGCGGGCGTTTCACTCTGCAGAATTGACAGGGCCTCGGCCGCGCTCAACGCGCGATCCTTATACGGCCGCACCGCCGTCATGGCGTCGAACGCGTCGGCCACCGCGCACACCCGGCTGATAAAATGGATGGCGTCGCCCTTGAGCTGATGCGGATACCCGCTTCCATCCATGCGCTCGTGGTGTTGCAGAGCCACGGTCGCCACCAGCTCCGAGCACCAGTCCGCTGCGGCCAGTAGATCGTGGCCGATCTCGGGATGCCGGCGGATTTCCGCGCGCTCCTCGTCCGTCAGATCGTCTTGTTTGTTGAGGATCTCGGCGGATACGTACACCTTTCCCAGGTCGTGCAGCAAGCCGGCCTGGCCAATCTGGATCAACTCCGCCTCATCCCTGCACCCGAGCTGATAGGCCAGCGGCACGATCCAGGTCGCCACGTTCACCAGGTGTGTGGCCGTGAAAAAGTCGTGCCGCGCCGCCGCAAACAGGTGAGAAAACGCGTTCTGGTGACAGACCACCAGCGTGGAAATGGCTTCACACACATGTCGGAGCGGATCGGCGGCCGTACGCAGCGTCGGATCGGACAGCACCTCATTTATCAGGCCGAAGCTGGTTTCGTAGACGAGAGCGGAGGCCTCGCTCACCGGAACCTGCGGATCGCCGGCGATGGAGGTCAGACACGACTCCAGCGCCCGCTGCAGCCGCCGCTGGTCCGTAATCCGGACATAAACGAACCGGACTCCGTGGTCGGCCAGACGTTCCCGGTCGGCCTCCGTAAACGGCACCACGCCCGCCGTGTAGAGGGAATACGCGCCGTCGAAGACCTCGCTGCGATCCATGGTCGGGCGTGTTTTCACGTACACCGGAATCGTGTTCAGGACGGACAACGGCATGTGCTGCAACGGCACAGGAAGGAAACCGGCGCGAACCGAGGGCAACTCGGATCCGGCGCCATCGGGCGCCGCGGACGGTGCGTTGTTCTCGAGTTTCGCCGATGGCATGACCCACTCCCCGTACGGCCTGCGTGCAAACCCGGCGCATTCGTCCCTCTCCAGGCATGCACTTATCCCCTGGATAGATCAAGGTCGCGAAATCCCCCACTCTTGCATCGTACGATTCCGCCACACGAATGAATCGGCTTTACAAAAGATGGCCGTTGAAGTACGGCTTTTCTGGCCTGACACATGCTGCGTTCCGCCGCCCCGAGCCGCGGCAGGGTTCACCCCACTGGCTTCCACAGACTATCGGACGATCTGCAACGCACACCTTCGGGCATGATTTGCCGTAAGCAGGGTCAGAAACGCCGAGCAGACGCCGAAAGCACGCACCCAGCAACGAAAGGCTCGCGTCCATCTGCCGCGAAGCCTGTGCGGAGCAACCCGGGTGATGGCCAACCCGACGGACCGCTCCGCCGGCTCCGGTTAGAGGACCTGCGCCCAAGCTGCCCAGTTCAGTAGCACTGAAGCAGAAGGAATCGTTCTGGCCGGGCCAAGCCTCGCCTGAAGCTTTCAACTCCGAGCCCGGATTTTCCGAGTTATCTCGTAGCCGGTTTGGAAACCGCGCCAGTCCTTGCTCTCCAGTCAATCGGACCAGGAGGCGCCGACAGGGCCGACCCGGTGGCGGGGCATCGGTGTGAAATCGCGTCTCAAGCAGTTTGCAACAATAGTCGTGGTTCAGGCGGGGTGCGTGGCCGTCGGACTCTGGATGCAGTACCAGTACATTGTCCGATCCTCCGCGCATGAAGCCACGACGGCCGCATGGTCCTCACTTCAAGAGCAAGCCCGGAGTCTGGAGACGGTCCTGGTATCCACGGGTGGACCCCTCACGGCAACGGATGCGCACGGCCTCGCTCGTCTGGCCGATGCGATCAAGACTTCTGGAACGGCGTGCGGACGCGTCCTGGTTGTCGACGGAGCCTGGCACGTCCGGACGGATCCTGCTCTGGAAACGGAGTGGAGTACGCCGTACTCCGCCGGGTCCGAGGTGGCCTGGACGCCCGTGCCAGACGTGGCGGAATCGTCGATGGGCGTGTTGCGCGGGTGGGTCGATCTGCCGGACGGGCGTCACACCGCCGTGGCCCAACCGATCGGCCAGGACGGCGGCTACATCGTATTTCACCAGCCGGTGGCGTCGGCGGCGATCCGCCTGGCGGGCCTGTCGCGTTCACTGGCCCTGGTGGCCGGCGTCACGCTTCTGTGGATCGGCGTGCTCTCCGGAATCGCATTGTACATGGTTCTCACCCGTTTTCAGGAGAAGCAAGAAAAAGCCCGTGAGAAGGCCGCCCAGACGGCCCGGGAGCAGGCACAGGCATTGATCCGGACTCGGGACGCCGTGATCTTCGGGCTGGCCAAGCTCGCCGACTCGCGGGATCCGGAAACGGGCGACCATCTGGAACGGATCGCGGGATACTCCACCACTCTGGCCGCCGCGCTGCGGGAGCATCCGCAATTCCGCGATCAGATCAGTTCCGCGTTTGTCCGGCTGATCGGCCTCAGCGCGGCACTGCACGACATCGGCAAGGTTGGCATTGAAGACCGGATTTTGCGCAAGCCGGGACCGCTGACGGCAAGCGAGCGCCGGGCGATGCAGGAACACACCGTTATCGGTGGAACCTGCCTGCAACAACTGGAGCGGCGGCTGGGCAGCACCAACTTTCTACAGATGGCCCGACAGATCGCGTACGGGCACCACGAATGGTGGAACGGTCAGGGATATCCGTACAAGCTGGCAGGCGAGGAGATTCCGCTGGCGGCGCGCATCGTCGCCATCGCGGACGTGTACGACGCGGTCCGCACGAAGCGGGTCTACAAAGAGGCCGTTCCACACGACCAGTGCGTGAAAATCATTCGCGAGCTCGCCGGAAAGCAGTTCGATCCGGTCATCGTGGAGGTGTGGCTGGGAATTGAACACAAGTTCCGCGCGATTGCGGATCAATACTCGGCATCCCACGCCGCGGATTCCGATCCGCGCGACACGGTGCGCCCGCCGGACGAATCGCACAGCGCCGGACCGGAGACGCCGACGACCTGCCTGATCGGAGCCGAACCCTGAGCGGACAGGGGCGCCGCTGACTCCACGGGAGGAGCACAGACCATGAGTGGAAAACTCACACGGGAACGACTGACGTTCGAGATCATGCTCATCGTGGTCACGTTGGGGCTGACCTGCCTGTTCTGGCGAACGGGCGGATACAAGATGGTGATTCTGAATCTGTTCTTCCTCCCCATCGTCCTCGGCGGGTATTACCTGGGCCGCGCGACGGCCGGCGTGCTGGCCTTCTTCTGCGTGCTGGCGGTCGGGCTCGTCACGTCGCTGGATTCCACCGAACTGGCCCGGTTCACCACGCCCATTCTGACTTACCTGGCCCTGACAATCTGGGGAGCCACCCTGGGGCTGACCGCCCTGCTGGTCGGCACGCTGTGCGACGAGCGGGCCCAGAAGCTGGACGAACTGCACGAGGCGTACGTCGGCGTGGTGGAGGTGCTCTCCAAGTATCTGCAGACCGGATCAAACCAGGTGGAGGCACGCAGCGAACGCCTGGCGAATCTGAGCCGGCGTCTGGCCGTGCAATTGCGCCTGTCGCGCAAGGAGGTCGACGACGTCCGCGTCGCCACACTGCTGCTGGACCTCGAAAACATCGAAGTGACGTCCAGACTCGTCAGCAAGGCCATGAACACGCTGGAGGAGAATCCCCGGGTCATGCGGAAGCACACGTTCCTGGGCATGGATCTCATCCACTCGCTGGGCTCGGTCCTGCGGGGGGCCGCTCCCCTGCTGGACAATCGAGATTCCGTCGTGCATGACGCCCTGGCCCTCCATGACGACGCCGACCCCCCCGCCGTCCCCCTGGGAAGCCACGTGATTCGCTTCGCGCAGACGTACGACACGCTCACGCACGGAGACGGCGTGCGGAAGGGAATCTCCCCCGCCCAGGCCATCGAAAAGCTGCGCCAGGACGCCTCTCCCGGCCCCGAACGGGAGGTGCTGGAGGCTCTGTCTCAGATCGTATTGCGGGAGGAACAGGACATGACTCGCGCGGCACTCCAGACCGTCTGACGGGCTGCCGGCAAGCGGCCGAAGCTCGGCTCGTCAGCCCGAGCCGTGAGAGGGGTGGGAACCGCCCGTCCTCCGCCCGCGGCCTCTCGTGTCGTGCTACTTGTCGTTCTCCCCGGCCCGGGCCTTGGTCAACTCTGCGCTTTCGGCCACGAACTGTATGCCGACAACAAACGATCCGTCTTCCAGGTTGCGGCAGCGCGCCACCACGCCGTCCAGGTATTCCCGTCCCGGTGCACGAACTTGAAGATAAATGCGGATATGCTGTCCCTGATCCAGGGGGCGCGGCGTCTGGAGCCCGAGTCCGACGCGCGAGAGGTCTCGCGTGACGGCCACGAATCCGGAATGCTCCTGCGGCCCCCGGGGCGAGGGCGCCAGCAGGAACACGCGGGCTGGGACCCGGAAGGCGAATCGTGGCTGGGCGCGGCGCTCCACCTCTGCGCCTCTTTCCTTCTCGTCCGTCGCCGCCGGATCGACCAGCCGCACCAGCGCGCTCACGACGTGTGGATCGTACCTTTCCGGCGTTTCGCTCTGCAGAATGGCCATCGCCTCGGGCACCGTCAGCGCCCGATCCTTGTAGGGGCGCAGGGCGGTCATCGCATCGAACGAGTCGGCGACGGCACAGATTCGGCTGATCACGTGAATCTGGTCTCCCGTGAGGCCCGCGGGATACCCGCTGCCATCCAGTCGTTCGTGGTGCTGCTGAGCCACCGCACAGACGAGTTCGTCGGTCCAACCCGCCGATTTGATGATTTCGTATCCGAGTTGGGCGTGTTGCCGCATCTCGGCCATCTCTTCGTCGTTGAGCTTGCCGGCCTTGTTGATGACGTTCGACGAAATGCGCACCTTTCCGATGTCGTGCAGGAGACCCGCCTGGCCGATCCGGGTCAGCTCCGCATCGTCCCGATAACCCATCTCGTGGGCGATCGGCACCATCCAGGTCGCCACGTTGACCAGATGGGTGGCCGTGTAGAAGTCGTGACGCGCCGCCCGGAACAGGTGCGAAAATGCGCCCCGGTGGTTGATGACGAATGCGGAGACGGCCTGGCAGACATGCCGCACGGATTCGGAGGACAAGCTCAAGGTCGGATCGGAGAGCACCTCGTTCATGAGCTCAAAGCTGGTCTCGTACACCAGGGCCGCCGCCTCTTCCGATGGCGTCTTCTTGTCCGCCGCCATGGTGGCCAGACAGGCCTCCAGTTGTCGCTGCAGCTTGGGCTGGTCGGCCGTGCGCACGTAGATGAAGCGGACCCGGTTCTGGCGCAGCCGCGTCCGATCCGCCTCCGTGAACGGCACCACACCGCTGGAGTAAAGCGAGTACTTCTCGCCCTCCTCCGCCGGTTCGGTGCCCGGGCGTGCCTTGAGGTACACGGAAATCTGATTCAGCGTGTCCAGCGGAATGTGGTTCAGAGGGATGGGAAGGTAACCGGCTCGAGAAGAAGTAACCGATACCGGCTTTGCCGCCGGTTCGGTGATTCCCTCAGACTGAACGCTTTCCACCGTCGACATGGGCCAAGCCTCATCGGCACCCCCGGCGGCCGGCCGGCCATCTGTGGAGGTCGCCGAGGTGTACCCGGAGCCCGCACGGCGCAGGGACCCATGACTCTATTTTCGTACACGGCATGGGATAAGCTTAGATCAATTTCCGCTCGGGCTTCACAAAACCCTCGTTTCAGACGTCAATGCGATCTGCAGCGGAATCTGCGCTTATGCTTCGTTTGCACGGAGATCTGATTCGCGAGTCAACCGCAATCGTGTCCTCCCCGCGGCGTCCGCCTCAAGCGCCCGCGCTTATCGGACATTGCCGCGCCGTCCGAATGCCGCGCACCGCCCCCCCGCGAATCACACGAACGTCACCGGCGTTTTACTTTGTGGCGATTGCGTGGAGGGCACAACGACCGACGCCAGCGCCGGCCGCCGGGCCGCGTCCGAATACCCGGCAGGCCCTGCGGCGCCGGATTCCGCCGTTGCCCGTCAACGGCGACTGAACTCGTGTACCGCGTCCACCAGCGCGATGGCGTGATCCACCGGAACCGTCGGCAGAATTCCGTGCCCCAGGTTGAAAATGTGGCCCGGGCGGCCGTCCGCCTGCTCCAGAATGCGTTTGACGCGGCGGCGGATTTCCGGCGGGTCTGCGTACAACACGATCGGGTCCAGATTGCCCTGCACGCCCACACCGTCTCCCAGGCGGCGCCAGCCCTCGGCCAGATCGATCCGCCAGTCCAGGCCGATGATGTCGCCACCGGCGTCACGGAGCAGTTCCAGGAGCGTGGCGGCTCCCGTGGCAAAGTGAATGACGGGCACGCCCGGTCGCAGACCCGCAATGACCCGCCGGGAGTGCGGCTGAACAAACGTGCGGTAGTCGTCGGGGCCCAGCGCTCCCACCCAACTGTCAAACAGTTGGACGGCCTGCGCGCCCGCGTCAATCTGGCCGTTCAGATAGTCGATCAACACGACGCTGATCCGCTCCATCAGTGCGTGCCACGCCCCGGCATCCCGATACATCATCGATTTCGTGTGGACGAAATCGCGTGAGCCGCCTCCTTCGATCATGTATGACGCCACGGTAAAAGGCGCGCCGGCGAAGCCGATCAATGGAATGTGCCGCGGAAGCGCCGCTCGGACCCGACGGGCCGTCTCAAAAACGTAGTCCAGGCTCGCCGATACGTCGACGTCCCGCAGGGCATCCACGGCGTGAGCATCCCGCACCGGACGGGTGATCCGCGGGCCCGAACCCGCCGAAAACTCCAGCCCGGCGCCCATCGGTTCGACCACCAGCAGAATATCCGCGAACAGAATCGCGGCATCCACCCCGAGACGCCGAACCGGCTGAAGTGTAACCTCCGCGGCCAGATCCGGCCGTTTGCACATCTCCAGGAACGAGACCTTCGAACGGATCTCGCGATACTCCGGCAGGTACCGGCCTGCCTGCCGCATGATCCATATGGGGGTGTAGTCCGTCGGCCGTCGCCGGCAGGCCTGCAGGAAAGGGCAGTTCGGATCGACCGGGAGAGCCGCGTTGCTCATGCCAGACCTCGCTCCACCGCGTCCGGACCTTTCCGCGCGACCGGACGCATGGCCGGCCCCGGACGACTGGCAACCCTCATGATAGGACCGTTACGGCAGCAGCGGAAGCGACTTGATACATTGGCGCGTGTGCGCGTGTCTGGGATATGTGTTTCGGCGCGAAAAGGGGGTCAGGGCGGGCCGTGGGGCGTTCGTTCAGCTTCAACTCCCCCCACTGTCATCACATCGGCACCAACCAAGCCCACGCCGCCGGCTTCGTCGCACGCCGATTGCCCCGGTTCAGCGCGGACCCGACCGTACTCAAAGCCGGGCCTCCGCCCCGAACGAGTGCTTGCGTTCCTGCCTTCCTCCGGAAAACAACGTCGCCTCGGGGATTGGGGCGCAAAACGGCGCCGTCAGAGAACCGCTTCCCTCTCCCACAAAGAGGATACCGCCCACACCATCGACACTGCATGCCCGGTTCGCCCGCCCAATCCATCCGCCCCCTGGCTTTGCGGGCAATCACTGCACGGTGCGGAGGGCCGCGTGCACACGCGTTCTCGGTTCTGCGACGGCGCTATGATTCAGCCAAAGCTCCCAACGCACGCTCGTTCGCCGTTACGTCACATGCAGACTACGGCAACATCCGTGCCAATACGGATGTTCGGCCGTTCGACTCGAGACTCCGCGCGCCGATCTGTCTGGCAACCCTTTGGTGTGAAGTGAATTGGGTAAGATCGAGACCTGTCGCTGACCCTTGTTCGGGCCAAGAATGCAGCACTACAGATAGCGGCTCAGGCAAGCCAATTGGCTCACAGCAACCACCGGCACCGCCAGACGCAGCCTGTCGCCTTGCCGAGCGCCACTCGTCTCACTCGGCTCCGACGCAAGCTCCCCAATAGCGATCGCGCACACGAACTGCCCAAATGCCGCAGTCACCCGCTCTGTCGGCGCGGATGACGTGCAGTGTACGGCGCTACCGACGGCGGGAGATGCAACGCCGTCCGAATACCCCGGAACCGCCTGGCAGCAACGTGTTCCGCCGAGAACTGAACCGGGCCGCCTCAAGTCACACTCCCCACAGCATGTCCGCTTGCAGGACATGAGAGGGTGCGTGCGAAGCAGGTCCGAGCAAGGCCGTCTGGTTAGTGGCCCTGTTCGTTCTCGATCACGCTGATGATGTCGATCTCTTCAAAGTGCATCTTCCACCTCGCGATCAGCACGGAATCACGTCGACATACGCCAACAACAGGTTCACCAACCAGACCGTGATGTCAATTCCGATTGGAAGAATGGGGGCCACTGGAATTCCTCCTGAAAATAAGGTGCCGCTTGACTCCAGCCGCGAAGGATGCACATGCGGACCATTCGCGGCGCCAACCACGATTTGGTACTTGCCTCTTCCTCGAACCGAACGCACAATAGGTAAGTTACCTAGTCGGTTCTGGAGGACAGGCCGTGCTGTCGGACGCCGCTTGACCTCGCAATAGGCTCCGACACCCCGATCACTCCGAATCCTTTGCGGCCACGGGGCCCGGACCGAGTTCGGGGAAGACCGATGTCTTGCACACTCTGCTTGAACGAGTCCCGCGCCTTGGGACCCCAGCATTTGGATAGCCCATTCCAAGCGGGAACGCATTCGGTCGGATCTGACGGGCGGCAGTGAAGATTTGCCCGGTTGGCCGACGCGAAGCCAGCTTTTCAGGGCTGCCAGTGCGGCATCGTAGCACCGATAACTCGTGGCGTCAAGCGGAAAACCCTTGGTTTCTGCGAATGTTAAGACAGGCTGGAGTCAAATGGAGATGCCCAAGATGGGAAAAAGGGATGAGGGCAAAATCGCGGGCACGATAGGTAAAGCCATAAGAACAAACAGGTTACGTGCTGGCATGACCCAATCTCAGCTCGCGGCGGTCATCAGCCGAACAGGCAAATTCCTCAGCGAAGTCGAGACGGGACGAACCCGAATCAGTGAGGCTGAACTGGCCAAGCTGGCCACCGCCCTGGGTGTCTCCGCGGACTGTCTCCTGAAGGCGGATCCGGCGGATCTGGATCGTGAAGTGGCGGAGCTCCCACGGCGCATCCGCGATTCGCAACCGACCGGCCTGATCCTTTTTGCATTTCAGCAACTGATAGACTATCTGGATCGGGCGGGCTGGCTGCGATCGTCTCAGTTGTGGAGCCTGTCGCACGAGCCATTTCCGGAGGAACGGAATATCGCTCTGGTGGAGCAGTTGGCCGAACTGGTCCATACGCGAGACCTGAAGCTGCGGTACGTCTACCCTGAGCATCGCTGGACGGGCACGTCCGATAAGCTGTCGGGAATCCTGCAGGGCACCCCGGAGGCGCTGCCCGAGCCTTTGCGCAACGCGCTGCGCTGGTCCGCACGGCTGCGCGAGCATATGGACGCCGATCCGTCCCGCGTCGTGGGATACGCGTTGGCCGACTCGTTTCCGTTTTTCTCGCCTCTGCAATCGCATTTGTGGGTGGAGACGGCCAGCACCTCATGGAGTGAGGTGATGCCGCTGTTGTACGGGCGATCCGAGACGCGAACCCATGAGAACGCCGGCGCCAGCGCTCCATTCTGGTACCACCTTCCACGCGACATGGGGTCGCGCATGCTCATCGGGTTGGCCCATTACATAAAAGCGGTCGACCGCCGGCCTTTGAGCGCGTAACATGTTGGACCACGAGCCCCGTGCGAAGCTTCTTGACGGTTCCAGCCTGATGGCGATGTGGCCGTTGCATGCCTGATCCAATGCAGTCCACCTGTGGAAACTGTGGCGCGTCCGCTCGCCTCCCCGAGAGCGCTCGAGGGCCGGCGGTTCGTTGCGTGCAGTGCGGGTTCGTCCGGACCCTGCCGCGCGAGACAGGCCCCCACGTCATCGATCAGGCGTTGCGAGTTCTGCCGGCCGATCGTTACCGGGTGGAGGGGCTGCTGCAGGAGGAAGGGGGCGGACGGGTGTATCTGGCGCGCCATCTCGTGTTGGATTCGCCGTGCGTCGTGAAAGTGCTGGGACCCGGCGACGCCGGGTACTCCGCGACGGCCGCCGCGAGGCTGGCCTGGGAGGCGCGAATCGGATTCCGCATCAGCCATCCGGGCGTGGTGCGCGTCCTGGACGTCTACCAGCAGGAAGACACGTGGTACGTGGTGATGGAGTATGCCGACGGCGCGGACCTGGCCACGGTGCTGACGTGTGTCGGGCCTCTGGTGTGGATGCAGGCGGCTGAGCTCGGGCGCCGGACCGCCGAGGCTCTGCACGCGATTCACGCCGCGCGGCTGATCCACCGCGACCTCAAGCCGGGCAATCTGCTGCTGCAACCTGACGGCAGCCTGAAGATCGCGGACCTGGGGCTCGCCTGCACGTTCGAGGAAGGGTTGGCCGGCGGCGGGCAGACGGCGGGGTTTGTGGGCACTCCGCCCTACGCGCCGCCCGAACAACGCCGCGGCGGACAGCCGATGGATCCGCGTGCCGACATCTACTCCCTGGGCGCCACGCTGTACCACGCCGTCACCGGGCGGCCACCGCAGCGGAACAAATCGCCCCTGGCCTATCTCGTGCAGGAGCAGTACGAGCCGATCGTGTGGGATACGAACATCACGCCCACGATTCCGGACTGGTTCCGTGAGGCAATCGAAACGTGCCTGGCACAGCAGCCGGAGGGACGGTATCCCGACGCGGCCACGCTGCGAGACGCGCTGGCCCGGCCACCGGCCGCGC
>MTKY01053967.1_pt1 | contig 15309 bp, 13 predicted proteins | sample 1042731 | NCBI WGS metagenome assembly MTKY01 (sample SAMN06212206, study PRJNA360538) | anaerobic digester metagenome | biome: Wastewater treatment plant; material: sludge; isolation source: anaerobic digester fed with sludge from wastewater treatment plant | place: Denmark: WWTP Soeholt ... | reverse complement strand
GGCGGCGCTCGTCTCTGGCGATGCCCTGGTAGAGTGCGAAGTACATTTCGCGGCTCTTGTTGGCCACGCCGCTTTCTATTTTGCAGCGGGCATCGCCGAAGGGGGCGAACGTCTTGGCCATCGGGTCGTCGACCAGGATGCTGCGGTCGGCCAGGAACAGGATGCGGGGGTGTCGGCGCTCGCCGGCGCGGTTCCAGCGGGCTGACCAGAGCTTCCAGCAGATTTGGAACGCCACGACGGTCTTGCCCGTGCCGGTGGCCATGGTGAGCAGCACGCGGCGGTTGCCCTGGAGAATCGCCTGAACGGTGCGGTTGATGGCGATCTCCTGGTAGTACCTCATCGTCCGGTTGGGCTCGACGTGTGACGGCTCCAGGAGCTTTTCGGCCGCGTCCGGGCCGAGCGTTTGACCGATTGCTAGCCGGCGCCAGAGTTCGTCGGGCGTCGGGAACGTGTCTGTTTCCCGTTCCTGGCCGGTGGTGTAGTCGAATTCGACGATGCCGTGGCCGTTGGTGCTGTAGGCGAACTTCAGGCCGAGGATTTCGGCGTAGTCTTTGGCCTGCTGCAGACCGTTGCCGGGGGTGCGGTGCGTGGGCTTGGCCTCGACCACGGCGATCGGGAAGTCCGGGCGATAACGCAGGATGTAGTCGGCTCGTTTGCCCGGCCGGCGCCGGCTCCGGCCACCTGTTACCACGATCCGGCCGTCGGTGAAGGTGACCTGCTCGTTGAGCCTGTGAGGTTCAGTGTCCCAACCCGCGGCCTGGAGCTTCGGGACGACGAATTGCCGGCATGTGTCCGCTTCGTTTGCCATGTCCACTCCCCGATGTGCGGTCAGGGCGCGAGCACCGCGCCCGGCCGTCGGGAGCAACCTCTGTGGAGTAGTCTAACAGGAACGCAAAACCCGGCAAAACTAAGCTTCAAGGTTCACAGTCGATGGGTCGTCCGAAACCGCCAAGCCTGCCACTCATCCTGTCACCCCCTCCATCTCTCCGCCCCTCGATCCCTCGGCCCCTCGATCCCTTGATCCCTCGGTCCCTTGATCCCTCGGTCCCTTCATCCGCCAGCCAGACACTCATCCAGCGCCTGGCCGGCGAAGTCAACCAGAGCACGCGAGTTGCGTTATTCGATGTCTTTGTATTGTCCCATCTTCTTCGCACGGCCCGCTTCAGCGCCGCGCGATTGTGGGCAACCATTCAGATGTTGTAGTCGGGCAATGGTTCCGCGAATCCTTCGCCGGCTCCGATTTTCAGCGAACGATCCCGGATGCGCAGCTCCGGCGGCGTGAAGGTGACGGTCGCGCCGGCCGGCACGCTGCTGGTGATGAACACGCCGCCGCCGATCACCGCGCCCTTGCCGATCACCGTGGCGCCGCCCAGGATGATGGCGTTGGCGTAGATCGTGACGTCGTCCTCCACCGTCGGATGCCGTTTGGTTCCCCGGATCAGCCGGCCGCGTTCGTCTTTGGCGAAGGACAACGCGCCCAGGGTGACGCCCTGGTACACTTTCACGTTGTCGCCGATGAGCGTTGTCTCGCCGATCACCACGCCGGTGGCGTGGTCAATGAAGAAATTTCTGCCGATGCGGGCGCCCGGATGAATGTCCACGCCGGTGTGGGCGTGCGCCCATTCCGACATGATGCGAGGCATGAGCGGCACATCGAGCTTGTACAGCTCGTGGGCCATGCGATGGATGGTGACGGCCAGCATGCCGGGATACGCCAGGATGACCTCGTCGGTGTTCAGGGCCGCGGGGTCGCCGTCGTACGCGGCCTGGGCGTCGCCGCTGAGTTGCGCTCGGATGGCGGGCAGACACGAGAGGAAATGCATGGTCAGCCCGCGCGCTTTCTGCCGGCACCCGTCGTGTCCGCCGCCAGGGTTCCGCTCTTCCGCCTGGTAACACAGGCAGCGGAGAATCTGCTTGTAGGCCAGGTGCCCGATCCGCGGGAGCAATTCGCCCACACGATACGAGACGTTGTGGGCCGTGAGATCCTGCCGGCCGTGCAGCCCGGGATACATGAGCTCCACCAGCCGTTCGATCAGCTCGACGATTTTGCCGCGATCGGGCAGGAACACCTGATCGATACGATGAATCCGGGGCTCACGGTGATAGCTGGCCACCAGGCCGTCGACCAGCGCCGGCAGTTTCGAGCCGATGGTGAACTCGTGACTCATTCGTGGCTCCTGCGCGGGGCGAGACCGCCGCCTCCGCAGTTCTTGTTTTTCAGGCAGAGCAGTTGTCCAGTGCGTCCAGCACCTCTCGGTGCTCGGGAAAGCGACCGGTGTCGGCCTTGCTGTAAATAAGCCTGCCGTCAACCCGTACGTCGAAAACCCCTCCGTTCCCTTCAATCAGTCTCGGCCTGATGCCGCAGTGTTTCTGAATCGCATCCGCCAGACCGGCGGCTTTCGGGCGGTACTCTCACTGCACGCAATACTTGATCGACACGTCCATCTCGGTGCTCCGTGAACCTGTAAAGTATCGGCTGAATCAGGGCCTTCGCGATGAGCGGTTTGTCTGGCCCAGCTCCACGGGACGGCCCCGCAAGGAATCCCCGGCCAGCCGGAAAACCGATCCCACAGTCGGGTGCGGTCCAATAGTCAGGCCCGGTTCCACAACGCAGGTCTACTTGCTCTCCAGCCAGTTGGCACCCCAGTTTAGGTCCACGGTGATGGGAACATCAAGCGGCAGTGCCCCGGTCATTCGGGTGCGGATCATTTCGGCCTCCGCCTCGACAGCCTCCCGGGGGGTTTCGAAAACCAGTTCGTCATGGACCTGCAGAAGCATGCGCGAGCGATGTCGGCCGGCGAGCAGCTCCCGGTGAATGTCCACCATGGCCCGTTTGATCAGATCGGCCGCTGAGCCCTGGATCACTGTGTTGACCGCGATGCGCTCGCCCAAGGCACGCTGCTGGGGGTTTGCGGAAGCCAGTTCCGGCACCGGGCGCCGCCGGCCCAGGAGAGTCTTCACGTAGCCCCGCCGCCGCGCTTCGGCGATTGTCCCGTCGATGAACAATCGGATGCCGGGGTATCGCATAAAATACATGTCGATGAAGGTTCGGGCATCGCTCAGCGGGATGCCCAGGGTTTTGGACAGGCCGAACGGCGTCTGGCCGTAAACGATCCCGAAGTTCACCGCTTTGGCCGCTCCGCGCTGCTGCCGGTTGACCTGGTCCACCGGTACGCCGTGGATCTGGGCGGCGACGAACGCGTGAATGTCCTGGCCGGTGCGGAACGCCTCCAGCAAGGCCTGATCCCGGCAGAAATGGGCGAGCACCCGCAGTTCAATCTGTGAGTAGTCGGCCGTCAGCAGCACGTGATCGGGGCGTCCGGCCACGAACGCCTCGCGAATCCGTCGGCCGATCTCCGTACGGATCGGGATGTTCTGGAGGTTCGGGTCGCTGGAGGACAATCGTCCCGTGATGGCGCCCGTCTGGTGGAAGCTGGCGTGCAGCCGGCCGGTTTTCGGCACGATCATGCCGGGCAGCGGGTCCACGTAGGTGCCCTTCAGCTTGGCCAGCTCACGGTATTCCAGCACAAGCGCGGGGATGGGGTTGTCGTACTGCTCGCGAAGGGCTTCCAGCGTGGCCGCGTCGGTGCTGCGTCCGGTTTTCGTGCGGCGCTGGGGTTTGAGCCCCTGTTCGTCAAACAGAACCTCGGCCAGTTGTTTTGTCGAGTCGACGTTGAACGGGTGTCCGGCCGCGTCTTCGATCCGGTGCGCCAGTTCCGTCATCCGGGCGGCCAGCGTCCGGCTCATGTCGGCCAGGATGGCGGTGTCCAGCGCGATGCCGTTGCATTCCATCTCTGCCAGCACTTCGACCAGCGGCATTTCCGTGTCGCGGAAAAGGGATCGCACCGTGTCGGACTCGATTCGCGGCTCCAGTATCTGCTTGATCCGCCAGGTGTAGTCCGCGTCCTCGCAGGCGTACTCGCAGACGCGCCGCGTATCCACCTGGTCCATCGTGATTTCGTTTCTGCCCGAGCCCAGCAGTTCTCGCGTGGCGATCTTGCGATGGCCGCACAGATCCAGGGCCAGTGCGTCCAGCCCGTGCGAACTGCGTTGAGGGTCCAGCAGGGCGGATGCGATCATCGTGTCGAAGTCCGCGCCGCGAACCTCGACGCCCGCCTGCCGAAGCACGACCAGGTCGTATTTCATGTTCTGGCCGCACTTGCGGATTTCCGGATTGCGCAGCAGCGGACCGAGAACCTCTACGGCCCGCGGCAGCGGAATCGTATCTCCGGAAGCGGCCCGGACGGGAACGTACCACGCCTCCCCGGATCGCCAGGAGAACGACAGACCCACGAGCTTCGATCCGACCGGATTCAGTCCGGTCGTTTCCGTGTCGAACGCGAAGCACGGCTGCCGGCGCAGCGCGTCCGCCAGAGTCAGCAGCTTCGCTTCATCGTCCACGAGGTGATACGCCCGATCCCCTCCCGCCGTGCTTGGTGTGACCGCGGCCGGCAGGGTGGTCTCCGCGCCGGCGCCCAGCTCGTTGAGTTGATCCATCAGTCGATGGAAACCCAGTTCCTCGAAAATCGGGCGCACGGCCTGAACGGGCACCGCGGTGAAGCGGCAGTCGTCCAACGCGAAATCCAACGGCACGTCCCGCCGCAGGGTCACCAGTTGCCGGGTGACGGGCATCTGTTCCGCAAACGCCAGGATGTTTTCGCGCTGCTTTGCCGTCAGCTCCGCCGCATGATCCAGGACGGCCTGGGCCGATCCGTATTGCCCGATCAGTTTCGCCGCGGTCTTGGGGCCGATGCCCGCCACGCCCGGCACGTTGTCTGTGGGGTCGCCGGTGAGAGTCTGTATGTCCACGGCCTGCTCGGGCGCGTAGCCTTTGGTCTGCATCAGTTTCCCGCGGTCCACCACCTCGCCTTTCATGGGGTCGAAGAGAAAGACGCGGTCCGAGATGAGCTGGTCCAGATCCTTGTCGCGGCTGACGAGAAACAATTCCACGTCTTCGTTCGCCAGGCGCCGGGCGATCGTCGCCAGCAGGTCGTCCGCCTCGAAGCCCTCCTGACGATAGATCGGGATGCCCATCGTGCGCACGATCTGAATAATCCGTTCGGCCTGCGACGGCAGGTCTTCTGGCGGCGGCTCCCGGTTGGCCTTGTACGGCGGATAGAGCTCGGATCGGAAGACGGTCCGATCGCTCACGTCCAGAACCATCGCCAGGTAGTCCGGCCGCCGGGTGCGAATGAGGTTGAACAGGGATTGGCAGAACGTGTGTACCGCCTTTGTCGGCTCGCCGGACGGGCTGTTGAGCGGTCGAAACGGCGCGTAGTACGAGCGGTAAATCTGGGCGTGCCCGTCGATGATGTAGAACGATTCTGGCATCGACCGCAGATCCCCACACGGCTGGCGAACCGGGGCGGACTGTAGAACTCGCGGCCGGAGCCGTCAAGCAGAGGACGGTCCGTCGCTCGTTTTGCGAATCTGGCGAATGCAGAGAAGAGCAACGGACAACAAAGTTGGCAGTCTGGTGCGATGATCGCGGCGTGATGTGAGGCAAATACCGTACGTCTATTGGAAATCAAGCGCAGTCGTAATTTCTTATTATGACTGATGTTATCCATGCTTTTCGAGCCATTTTCACTTCCACGATCGCGGTTCTTGAGGTACAATTCCTTCGTACCGGCGAGCGGTCGCGTCGGATTGACGGCATGGGTATGGGAGAGCCAGCCGTGTTCTCTGCCCACACATCGCTTCGAGCTCCCTGTGAAAACTCGGCGGGGGAGCCGCGTTCCAGCCGGTCAGCGCGAGATGAGTGTCCGCACTGCGCAACCGACGCCAGGTCAGCCGATCGGGTGGAGGGGCTTGCGCGACGCTGCCGAATTTGCGGATTCATCTTTCCTCAACCTGGAGGCCCGGTCGCGGATCATCATTTGCCTGCCTCGCCCTCCGCGGTCGACACCGTGATCGGCTCGGTCGGCGCGCTGCGACTGGACCGCTACGAGCTTCTCCGACCCGTTGGCGTTGGCGCGCAGGGCCGGTTGGTTGTCGCCCGCGACCGGCATCTGAGCCATCTGTGTGTCCTGAAAATCCTCAAACCGATGGACGAGTCCACGCTGGATGTGGCCGTCGCCCGTCTCCGGAACGAAGCTCGCGCCGGCGCACGCGTGAATCACCCGAACGTGGCCCGCGTCTTTGACTGCGATTGTGCGCAGGGCCACTGGTACTTCGTCATGGAGTACGTGGAAGGGCGGAACCTGCGTGACATTGTGCACGCGGCGGGCCGTCTGACCTGGGCGCAGGTCGTGGAAATCGGCATCCAGGTCGCCGCCGGCCTGACCGCCATTCATGACGCCGGGCTGATCCATCGTGACATCAAACCGAGCAACTTGATGCTTTGTCCGGACGGCATGGTCAAGATCATGGACCTGGGGCTGGTCAAGGCTCCGGACCTGGAGTCGGACTTGGGCGTGACCCGTGTCGGCCAGGTGCTCGGCACCCCCAATTTCATGGCTCCGGAACAGTTTGACGGCGCGCCCGATCTCACGCCGCACGCCGACATCTACGCTTTGGGCGGCACCCTCTACTTCCTCCTGGTCGGCCGCCCGCCGTTCGAGGGCACCGGCGTGCTGGACGTGGCCCAGAAACACCGTCGCGCGCCGGTGTCCTGGCCGGAGGAGGTGGCCCACACCATCCCGCCCTGGTTGCGCCATGTGACGGAAACCTGCCTGGCAAAACGTCCCGATCATCGACATGCCTCGGCCGGGGTTCTGGCAGAGGCTCTCCGGGCGGGGGAGGATCAGGCCCGGCTGAAGCACCCGCTCCGCGAACGGCCCGCCGGTGTGACGATCCAGCCGTTTCGGAACCTGACGGCCCGCGAGCAGGACGACTGGATCGGCGAAGCGATCGCGGAATGCCTGGCGAATCGGCTGGCCCAGGTCGAGGGCCTCCATCTGGCCGACCGGAACACGTTCGCCCGGATGCTGGCCGCTGAGGCCTCATCGGGCACGGAAAACAGGACCATTCTCGAGGTGGCCCGTAAGGTGGGCGCGGGGTCCGTCGTGCTGGGTACGGTGCAGCGGATCGGGCAGACGCTGCGTATCAGCGCCGGCCTTCTGTCGGCGGAGGCGGAAGGGCCGCGGCACGTGGGCACCGTCTCGGGCCCGCTGGAGGATCTGTTCGCCCTGGAGGACCAGCTCGGCGACAAGCTGATCGAGCTGATCGGGCGGACGCTGTCGCCGGGTCGCCGCCGGACGATCACCGGCGGAACGGAAAGCCTGGAAGCGATGGAGAAGCTGATCCGGGCCCGCCGGGCGTTCGCCGACGCGAAGTACCAGGAGGCGATCGGTCGGGCACAAGAGGCGCTGACCATCGACCCGACCTACCTGGAGCCAATCAGCGTGATCGGCGCCTGCTACGCCCGGCTCGGCGAGTATGACCGGGCCGTCGAGCATCACCAGCGGCTGGAACGCCTGGCGCGCGAGCTGGACGACCTGCCGCACCTGGCCGAGGCACTCAGCAATACCGGCGTGATGTACTACTACAAGGGCGAGTACTCCCAGGCGTACGAGTTTCTCCATCGGGCCCGACAGATTTTGCAGGATCTGAACCTTGGCGGCGAGGTGGCCAAGATCCTGGGCAATCTGGGCTTCGCCCTGATGCGGCTGGATCGGCTGGAGGAAGCGGAGGCGGTTTTCGCAGAGTCCATCGCCATCAACAAGCAGTTCGCGGACCTCGTTTCATTGCAGTGGCCGTACAACGGCATGGGCACCGTGCTGCTGCGGCTCGAACGCTACGCGGAAGCCTCCGAATACTACCGCCGGGCGCTCGCCCTGGCCGAGGAGATCGGTGACCGGGTGAATGTGGGCGTGTCGCAGATGAATCTCGGGCGCTGTGCGTGCCTGGTGGGGGACTACACCCAGGCGTCCGAGCGCTTTGACGCCGCGCTGGACGCGCTTGGAGGCACCGGTTTCTGGAACGGGCTGACCTTGGTCTACGAGTATATGGCCGAGATGCACCTGCTGACCGGCCGGCCGGAGGCGGCGCTGGCGGCCATCGACCAGCGCATCGACCTGGCCTGCCGCCATGACAACCACCGCATGGAGGCCGAGGCCTGGGAGCAGAAGGCCCGCGCGTTTGAGTTGCTCGGTCAGACGGACAAGGCGCTGACGGCCTTGAAGCGATCGGTCGAAATCTCGCAGCGTCCGTCCCCGCACGAAAGCCTGCATGTTTATCTTGCCGAAGTGTGCAGACGTCCGGCGTTTCGCTGATCCCGGCGGCTGACCGCGGCTTTGCAGGCCTTCGCTTCGTTCGCTCATCCACTCCCGTGCGTTTTCCAAAGCGTGTGTGGCCGTGCGAGGCGCGTGGGTCGTTCTTCGTCGTGGGCTCTCGAAGCGTCCCAATGATCACGATGCCGGTAGGCGTGGTTTCCGCGTTCCGGCGGCCGGTGTGGCCGGAGCGCGGCCCTCACACGGCAACGCCGTCCACCGCGCGGCGGCCGAACTCCAGGGCGCGCAGATTCAGATCGACGACCTTGGGGCCCTTGGCCGAGAAAGCGTCGCGGAGCACGTCGGCCACCGTTTCGGGGCGGACGATCGATTTGACGGCGCAGTAAGCGCCCACCATGGCCACGTTGGCCGCACGGTCGCTGCCGGCCTCACGGGCCAGGTCGTTCACGGGCACTTCCACGAGCTTCACGTCCGCTCGGGGCCGCTCGACCTGAATGAGAGAGGAATTGATCATCAGGAGCCCGCCGGGCCGCACCATCGGCCCGAATTTCTCCAGCGACGGCAGATTCATGATCAGCGCGGTGTCATACGCATTGAAGATCGGCGAGCCGATCTCGTCGTCGGAGCACGCAACCAGGCAGTTGCACGTGCCGCCGCGCATTTCCGGGCCGTACGAGGGGAACCAGGTCGCCCACAGTCCGTCCTTCATCGCCGCCTGCGCGATCAGGCTGCCACCCAGCAGGATGCCCTGCCCGCCGAACCCCGCGAAGATGATTTCTTCGATCATCGCTTTTCCTGCCGCTCCGTTTCCGTTCGCGTGGCGCCACCGTCCGCGCCGCTGTGCGAATCTCCGTCGAGCCGGTCCACGAACACGCCCGGCTCAAAGACCTTTGTGACGTTTTCGTCCACGTGGCGCAGGGCGGCGATCGGCGTCATACGCCACTGCACCGGACAGGTTGCCAGCACTTCCACCAGGGAGAAGCCCTTTTTCTGCAACTGGGCCGAAATCGCTTTGCGCATGTACTTGCGCGCGGTTTTCAGATGCTTGGGGGCACTGAGGGGCACGCGCGCCAGGAACGCCACGCCGGGCAGCGACTGCAGAAGCTTGCACACATCCACGGGATGCCCCATGACCGCGACCTCGCGGCCGCCCGGGGAGGTGGTCGTTTTCTGTCCGGGAAGAGTGGTCGGCGCCATCTGTCCGCCGGTCATGCCGTAGATGCCGTTGTTCACGAAAAACACGGTGATGTTCTCGCCCCGCGCCGCGGCGTGAACCGTCTCGCTCATGCCGATGGAGGCCAGGTCTCCGTCGCCCTGGTACGTGAAGACGAAGGCGTCGGGCAGGGCCCGTTTGACGCCGGTGGCGACCGCCGGGGCCCGCCCGTGGCTGGCCTCGATCATGTCCACCGCGAAGTAGTCATACGCCAGCACGGAGCAGCCGACCGGACAGATTCCCACCGCCCGGTTCAGCAGCCCGAACTCGTCGATCATCTCGGCCACGAGCCGGTGGTAGATGCCGTGGCTGCAGCCGGGGCAGTAATGATGGGAGCGGTCGACGAGGGCCTCGGGCCGCTCAAACACGCACTCGACGTCTGCGCTGGTCAGGGATTCAGCCATGGAGCCCCTCCACGAATTTGCGGATTTCGTCCGCGACCTGGGCCGGCGTCGGCAGCACGCCGCCCATTTTTCCGAAAAACGCTACCGGGTGTCCGCCCGGCGCCGCCAATCGCGCGTCCTCCACCATCTGCCCCGCACTCAACTCGAATACAAGCGTGCCCTTGGTCCGCGACATGAGGTCTCGCAGGGCTTGCGAGGGGTACGGCCAACAGGTCACCGGCCGGAACAGCCCGACACGGATGCCCTGGGTCCGGGCCAGCTTGGCGGCGGAATAGGCCACCCGGGCACTGATGCCGTAGGCCACCACCAGGTATTCCGCGTCCTCTGTCAGGCGGGTGTCAAAGCGCTGCTCCTGGGCCGCGATCTTGCGGTAACAGGCCTGGAGTTTCTCGTTGTGATTGCTGAGAACCTCCGGCTCGAGGTAGAGCGAGTTCACGATGTTGTGCTTGGACCGGCCGTTGAGGCCGGTGGCGGCCCACGGCTTGTCCGGCGGCGAGACGGTCGGCAGTTGCTCGGGAATGTCCGCCGGCTCCATCATGGAGCCGAGCACGGCATCGGCCAGCACGAACACGGGCACCCGGTATCGGTCGGCCAAGTCGAACGCGAGTCGGGTGTGCTCGTACATTTCCTGCACGTTCCAGGGCGCCAGGCAGATGCAGCGGTAGTCTCCGTGCCCGCCGCCCTTGACCGCCTGGAAGTAGTCGCTCTGGGAGGCGGCGATGTTGCCCAGGCCCGGCCCGCCCCGCATGACGTTGATCAGTACGCAGGGCAGTTCCGCACCGGCGATGTACGACAGCCCCTCCATCATCAGGCTGATGCCCGGGCTGGAGCTGGACGACATCGCCCGCTTTCCGGCCGCGGCCGCACCGTAGATCATGTTGATGGATGCGACCTCACTCTCGGCCTGAAGGAAGACCCGCCCGTGCGCCGGCATCAGGCTCGACAGCAGTTCCGGTACCTCGTTCTGGGGCGTGATGGGGTACCCGAAAAAGCATTCACAGCCCCCGTGCAGGGCGCCGATCGCCAGTGCTTCGTTTCCCTTGACGAGTCGTCGTGTGTCAGACATGGCTCTTCACTTTTTTGCTTTTGCGAAAGACGCGGATGATCGTATCCGGGCACATATCCGCGCAGATCCCGCAGCCCGTACACTTCTCCGGATTCACCAGCTTCGCGTAGCGGTAGCCGATGGCATTCAACTCGTCGCTCATGCCCAGGCAACCCCGCGCGCAAAATTCCACACACAGTTCGCAGCCCTTGCAGCGATCCTTCTGAAACTGGACCAGATCCATGGGATATTCCTCTCTGCGACGAACCACGGAGGTGTGTCGGGCTCCCGGCAATGCCGGATGGCAATTCGCGTGCCTCGCTAACCTGGACGGGCATACGGTGAGACCGTGGTGTCGTCGTGCGTCCCGCGAGACTCTCGCACAAACCGGCCCGGGGCCGGATGCGCCTGGTGGTCGGGCCCGGCCGGCCACCGTTATGGGACATTCTATCATCTGGCGTCCAGGGTGCAAACCCTCCAGATTCTCGCGGCGACCGGTGGCGGCCGCCGCCCCCGACCGCCTACAATGAAGATGAGGGCAGCCCTGCACTTCCCCGGGGGCCGTCGCGGGAGCGGGCGCAGGGCGTCAAGTCAACACGTATTCACAGGTCGCGACAGGGAAAGGCGGTGCCATCGTGGATCGGTCTCGATTTCGCAACGAAGGGACCGCTCGTGTGACCGAGCGGCGTCTGCGGCAGTGGGAGATACTCAGCGGTCAGGAGCCCGCATCGGACCAACCGCAAGCCGTATCGGTTCAGCCGTACGTCGCCATCTCGCGAACCGTGGGGAGCGGCGGTCGGGCCGTCGCGGACTTGCTCAGCCAGAGACTGGGCTGGGACGTCTATGACAAGGAGATCGTGGACCACATGGCCGCCGACGACGGCGTGCGACGACGTCTCTATCATCTGATGGACGAGCGGCGCGACAACTGGCTCGACGCGATCCTCCGGCCGATCACGCTGGGCCCCGGCGCCCTGCGCAACGACTATTTCCGGCGGCTGCGGCTGGCCATCGCCACGATCGCCTCGCAGACGAATGCGATTTTCCTGGGGCGCGGGGCCGGGCGGCTCCTGCCGTCCGAGGGCGGGATTTACGTCCGGCTCGTCGCCGACCGCGAAAGGCGGATCGCCGCGTACGCGGCCCGACAGAACCTGGATCCGCAGAAAGCGGCCATCGAGGTGGACCGCATCGACGGTGAACGCGGGCAGTTTCTGACCGAGCATTTCGGCTGCGTTCAGGAGGAAGCGGAGAGTTATGATCTGGTGCTGAACATGACCGGCTTCTCGCCGGCCCAGGCCGTCGATCTGATCGTGACGGCGCTTCAGCAGCGCGTTTCCCTGGAGTAAGCAGCACGAACGCGGACGCCACACCCGCCGGTCCGGCCGGCGGATGCCGCGGATCGCGTCGGGTCACTTATCGGGAATGGCATCGCGACCGACCTCCACCCCCGCACGGCTACCGCACGATGTGGAAACCCGTCCACTGACCCGTGGCGGGCGATTCGGTTGTCTGCGTGTTGCGGATGAGTCCGGACATCTCGTCCTGGATGGCCCCAACGAAGCGCTCCAGATCGCCCGGATCGCCCTCGGCGACAATCTCGACCCGCCCGTCGGAGAGGTTACGCACGGTCCCGACCACGTCGAAGGCCCGAGCCACGCCCGCCGCCGTATAGCGAAACCCCACTCCCTGCACTTGGCCGCTGAAGTGAATGGTGCGCCGTATGGTCATCACAGCACCCTTCGCGAAATGTCCCTCCGACCGGAATGCCCTTGCGGCCGACTCCAGACCCACTAGGCCCGAGCGGCCAGCGCCGCATCCACCGTATCGTACACCGTCAGCAGATGGGTCAGCCGGGTCAGCTCCAGCATCTCGCGAATGGCCGGCGCGGGCCTCGAAACCACGACCCGGCCTCCGTGCTTCATGGCCCGGAGATATACTGCCACGATGCTTCCCAGGCCCAGGGAGCAGATGAAGTCCAGATCCCCCAGATCCAGCACCATCAGCGCCGGCTGGCCCTGTGCCGCGTCGGCCAGCCGGGCCGTCAACTCGTCACAGCGTTCCATGGTGGCCGACCCGTGCAGGGATACCAGGACACCCGTCGGGTGAGGGGCCACCTCGACGGACAGCGGCCGGTCCGAGGGTTCCCATTGAAACGGGCGGGTCGTCATCCGGACGGCTCCTTCCGCTTCATCATGTACACTTCGGTTCCGTTGCGGCGATAGTCCACCTGGTCCATGTATGCCCGCATCAGCATGATCCCCCGGCCATTCGGGAGAGGCAGCCGATCCGGGGTCGTCGGGTCGGGCACGTTGTCCGGTGCGAAGCCGCCGCCTTCGTCCGTGACGAAGACCTCGATTTTTTCGTGCGTCACCAGGTATCGAACGGTGACGTGCTTGTTGGGATCGCAACTGTTGCCGTGCTTGACGGCGTTGGTCATCGCCTCTTCGAGCGCCAGCTTGACCGCGAACAGGGTCTCCTCGGAATAGCCCAGGGCCTCCGCCTCCCGCAGGATCACGTCCTCCGGCTCGCGGGCGGCCCGCAGCGTGCTGGGAATCACCATCACGCGAAACGAGGCTTCATGTTCTGAATTGAACGACACCATCGTGGAACGACAACCGGCTGGCCCCGCCGCCCACCGGCCAGGCGTTGCGGCGCGCTCACAGGGCGGCCAGGGCCTCCGCCACCGTGCCGCGAATCTCGAACCGCTTGCGCAGGTTCGTGATTTCAAAGACATCCATGATCCGCGGACTGATGCCCGTCAGAATCATCCGCCCGCCTTTGTTGCGAACGAGTTCGAACAGCTTATTCAGAGTACCCAGCGCAGCGCTGGAAAAGTGTCCCACGTTTGTGAAGTTGAGAATCAGCTTGATATTTTGCGTTTTCTCGACCAGGCCGACCAGTTCGGCCTCGATTTCTCGTATCGTCAGCTCCTCCAGTATTTTACGCTCGGAAAAATCCACCACGGTTACCCCGTCCCGAACCTGGACGGTCAAATGGCTCTGCTCCTGGGCCATGCTGACGCTCCTGTTTCGTAAGGTCTTGTCCTGCTAGCAGATACCCGATGGTAGCCTCAACCCCCACTATCCGTCAACCGGGCTCGGGCCGACGTAATTTTACACCATCGGTCGCCAAACGCCGACGTATTTCGCATCGCTTGATCGTACAATTACGCGGGTCGAGGCGAAAGCCTCGAAGAGACATAACACGTATGACCCGAAGATTCTGGCGCGTCGGCCTGTGGGCCGGTGCCGCTTTTTTGTTTCTGGACACGGCTAACGCCGGGGCGTGGGGACCGCTGACGCACGTGCATCTCGCCGCGCGCCTGCTGGACGATTCCGCGTGGCTGCCGGCCTGTCTGGCCGCCCTTCTGAGCAGGCACGCGTGGTGTTACCTCTACGGAAACATCGCCGCTGACGTCGTGTTTGCCAAACGGTGGAGTCGCGTCAAGCAGATCTGCCACCAGTGGACGACCGGCTTCCACCTGCTTGACAACGCTGCGACCGAACCGGACCGGGCGTTTTCTCTCGGCTATCTTTCGCACCTGGCGGCGGACACCGTGGCCCACGGAAAATACGTGCCCCGGCAGTTGGCGGTCACCCGCACGACCATGAACTTCGGGCATCTCTACTGGGAGATGCGGGCCGACCAATGTGCGCCTGCCTCGGCATTCGAGGGTCTGCGGGAGCTGGAGCGCCACGATTTCAGCGCTCACCACCGGCAGTTGGCCGGCATCCTCACCGAGACATTTCTGCCACACGGCATGAACATACGCGTGTTCCGGCGAATCAATCATCTGGTGGCCGCCCGTTCCTGGCAAAGGTCCATCCGGCTGTGGGGCCGGCACTCGCGCTGGGCGCTGTCCGTGGAGTTGTTGCGCCTGTATCACGACGAGTCGCTGGCGCGGATGCGCTCCGTGCTGGTGGAATTGCACCGCTCCCCCGTACTGCATGAGGACCCCAACGGGACTTCGGCGTTGCTGCACGTCCGACACGACCGTCGGCATATGCGGCGCCTGCGGCGCCGGGGCCTGCCCCTGGCGCACGTCCTGTACGAAGCCGCCGCCACGTACGCGCCGGATCTGCGCTGTCGATCCTCGACCATCCCGGGCCGCCCGGCTCCGGATCGCAGAGGCGTGCTTCCCATCATCGCCGGAACGCGGTTCGCAGGGGCTCCGCAACCGTTCGGAGACGCCCCGGACGGCCGGCGTTGAGGGAATACGTCATGGATGTGTTCTGGCTGGTCGGGCTGGGTGTGGTCTGTCTGCTCGGCCTGACGCTGGCCGTTTTTCAGATGCCTGGAAGCTGGCTCATCCTCCTTGGCGCGGTGGGCTATGCCTGGCATGGCGGATGGTCCAATCTGCCCCGTTGGGTGCTCTACGTGGCGGCCGTGCTGGTCGTGGCAGGCGAGGCCTGGGAGACCGCCTCGTCGGCGTGGCTGGCCAAGCGAGCCGGCGCTTCGCGTCGGGCCGCCTGG
>MTKY01056542.1_pt1 | contig 15314 bp, 10 predicted proteins | sample 1042731 | NCBI WGS metagenome assembly MTKY01 (sample SAMN06212206, study PRJNA360538) | anaerobic digester metagenome | biome: Wastewater treatment plant; material: sludge; isolation source: anaerobic digester fed with sludge from wastewater treatment plant | place: Denmark: WWTP Soeholt ... | reverse complement strand
CACGAATATGAGCGGCTCGGAAGTGTTGACCGGCTCGTCTTCGTCAACACAACCGGTGATGCCGGCCAGCCAATCATACGTGGAGCCACCCGGGAATGGAAGCACCATACCTGTCTCGCCCCTGCCGACGTGGCAGCACGTGCAGAGCCGCATGTTGGGATCAGCCGCCGCACCCGTGGCCACCGCATACAGCACCCACGCTGTCCCACAGGAGAGCACTGCTCTGCCATCCGCACGGGCTCCGGCCCCGTGTGCCGCCGCAGCTTGATCGAAAGCGCCGGCAACAAGCTCCGTGTCAGGCGAGAGCCCAAGTTCTCCGGCAGCTTCGGGCAGCAGCCTTCCGATCACCTCGCCGGACTCCAGCACTTCGGGCAGTGTCTCTCTACGCGCGCCCAGCATATCGAGCACAGGCTGCGACCAGTCCCGCTTCGCGGGCGAAAACATCGGCGTCCAGGAAGCATTGGGCGCATCGGTTGCGAACCTGCCGCAGAGCCGCTTCGCCAGGAAGTCCGCGACGTAGCAGAACCGGACGTCCTGCTCGAACAGCTGCCGCTGATTGCGCCGAAGCCACAGAATCGTCCACGCGGAGCTGTACACGTGTGGAGGAGAGCCGGTTTCACGATACCAGAGGGGGCTGTCGCCCTCGCGCTGGAACTCCGCGAACTCGGGTTCGCCACGCGTATCCATCCAGCTTATGGCCGGCATCAGTGGATTGCCGTCCACATCCGTCACGATGAGCGTATCAGCCTGCGTGCTGAGGGCGATGCGGGAAACCCTGCGTTCGCACGTGCCCAACGCCTCACGCGCAGTCGCAACCAGCACCCGCCAGTAGTCCTCCGGGTCCTGCTCCGCCCAACCGGGCCGCGGGTGTGTCATGCCACAGGACTGCTGAGAGACAGCCAGAATCTCTCCGTCCTCGCGCACGGCCATGCACTTGGCCGATGTAGTCCCTATGTCAACTCCGAGGTAGATGCTGGCCACTAGCCCAACACCGCCACATCCCAGCCCATCAGCTCGCCGAACCGGGCGATATCGTCAGTGACGTCGCCGTAGACAAGCGCGGAATGGTGCGTCCCGCCGAGGCGGCTGTATGATTCCAGGAAATCCGCGACCGGCATCGCCGGCCGGAACCACCCGCGAATCAGGTCAGTCATCCTGTCCCCGCCCTCGGGCTCGATCATCTCCACAGGAGCGACGATCAGAGTGAACGTATCGTCCTGCCCCGGCGCGAGATTCACCAACACCGCCCCGCCGGCGCGATACCGCCCAACCGCGACCGCAGGGGCGCCAACACTCAGGAACGGCAGATCCTTGGCTATCAGCGTGGCCGCGCCCGAGGCAAGCGCCACATTCATTTCGCCCATGTGGTTGATGAATATGCTCTCGCCCTCCCAGTCCGCGCAGAACATCTCCACAAACGCGGTATCGGGGTATGCGGACGCGAGCGCGCCCACGAGCGCCGCAGTCAGCACGTCGCCCTCTCCGGCGTACCCGAGCCCCCGCGCCATCGTCTTGCTCGCCTCCAGGAACGGCACCGTCGGCAGCCCAGTGGATGCGTCAATCGAGCCGAAGTTCATCGTGAAGCCGGTCAGCTTCTCCTGCTCGATCCAGCGGCGGACAGCGATGCCTGTCCGCGCCGACCTGCGATGGGACTCGATATCGGCCACAACCGTGAATCTCTCCGCGTCCTCGCGCATCTCCTGCGCGACTTCGGGAGCCGTCTCATCTGGTACGAGTGCCTCCAGGGTCTCGAAATCGCACTCCACGACCTGCACGCCCATCGCCGCTAGCACATCGTCAGGAACGGCGAAGTCACCCATGCCCGCGAAGGCGTCCCCTATCCTGCCGATCCGTCCCGACCGCATTGTCGAGGCTGCCTTCGCCGCCCTCGCCCACGCCGGGACCCGATCCAGCACATCGGATGCCTGCCAATGCCCGGCCTCTATCTCAAACGGCTTTCCCTTCCGGATCAGCAGGTTGCACATATCCTGCACGCCGTGGATGCCGTGGTTGAACATCAGCTCGGATGAGTCCGTGTCCGGCCCATACGCAGCCGCGGGAGCCGTATCGAGCACGACGATAGGCAGCTTTGTCCCCGCCAGCGCCTCAGCCGACTCCAAAGACGGCGAATACGCCAAATGCAGCGTCACTATCGCGTCCGCTCCGGCATCCTCGAAAACCTTCAACGCCGCCTCGAACTCCGGCTTCACGCGGCAAACACTCGTCCGCACGACATCCAGCCCCTTCGCCTCCAGCGCGTCAGCGATAGCCGAGTAGAACTCCTCCACCCGCCCCTGCGCCTCCGGCATGACGTTGTCGTAGAGCGCGAGGTATAGAGGTAGCAGCCCTACCTTTGGTCCAGTTGGCATTGTCAGTACCCCAGTTTCCTTTGCACTTCGGCAATGCTCTCTTCGATAATGTCCATCGCCTTCTCGGCGACTTCGTTTGGCATAATGATCGGAGGCGACATCCTCAGGATGTGCCCTGCGGGAATCCACGCCAGGCCCTTCTTGAACGCTGTCTGGTAGACCAGCTTCCCGGCCTCGTCGAACGGCTCCTTCGTCGCCTTGTCCTTGACCAACTCCACGCCCATCAGGCAGCCCTTGACGCGGGTATCGCCCACTATTGCGTACTGCGTGGTCCAATCCGCCATCTTGCGGCGGAACAGGCCCTCAAGCTCCTGCGCGTGCTCAAGCAGACCCTCCTCCTCTATTACTTCTATAGAAGCCAGCGCCGCCGCGCACGCCATCGGGTTCCCGCCGTAGCTCGTGGACGCGCTGATCTTATCCACCGCATCCGCGTGCTCTTCGCGCACGACCATCGCCGTCACGGGGAAGCCGTTTCCGAACCCCTTTCCAATCGTCACCACATCGGGCACGACTCCCCAGTGTTCCATGCACAAATACTTGCCGGTACGGCCCCAGCTTGTCAGCACCTCGTCCGCGAAGAGCAGTATCCCGCGCTCCTTGCAGAACCTGGAGAGCTTCGGGAAGAAGTCATCGGGCGGCATCACCGACCCTGCCCAGCCTTGAATCGGCTCCAGCACGAACGCCGCCACCTGGTTCGTGGTCGCGTTGGTGATGAACTCGTCGTAGAACTCAAGGTACTTCTCCGTATCAAGCGATCCGTCCGCGCCTGTCCACCAGGGACGATACGTGTCCGGCCGCGGGACCATATAGAACCCCTGCGCTCTGCCGAAGCCCGAGAGCTTGGTCATGTTTGCAAGGCTTATCGCGTGCCCGCTCTTGCCGTGGAAATCCCTGAAGCAGGAGATGAACTCATACTTGCCGGTCGCCGCCCTGCAGGTGCGCAGACCGGCCTCTACCGCGGTCGTGCCGCTGTCATAGAGCTGCACGCCCTTCAGGTCGCCCGGCAGCACCTCCCTCATCTTCTCGAGGAGCTTCACCTTGATCGGCGTCGTGAAGTCGTGCGCGTTCATCAGCGTGTTCGCGGCCCTTGCGACAGCCTCCGAGACTTTGGGATGGCAGTGCCCGAGAGTGGTGACATAGATGCCGCTGGAGAAGTCGATATACTTGTTGCCGTCCACGTCCTCCATCGTGCAGCCGAAACCCTTCTCGAACACGACCGGGAACAGCCGCACCTGGCCGGAGAGGCCCTTGATACTCTGGCACGCCTTCGCGTGCATCTCCTGGCTCTTCGGCCCCGGAAGCTCGCTTGTTATCACATTGGGCCACTCGTTCAGGTCTATCTGATAAGGTCTCGGATCGCAATCAGCCATTTTTAACCTCTACCGTGTGTTCGATAATACAACAGCCCGTCCCAGAACGTCTTCATGTTCTCCCACGGAACGCCCGGAGTGACTGAACTTGACGCCGTCAGAAACAGCCCCGTTTTCGGGCCGTGCTCCACCAGCCACGCCATCTGCTTCTTCACGTCGGCCGGCTTGCCCATCGGAAGCGTGCTGCTGACGGAAACGCCCGCGAGCATAATCAAGCTTTCGCCATCGCGGGTCTTCATCCTGCAGATCGCCTCGTAGTCCATCCCGGCCTCGTATTGCAGTCCCTGAAATCCGGCAAACCCGCAATCAAGGAGCCTCGGCACCATCTCCATCAGGTTGCCGTCGCAGTGCCAGATTAGCTTCACGCCGGCCTTCAGCATCGGCACAATCGACCGAGCAAAATGCGGGAACCATATTTCGTCCAGACTCTTGATGCTCACCAGCGTCCCGCGCGAGTCCGCCATATCGTGGTCCAACCGATACAGCGGCGGTAGCTTCCCCTCGATGCAAGCCCTGGCCGCCGCGCGATTGTTCCGCACTGCCACATCGGCCTGACGCGCGAAATGCCTCTCCATTACGTCAGGATAAAGCGCATAGGCCGAAAAGTAGTTCACGTAGCCGTACGTGCCGTAGGCAAGTGTCGGAAAGGCCACAAACCCGTATGGGCCCTTCAGAATCTCCGGTCCCAGGCGCTCCTGGATCGCCGTCTCGCTCTCGATGATCTGCTGCGTCCGCGCATCCTCATCGAAGCTCGCCGCCTGCTCGATCAGCCGCGGAAACACGAAACGCTCCATGTGCTCAACCACGGCTTCGGGGCTGTCGATCAGGATATCATCGACCGCGACGTTCTCCGCCCCGGTCGTTGCACCGTGTGCCGTGCCCTCGTAGCCCTCGCTGCCCATTGTAAGCGGGTTGTTCGGGATATACTGGTCGAGCAGGCACACGCCCAGCGCCTTCTGCATCGCGATGTAGGTTTCTTCCGGTCGCTCGCGATACGTGCCCGGAGGCACGCCGGCGATCCTATCAATGTGATCGTGCTCCATCACGTTGCAGAAGAACACGGGAATGCCCTTCGTCGGCTTCCGCAGTATGTTGTCCAGCGCAAGCTGCGCGGTTGGACTCATTTGTCGAAGCTTGGGATCTTCATCTGCTTTCCGCCCTGGCGGGAAGACTGATGTGCGATAATCCCAGGCACGGTATAGGCAAGCGCCTCGTGAATGTCAATGGCCGGCTTGCGATCGTGCATCAGCGCATCCACGAACTCATGCGTCAGGAAAGGCTCCGCGCCCTCGTGTCCTACGTCCAACCGCATCGGCTCCGGCAGCATCTCCGCCTTCCAGTCGGGCACTTTGTAGTGCTCGAACGTGGCCTGCTCCTGAGCGAAACCCGCGCTGTCCTTGCCCATTATGCGCTCGGAACGACGGATGACCGGGCCGATGCCGTTGGGGTCGGGCTCGAACAGGCTCATCTTGCTGCCGTACCACTGGGCGCGCTCGCAGCCACCGAATGCGCCGCGCCAATTGATCGAGACCCTAAACGCGTTGCCCTTATTGGTCTTGAACAGGGCTGTCTCGTTCCAGAACTTGTTGTCGTAGGGGTTGCCGTCCATAATCGGGTCGCCGTCACCCCAACCGATGGATGTGACCTCAACGAGCCTCTCACCAGTCACGCCGATGAGGAAGCTGGTGCAGTGGGTCGGGTAGAGCATCGGCGGAAGGCCGTGCCGCCAGGTAGCCGTGCCGTCAGGGTTGCGCCACAGAGCGTACTCCATGCCTGCATGGTGATACTCCGCCTCAGTGTAGTAGATCTCGCCGAACTTGCCCTCCGCGTGAAACTTGCGCGCGGATATCATCACCGGATGATAGTAGCTCGTTTCCGCCATCATGTAGGTCAGTCCGGTCTGCTTCTGGACCGCGAGCAGTTCCTCGGCCTGCTCCAGGTTGATGCATGCTGGAACCGCCGATATCACGTGCTTCCCGGCCTTCATACAGGCGACCGAATGCTTCACGTGGTCCGGCGCGCCTGAGAACACGGCCACCGCGTCCACGTTCTTGTCCTTGATCAACTCCTCCAGCGAGTTGTAGACGTTGTTGCACTTGTAGGTGTTCACAAGGGCCTTGCGCCTGTCCTCGCGCAGATCGCTGACCGCCTGGACGATGCAGTCCGGATCCAAGTGCCACTGAAACGCGCAGCCGAACCCACCGCCGACAATGCCTATCCGAACCTTCTTCGATGCTCCCATCTTGCTCTTCTCCTCTGCTCTCACATTGGATGAAACTATGCCCGACGCCATCGCCGACCCGGCCAGCGCCGCGCTTCCCTGCAGAAACTGCCTCCTGGAAATGCGCTTCATTGGTTACCCACCTCCAACAGCCCCACTGCGTTGCCACACATGATCTTCTCGATCTCCGCCCTGCCCATCCCGGCGCGCTCCACCGCCGCTATCAGCGCCCGCAGTTCCTCGTATAGATAGAACGTGTATGCGGACTCCTCCTCACTGCTCTTTCGGTTCGTGTTCCAACTGAACTCGCCGTCGGTGTAGTTGATGTATCTATCGCCGACGTGCTCGCGGACGCCGCGCATCGTCATCACCGGAAGATCGCTGCCATACAGAATCCGGTCCGGCCCGACGGCATCGAGAGCGTATTGGAACACATCCGCATTCAAGTTGGCCGCCGTATCGAAGTAGACGCCAGGGTCGTCGGCGAAGTGCGGCAGCCCCGCCAGCGCAGTGGGCAGGCAGTATGATCTGCCGATGTGCGCGACGATCAGCTTGATCGATGGATATTTCTGCCGGAGTTCTCTCAGTTCGCTGATGTTTCGCGGATCAGCAAGCCGCCCCGGCCTCGGCAGGTGCAGCATCATCACTCCGCCGAGCGAGTCCAGCATCGCCAGGTGTTCGTGTGGCGCAAAATCCCATATCGAGGCTTCCTCGGCGCCCTGCGGAGCGAGGTCAGGATACGGTTTGATCCCCAGGAATCCGTCTGCCATCGCCGATGCGATCAGCTCCGCCGGCCATTCGGGCCGCATCACGAACAACCCCTTCGACCTGTTCTCCGGCTGGGCTATTCCCGCCCTGACGTAGTCGTTCTCGCCCTCTATGTGCTGCTCGCGGTAGACGCCGCCGAACACTAGCGCATCCACCTGCCGCCCGGGGAAGAGCGCCTCGTATCGCGCCCGAAGCTGCGGCCAGGTTTGGAACACTCCAGCCTCCATCGCCCAGAGCTGATGCTTGCGCTCCGGGCTGATCGGCCCGCAGTTCTCCGCGCGGCTGATGTGGACGTGGCAATCGAATATCCGCTCCGGCAGCCACGGCAGAAGCTCTTCTTCGTAGATGTGTCTGTCTACGTCCCGAATGTCCACTTTATCGTCCGGCACTGTCATCTCCCATCGGCCCGGCCAACTCCAATCGGACTCCTGCCTGCTCGTAGGCGGCAGCGATCGCCGGATCCAGGCCTGTGTCCGTGATCAGAACGTCTATCAACTTCAGGGGCGCTATGAGCACGTTCGATACTCTGCCGAACTTGGACGAATCGCATAGTACGACCGTCTTCCGGCTGTGCTCGATGATCTTCGTTTCCTGGACAGCATCCAGGTAGCTGCTCGTTAGGCCGTGCGCTAGATCGACCGCCTCCACCCCCAGAAAACACACGTCCCAATAGAGCGCATCCAGTTCCCGTTCCGCCATCGTGCAGGTCGAGTTGAGTGAGTCAGGATTGATCTTGCCGCCGAGGATGTGGACGTCCATAACCGCCCGCGAGGCAACGTGCGTGGCAACTTCAAGGGAAGTAGTCATCATCTGCAGCGAGCGGCTCTCCGGCAGGCGCAGGGCAAGTTGGTACGTGGTGCTTCCGCTGTTGATGAAAATGAGGCCGGTGTCAGGCACGTGCTTCAGCGCAGCTTGCCCGATCCACGACTTCTCCTCGAGATGGGTGTCGCGGGTCTGCGAGTAGTGCGGTACGGGCGCCCCGCGCTCACGAAGCACAGCGCCGCCGTGAGACCTTACGAGCTTGCCCTCCTGGTGAAGGATGTCGAGATCTCGCCTGACAGTGTTCTCGACCACGCCGAGCATATCGGTCAGTTCCGAAACCGAGACTGAGCCATTTCGCAACGCGAGTTCATATATCCGCGCTCGGCGCTCTGCCGCGAAACCCCCACCGCCATTATGCCTGTTGCCGCTCATACGGAGGTTATAACTCAATAATCCGCAGTCTGTCAAGTAGGTATTTTGCGGTTTTGGTTAAAATCCTACTTCGGCTCGCCCGCCGTTCGCATGTCCAGCCTACGAGGAGGCGTCAATTCGCGCCTTACGCGCGCAAGCAGTTCCTCATCGACAGGGACGCCTTCTCGCTCACTTATGAGCTTCGCCTGCCACGCGAACCAGAGGTCGGTGAGGATCACTTCGCCCTCGCGGATGGTAGCGAAATCGTGACTCAAGATGCTCTCGACCTCGGTAAGATCATCGTAGCGCAGCGCGAGCTTCGCCCGAGTGAGCAGTATCCGCTCGTGCGACTTAATCGGCTCCTGCAGGTTGGCGATGAATTCTCGCAGGTCATCCCACCGCTCAGCCTTCTGCAGTAGCGCCGCGAACTCAACTGCCAGTGCCGCTGTCTGAGGTCCAGTCTCCCACGCCTGACGGTGAAGATCGCGCGCCGCATCCACGTCTCCCGCCCGGTTTTGGAGCACCGCAAGGTTCCGGTATGCCCAGGCAGTAGGCTTCCGCTCGATCGACTTCCGCCACGCTTCCCCTGCTCCATCCGCGTCGAAAGCTTCCATCTTCATCACGCCAAGATGCAGCCAGCCGAGCCAGTGGTCGCTGCGCCCCTCGGCAATGGACTCCGCCAACAACGCCTGCCACTCCGGCTGGACCAGGAAGTCCCCCGGCCCCTCGGTCGGGTCGCGCTCCGGCAAGGAGCCCTCCCGAAGCAGCGACAGCCACAGTCCCTGATCCTGGCCGATGCAGTCCTCCGGGAACGGCATCTCCGGCAGCATCTTGCCCGCCCGCAGGGCCTCAAGGCTGCCCCAGCCCTCGCCCGCCGACAATATCTCCTCCGGCGGCGTCACCGCCACTTCCGCAAACCGCGCGCTAAGCTCGTCCATTTCGCTGTGCGGCAGCATTGTCTCCAGCTCGGCCGCGACCGCCTCCCGGGCCTCCTGCCAATCAGCCGAATGCGCCTTCACAGGATCGGCCTGCATCAGCCCGAACGCCTCTGTCCATGCCCATTCGCTGTTCGCCGGCATCGGTAGCGACTCCAACTGCGTCCGAGCAAGCCCGGCCTGGGTCTCCAGATAAGCCCGCCCCGGCCCGAGCAGATGCTCCTGCCAGCGCTGTCCGCCGGGCCCTGTGCCCCATACGAACATCTTCCGGCCTCGCAGCAAGGCGGTTGATGCGTGGATGAGGCCCCTACCGCAGGAGTCCAGGCTGGCCACCCATGGTCGTTGGGCCGGCTCGATCCTGAAGAAGAACTCCTTGGCGTAGGTGTTGTTGGTGGGGTATGTCACATCGCGGCCGTCCAGCGTGGGCAGCGGCATCACGCCGAGCCCACCCGGGTAGTTGTAGATCGCGGAATCCGCCGGAGCTATCGTCCGCCGGTCAGCACTCTCCGGCACGCCGATATTGGTCCACCAATACATCGGCAGGACCTCATCGTGCGGGTTCACAATGCGCACCCGTACAAACAGGAACCGTGAATTCGAGGGCAGATGCAGGTCTATCTGATACGGAAATCTCTTCGTCCGCTCCCAGGCATACAGCCGGAGCACGGGTTCGCCGTTGAGCCCGTTCACCTTCGCGGCGAACATCGGCCCGCACGTGAGGTAGTGATGCCCCAACTGCGCGGTGTTCCACTCCACTCCGCCGGCTATCCACGCGTTCCGAAGCGCGATATTGGCAGGCTGGAAGTCCGTCACGGGCTCCAGAAGCTCTATCCCGCTCTTCTTGTCCACGAGCGATATCAAGCGCCCGCCTATCTCCGGCAGAACCACCGTCCGAAGATGCTCGTTCTCCAGCACCACGGAAACGAACTTGCGCGGCGTCTTTTCGCGTCCATATGAATCCTGCATGCGGTACGGCAGCACCCTGTTCGAGCACTCCCAGCCCATATACGTCCTATCGCTCTCAGGCACCGTATCGTCGCACGTAACTTTCATGTCCGGATCCGCGTCCCGAAAGACGGGAAGTGGATTCTCCGGGCCGAGCCTAACGGCGGGCATCGTCATCTGTTCGATTGATAGAGTAGTCATCGCGGCCTCACGCTGGTTCCAGTCCACAGCCAACATCAAAACGATGGCCGGGGACGCGGACGCCCCCGACCGTCACTCCCGATCCTAAGCTCTTAGCTCTCGGCTCTTCACCCTTCGCTAACTCTTGAACTGCGGCGTCCAATCCTTGTTGGCCTCGAACATCTCGTCCACCATGCTCTTGATCTCCGCGAGGCTCAACACCGCCGAAGTGAGCGGGTCGAAGTAGCATGCCTGATACACAAGGTCCTTGTTGCCCGTCACGCACGCCTCGACAACCATCTCCTCGCACCGCGCGCTGATGTTGTTCAGAAGCGCAAGCTGCGGCGGGAGCGGGCCAACGTGCATCGGGTCCAGACCACGCTTGGATGCGAATATCGGCACCTCGACACAGCATCCCTCCGGCAGGTTATCGATCAGCCCGAAGTTGCGGACGTTGCCGTTGAACTCGAAGATCGTACCGTCGCCGAACGTAGCGTTGAAGATGCTTGCGGCGTATTCGTGCCCGCGCTCGAGGTTGACCGGCTTCTCCAGTTCGCTCTTGATGTTGTCGCGCCAGGTCTCCGCCACGCGCAGATAGTGATTGAGGATGTAGGCATACTCGCCCGGGTTCCAGCCGGTTCCTGTCTTGCAGTACTTCTCGATCAGTTCCGGCCGCTTGCGATACCACGCCACATACTCCGAGTTATGCCCGCTCGATTCTGTCACGTAGTAGTTCAGGTGCAGGAACATGTCATTGCGCACCTGCTCGTGGTTGTAGACGTCTTCGCGCGTAGTGACGGCCTCGCGTATCAGGGGATACGCATCCTTACCGTTCCACTCGTACTTGAGATACCACGCCTGGTGGTTGATCCCGGCGCAGAGATAGGTGATCTCGTTCATCGGCGCGCCGATCCAGTTGGCGAGCATCCCCGCTGTCCCCTGTACGCTGTGGCACAGGCCGCTCACTTTGATCTTGCTCTCGCCCTGCATCGCCCGGCACAGCATCGCCATCGGGTTCGTGTAGTTCAGAACGATCGCATCGGGGCAGTACTTCTCGATGTCCCTTGCGAAATCGAGCATCACGGGAATCGTCCTGCATGCCCTGAAGAACCCGGAGACACTCCTCGTATCGCCGATGTTCGTATCGACGCCGTACTTCTTCGGGATTTCTATGTCAGTGCGGAATACTTCCACGCCGCCCTGCAGGATGGTGATCACCACTCCGTCAGCGCCCTGCAGAGCCTCTGCTCGATTGGTCGTGGCGGTAACCTTCGCCGGGTACTTACCGGCCTCTACAATCTTGTCCACTGCGGACTTGATGAAATCGAGCCGCTCCTGATCGATATCCATCAGCGCGATCTCTGCGTCCGCCAACGCAGGGAACGTTAGTATATCCCTTACAAGCCCGCGGGTGAAGCCGAAACTTCCGGCCCCGAGAAAAGCAATCTTAGCCATCGTCCACTATGTCCCTTCGAATTTATCACCCGCCGCGGTCCGGCGGTGTTGTACCTACTCGTTAGCGTTTGTCAGAACCAATACGAATACCTCCGTTGAATGGAGGAATACAGTGTGGAATAGATGGTCCGGGCGTGCGCTGCCGCTGCGCTGGCCAGTGCGGCGGCGATTCAGGTGAGAAGAAGCGGAACCTACCAGGGTGCGACACGCATCGGAACGGGGTCGACGTTGGCTATCGTGGCATCGAAGCACTGCTTCATCATATCCGCCTTCAGTCCCGCGTGCTCTTTGCTGTCCCAGAGGTTCCTGTGCTCGCCGGGGTCGGCCTGCAGGTCGTAAAGCTCTCCGATTGGCCGCCCGTGCTGGACGGCTATCTTGTGCGTGCGTGTCCGCATCATCGATATCATGACGGTCTGCTGGCTCGAGTTCACCATCGTGTTGTAAGACTCGCAAAACACATAGTCTCTGTGCTTATCCGTCTTGCCCGTCAGCAGGTCGTTGAGCGGCCTGCCCTGCACACGGTAGGGGATCGGCATCCCCGCCGCCCTCAGAATCGTCGGGGTGATGTCTGTCAGTTCCACCAGCGCATCGGATGTAACACCGGAGCGGAACTGCCCCGGCCAGGATATGATCAGCGGCACACGGATCGAGCAATCATAAGTATACGGCCCCTTGAGGAATATCCCGTGGTCCCCGAGCAGTTCACCGTGGTCGCTCATGAAGATAACGACAGTATCTTCGCGCCGGCCTGTGTCATCGAGGAACTTCATGATCCTGCCGACGTGCTCGTCGATGTGCTCGATCATCGCGTAGTAGGCGGCCTTGATCTTCCGGCGCTCGTGAGGCGTCATGTCCTTGTAGGAATAGTCCTTGCGGCTGTGGTCCCTGCGCTGGAATGCGGGCTTATTGGCGAGTTCGCCCTCCACATAGTCCGGATCAGGAAGCTTGTCCGGGTCGTACCTGTCAAAGAACTCCTTCGGCGGGTCGAACGGATGATGCGGCGCATAGATGTTGACGCTCATCAACCACGGCTTGTCGCGCTCTTCCTTGATGAAGTTGATGGCCTCATCGATGCACCATGTCGTCTGGTGCAGATCGGCAGGGACTCCGGCATGCGCGTAGCCGTCGCGGTGGTAGAGGTCGCTGTATCTGTAACCCTTGGACTTCAGCCAGAGCTGATACGCGTTAGTGTTCTCGCAACCGGCCGGCTGATGGCTCCACTTGTAGTATCTGTAGCCGTCGTCGATTCGCTCCTCGACCTCCCTCCCGTTACAGGGGGCCAGGTGGAGTTTGCCCGAGAGGCCGCAGTCGTATCCGGCATCGGCCAGCATCTTCGTGACCAGTATTTCGTCGCGGTCGATCATCTGCCCGTTCTGATACGCCCGCGTGGTGCGGGGATATCTGCCGGTCAAGAACGACGCCCTGCTTGGGGTGCAGACCGGGCTCTGGCAAAACGCGTGCGTAAACGCCGTGCCCTGAGACGCAAGCTTATCCAGGTTCGGCGTACGAATGTGCTTGTTGCCGAGGCAGGCGATGGTGTCGTATCGCTGCTGATCGGTGCATATCCACAGTATGTTCGGTCGTTTCGTTTTCGTAGCCTCCTCTGCTGCTCGCGCGACACCGCCGCCGACCGCCAATCGGGCCATGGCAACTCCCGCTGCTTGTATGAACTCACGTCGAGTAACGCCGCCCCTGGACTTCATAGTGCTACCTCTACCAGGTATCGTTCGTCCACGGCGCATCCTGCTTGATCGGCCATGCCGCTCTGACATTCCTGGAATTCCACCTGTCCCAGGCAGCCGTCAGTTCGCTCACCTTGTCCGCGTACTCTCCGGCCAGGTCATTCTTCTCGCCGGGGTCGTTCGCCAGGTTGTGAAGCCTGATGCCCTTCTCCTCGTGCCTGGAAAGCTTCCAATCGCCCATTCTGATGGCCGATTGCTTGCCGAAGCGCCAGCAGAGCATATCGTGCGGTGCACCTGTCTTCTTGCCGGTGATGTAGGGGAGAATGTCCACTCCCTCCACTTTGCCGTCAACCTTGCCGCCCGCGGCGGCGACCACCGTCGGCAGGATGTCGAGGGATATGATCGGCTTCGAGTAAGTCTTCCCCGCCGGGATGCGCCCCGGCCATTGCATCATGAACGGGACCCGGATGCCGCCCTCGTGCACCTGGGTCTTGTAGCCCTTGAGCGGATCGTTCTTCGCTGTAGTGCCGGGGGTGGGACCGCCGTTATCGCCGAGAAAGATAATCAGCGTGTCCTTCTCCAACTTCTCCTCCCGCACCTTAGCAAGAACCGAGCCTATCGCATCGTCCATCGACTTCAGCAGCGTTGCATACGAGCGCCGCTTCTCGTCCGTAATCTCCGGGAACGCGTCATTCAGCCTGACCGGGCGCTGAAGTGGCCCATGCACCGCGTTGAACGCCAGGTAGAGGAAGAAAGGCTCCTTCTTGTGCCGGTCGATGAACGATACAGCCTCGCGGCCAAACGCATACGTCAGGTGCATGCGCTCATCTACGGGCTTGCCGTTGCGCTGGATCATGTTGAAGGAGTTGATGGTCGGGTCCATATAGGGATGAGCGCCGCCGATAAAGCCGAAAAACTCATCGAACCCGCGCTTATTCGGGTGATACTGCGCATTGTCGCCGAGATGCCACTTGCCTATCACGCCGGTCTTATAGCCGTTCTCCTTCATATACTCGGCGATTGTCTTCTCCGAAAGCGGCAGCCCCCAGTTCTGCCTGTCCATCTGAGGCGTCGGGTTGCCTTCGTGGCCGAAGCGCGTCTGGTATCTGCCGGTCAACAGCCCCGCGCGGGACGGACTGCACACCGGACAGCTCACGTAGCCGTCTGTGAACCGGATGCCGTTCTTGGCAATCGAGTCCAGGTTCGGTGTGGGAACGTCAACGCAGCCATGACAGCCGACATCCTGGTAACCCTGATCGTCCGACAGGATAACTATAACGTTCGGCTTCCGATCTTGCGCCGAGAACGCAGGCAGTGACGGCAGCAGGGCCGCGGCCGCTCCCAGCCCGGAGAGCCTCAGAAAATCACGTCTGCTGTGTGTATTGTCAACCATCTATCCCTCCCGATTCACCAATCCGCCGGCACTGAGTTGACCACGAGCCGGAAGCATCCTGTGCCCCGCTGAAGGGCGCTTCCGGCGCAGCGGGCGCATCAAAAGATGATTCTAATTGCCTCTACTCGCGCCAGCCTCGGGTCTGCGCCCGTCCAACCACTTCGGAGCGACGTTCCTGGAGTCCCACTCCTTGTAGGCAGCCTGGAGTTCCTTGAGCTTATCGGGCTTCGCAGCCGCCAAATCTTTCCTCTCACCTATGTCATCGGCGAGGTTGTAAAGCTTCTCCTTGCCGTCGCCGTTGTTGACGAGCTTCCAGTCCCCCACCCTCGCGCCGTATCTATCGATCCACCGCCAGAACAGCCTGTCGTGCGGAGAGGATGTGTTCTTGCCGGTGACGTAGGGGAGCAGGTTCACGCCCTCGATATTCGGGGCGGGCTTGCCGCCGGCGACGGTGACGGCAGTCGGGAGGATATCTAGCGAGCTGACGATCTTCTCGTACACCTTGCCCTCTGCAAGCTTGCCCTTCCACTGCATCAGGAACGGCACGCGGACACCACCCTCGTAGACATCGCTCTTGAACCCTCTGAACGGCATGTTCGGCTCCATGGCCCCGACCCTGTGCCCGCCGTTGTCACTGAGGAAAATGATGAGGGTGTCTTTCTCAAGCCCTGCTGCCCTTACCGCGTTCAGGACCTTGCCGACGTTGTCATCCATCGCCTTCAGCATGCCGGCGTAGTTCTGACGCGGAACGTGCGGGAATTGCGGGTAGTCCTTCTTGTATCGTTCAGGACCTTGCATCGGGCCGTGGACCGCGTTGAACGCG